>Ga0335070_10011754_pt1 | contig 10225 bp, 10 predicted proteins | sample Lox_Sample_13_FD_206722 | JGI IMG/M metagenome (GOLD analysis project Ga0335070, IMG submission 206722) | Soil microbial communities from Loxahatchee National Wildlife Refuge, Florida, United States - Lox_Sample_1.3 | ecosystem: Environmental > Terrestrial > Soil > Wetlands | place: USA... | reverse complement strand
TGCCACCCTGCGGCGTGTCCGCGGCGCGTACGCCCGCGGTGCTCACCAGCAATGCGATTGCAAACGCCAGCGACCTGTTCATTGATCTGGACATGACACTCCCCGATGGGCCGCTCCCGCGGCCGGATTGTTCATGGACGCCGCCAGTCATCGAACACCAGCCGGATGCGGCGTGACAACTGCCGGTACATGCTGCCAAAGCTCACTCCCGGTTGGGTCAGGAACTGAGCGAAATGCTGATTCAGCAGACTGAAGATCACCGCCGTGGCATCGTCCAGCGGCAGTCGCGGCGCCAGCCGTCCGGCATCGCGTTGCCGGCGCAACAGCGCGCGGATGTGCTGCTGGGCGCGACGGTCCGAGTCTTTGGTCCAGGCGGTGAGGGCACCCCTGTTGCCCACCCCCGGGAAGATTATCAGGCGCAGCAGCTCCCGACTCGCCCAGTTGTGTCCGCCGAGGTCCCGGTAAACCGACATCAGGCGAACCATTGCCGTCCCCGGGTCCGCGGGCGGTTGTTCGATGATGCGCCGCGCGCGCACCTCCATACGGTCCCAGTCCGCCTGCAGCAGCGCGATGACTATGCCTTCCTTCGAACGGAAGTACTTGTATACCGTCGCGACACCCGATCCGGCCGTCGCGGCGATCTCCTCGAAGGTCGTGCGGGCGTAGCCCTTCTGCGCGAACAGGCCCGCGGCGGCCCGCAGCATGGCGCCGCGCCGGGCATCCTTCTGCCGCTGTCGCGGCGAGTCCGCCGGGCGCGGCTTGCGGGACCGGGCCCCCTTCGCTGCGCGGGGTGGGGTGGCCGCCGGCCGTCGATGAGCTGAAGTCTTCAAATGGCAACGATCCAACCCATGGCCCCGCGTTCGGCCATATGACTCTGGTGCGGGTGGAACATGTAGCGTCCGCGCCGCGGCAGGCGGAATTCCAGGATGGCGCGCTCGGCCGGGCCCAGACTGACGATATCGGTGTGCTCGTGGGGCGTGACCGACGTGCCTGAACGGTACAGGTCGAAAGTGTGCGCGTGCAGGTGGAACGAGGCGAACGAGTCGTTCTCGACCATGTTCATCAGGTAGATCCGCACCAGTTCGCCCGCCGGCACCTTGAGGGGAAAGCGGTCGTAGTAGCCGGCAACCCCATTCCATGCATACGTGTCATTGCGGCCGGTGCCGTCCACGTCGAATCCACACAGGCACAGCACGAACTCGTGCGCCGCAGGGCGAGCTTCCACGGGGTCTACGATCAGCGACCCGTACATCCCCTTGCCTACATGCCAGGCGTAAGGTGGGATGTGACAGTGGTAGGGATGGAACCCGATGGGACCCGCGACGAACTCCAGAGTCTCGCGCTCACCGGGGGCGATCCTTCCCAGGCCGTCCTGCATGACATCGTGGGCGCCATGAAAATGCACGCTGTGCGCTGCGGAGGAAGTGTGGTTGGCCACCCTGACGCGCACGCGTTGTCCTGCCGTTGCACGGATGACAGGGCCGGGCACTGTGCCGCCGTACGCCCAGACGCGGACGTTGCGCCCGTTTGCCACATCCAGCGTGGTCTCGATGATAGGCAGATCAACTTCCAGGGGGTCATCGGACAGCGGGCGAGGCGGCGGCGGCGAGTGCAATGCATCGCGCGCTCCCGGCTTGAGGTAGGGCGCAGGTTCGTATCGGGCCGCGTAGGCTGCAGCCGCTCCGACGGAGCCGCTATCGGCCGCGCAATCGACAGGCAAAGTCGCGGCGGTGGCCGCAGTGCGGGGTGCCGTCCGGGCCGCTAGCCATTTCGCGGCCGGATGCGCGAGTGCGCCGAGCACCCCGAACCCGCTGCCGACGGCACCCAGACGAAACAGGTCGCGCCGTGCCAGCGGCATCAGCTCGTACCGGTCATCGCACCCAGCAACAGGACGAGCACATACGCGCCCGCCCCACCGCCGACGGCCACGAGCCGCACCTGGCGCGAGATCTGTCCGCTGGCCAGGGCGAAGTAGGCCAGCGGACCGATGAATGGCAGGAGGAATATGGCGAGTGTCCAGCCCCAGACTCCTCCGCTCCCGCGGCCGGCGCTGCGTCCCAGGTCCCACAGGGCCAGGGTGGACCACAGCACGTAGAGCAGCACGGGCAGCAGATACCCATACAGACCCAGCAGCATCTGCGCGGTGCTGGGCATCGTGACGGAAGTACCGGTCATGGAGGTCTCCGTAAGGTACGCGCTCAGCTGAGCGCTTTGGGGCCCAGCGGTCGTCCGACCAGCCAGATCGCTATGAACAGGGGAATGAACCAGACGATGAGGCCGGCAATGACGGAAGCCAGGCGTGCCGGGCGGCTCAGCGTGCGGGCGCGCGCCAGCAGGTACCAGGCGCCGCCGACGAGGGGCAACACGATCACGGCCACCGCCGCCCAGCGGCCGCCTTCCTTCGATTCGGCCATGTCCATGAGGGACAGGCCGGCCCATGTCGCATACAGGAGGATGGGCAGCATGTAGACGTACACGATGAACCAGACCTGGAACATCGTCACGGGACCCGACATGGAAAAGAGCGAGGGCATCAGGTCGTCTCCCGCGGTTCATGGATGGAGGCAAGATCAAGTTTGTGGTCCTCGAAGGGATGGGCCGCTGGCACCACCGGGGCCTGCGCGCCGCCCGGCATCTGCTCCTGTGGCGGAGGCGCCGGCCGGTCCTTGTAGTCCAGAACCGAGAACCGGCCCATGAACACCTGCGCGATCGAGCCGAAGAAGGTCAGGTTGCCGGACAGATCCGAGGCGATGGGCAGTCGCACCCGCCCGCAGCCATTCAGGGCCTGCAGTCCCCACGGCAGCGAGGTGCGGAAACGGTTGCCTTCGAAGCAGTTGTTGAGCGTGCCAAGACCACTTGCGGCGAGGTCTGCTCGCCCGGAGGAGACGATGGTGTTATCGCGGACCACATGACGCGTCGCCGGCCAGTAGTGGCGGTCGAGCAACGGCAGGATCGCGATGCCGTTGTTGCGGCTGCGCGCGACGTAGTTGCGCTCCACGAGGTTGGAATGGGTGCCGACGAGGCCGATTCCCGTGCCGGCGAGCGTCTCGGTCGCGTAGAAGCCGGCCGCCTCATTGTCCAGGCCGCTGTCAGTGATCAGATTGCCGATGATCGTCGTGTCGCGACCCGGCGGGAACAGCTCGATGTCGAATGTCGTGGTGCTCATGCCGCTACGGTTGTGCACGAAGCGCGAGTTGACGACGTACATGTCGCCACCGGAGTTGGTGCCCGAATAACCGAGGCCGCTGTAAGCCCCGGTCACATCGTCAAGCACGACCTTGCAGGGGTAGCACTGCCCTATATAGAAGGCGGAGTCCGGCGAGCCGCTGGCATAGGAGTGCTCAAACACGCCATTGGTGGCGCCGAAGCCGTAAATGCCGTAATCGCCGTTGTTGTAGGCGGTCAGGTAGGAGCCGCGGAATCCCGTGACGCCGGTCCAATAGAAACCGTTCAGCGTGTAGTTGCGGGCCGTCATGTTCTCGACGGCGACCGCGTTGGCGCCCACCATGATGCCCGTGCCCAGCGCGAACTTGCCGTCCAGGATCACCTCGTTGCGATCCACACCCCGGATGGTGATCGAGGGTGTCGTGACGAACACACTCTCGATGTAGACCCCCTTGTCCACCAGAACCAGATCTCCGGGATTGGCCGCATCCACCGCGGTCTGGATGTTCGGATAGTCGGCAGGGACGTTACGCGTAACTCCCGAAGCCTTGTCCACCACGGCCAGCACGCCGCGGTTACCGGCTGGCGGTGTGTACTGCACATCACCCACGATGATGACGCCCACCATGCCGGCTTTGCCGTCCGGTGTTCCGTGGAATGTGCAGTAGAAGGGATAGACACCCGCGGTCGGAAAGACCATCTCGGTCATTTCATCGGGGGGGATGCTGATATTTCCGTAGGTCTTCTCGCTGGACCAGGAGTGATCGACAGAAATCGCGTTGTGCGCGTTGCGGCCCGCGTTGTGAAACACAACCGATCCGCCCACGGGGATGTGCACGATGCTGGGCGTGAAAGTGTTGTCCGCCATCGCCACAAGCACTGTGCCCGACGGCTGTGCTTCGTGTTTTGAGCACGCCGCGAGCACGAGCGCGGCAAGCAATGTCGATATCGTGCGCCATGCCGACAGCATGCCTGCGACCCCCCGACGCCTTGCAAGGCGTTCACCGGACCGTAGAGTAATCGTTCTTTTACTATACATTAGGCCGCAAGCAATTGACCCGTCAAGGGCCACCCCTGATGCTCGTCTGGTAGCCGGCAGGCCCGCGAGTTACAGTGCGCCACTCGCGAGTGGGGGACCTGCATGATCGATGCATCCAGGCGTAATCTGCTGATCACCGGCGCCACCTCGGCGCTGCTGGGTGGCATGGCTTCGGGGGCGCAGGCCGCTCAGTCCGCGCGGGGCGGGCAGACGCGATCAGAGTCGGGTGGAGCGCCGCATAACGTCGTTCCTTCCGCTCGTCCCGACGGCGTGCATACGGGAGGCGCTCGTACGGTGCGCATCGACGGCAAGTACGACGTCTGGGTGAAGCAGGTCGGTACCGGGGAGATTCCGGTTCTCACCCTGCATGGCGGCCCGGGCTTCAACCACTTCTATCTGGAATGTTTCGAGGATTTCCTGCCCCAGGCCGGTATCCGTTACTGGTACTACGATCAGCTGGGCTGTGGGTTCTCCGACGTGCCGGAAGACACTTCGTTGTGGACGGTGGAGCGCTACCGCGAGGAGGTCGAGCAGGTGCGGCGCGCGCTGGGACTGGAGAAATTCATTCTCTACGGGCACTCGTGGGGCGGCATGCTCACGATGGAGTACGCGCTCAAGTATCCGCAGCATCTTGCGGGAGTCGTCATCTCCAACATGACGGCCAGCGTCGCGGAATACGTGAAGTACGCCGCCGTGCTGGTGGGGCAGTTACCCGCCGCCGCGCAGCAGGTCATCGCGAAGCACCGCGCCAGCGGCGACTACGACTCGCCGGAGTATCAGAAGGTGCTGATGGAAGAGGTGTACAGCCGGCATGTGTGCCGCCTGAGCCCCTGGCCGGAACCGTTGCAGCGCTGTTTCCGCACCATCAACGCGAAGATCTACAACATCATGCAGGGCCCGGACGAATTCAACATCGTGGGCAACTTCAAGGACTGGGACATCTGGAAGCGCCTGCCGCAGATCAAGGTGCCCGCGCTGTTGCTCGCCGGGCGTCACGACGAGATGTCGCCCGAGCAGATCCAGCGCATGGGCAGGCTGATCCCCCGCTCGCGCGTGGTCGTTTGCGAGGGCGGCAGTCACATGGCCATGTATGACGACCAGCGTGCCTACTTTGACGCCCTCATCCCGTTCCTGCGGGAGACCTATCTCAACTCCAGGGCATGATGGATCTGAGTCGTGCGAGTCCGTATCCTTTCCGACCTGCACATCGAATTCGACGAGTGGACCCCGCCGGCGGCGGAGGCGGATGTCGTTGTTCTCGCGGGCGACATCCATGTCGGTGTGCGCGGTGTCGAATGGGGGCGGCGGCGCTTCCCGCACACTCCTGTCGTATACGTTGCGGGTAACCACGAATACTTCGGCGCGCGGCTCGAGGATCTGCGGCAGGATCTGTTGCGCCGGGGGCGCCAGCTCGGTGTCGACGTGTTGGAAGCGAGCGAGGTGGTGATCGGTGGGGCGCGTTTCCTGGGCGCGACGCTGTGGACCGATTTCGCGCTGCATGGATCCACGGCTGCGGACATCGACCGGGCCATGGCCGACGCCCGCCGCTGGATGCACGATTACCGCGTGATCCGCCGCGGTGACGGGTCGCCGTTGTGCCCGCAGGACACGCGCGCCTTGCATCTGGAGCAACTGGACTGGCTCAGGGAGAAGCTTGGGGAGCCGCACGCGGGACCCACGATCGTCGTGACCCACCACCTGCCGCATCCGCGCAGTGTGCACGCGAAATATGCCGGCTCGCGGCTGAATCCCGCCTTCGCCTCCGACCTGGGCTGCCTGTTTGGTACCTGCGTCGCGCTGTGGGTGCACGGGCACACTCACGAGTCGGCGGACTACGTGGAGAGCGGCACGCGCGTTGTATGCAATCCTCGCGGTTACTCGCCGATGGAACTCAACGAGTCCTTCAACCCGGTGCTGACGGTGGAATTGCCGGCGCCCGGCGCAGTCCCCGGACGTCGCAGTTTCCCGGGGTCGCCGACTGGGCCGTTCCGCCGAGCGCTGCCTGGAGCGTAGCAGCATACAGGCCAGGGCCGCCACACCTGGTAGGACCACGCCGGGATGCAGTGCCGCTATCCTATGCATCCGCGGCACACAACGATTCACCGCGGCAGGGGAGGAACCATGCAATTGGCACAGGACAGGCGCTCACGGGCACCCGATGGTCGCTTCGGCGCACGGCGGTGGAATGCAGGAGCGTTCCGCTGCATCGTCATGTTGTGTTGCATGATGCTGGCGGTTGGCCCGGCGAGCGGACACACCATCAAGGTGGGTGAAGTGCCGCCGGATGATCTGGGCAAGGCCGCCGCCGGCGATCCGGTCCACCTGTCCAGCTATCGCGGCAAGATCGTCATCATCTCCTTCTGGGCATCGTGGTGCACTCCCTGCCGCAAGGAACTGCCCGTGCTGGCCGGCATGCAACAGCAGGCCACGCGCGAGCGCATGGTGGTGCTCGCGGTGAACTGGGGCCAGAACACCGACCAGTTCCGCCAGATCGTCAAGACCTTGAGCAAGGTTGATCTGACGCTGATCAGCGATGAGTCGCGCCGTCTGGGTGCACGATACAACGTCAAAGCCATACCACACATGGTCATCATCGGCAGGGACGGCAAGGTGGCCGCCATCCACGAAGGTTACGCCGAGGAGGAGTTCCCTCGCCTGGCTGATGAGATCAACGCTCTGTGGTCCAGGACCGCGCCCGATGACGGACACTCGTAGGGTTCCAGCCGACACGGTCGCCACTGGCGGATGCATGTGTGGCCGCATCCGGTACGAGGTTCGCGGCAAACTGCGTGACGTCATCGCCTGCCACTGCGTGCAGTGCCGCAAGTCGAGCGGGCACTTCGTAGCGGCCACCGCCTGTCGCCGCAGCTCGTTCAGACTGCTCAAGGAAGACACGCTGCGCTGGTACGTGGCGGTGCCGGGTTATCGCCGCGGATTCTGCGGCGCCTGCGGTTCCAGCCTGTTCTTCGAAGAGGACGGCAGCGAACGTGTATCGATCGCGGCTGGCACGCTGGACGAGCCACAGGGACTGTCAATCGTCGCGCATATCTTCGCGAGCGAAGCTGGTGATTACTACGACATCGGAACCGGCGTGCCCGTCTCGCCAAAAGGTGAGCACAGCGTGCCACTGCCCTGAATTATGCCGCGCACAGTCGCGCCACCCGTGCCGGGTCGCCCCGCAGGATCTGCTCCACGTAGTAGTCGATCAGGGCGCGGGCGTAGGCCTGGTCGGTGGCGGCGATGAGCTTGTCGCCATCGTGCAGCCAACCGTCGATGCAATCCGACTTGGGTCGATCACTGCGGCCACACGCGAGCAGGCGCTCGAACGCCGTGCGGTAGATTTCAAACTCCTCGCGATGCAGGGGCGGACCATGCCCCGGCACCAGCAGGCCGAATCGATGCCCGCTCAGCTGTGCGAGCGATTCCTGCCAGCGCCTCGGGCATGCGGTGTCGAGGAATGGTGCGGGCAGCGTGACGAGATCGCCCGCCAGCAGCAAGCCACTGCGCGGATCCTCGATCCAGACATCGCCGGCGGTGACGGCATCGTGCTCGAGATTCACCTGCAGGCGCTTCCCGGCGATGGTCCGGCTTCCGGATGCGCTGATGACATCGGTAGGCAGCAGCGCCGGCCCGGCGTCGACCAGTGCGAGTTCGGCGCGCAGTGAAGCCAGCGGACCCTGCGAGCCATCCGGGGTGGCGATCGCCGCTTCCAGCTGCTGGCGATAGTGGGCGAGAAACGTCGTCTGCGCCTCGTAAATGGCCGAGCTGGCATAGATGCGGACATCCGGGTAGCGGGCACGCAGCAGGACGTTGCCACCCACGTGATCGAGATGCCAATGCGAATTGATGATGGCGCGGATCGGGCGGTGCGCCTGGGTCGCGAAGTCGATGATCTTCCGGGTGTGTTCGGTGTGCCGCCCGGTATCGAACACGATCAGCCCCTGCGGAGCCTCGAAGATCACGCTGTTGCCGTCGGGCTGGGACTCGCCATTGGCCGAGCCGGGAATCAGGTACGCGCCCCTGGCGATCAGGTACGCGTCCCTGGCGATACTCGTGGCCGCGTGTGCGTGGACCGGAAACGTCAACAACAGGCTGGCCAGGGCCGCCAGCCGCCTCTGTCTCTTTGACATCTGGGTACAACCTCCTGCGTGTCCCATGATAGGCCTTCGGTCGGCGCCCACCGGCGGGCCTCCACAGCGGCCCATCGCGCCGGAGATTCGTCCTGACCCGCGATCAGGGGCAGGTGTTCGGGATCAACCTGGGACGGTGTCGCGATGCTCGAAGCGGCTCAGGATCCACAGGGCTCCGGGGAGCGCGGTGAAGTCGGCGAGCAGGGCCAGCACGAATGCCGAGGATGAGACGATGCCGAACTGGCGCATGGGGGGCAGGTCCGACAGGGCCAGGGCGAGGAAACCGCTGGTGTTGATCAGGGTGGCGAACAGGATGGGCCGGCCGGCAATCAACAGTGCATGTTGCAGTGCGCCAGGGGTGCCGGCCCCGCGCCCTTCCTGGTAGTGATAGAAGAAGTGGATCTGGTCGTTCTCGGTGGCTCCGAGCACGGTGGACCCGATCAGGATGGTGGCGATGTTCAGCGGAATGTCCGCTGCGCGCATCACGAGGAACACGGCCAGGATGGCGAATAGCGACGGTATCATCGTCATCAGCCGCGCGCTCGGGCTGCGGAACACGAACAGGAAGGCCATGAAGATCACGCTGGCCGTGAGAACGAAGCTCTCGGTCAGTGTTGGCACCAGCCGTTCGGTGATTTCCGTGGAGAGGACTCCCTTGCCCACCGTCAGGCCTTGCGCCTGGTGCAGCGCCGGGTCGGACTGCCGCGCGGCGCGCCAGGTGTTCTCCACGAATCGGCGCATCATGCCGGTCCGGCCGAAGCGTTCTGCCTGCCCGCGTACGGCCAGTCGCACGCTGGCGAGGTCCGCGACGTCGACGTAGCTGCGTGCTCCGGGTTCGGTCAGCAGAATCTGCTCCAGGTCCTCCGCCAGCTTGTTCCAGTCGCCGGGGGTGTCGGGCAAGCGGTCGGAGCCGGATTCCACGTAGCGCGCCCATCTCAACACCGAGGTCGGCCCGTCGACCGCGGTGATGCCCGGCACGGCTTCGAAGCGCTGCGCCAGACGATCGATTGCATGCAGGAACTCAGGGTCCAGCGCGTGACCCGGGGGTGTCCGTACCCACAGATCGACGACATCCAGACCGTTGGTCTGCTGGAATTCGCGCGTGTCCTGGGCGATGCGCTCGCCCGGATTGACGTACGTCAGGGCATCGGTCTCCAGCGGGAGCGGATCGAACCGGCCCGGGATACCGAACAGCGAGGCGGCGCCACCAAACATCAGGACCAGCGCGCCCACGACGAATACCCAGCGGTAGCGGCGGCTGGCGGGAACTAGCCACTCCACGAACCGGGTGAAGCGTTTGCCGGCTACCGCACGCTCCGCGCGCAACGGGGTGCGGAACAGCGACTGCAGGGCTGGAAACAGCGTGAAGCAGCCGAGCCATGCCACGACCAGGCCACAAGCCGTCCAGATACCCATTTCGCGCACGGGGCGGATCTCGGAAACCGCAAGCGCCGCGAAGCCCACCGCCGTCGCGAACATGGAGGCCGTGCAAGGCAGAAATTTGTTGGCCAGAGCTCGCGCGTGATGCTCCAGCAGCGTCGGTGAGTCATCCGGTTCCATGAATCGCGAGTGGATGTAGACGAGCGTCGCGGTGGTCGTGACCATCACCGTCAACGGCACGAGTGTGGACACGACCGTGTTGGACCACCCGAATATCGCTGCAAGCCCCACGGCCATGGCGACCACGATACCCAGGGTCACCACGATTGCGGCGAGGGCGCGCCAGGAACGGTACACGATGAAGACGAGTGCGACCAGGAACAGGCCGAACAGCGGCATGAAGCGTTTGGTGGCTGAGCCCGTCTGGTGTTCCAGCCACGCGTCGAGCCAGGGAGAACCAACACGACGCGCCGCGGTGAACGGGCCGCCGCGACCATCGAGAGGCAGGACG
>Ga0335070_10011753_pt1 | contig 10225 bp, 9 predicted proteins | sample Lox_Sample_13_FD_206722 | JGI IMG/M metagenome (GOLD analysis project Ga0335070, IMG submission 206722) | Soil microbial communities from Loxahatchee National Wildlife Refuge, Florida, United States - Lox_Sample_1.3 | ecosystem: Environmental > Terrestrial > Soil > Wetlands | place: USA: Florida... | reverse complement strand
AGTGGATCTTGGTCCCGCCGTCGCTCGGCGTGAGCGTCACCTGCGCCTCGTAGCCGCGCACGGACAGCCCGGAGAGCAGGCGATACCCCAGCCGGGACGGCGGCTCGAAGAGGGTGACCTCCTCGCGCGAGGTGATCGGTCGCTTCTTGAACACGCGGATCGCACCGACGCCGTCGGGCGCCGGGTCGCCCTCACGCTCGAGCGCCGCGGAGTCCCACGGGCCCCACGTGTGCCAGCTGCGCGCGTCGGCGAGGATCGCCCAGACGACCTCCGGCGCGGCGCGGGTGGTGACGGTCGACTCGACGGTGTGGGCTCCCATGGCGCGCAGCGTATGCGCCACGACGTACAGATCGTGCGCCGCCGCCCCGGATCGGATAGAACCGCGGAGATGCAGACGCCGGCGACGCACTACCTCGACCACGACGGCGTGAAGATCGCCTGGCAGGCCTTCGGCGATGGGCCCGCAGAGCTCCTGTTCATTCCCGGCTGGGTCTCGAACGTCGACCTCTTCTGGCAGTACCCGCAGTCCGCCGCGTTCTTCTCCGAGCTCGGCTCGTTCGCGCGCGTGGCGATCTACGACAAGCCCGGGACCGGCGCGTCGGATCCCGTCGAGGCCGCTCCGACGGTCGAGCTGCGCATCGAGCAGCTCATCGGCCTCATGGACGCCGCCGGACTCGAGCGCCCGACGGTCGTGGGCGTGTCCGAGGGCGGCGTGACCGCGTGTCTGGCGGCCGCCGGCAGGCCTGAGCGGGTGGGCCGCGTCGTGCTGCTCGACGCGAGCGCCGCCGGCCTCGACCCGCGCACGCGCGGGGACATGACCGAGGCCGAGTTCGGCGGGTGGGCCGATCTCATCCGGCGCACGGCCGAGCACTGGGGTGAGGGGCACGACGGGGACATCTGGCTCAGCGGGATCCCCGACGCCGACGTCAGCTGGGGCCGGCTGCAGCGTGCCTGCGCCACCCCCGCGGTGGCGCGCCGGTACTACCAGGCGATCTCCAAGGGACTGAGCGCCTGGGACGTGCTGCCGAGCATCCGCCAGCCGGTCCTCGTGCTGCACCGGACCGGCGACCGCGTTCTGCCGATCAAGGCCGCGCGCGCGGCCGCCGAGCGGATCCCCGACGTGCGGATCGTCGAGCTCCCGGGAAGCGAGCACCTGCCGTGGCTCGGGGACACCTCCGAGATCCTCGCGCAGATCCGCGCGTTCGTCGGCGCACCCCCGCCGCCGCCCCGCGCCGAGCGCGTGCTCGCCACGATCCTCTTCACCGACATCGTCGGCTCCACGGACCAGCTCGCCCGCCTCGGCGACGCCGCCTGGCGCGGGCGGCTTCAGCGCCACGAGGAGATCGTGCGCGCCGGCCTGGCGCGCTACGACGGCCGGCTCGTGAAGTCGACCGGCGACGGGGTGCTCGCGACGTTCGCCGGCCCCGCGCGTGGGACCGGGGCGGCGCGCTGGATCCTCGACGCCCTGCCCTCCGAGGAACTGCACGCCCGCGCGGGCGTCCACGTCGGCGAGATCGAGCTCCAGGGTGACGACATCGCCGGCCTCGCGGTCCACGTCGCCGCCCGGATCATGGCCCGCGCCGACGCGGACGAGGTGCTCGTCTCACGCACGGTGCGCGACCTGACCGCCGGATCGGGCCTGCTGTTCGAGGACCGCGGCGTCCAGACGCTGAAGGGCATCCCGGACGACTGGCACCTGTACGCGCTGGCGTGAGGGCGCGCTGCCCAGCTCTCAGGCCGGGACGCCGCCGTCGCCGAGCAGCTGCTGGGCGATCGTCGCCTGGTCGAAGTAGATGCGCTCGCACACGATGCGGTCGCCGCCGGGCCCGAAGAGGAAGAGCGCGCACATGCGGCAGCGGAAGCTGCGGCCGGTCGGCGCGATCCCGCGCAGCTCGCCCTCGTGCGTGCCGAGCAGATCGAACTCGGCGATCACCGCATCGTCGGCGTAGTGCAGGACGGCGTTCTCGTTGCGCTGGTCGGGGAAGGCCGCGCGCGACGTGCGGTAGTAGTCGCTGACGGCCTGCGCGCCATCGAACACCTCGCTCGTCGCGATGAGCTCGTAGCGCGGGTGGTCGAAGGTCCCGAGCGCGGCGTCGAACTCATGGTGGTTCTCCGCCTCCATGTGCTCGCGCACCACGGCGAGCCGGCGCTCGCGCAGCGTGTCGGTCGTCTGGGCCATCGGTCAGCCTCCTCTGGTCGACAGCAGCAATACCCCCAGGGGGAATCGAACCCCCGCTACCAGCGTGAAAGGCTGGCGTGCTAACCGCTACACCATGGGGGCGGGCGGACGGCCGAGTCTAGTTGCAGCCGGGCCCGGTCGCGGGCATGATCGCGCCATGGCGATCGCGCGGCGCTCCTCACGGCAACTGGCGACCGGGCGCGTCGGCGCGGGCGCCGGCCTCACCGCCGCGGGCTTGGGCTCGGCCGGCGCGGCGGCGATCGGCGCGCTGGCCGTCGGCGCCACGGCGATCGGGGCCCTGGCGATCGGGCGCCTGGTCATCGGGCGCGCGCTGGCCAGGCACGTGCGCATCGAGCACCTCGAGATCGACCGGCTCACGGTGCGCGAGCTCGAGGTGATCGAGCGGGCGACGTACCCCGGGCCGCCGGCCTGACCGCGGCGGGTACAGTGGCCGCGGGCCGCCGTAGCTCAGTTGGTAGAGCAGCGGGCTTTTAACCCGAAGCGCGCAGGTTCGAGTCCTGCCGGCGGCACTCTTCCGCGCCCCCGCCGTCGTTCGTGTCATGCGCCCGCCCGGGAATAGGCTGAACACCGATCGGGTTTTGATAGTTTCACCCGCGTGAGTACGCCCCTCGCGAGCGCCGCGCTGGACCCAGCCGCGCCGCCGAACCTCGAGGCCGCAAGCGCGGAGGCGCTCGTCGCGTGGGCGCTCGAGCGGTTCCATCCGCGGATCGCGCTCGCCTGCTCCTTCCAGCAGGAGGAGAGCGTCCTGCTCGATCTGCTGTTCGCTGAGCGCACCGACGCGCGGGTCTTCGCGCTCGACACGGGCCTGCTCTTCCCGGAGACCTACGCGCTCTGGGAGCAGACCGAGCGCCGCTACGGCACGCGCGTCGAGCGCGCCGCCGGGCCGACACTCGAGGCGCAGGCTGCCGCGCACGGTGACGCGCTGTGGGCGCGCGACCCCGCGGCGTGCTGCACGCTGCGCAAGGTCGAGCCGCTGCGCGCGCAGCTCGCCGGGCTGGACGCGTGGATCACCGGCATCCGCCGCGAGCAGTCGCCGGCGCGCGCAGGTGCGCACAAGATCGAGTGGGACGAGCGCCACGGCCTCTGGAAGGTGAACCCGCTCGCCGACTGGACGGCGAAGGACGTCTGGCGGCGCATCCACGAGCGCGACCTGCCCTACAACCCGCTGCACGACCGCGGCTATGCGTCGATCGGCTGCGCGCCGTGCACGCAGCCGGGCGCCGGGCGCGACGGCCGCTGGGCGGGCTCCGACAAGACCGAGTGCGGGCTGCACGGCTGAGCGCCGGATGACCGTCGCCACCGCACAGCCGGCGAGCGCCCCGGCACTCAGCGACCTCGACGCGCTCGAGGCCGAGGCCGTCCACATCCTGCGCGAGCTCGCGGCCGAGCGCGAGCGTCCCGTGCTCCTCTTCTCGGGCGGCAAAGACTCGATCGTCCTGCTGCGCCTCGCCGAGAAGGCGTTCCGCCCGGGCCCGTTCCCGTTCCCGGTCATGCACGTCGACACCGGGCACAACTTCCCCGAGGTGCTCGCGTTCCGCGACCGCCGCGTCGCCGAGCTGGGCGAGCGGCTGATCGTCGCCTCGGTGCAGGCCTCGATCGACGCGGGCCGCGTCGCCGACGTCAGCGGCCCGCGCTCCTCGCGCAACCAGCTGCAGACGGTCACGCTGCTGGACGCGATCGCCGAGCACCGCTTCGACGCGTGCATCGGCGGCGCGCGCCGCGACGAGGAGCGCGCGCGGGCCAAGGAGCGCATCTTCAGCCTGCGCGACGCCTTCGGCGGCTGGGACCCCCGGGCGCAGCGCCCCGAGCTGTGGGACATCTACAACGCGCGCGTTCGGCCCGGCGAGAACCTGCGCGTCTTCCCGATCTCCAACTGGACCGAGCTCGACGTCTGGCGCTACGTCGCCCGCGAGGGCCTGAAACTGCCGTCGATCTACTTCGCCCACGAGCGCTCGGTCTTCGAGCGCGACGGCATGCTGTACGCCGACGACGCGGCCGTCGAGCGCCTGCCCGGCGAGCAGCCGTTCACCGCGAGCGTGCGCTACCGCACCGTCGGCGACATGACCTGCACCGGGGCGGTGCGCAGCACGGCCGCCACGCTCGAGGCGGTCGTCGCCGAGATCGCCAGCACGCGCGTGAGCGAGCGCGGCGAGACGCGCGCCGACGACCGCGCGAGCGACGCGGCGATGGAGGACCGCAAGCGCGATGGCTACTTCTGAGGCCGTGCACGGCCTGCTGCGCGTGGCCACGTGCGGCTCGGTCGACGACGGCAAGAGCACGCTGATCGGGCGGCTGCTGCACGACACCCGGCAGATCGCCGACGACCAGCTCGACCACGTGCGCGACGTCAGCGCGCGGCGCGGCACGGAGCTCGATCTGGCGCTGCTGACCGACGGCCTGCGCGCCGAGCGCGAGCAGGGCATCACGATCGACGTCGCCTACCGCTCGTTCGAGACGGCGCGCCGGCGCTTCATCCTCGCCGACTGCCCCGGCCACGAGCAGTACACGCGCAACATGGTCACCGGCGCGTCGACCGCGGACGCGGCGGTGCTGCTCATCGACGCGCGCCACGGCGTCGTCGCGCAGACGCGCCGCCACCTCGCGATCGCCGCGCTGCTGCGCGTCCCGCACGTGCTCGTCGCCGTGAACAAGATGGACCTCGCAGGCTGGGAGGAGGCACGCTTCCGGGAGATCGCCGGGGACGTGCGGGCGCTCGCCGAGACGCTCGGGCTCGACGACGCGACCTGCGTGCCGGTGAGCGCGCTGGCGGGCGACAACATCGTCGCCCCGTCGGCGCGCATGGCCTGGCACGAGGGCCCGCCGCTGGTCACGCAGCTTGAGGACCTCCCGCCCGAGTCGGGCGACCCGCACGGGCCGCTGCGCTTCCCGGTGCAGTTCGTGATCCGCCCGGCCGGCGGCACAGGCGGGGGCCGGCGCTACGCAGGGCGCATCGCGCGCGGGACGGTGCGCCCTGGGGACGAGCTCGTCGTCCTGCCCTCCGGCGAACCCGCGGTGGTCGCCGCGGTCGAGACGCTCGACGGGCCGCTCGAGGCGGCCGCGGCGCCGAGCTCGGTGTCGATCGTGCTCGACCGCGAGGTCGACGTGGCGCGCGGCGACGTGCTGTGCCACGCCGCCGGGGCACCCCTGGCGGCGCGCGAGCTCGAGGCGACGGTGTGCTGGATGAGCGACCGCCATCTGCGTCCGGGCGCGCGGCTGCTGCTCAAGCACGGGACGCGGACGACGCGCGCGATCGTCGCGGACGTGCGCGAGCGGCTGCACCTGCAGACGCTGCTCGGCGCGCCGGCACCGGATGGCCTCGCGCTGAACGACCTCGGCCGGGTGCTCGTGCGCGTCGCAGACCCGCTGCCCGCCGACCGCTACGCCGACAGCCGGGCGGCGGGCGCGTTCGTGCTGATCGACGACGCCACGAACGACACGGTCGCGGCCGGCATGGTCACGGCGACGACGGACTGAGCGCCGGCGCGGGCGCCCCCGCGGGCGTGGACGCTGCGGCCGGCGCCGCCTCGGGGTCGCGCGCCCGCACGCGGCCGAGCGCGATCGCGGCGAGGCCGGCGGCGGCGGTCGGGATCGCCATCAGGACCCAGGCCTGCTGGAAGGCCGCGACGACCTCGCCCGGCGCAGGGGTGCCGACGACGGCGATGAGGATCGAGATGCCGAGCACCGCGCCGATCTGCCGCGCGCAGGACTGGATCGCGCTGCCCGTTGCGAAGCGCGACGGCGGCAGTTCGGCGACCGCGGCGCTGCCCCAGGCCGAGAAGCTCAGGCCGACGCCGGTGCCCGTGAGCAGCATCCACGGCAAGAAGTCGGCGACGTAGTCGGGGTGCGCCGAGGCGTGCACGGCGAACATCACGCAGCCCAGTGCGAAGAGCAGCCCGCCCGGCAGCGCGACCACGCGCTGGCCGTGGCGGTCGGCGAGCCGCCCGGCGAGCGGCGCGCTCAGGGCGGCCATCAGCGGGCCGGGGGTGACGGCGAGGCCCGCGTGCAGCGCCGCGTAGTGCCAAACCTCGGTGAGGAACAGCACGTTGCACAGCAGCAGGGCGTAGAACCCCAGCGCGAACAGCGACGCGCCCAGGACGGCGACCGAGAACGAGCGGGTGCGGAACAGGCGCAGGTCGACGATCGGAGCGCGCACCCGGCCGGCGCGGATCACGAAGACGACGAGGAGCGCGACGGCGCCGGCGATCGAGAGGGCCGTGCGCAAGTCGTCCATCCCCCACGCGGGCTCCTTGACGATCCCCAGCGACAGCAGGCCGACGCCGCCGATGAGGAGCAGGATGCCGAGCACGTCCGAGAGCGGGCCGGACGTCGCCTCGCGCGACTCGCGCAGGATGCGCCGCGCCGGGATCAGCGCGGGAAGGCCGATGAAGAGGTTCACGAAGAAGACCCAGCGCCAGCCGGCGGCGTCGACGAGCAGGCCGCCGAGCGCCGGCCCGGTCGCGGCGGCCACCGCGCCCGTCGCACCCCACAGCGACGTGGCGGTCGCACGCTGCTCGAGCGGGAACTCGGGCAGCAGGAGCGCCAGCGAGCTCGGGACGAGCAGCGCCGCACCGGCGGCCTGCACGACGCGTGCGGCGACGAGCACCGGAACGGTTGGCGCCAGGCCACAGGCGACCGACGCGGCGATGAACAGGCAGGTCCCCGTCAGGAAGATCCGCCGGCGCCCGACGCGGTCGGCGAGCCGGCCGGCGGGCACGAGCAGCGCGGCGAAGACGATGTTGTACGCGTTGAGGATCCACGACAGCGACGCGAGCGAGGCATCCGGGAACGAGCCGCGGATGGCCGGGAACGCGATGTTCACGATCGTGACGTCCAGGAAGCTCATGAAGACGGCGACGGCCGTGACGAGCAGCACCTTCCAGCGACGTTCCATGTGCGGGACGCTAGCACGTCAGTTGCTTTATGCAACTTACTATCTGGTCAGCGCCCGCAACAGCAGCTCCACGGAGCGCTCGAGCTGCGGCAGGGTCGCGTCGCCGACGCGCGTCACGCCGGTCTCGCGGTTGAGCCAGCCGTTGACCTCGGCGTGGCTGGAGCGGTCGCGCCGCGCGAGCTCGGCGACGAGGCGGTGGCGCTTGTCGCGCAGAATCGCCCGCCGCTCGTAGGCGGGCAGTGCGCCGGGATCCGGCGCGGGCGCGACGGCGGGCGGGAAGGCCGCGACCGCCGGTGCTGCCACGGGCGCGGGCCCGCCACCGGCCGGGCCGAAGAGCGCGAGCTGCGGAGCGACGTCGGCGGCGACCGGGACGAACGGCTCGGCCTCGGTGGGCTCGCTCTCGCGCCGCACCTCGAGGCGGTCGAGCGCCTCGGGGTCCTCCTCCCCTGGTGGGCGCAGCACGTGGCGCAGCTCGGACTCGACGTCGGAGGCGTGCGCGCGCAGCACCGGGTCGGCGGGCAGGTACACCCAGCTCGGCTCGATCGACCGGCCGGGGATCGTGCGCACGAAGCGGCCGGCGATCTGGCGGAAGACGAGCGGCGTGCGGGCCGCCGTCGCGTACACGCCGATGCGCAGCCGCGGGATGTCGACCCCCTCGCTGACCATGTTCACGGCGACGAGCCAGCGCTCACGCGAGGTCGTGAACGCCGCGAGCCGCTCCGCCGCGCGCGGGTCGGTGTGCAGGACCACCACGGGCGGGCGGCCGGTCACCTCGCGCAGCACCTTCGCGACCGCTCGCGCGTGCGCGGCGTCGGCCGTGATGGCCAGAGCGCCCGCGTCGGGATGGCCGTCCGCGCGCAGGCCCTCAAGGCGCGTGTGCGCCGCGGCGAGGATCCGGGGAAGCCCGTCGGGCAGGTCGACCGAGATCGCGGTGCGGTAGCGCCGGCCGGCCTCGCGGCCTGTCAGCGCGTCGGCGAACGAGGCCTCGACGACCTCCTCGCCGCTGCGCCATTGCAGCGCGCCGTCGTACGGGATGAAGACGATCGGCCGGCAGATACCTTCGCGCACGGCGTCGGCGTAGGTGAACGAGACGTCCGGGACGGCGACGCCGTCCTCGTAGCGCACCCCCGGGATCGCCGCCTGGTCCGAGCGGAACGGCGTACCCGAGAGGAGCAGCCAGCGGTCGCGCGCCGCGCCGAACGCCGCCAGGAACCCCTCGCCCCATGCCAGCTCGTCGCCCAGGTGGTGGGCCTCATCGGCGATCACGAGCGTGTCCGGCGCGACCTGCCGCGCCCAGCGGGACCCGGCCTGGGCGACGCGCGCATAGGTGACGGCGATCCCGTGGAAGTCGCCCGGCGGGCGCGGGTCGTCCGCATCCGGCTGCAGGTGAACGCCCAGGCGCGCAGCCGCCTGCGCCCACTGGCGCGTCAGCGGGCCGGTCGGGCAGATCACCGCGACGCGCCGCACGCGGCCGGCCTGCAGCTGCTCGCGCGCGACCTCGAGCGCCGGCCGCGTCTTGCCCGCCCCGGGCGCCGCCGCGATGAGGAACGGCCCCGCCGTCGAGTCCGCCCACGTGCGCATCGCCCCGAGCGCCCGCGCCTGCCACCCCCGCAGCGGCGGGGCGGCGGGCTGGCGGGACGGCTGCGGCACGGACGCGCCATCCTGCCCAGTGCGCCGGACGGAGCAGGTTGCGCGCGGCGTTCAGCGGCCGGCCGGCGCCGCCGCGCGCAGCAGCGCAGCCTCAGCCTCGATCTCGACCAGCATCCGCGGGTCGATCAGCGCCCCGACCTGCACCATCGTCGCCACCGGCGGCGCCGCGCCGAACGCCTCCCCGTGGGCCCGCGCGACCTCCTCCCAGCGCGAGATGTCGGTCACGTAGATCCGCGTGCGCACGACGTCCGACAACGCTGCCCCCACCCCATCGAGCGCGGCCGCGATGTTCACGATCGCCTGCCGCGCCTGCCCCCCGGCATCGCCAACACACGCGATCGAGCCATCCGCCAGCGTCGCCGTCGTCCCGGCGACCAGCACCCGGTCCCCGACGACCACCACCCGCGAGTACCCCGCCACGGACTCCCACGGAGCCCCAGACCCGAAGCGCTCGATCATCGCCAGAGCATCCCACCGGCCCGCACACCCGCGCCGGCGGGCACCGTGGTCGACTCAAGCACACATACCGTGCACAACACGCCCAGCCCGGCTCACGCCGCGCCAATACCACCCCACCACCCACGCCCCTCGAGCGGAAGATCGCGGATGAGTGACGGCCACCGCCGGCGGGGTGCCGTGGCGGAGCCACTGCCCCCGCCCGGCGGGGGGCGTCAATCGCCGCGAGATCCGCGAACCTAATGGCGGAAGTGGCGGTGGTGGGTAAACACCATCGCCCCACCCAGCTCATTCACCGCCGCGATGACCTCGTCGTCGCGGATCGATCCGCCGGGCTGGATCAGCGCCCGCACCCCGCCCTGCATCGCCGTCTGCGGGCCGTCGGGGAACGGGAAGAACGCGTCGGAGGCGAGCACCAGGCCGCTGCGGTCCTCGATCCATTCGCGCCCGAGCGCGATCGCCACGGAGTCCACCCGGCTCATCTGGCCGGCGCCGACGCCGAGCGTCGCCTCGCCGCGCGCGACGACGATCGCGTTGGACTTCACGTGCCGGCAGACGCGCCAGGCGAACAAGAGGTCGCGCCACTCATCCTCGGTGGGCGCGCGCTCGGTGACGACGTCCATCTGCTCGGGGTCGGCCCCGACGACGTCGCGGTCCTGCACGAGCAGGCCGCCGTCGATCTGGCGCACGTCGGGCTCGCCGCTGGGCTCGCGCCGGCGCTCCTCGTCCTCGAGCACGCGGATGTTGGGCTTGCGCGTGAGGATCTCGAAGGCGTCGGCGTCGTAGCCGGGGGCGAAGAGGACTTCGATGAACTGCTGCGAGAGCGCCTCGGCGGTCGCGCGGTCGACGCGCCGGTTGAGCACGATGATGCCGCCGTAGGCGCTGATCGGGTCTCCGGCGAAGGCCGCCTTGTAGGCGCCGAGCAGGTCATCGGCGAGCGCGGCGCCGCAGGGGTTGTTGTGCTTGACGATCACGCACGACGGGCGCTCGACGCCGAGGTCGGCGCTGAGCCCGCGGGCGCCGTCGAG
>Ga0335070_10011752_pt1 | contig 10225 bp, 11 predicted proteins | sample Lox_Sample_13_FD_206722 | JGI IMG/M metagenome (GOLD analysis project Ga0335070, IMG submission 206722) | Soil microbial communities from Loxahatchee National Wildlife Refuge, Florida, United States - Lox_Sample_1.3 | ecosystem: Environmental > Terrestrial > Soil > Wetlands | place: USA... | reverse complement strand
CTCCCGCAACACCGTGCTGAAGACCAGGTTGCGAGCGGCGCCAGGAAGCTCCCAACGCTTGTATGTCGATAACGAAACGAAGATCGGGGCGTCACCTTGGAGGTGCGGTAGATTGCGACGGAACGCGTATCGGCGAATGGGAGAAGGCATGGTGCCCGCGCGAGGGCGCGCGGGCTACTTTGTCAGAATCGTTTATCAGATGACAAGGACATGAGCACCTAATTCTTGCGCTTCGGGGCCACTGGCTTTTTCTTGAGCGGTGCCCACCGATGCGCTTCCATATCCACGCGTAGCCCGGAGAAGCGGACGCCTTCGGCCTCCAGGCGGAAGCGCTGTTCCATGCCGCCTTCGGCGGGCAGCAGAATCTTGCCGCCGGCCCCGACCACGCGATGCCAGGGCACGCCGCTGGCCGAATGCAGCGCCCATACCACCTGCCGGGCGCTCCCTGGATATCCGGCCAGGTAGGCGACGTCGCCGTAGGTCGCCACCTTGCCGCGGGGGATGCGGGCCACCGTCTTCAGTATCCGGGGAAACATTCGCTTGTCGGGCACGTCACGAGCATAACCTCTTCGCAATGGTGAGTGCCATGCGGTAATCTGCCGGTGCTTGCGCGCCGTCGCTATTCTCGGGCCGAACGCCACCATCGAGGACGTGCGCCGCTTCTACACCGCGAATGCGCATCCGGAGCCGGTCTCTCCCGGCAATCCGCTGGCCGGGGCCGACGCCGCGCTCATCTTCGGGGGTGATGGGACGGTCCATGACCACCTGCCGGAATTCATCGTCCACCAGGTCCCGATGCTGCCGGTGCCGCTGGGCAGCGGCAACGACTTCCACCGGGCTCTGGGATTCGGCACGATGGCGGCCGCGCTGGCCGCCTGGCGCGGCTTCTGCAGCGGCGCCGAGCGTTCCCGCCGCATCGACCTGGGCATGATCAGCCGCCTCGAGGGCGATGCGCCCAAGTTCGTCTCCTACTTCTGTTGTGTCGGCGGGGTCGGACTGGACTCGGAGGCCAACCGCCGCGCCAATGCCATGCCGCGCTGGCTGCGGGCGAACGGCGGGTATATCGCAGCGGTGATCGGAGCGGTGGCGGCGTTCAAACCGCAGAAGATCACGGTCGAGTGTGGTGTAGGCCAGCCGCCCTCGGCTGGCTTGATGGAAGGACAGGCGGGGGCGCCTGTCTCACGCAGGATCAGCGAGCCTGCAATGTTCGTGGCCTTCGGCAATGCCCAATCCTACGGCGGAGGCATGCGCATCACGCCCACGGCGCGGCTCGAGGACGGCCTGCTCGATGTCTGCTTCGTGCGTCAGGTCGGCAAGGCACGGCTGCTGCGACTCTTCCCCACCGTCTTCTCCGGCAAGCACGTCGGGATCAAGGAGGTCGAGTATTTCCAGGCGGAACGGGTAAGGGTGGAAACGGAAACGACGCTCGATGTCTATGCGGATGGCGAATTCATCTGCCAGACGCCGGTGGAAGTGACCGTCGCCCCGCGCGCCATGCGAGTGATCCTGCCGCCCCTCGCCAAACGCTAGCCGCTGGTCAAGCGGGCCACCAGCGCGTCAGGTAGTCGCTCAAGGTGAGCGCCAGCAGGATCAGCAGCCAGAACAACCCGGCGCTGACCGCGATCTTGGTGATGCGGCTGCTGTGGCGGACCTCCATGAAGAACAGGGCCACCAGCAGCATTTTGGCGCAGGCGATCGCCAGGGCGGCCACCGGGTTGAACCAGCCCAGGTTGACGAACGCCACCCACACGGTCGTGCCGGTCAGCGCCAGCAGCGCGACGAAGATCACGGCGAAGGTCCGGGGTCCGGTGACGGTCTCGCTCGACATGTTTCTCCTCAGTAGTGCCGGCTGATCAGGTACAGCAGCGGGAACAGCCAGATCCAGATGATGTCCACAAAATGCCAGTACAGGCCCACGTTCTCCACCGGGTTGTGATACTCGGGGGTGTAGGCGCCGCGCGCGCCCGCGATCAGCAGCCAGGTCAGCAACCCCATGCCGATGACCATGTGCAGCGCATGCATGCCGGTCATGGCGAAATAAAAGCCGAAGAAGAGCTGGGCGTGGCGCTCGTCCACCACCATGGGCGAGTGGCCGGTGAGCGTCTCCTCGAAGTGGAAGTCCGGGCCGGGAATGTGGTGCTTCTCGTATTTCTCGTGCCACTCCACCGCCTTGATGCCGAGGAAGACGGCGCCAAAGAACATGGTCGCCACCAGGAACCACACCAGCAGCTTGCGGCTGCCGATCTTGGCGGCGTGGACGGCCAGGACCATGGTGAACGAGCTGGCCAGCAGCACTGCGGTATTCAGGGCCCCGAGCCTGATGTCCAGCGTCTGGCTGCCCGCCGCGAAGGCCCCGAAGTACTGCAGGCGGTACACAAGGTAGGCGCAAAACAGGCCGCCGAAGAACATGACCTCGGTGATCAGGAACAGCCACATGCCGAAGGTGGCGCTTTCCTTCTGCTGCGCCATGTCACCGAAGTGGCTCTGCAGCTCGGGAACCTGGAGCACCGATGGTTCGCTATGCGACAAACTCGACCTCCGGCAACGCCTCGTAATCGTACGGCTCTTGCTCCACGACCGGCGTCTCGTGGAAGTTGTGGGTGGGCGGCGGCGAAGTGGTCTGCCACTCCAGGCCGGTGGCGCCCCACGGATTCGAACCGGCACGCTCCCCGTAACGCAATGACCACACGAAATAGATCATCGGCAATACGTAGCCCACCGCCAGGATCGATGCCCCCGCGCTCGACATCACGTTCAGCACCTGGAACTCGGGGGGATAGGCGTGGTAGCGCCGCGGCATCCCCAGGTAGCCCACGACGAACTGGGGGAAGAACGTCAGGTTGAAGCCGAGGAAGATGATGAGCGCCGAGAGCTTGGCCCAGCCCTCGGGATACATGCGGCCCGTCATCTTGGGCCACCAGTAGTGCAGCCCGCCCAGGTAGGCCATCACTGTCCCCCCGACCATGATGTAGTGGAAGTGGGCGACGATGAAGTAGGTGTCGGTGACGTGCACGTCCACACCCAGGCAGGCCAGGAACAGGCCGGTCAGGCCGCCGATGGTGAACAGCCCAATGAAGCCGAAGGCATAGAGCATGGGCGTGCGGTAGGAGATCGAGCCCTTATAGAGCGTAGCCGTCCAGTTGAAGACCTTGACCGCCGAGGGAATGGCCACCAGATAGCTCAGGATGGAGAAGATCATCGCGGCATAGACCGAGATGCCGGCCACGAACATGTGGTGCGCCCACACCAGGAAGCCGAAGACCGCGATGGCCACGCTGGCGAAGGCCACGAACTTGTATCCGAACACGGTCTTGCGGGAGAAGGTGCTGATCAGTTCGCTGGTCACTCCCATGGCGGGCAGGACCATGATGTACACCGCGGGATGCGAGTAGAACCAGAACATGTGCTGGAAGAGCACCGGATCGCCGCCCAGGGCGGGATTGAAGATGCCGATATGGAAGGCGCGCTCCAGCGCCACCAGCACGATGGTGATGGCCACCACCGGCGTGCCCAGCACCATGATGATGGAAGCCGCGTAGTTCGACCACAGGAACAGCGGCAGGCGGAACCAGGTCATCCCCGGCGCCCGCATGCGGTGGATGGTGACGATGAAGTTCAGCCCGGTGAAGATCGAGGAGAAGCCGGCGACCAGGATGCCCACCGCCGCCCCGATCACGTGGGTATTGGAGAACGTGGTGCTGAAGGGCGTGTAGAAGGTCCAGCCGGTGTCCACGCCGCCGGCGATCACCGAGTACAGCGTGATCATCCCGCCGGCCATCAGCAGGTACCAGCTCAGCAGATTGATCTTGGGGAAGGCAAGGTCCTTGGCCCCGATCATCAGCGGCACCAGGAAGTTGCCCAGCACCGCCGGCACCGACGGGATCAGGAAGAAGAACACCATCATGATCCCGTGCATGGTGAACATTTTGTTGTAGGTGTCGGAGGTGAGCAGGTCGCCGGCGGGAGTGATCAGCTCCAGGCGGATGACGGTGGCGAAGGCGCCGCCGATGAAGAAGAAGAAGGTGATCGCCATCAGGTACAGCAGCCCGATGCGCTTGTGGTCGGTGGTCAGCAGCCACGACTTGATGCCGTACTCGATGTTCAGGTAGTGCTCGCGCGGCGGGGCTGCGGTTTGGGCGACGGTGCTCATTGGTTCGGGACCTTCATCGGTTCACCCGGGCCAGGCTGGACCTCGGGGTTGCGGCGCCGCATCTCCGGCGAGGGGATGTCGGCGTCCGGGTTGACGTTCAGCGGCATCTGCTTCAGCGACCTGATGTACGACACCAGCTGCAGCATCTCCTCTTCGTTCACCTGCCCCTGGAAAGTGGGCATGATGGGCTGGAAGCCGGCCACGATCTTGGCCTTGGGGTCGAGGATGGATTCGCGGATGTAGTTCTCGTCGGCCAGCAGGGAGCGTCCGTCGCTCAGGAACACCTGCTTGCCGAACAGCCCGGCGAGGTCCGGGCCCCGCTGGCCGCTGTCGGCGCGATGGCAACTGATGCAGCCGTAGTGCCGGAAAAGCTTCTCGCCCGACGAGGCCATCGAGCCTTCGCCGTTCTGCGTCAGCCAGCGCTCGTAGTCCGCCGGCTCCATGACCACGACCTGGCCGATCATCCCGGAGTGCTGGGTGCCGCAGTACTCGGCGCAGAACAGGTGATAGCTCCCCGCCTGCGTGGCCTGGAACCAGACGGTGCGGTAGCGGTTGGGCAGCACGTCCATCTTCACCCGGAAGGCGGGGACGAAGAAGCTGTGGATCACGTCCTGCGAGATCAGCGTGACCGCCACCGGCTGCCCCACCGGCACATGCAGCTCATTGATCTCGCGCTGCCCGTCCGCGTGCTGGAACTTCCACATCCACTGCTTGCCGACCCCGAACACCTGGATGGCGTTCTTGGGAACGCTGGCGTAACTGAAGTACACCCATGCTCCCCAGACGAACATCACCATGGCGATGGCCAGCGGCAGCAGCGACCACCCGGCTTCCAGGACGTTGTTGCCCTCGATCGGCACTGCCTTGGGGTGGACCGACCGGCGGTACTTGATGGCGAACACCAGGATGGTCAGGAAGATGAGCACGGTGAAGAACGCGGTCACCGCGATCAGGAAGAAATAGAGCGCGTCGGTCTTGCCCGCCTGAGTGGAGGCCTGCGCCGGAAACAAGGGGAAGTTCTGCCACATAGGCTAGCCGGCCCTCCCCGGAGCGGCGCGGGCGTCGCGGCGGAACATGACGATCATGAACCCGCCCAGCAGCAGCACAGTGGCGACGCCGCCCAGCCGCATCATGCGCATGGCGATGGCGCCGTAGCGTCCCTGCGCCGGATCGTAGTGGTAGCAGTAGAGCAGCACCTGGTCCACCAGCGTGCCGATCTTGTTCTTCGAGGCCTCGACCAGGCCCAGCCGCAGGTCGCGCGACGAGTACTCGATGCCGTAGTAGTACTGGGCGATCCGGCCCTCGGGCGTGATGACCATGATGCCGCTGGCGTGCGCGAACTGGTTCAGCTTGGGGTCGAAGGCGTAATGGAAGCCGACCGCCTGGGTGAGGGCGTCGATCGCGGCCTGGTCGCCGGTCAGGAAGTGCCAGCCGTCGTAGGCCGAGGGCCGCCGGTAGCGCTTGAGGTACGTTTCCTTCTTGGCGGCCGCCATCGCCGGCGTCTCGCGCGCATCGAAGCTGACGGTGACGACTTCGAACTCCTTGCCGGCGCTGAAGCTCAGCGGCAGGAAGGCGCTCACCATCCCATTCAGCACCTGCGTGCACAGCATGGGACACTGGTAATAGACCAGGCTGAGGATCACCGGCTTCTGGTGGAAATATTGCCCGAGCGCGATCTGGTTGCCGTACTCGTCGCGGAACTTGAGGTCGAGCGGGAGCTGCGCGCCCAGCTTCTGGTCGAAAGAGACCTTCTGCAGGAGCAAGGGGCGCGTGTCTTTCTCCGGCGGGACCAGGCGCCGGTCGTCGGCGCGGCCCGCCAGCGGCAGCAGCAGGGCCGCCATGAATGCCATCGTCTTGATGAATCCTTGTTGCATGACTCCTACTTTTGAGGCGGTGTGCGTTTCTGCGCCTCCGCGGCCGGGACGGCCATGCCTCCCGGCGCCGGGACGCCCATGTTCAAAGTCTCGCGATACTGGGTGGCGGGCTGCGGCGGCCGCGCCGGAATGCCGCGCTGCGCCACCAGGTCCATGGCGCGCTCGATGGGGATGTGGGTCACTCCGGCCGCCTGGTCCACCCAGCCATAGCTGGTCAGGCGCTGCTCTTCCTGCTCCCGCATCTGGTTGTTTTCCACTACCGCGTCGGCTTGCAGGCGCGGCTCCGGCGGCTGCGGCGGCTTGGCATAGACCGACCCCGCCGCCTGGTGCAGTTCGAGCGACACCCCCGGCCCGGCCAGGAGCTTGTAGAGCCCGACCAGCACCAGATGGATCAGGATCCCGGCCAGGGTCAGGACCACGAGGAACCACACCACGCCGCGCACACTGGCATCGCTGGGTTCGTAACTGACACCCGGATTGCGCAGGCTGGAGAGGTCGGGTTCGTGGTGATGCTCAGTCATGAACGTGTTCCTTGGCCACCAGGGCGCTGAACAGCGGGTCGCGCACCGCCACCAGCGGCTGGGCCTCCAGTTGCCAGAAGAAGGTCGCCAGCCACAGTCCGCCGATGGCCAGCGGAGCGGCGATGTCCATCCAGGAGAACCCGATGCCGTGGGCGGCGCCGGGCAGCGGGTTGGGCGCGATCAGCCAGAACAGGTCGAGCCAGCGCATCACGATGAGCAGCGACGCCACCAGCGCCAGCTTGCGGCCATTCCGCTTCAGGTCGCGCGACAGCAGCATGGCGAAGGGCAGCGCGAAGTGGAAAAGGATGATCACGAAGGCCACCAGCCGGTATCCGCCATGGGTGCGTCCCAGGTACCAGGGAATCTCCTCCGGCAGGTTTCCCGCCCAGATGATCAGGAACTGCGAGTAGGCGAAGTAAGCCCACAGCATCACGAAGGCGAGCAGCAGCTTGCCCAGGTCGTGGAAGTGCACGGGCGCGACGATCTGGGCGAACGGCGGGTACTTGCGCAGGATCAGCAGCACGACGATCATCAGCGCCAGCGCCGAAAGCCCCTGTCCCGCCATGAACAGCAGGCCGTAGATGGTCGAGGCCCAGTGCGGGTCCAGCGACATCACCCAGTCGATCGACATGAAGGTGACGGTCAGGGCCCACAGCACCAGGCCCGGGCCGCTGATCCCCTGCAAGGTGCGGCGGATGCTCACCCGTTCGGGGGCGTCCTCGCCGGCGCGGTCCTGCGCCAGCGAGAGCCGGTTCAGCACGACCGAGAGGGCGATCCAGATGAAGAAGTAGATGAACACGCGGGCCACGAACCAGGGCGTGCGCAGCCATATCAGCTTGTTGCGCAGCACTAGGTCGTGGGCCAACTCCGAGGCCTGCGACCAGTGGTACAGATGCCCCAGCCCGAAGAACAGCGGCACGAACAGCACCAGCATGAGCAGGAAGTTGCGGGTCGCGGCCTCACACGGACGGCGGATCAGGAAGCCCCACTGGCCGCCGCTCAGGTGCTGCAACATCAGCAGCGCCAGGCAGCCCAGGGTGATGCCGATCCACAGCACGTATCCCAGGAGATAAGAGCGGAAGAACTGGGCCGGGTCCACAAAGACGCCGATCAGCAGCGCGATGGCGCCGATCGCCCCGGCGAGGAGCGAACGCCGCCGCATCTTTCCGGTCAGCTCGCGCGGCGCCATCAGCTCGAAGTTCGGTTGGGTGAAAGCGTTCACTTCTTTTCTTCTCCTCCAACCGGCCCCGTCTTCGCCGGAGCGGCTTCGCCCTTGCTGGGCGGCTGGCCCAGCAACGGCCGGTCGCGCTCGGGCACGTCGCTGGCAGGCGCCGCCTGGCTGAGTTGCAGCGCGCGGATGTAGGCCACGATGGCCCAGCGGTCGGCGGGCGGGATCTGTTGCGCATAATCGGGCATCGCCCCGGAGCCATACGTCATGACGCGGTAGAAGTGCCCCAGGGGCGCGTTGCGCAGGCGGTCATCGTGGAAGCTGGGAGGCTTCAGGTAGCCGCGGCGCGCGATCGTCCCCTGGCCGTCGCCCAGCGCCGAGTGGCAGGGCGCGCAGAAGATGTTGAAGCGCTCCTGCCCGCGCTTCAGCAAGTCCTTGTTCACCGGCACCGGCATGGTGTCGAGCAGCTTGTCGCCGACCAGCCCGGTGTAGTACGAGGCGTCGTCGCGCAGCTCGCCGCGCGGCACGGTGCCCGGCACCAGCGGCCTGCCGGAACGGCCGTCGGCGAAGAACTCGCTCTCCCGCAGCGGGATGTACTTCGGCTGGTTGTGCATGTCGAGGCGGCAGCCGGTCATGAGCGACAAGCCGAGCGACGCGAGCAACAGGATGGGCGCCGTCCGTTTAATGCGGCACCTCCGTGACCTCGCGCGGGCTCAGCGAGCGCAGGAAATCCTCGGTACCCTTGCGGTCGAACTTGGGGTCGCGGGCCTCGATGCACAGGAAGAAGCGGTCCTTGCTGGCGAAGGCGAAACGTTCCACGTGGAACACCGGGTGATAGGGCATGGGCAGGCCGTTCAGGGCCAGCATCCCCAGCACCGCGAACAGCGCCGCCCCCAGGATGGTCATCTCGAAGGTCACCACGATGAACGCCGGCCACGAGTTCAGCGGGCGCCCGGCGACGTTCAGCGGGTAATTGAGGGCGGAGACCCAGTACTGCATCAGGTAGCCGCTCAGCCCGCCCAGCAGGCCGCCGATCAGCACCACCAGGGGCACGTTGGTGTGATGGAATCCGATGGCCTCGCTCAGTTCCTCGATGGGGAAGGGGCTGTAGGCGTCCATGCGGCGATAACCGGCCTGGTAGGCGCGGTGCGCCGCCTGCACCAGGTCGCTGGCGTTATCGAATTCGGCCATCAGGCCATGGATCGGCGGGCGCTTCAATCTCCAGCCTCCACTTCCGCTTCCGGCAGCAGCGTGCGCATCTCAAAGATGGAGATCATGGGCAGGAAGCGGATGAACAGGAACATGCACATCACGAAGAAGCCGATGGTCCCCACGTAGGTTGCCCAGTCCCACACCGTCGGCCAGTACATGCCCCACGACGACGGCAGGTAGTCGCGGTGCAGGCTGGTGATGACAATCACGAACCGCTCCAGCCACATCCCGACCAGCACGTCCAGCGAGAGGATGAACAGCCAGAAGGGGCTCTTGCGGATCGGGCGCACCCACAGCAGCTGCGGGATGGCGACGTTGAACAGGATCAGGCACCAGTAGAGCACCGCGTACGGCCCGCGCATGCGGTTGAAGATCATGTACTGCTCAAAGTGATTGCCGCCAAACCAGGCCATGAAGACTTCCATGAAGTATCCGTAGGCGACGATCAGGCCGGTGGCCAGCATGACCTTGGCGGAGTTCTCCAGGTGGCGCTCGGTGATCATGTCTTGCAGCCCGTAGAAGTGGCGGATGGGGATGGCCATCACCACCACCATGGCGAAGCCGGAGTAGATGGCGCCGGCGACGAAGTAGGGCGGGAAGATGGTGGTGTGCCACCCGGGCACGATGGAGACCGCGAAATCGAACGACACCACCGTGTGCACCGAGAGCACCAGCGGGGTCGCCAGTCCGGCCAGCAGCAGGTAGGCCGATTCGTAGCGCTTCCAGTGTCGCGCCGAGCCCCGCCATCCCATGGCCAGGAACCCGTAAGCGGCCCGGGTGACGCGGTTGGTGGCGCGGTCGCGCAGGGTCGCCAGGTCGGGGATCAGGCCCACGAACCAGAACAGCAGCGACACCGTGAAGTAGGTCGAGACCGCGAACACGTCCCACACCAGCGGGCTGCGGAACTGCGGCCAGATGTTCATGGTGTTGGGATAGGGGAAGAGCCAGTAGGCCAGCCACGGCCGCCCCAGGTGCAGCACCGGGAACATCCCGGCGCACATCACCGCGAACAGGGTCATGGCCTCGGCGAAGCGGTTGATGGAGTTGCGCCACTGCTGCTTGAGCAGCAGCAGGATGGCCGAGATCAGCGTGCCCGCGTGCCCGATCCCGATCCACCACACGAAATTGACGATGGCGAAGCCCCACGCCACCGGCATGTCGATGCCCCAGATCCCGACGCCCTTCAGGAACAGGTAGCTGACGGCCACCAGCAGCACGCCCGCCAGGCCCGCGCCGACGCCGAAGCCCACCAGCCAGCCGAGCGACACCCGGCGCGTCAGCACGATGGAGCTGATCTTGT
>Ga0335070_10011751_pt1 | contig 10225 bp, 9 predicted proteins | sample Lox_Sample_13_FD_206722 | JGI IMG/M metagenome (GOLD analysis project Ga0335070, IMG submission 206722) | Soil microbial communities from Loxahatchee National Wildlife Refuge, Florida, United States - Lox_Sample_1.3 | ecosystem: Environmental > Terrestrial > Soil > Wetlands | place: USA: Florida... | reverse complement strand
GTGATCCTGGTCGTGCTGCGCCTGGGCGAGCTCCAGCATTTCGCCGCCCTGGCCGAAGAGGCCGAGCCGCAGTGGCTGCTTCTGGCGGCGGCCCTGCAAGTTCTGACCTATGTTTGCGCGGCGGGCGTCTGGTACTGCGCGCTCGCCCGGATCGGCCAGCGCCGGCCTTTACGCTCCCTGGTGCCGCTCGGCGTCGCCAAGCTCTTCACCGACCAGGTGCTGCCCTCGGGCGGCATCAGCGGAACTTTGATGGTGATCCGAGGCCTAGCTCGTCGGCGCGTGCCCTCGCATCTCGCCATGGGCGCCTTGCTCGTCGGGCTGGTCTCGTTTTACGCGGCCTATGGACTGGCCGCGCTGGGGGCGCTCGCGGTGATGCAGTTCCATCATCAGGCCAATGCCGCCGTGGTCGGCGTCGCCGCGATCTTCATCCTGTTCGTGGTGGGTGTGCCGTTTGCGGTGCTGAGCCTGCGCCGTTTGAAGGACGGCCCTTGGCTTCGACGTCTGTGGCGTATCCCCGGCGCGGCGCCCTTGCTCAAAGCGGTTGCGGCGGCGCCGTCGAACCTGCTGCGCAGCCCCGGTCTGATGATGACGACCACCCTCCTGCAGCTGGGCGTCTTTCTCTTGGACGGCCTCACGCTCAACGTGATGCTCCTGGCGTTGGGACAGCCCCATGCGCCGCTCACCGCCTTCGCGGCCTTCATGATCGCGGATGTGGTGGCGACGCTGGGCCCGATCCCCCTGGGGCTCGGGACCTTCGAGGCCGCATCCGTCGCCACGCTGGCCGCCGGCGGCATTTCACTCGAAGCCTCCCTGGCAGCAACGCTTCTGCTGCGGGGCTTCACCTTCTGGCTGCCGATGTTGCCGGGCCTCTGGCTCGCCCGCCGCGAGCTGGGCGGGAGCGCTCGCTTGCAGATGGAGCTGCCGCTCGATCAGGCGTAGTGCAGCCGGCTGCCGATGCCGAGCCGCCGCGCCTTCTCCAAGGCCAGCGCGACCAGCGCGATGTCCGACAGCGACAGGCCGTGATGCCAGAGCAGGATGCGTTCCTCCGGCCTTTCGTGACCGGGCTTCAGGCCAGCCACGATCTGGCCCAGCTCCGCATGGAGCGTTTCGCGCGTGAGCCGGCCTTCGTCGACATGACGGCGCAGCGCGCCGAACGGGCCGGCCCCCGCCTGGCCCCAATCGTCCATCACTACCTTGTCCATCAGCGCCTCGGTCAGGGCGCGATAGTCGGCGTCGGTCATCGGCTCTTTCTTCGTAACGCCGGGGCCGGGGTCTGCGACCACTCGATGGACCCGGGTCGCCAGCTCCGGGGTCAGGGCCATCGCCGCGCGTCCGCTCATTGTTCGCGCCGCCTTCGAGCCCGAGCGGCAGAATGGCACTGGTGGCAGGTCGGGCTGGAGGGCTGTGCCAACTGCCTTTATTCTGGGGCAAGGGTTCACGCAGCGCAGCGGGCCGATGGCCGTCGAGAACGTATTTTCGTCGAGAAAACATTGGGCTGGATGGGCCTTCGGCGTGCTGGCGCTGGCCGCCGTCATTCTGGTCGTATTTCACCTGGGCGATCTCCACCATTTTGTGGCGCTGGCGCAGGGTGCAGAACCGCTGTGGCTACTTCTGGCGGTGGGGCTGCAGCTGCTGACCTATGTCTGCGCTGGCGCAGTCTGGTATTGCGCCTTGGCGCGCATCGGCCAGTCTCGACCGATGATGTCCTTGATGCAGCTTGGCATCGCCAAGCTGTTCACCGACCAGATCCTTCCCTCAGGCGGAATCAGTGGGACCTTGATGGTCGTCCGCGGGCTGGCCCGCCGGCAGGTCCCGTCGCATCTCGCCATGGGCGCCTTGCTGGTTGGCCTGGTCTCCTTCTATGCGGCGTATGGAATTGCAGCGTTGGCCGCCCTGGGGGCCTTGTGGCTTCACAACCAGGTGAACCCCGCCGTGATCGCCATTGGGGCGGTCTTCGCTTTGTTCGTGACGGGACTGCCGCTCGCGATCCTGAGGCTCCGCCGCCTGAAAGATGGCGCATGGTCGCGGCGCTTGCGGCGCGTTCCGGGTGTGGCGCAATTGCTCGATTCGATCGCGGCGGCGCCGTCCGACCTGTTGCACACTCCCCTCCTGATGGCGAAGACAACTCTTCTTCAGCTCGGAGTCTTCCTATTGGACGGCCTCACGCTCAATGTGATGGTCCTGGCCCTTGGTCAACCGAACTCGCTGCTGAGCGCCTATGCGGCCTTCATGATCGCAAGCGTCGTCACGACGCTTGGCCCCATTCCATTGGGGCTGGGAACCTTCGAGGCGGCGGCGGTTGCGACGCTGGCCCTCGGCGGCATCTCACTGGAAGCGGCGCTGGCGGCGACGCTCTTGCTCCGCGGCTTTACCTTCTGGTTGCCAATGCTTCCGGGGCTCTGGCTTACCCGGCAGGAGCTCGGCGGCCGCGCGATTTCGGAAGTCGATGCACCCTTGGATCAGGCATAGCGCAATTGGCTGCCGATCCCGAGCCGGCGCGCCTTGTCCAGCGCCAGCGCCCCCAGCGCGATGTCGGAGAGCGACAGGCCGCGATGCCAGAACAGGATGCGCTCCTCCGGCCTTTCGCGACCGGGCTTGAGGCCGGCCACGATCTGGCCCAGCTCTGCATGAAGCCTCTCGCGCGTGAGCCGGCCCTCATCGACATGCCGTCGCAGCGCGCCGAAGGGGCCGGCGCTGGCCTGGCCCCAATCGTCCATCACCACCTTGTCCATGACGTCGGTCAAATCGATCTCGACCGCGCTCATCGTGCCGTAGGGAATGGCGAGCGCGCCGGGCTTGACCCAATCGGTCTTGAAAAGCGGTTCCGGTTTGTCGAGGCGTGAGGCCTCGACCAGGATGTCGGCGCCTTCGAGGCAGCTCTTCCAGTCCTCGGCAATGACGATCTTGCGCCCAAGGTCGCGTTCGAGCCTGGCGGCGAATTCCTCGCGGCTCTCCTTGCGCCGCGAATGGATGCGGATCTCCGCGAGATCGAAGAGGCGATTCAGCAGCCGGACATTCCAATAGGCGGTGCCGCGCGCGCCGACATGGCCCAGCACCCGGGCATCCTTTCGTGCCAGATATTTGGCGCCGATCGCCGTGACCGCGCCGGTGCGCATCTCGGTGATGGCGGTGGCGTCGATCAGCGCCTGCGGCATGCCGGTCGCGGGATCGAACAGCAGCAGCATCGCCATCTCGGAGGGCAGGTCGCGCTGCCAATTGTCGATGAAGTCGCCGACGATCTTGACCCCAGCGAACCCCTTGCCCTCGGCGGTCGGCAGGACGCCGCGCAGCACGTTGAAATGGCCGCGCGCCTCTCGGGGCCTAAGATGCATGCGCGGCTCGATCACGGTTTGCCCTCGGCCCTGCATCGCCAGGCTCGCCTCGATCGCGCCCAGGATCTCGTCGTCGGTGAGCGCGAGCGCCGCCATATCGGGGCCGTTCAAATAGGTGAAATGGATGGAGGAGGGCATGGCGGCGTGCGCTCGGGGTTATGGCTGAGGGCGAGGACTCAGGACTAGGGCACCAGTACGATCTTGCCGGTGTGGCGCTTGGCGAGGAACTGCTCCTGTGCCGCGACGATCTCGCGCAAGGGATGGATGCTGGCGATGACGGGCTTGATCTCGCCACGCTCGATATAGCTCACGAGGTTGCTGAAGACGCCTGGCTCCAGGACTGTGCAACCAAGCAGGCGGAGATCCTTCAGATAGAGCGTCCGGAGATCGAGCTCGACGATCGGGCCGGCGATGGCGCCGGCGACGGCATATCGCCCGCCGCGCCGCAACAGCTCCAGCAATTGCGGAAATTGCGGGCCGCCGGCAACGTCGATGACGACATCGACGGCTTCGCGGCCGAGCGCGGCAACGAGATCGGCATCGCGGGGCACCACCCTCGACGCACCGAGGGATGTAACCGCGGCCGCCTTCGCCGGGCTGGCGACGGCGACGACGACGGCCTGCCGCCGCTTGGCGAGTTGCACAGCCGCCGAGCCGACGCCGCCCGACGCGCCGGTGACGAGAACGGTTTCGCCCGCGGCAAGACCGGCGCGGGCGAGCATGTTCTCGGCCGTGGAATAGGCGCAAGGGAAGGTGGCCAGCTCCGCATCGGTGAGCCGGCTCTCGATCCGATGGGCATGGGCATCGGGCGCCTTGGCGTATTCGGCGAAAGCCCCGTCGCACTCCGACCCGAAGAAGATCGCGCGATAGGGCGCCCAGCCCAGGGGCGCGCGGAACGCCGGCTCGATCAGCACCCGCTCGCCGATTCTGGAGGGGTCGACGCCGGCGCCGACCGCGACGATACGTCCGCAGGCATCGATGCCCTGAATGCGCGGGAATGCCAGCGCTTCACCCGCCCAGCTCGCATCCTCGGTGCTCACGCCCGCAAAGCCGCCGGAGCCGCCGGCCGATGTCGTTCCTTCGGTGACCGACTTCGAGTACCAGCCGATCCGCGTGTTGATATCGGTGTTGTTGACGCCGGCAGCACCCACACGGATCAGGACTTCCCCGGCCAGCGGCTCGGGCACCGGGACGTCGTCGCGATATTCGAGCTGTTCGAATCCGCCGTTGCCCTTGAGCAGGACGGCCTTCATGGTCCGCGGAAGGTTCGACAAGGGGCTGGCTCCAGAGGGAAGAATGCCGGCTCCCTTTTTAGCCGACAGTGCAGGACCAAGGAAAATTGATTCCTCAAACGCGCTGGTGACGGCTTCGGCTGCGCCGCGCCGAGCGCGCGACATTTTCGGCCAGGATCAGGGCGCAGCCCAGGAAGAGGGCGATCGCGCGCCAGAGCCCCGGGAGGCCAAGAGCGGGCAGGGCAAGCGCGACGATGCCGATCCAGGCGAGAATGGCGATCGCGAGGCTGCCGTCATCGACGAACAGGCCGAGGAGTTCGCGCAGGGCCGAGATCAATCGGGTCATGGCGGCACCGCCGCTCTGGCCAGCCGCATCCGCAAGAGCGCAATCGCCGCCAGGGCCAGCGCCAGGAAAGCGAAGCCGAGAACGGGAATGGACCAATCGGCGCCGGGCCAGGAATCGCCGAGCCCCTCGCCGATCCAGAACAGGCCAAAGGCCGAGACCATGACGCCGACGACGAGCTTCAGCGTGTTCTCCGGCACCCTCGTCAGGGGCCGATGGATGATCAGGCCCAGCGACAGCACCACCGCCAGGGCGGCGGCCGCGCCGATGCTGGCGGGCACCAGCATCTGGCCGGTGGCGCCGACCGCGATCACGATGAAGACGACCTCGAGCCCTTCGAGAACCACGGCCTTGAAGGAGGCCGCGGTCGCGATCAGGTCGATGCCGTCGAGCCGCAAGGCGCCGGCGCGCCTGAGTTCCGCGGTTTCCTGCTCATAGGCCTGCGCCTCGTCATGGAGCGCGACGACGCCAGCGGCCCGCAGGATGGCCTTGCGCAGCCAGCGGATCCCGAACAGCAGCAACAGGATTCCCACTGTCAACTGCAGCCAGGTGATCGGAATGAGCCCCAGGGTCGGTCCCAGCAGCAGAACCAATGCGATCAGCAGCGCCGCACCGAGAGCGGCGCCCAGAAGTGCCGGACGCCAGCCGCGCACGGCACCGACCGCCAGCACGATCGTCAGCGCTTCGACGAACTCGACCAGCGAGGCCAGGAATGCCGCGACAAGGGCAGATCCAGCATGGGCACTGCTAAACAGCATTCGGTCTTCCCTTGGCCCGGGTCGGTGGCAGCGTGGGAGAGCCTAGAGCAAGTGACACATATTGTAGAAACTGAATCGCATGCTGGCTGAGCTCGAGAGAGACAAGCAGATCAATCCCCCCAATTAGGGAGACAGAACCCCGGACGCAATGAATGCCTTATGCGTCTGTCGCAGAAGTAATATGGCGGTTTCCTGCCGGACAGACGACAACCGGCCCAATACGGGTGGGATCTTGCGACGCTTTACCTTGAGTTCCTGCAGACGGGTCCCGCCTGTCTCGGTGGGCCCACCCACAGCGCTCGATGGGAAGAGATGTGGAAGCGCGACGTCGCTGGCTGCTTGCCGATGCCCCGCTTGGTGTCGTAACACGGTCGCAATCCGGTCTGGACCCAGGCCGGCGGCGATGACGAAGCGGCGGCGATGCGCGCACTCTTGATCGAAGACGATGCCATGATTGGCCAGGGACTCGTTCGCGCGTTGGGCGATGCCGGCTGGTCGGTCGATTGGGCCCGCACCGGCAGCGATGGCGAGGAGGCCTTGCGTGCCGGCGGTCACGCCGTCGCCCTGCTCGACCTTGGACTGCCGGAGAAAACCGGCCTCGAAGTGCTGGCCGCGATCCGAAAGGCCCATGTCCGCACGCCGCTGATCGTCATTACGGCGCAGGATGATCTCGAGACCCGGCTCGCAGGGCTCGATCTCGGCGCCGACGACTATCTGGTAAAGCCGTTCGACAGTCGTGAGCTCATGGCTCGCATCCGCGCCGTGCTGCGGCGGCGGGTGGATCAGGCAGCCTCGATAATGAGCAGTGGCGAGGTCGATCTCGACCTCTCCAGTCATGTCGTGACCTATCGGGGGATGACACATCTGCTGCCGGCGCGAGAATTCGCGTTGATGCAGGCGCTGGTCGAGCATCAGGGCAATATACTGTCGAAAGTGGCACTGGAAGAACGCCTCTATGGCTGGGGCGAAGAAGTTCAGAGCAATGCGGTCGAGGTCCTGATCCACTACATCCGCCGCAAGTTCGACAAAGACATCATCCGCAATGTGCGCGGCGCGGGATGGACCATTCCCAAGGCGCCGCCATGACATCGTTACGCCAATTCGCCATGGCCTGGTTGGGCGCCTTGCTGGCCGGCATGAGCCTGGTCAGCGCAGCCGGAACCTATTACTTCGTCCAGCAGGAAGCGGCCGACGCGCTCGACGGGCAGTTGAAGCTGGTAGCGAGCTACGTCAGCGCCGATCCGTCGCAGCCCGCGGCACTTGCCGGCCGCGCTTTTACCGCCGATCCCGAGGACGAATTGGTGTTGCAGCTCTGGGGTTCGGACGGGGTCCTGGCAGGCACCTCCCACCCCGAAATCAGGATACCAAGGCAGGCCGCGACCGGTTTCTCGGAGCTTCGGTCTGCCGGTGACGAATGGCGGACATTCACCTTGGTCGAGCCGCGCGGAACGGTTCAGGTGTCGCAGCGGATGGTGGTGCGCCGGGAGCTGGCGGGCGCCTCGGCGCTTCGCTCCGCGATCCCGATTGGTTTGCTCGTGCCGCTGGCGATGTTGGCTTTGGGATTCGCGATCGATCGCATCATGAAGCGGCTCGATCGGGTCGCCAGCCATGTTGCCGGCCGCAGATTGGAGGACCGGTCGCCAATCCCGCTACAGGACGCACCCGTCGAAATTGTGCCGCTGCTGCAGGCGATGAACAGCCTGATGTCGCGCCTGAGCCAGGAGATCGAACGCCAACAGCGATTTGTCGCGGACGCCGCGCACGAACTGCGCACGCCGCTCACCGCGCTGCAACTCCAGATCGATAATCTGAAGCGGGTCGCATCGGATGGCCCGGTTCCGGAGCGGCTGGCAGAGCTCGAGGATGGGGTTCGACGCGGTACGGCGCTGGTCGAGCAGCTCTTGCGCCTCGCCCGTTACGAGGCGAGCGAGAGCGCCATGCCGATGGCGAGGTTCGATCTGGCCGCTTGCGTCGCGCAATCCGTCGCGAGGGCGACGCTGCTGGCCGACGCGCGTAGCATCGACCTCGGCCTCGAACGGCTTGACCCTGCCGATGCCATCGGCGCTCCCGCCGACATGGCGGTCTTGATCGACAATCTGCTCGACAACGCGATTCGCTACACCGCTCCCGGCGGGCAGGTCGATGTCTCGCTGACCGCCGAGAGGGGCCTTGCGCGGATCGACGTGACCGATACGGGCCCGGGAGTCGATGAGGGTTCGCTGCCGCGGCTTTTCGACCGATTCTATCGGGCGCGCCCGCATGAGAGTGGCGGGACGGGGCTGGGGCTCGCGATTGCGAAGCTGATTGCCGTTCGCCACGGTGCCGATCTCCGCCTTCGCAATCGAAAAGACCGCTCGGGCCTGACCGCAAGTTTGGCCATCCCCCTGGCCGAGCCGGCAGCTCCCTAAGTCTCCGCTAAGTCTCCAACCGGTAGCTTCTCGGGCCAGCTCGCTAGCCTCCTGGCGGGCCGGAGAGTTGTTCATCACCAGTCACGGAGACGGAATCATGCTTCATAAGCTTCTGCTCGCCACGGCCGTCGCCGCGGCGCTGGCTCTGCCGAATTTCGCCCGCGCGGACGAGCCCGAGGCCTGCGAGCAGGTGCTCAAACGGCTGGACGATGCGTTGAAGACGGCAACTCTCACTGGCGATCAGAAGGCGCAAGTGACCGATCTGCGCAAGCAGGGCCTGGAGAAGTGCAAGCTCGAAAAGGATGCCGAGGCCGACGCCGATTTCCAGGCGGCACTAAAGATTCTCGGCCAATAGCACCGATCGAGCCGCCGGCGCCGGGCTCCCCACAAGCCCGGCGCCTCGGCCCTTCCAGCACTCCATTTTCTCCCCCCATCAGCAAAGATCAACCGACATGAAGCGTCCGAGAGCCGTCTTGTTTCTCGTGGTTGCGGTTCTATCCGCGATCATGGCGACGACCGCGCCCTACCTGGTTCGCCACACGAAGATCGGATTGGAATTTCGCGGCGGCTACGAACTGACCTTCACCGCGAGTCCGCTGGAGGCGGGTGGTGCGATTTCGCCTGACGTATTGACCAGGGCGGCGGAGATGCTGTCTGAACGCGCCAATGCGACCGGGGTTTCCGAACCGCAGGTCAATGTCCTGGGACAAAACCAGATTCGCCTGATCCTGGCCGGTGTTTCGCAAGGCGACCCCGTGCTCGCCAAGCTGCGCGATCCCGCCGGCCTGCCGGTAAAGCTGACCCAAACTTATTCCGAGACCGTGGGCGGCGTGCTCGGCGCCAGCGATCTCGCTGCGACGCTCCGCGCCGCCGGCATCGCCGCCGCGATTCTCCTGGGCTTTCTGATCGTCGTCTATCGGCTCCCAGGCCTCATCGCCGGCTACAGCCTGACGGTCTTCGTCTGGGTTCTCTTGATTGCCTTCAATCTTCTGGATGCCATCCTCTCTCTGTCCGCGATTGTTGCCTATGTGCTGGGCATCGGCATCGCCGCCGGTGCCTCCATCATCCAGTACGAACGCATCCGCGACGAGTTGAAGACCGCTTCGGGCCTCCAGCAGGCGCTGCAGCAGGCCGCGGCCAAATCCTTGCGGACGGTTCTCGACGCGAACGCGACCGTCTTCATTTGCGCCACCATCCTGCTGGCGGTCGGCATTGGCCCGATCCGCGGCTTTGCTTTGACGACGATGCTGGGCGTGGCCTTGAGCCTGCTGGTGAATGTCTTCTTTGGGCGATGGCTTCTGGGGCTCGCCTATGGCGGGCGCGAAGATCTGGGCACGATCTTCGGTTCCTGGCGGATCCTGCCGCAATGGCAGGGGCAAGGCGCTTTGCTCCGGTTCGACTTCGTCCGCTGGGGCCGGTTGGTTGCGGTGGCGGCCCTCATATTCATAACAGTCGGGCTCATCGATGCCGTCCGGGGCCCGCTCAATTACGACATCGAGTTCAAATCCGGCACCGCGCTGGATATCCAGATCGACAAACCTATCACGCAGACCGACGCGACCGATCTGATGTACTCCGCCGGCGTCGCGCCGGCGACCGTCGCCATCGGCGGTGCCAACAGCAACATGATTGCGGCGCGCTTCGACGATGTGCTGACGACCGCCGACGTGGATTCGATCATCGGGCGCTACAAGGAAACCTACGGTGTGAATGTCACTTTCGCCGAGAACACCGCCGATCCCGCGGTCGCCCGCCATCTGGCTGTCCAGTCCGCCGAGGTCATTCTGCTGGCCCTGGCCGGAACCTTCCTTTTCATCCTCTTGCGCTTCGGCTGGCGCTATGCGGTGGCCTCGCTTGCAACCGTATTCACCTCGGTCCTGTTCGTGATGGCCTGCTTCGCGTTGTTCTATCAGGAGATCGACATCACCTTCATCGCCGCGCTGCTGACTGTCATTGGGTATTCGCTCAATGAAGCCATCGTCGTTTTCGACCGCATCCGCGAGAATTTTGCGGAACCGACGGGAGAGGCCAGCGGCGGCCGGCGAATTCTGGTCAATCGCAGCATTGGTCAGGTCCTGCGCCGGTCGATCTTCACCGCCTTCACCGTGATCACGGGCTCGGTCTGCCTCTATGAGTATGGCGCGGAACCGCT
>Ga0335070_10011750_pt1 | contig 10226 bp, 12 predicted proteins | sample Lox_Sample_13_FD_206722 | JGI IMG/M metagenome (GOLD analysis project Ga0335070, IMG submission 206722) | Soil microbial communities from Loxahatchee National Wildlife Refuge, Florida, United States - Lox_Sample_1.3 | ecosystem: Environmental > Terrestrial > Soil > Wetlands | place: USA... | reverse complement strand
CCGCCAGATGCTGGCGTACCAGGCCAGGTTAGCTTTCGAGAACGTGCTGGCCGGAAACCGACGCAATCCGCACCTCTACCAGGTTTATGACATAGCCCATAACATGGCCAAAATCGAGACGCACACTATCGATGGCGAACGAATCAAGGTCTGCGTTCACCGCAAAGGCGCCACACGCGCCTTTGGTCCCGGAACACCTGGGCTGCCGGCAGAATATCTTCATATTGGGCAGCCGGTGCTGGTGCCTGGGAGCATGGGCACAACCTCCTGGGTTCTGGTCGGCACAGCTACAAGCATGGAGCGTTCGTACGGCTCCTGCTGCCATGGGGCGGGGCGGGTGATGAGCCGCAGCCAGGCTAAAAGGCAAGTGCGCGCTGAAAAATTGAGGTCTGAATTAGAATCGCAGGGAATCCACGTGCGAGCCGGCAGCCTGCCCGGCCTGGCGGAAGAAGCTCCGAAAGCGTATAAGGATGTAGACGAGGTGGTGCAAACCGTATGCGGGGCCGGAATCGGGCGCAAGGTGGCGCAACTGAGGCCGGTTGCAGTCGTTAAAGGGTGAAGGCGCAATCAGACTGGCGTTTGGTCGCTGACCCGACCCACGCGGGCATTTGTGAGCTGGATTAGGGCTGTAACCGGTAGGCAAATGTTCAATCCGCGCTGGCCGCCTGAAATGTGAATCTGATCGTGCTGGCGGGCCGCCTCATCCAGGATCACCTGAAAACCTTTGTTGATCAGTGCCAGGGGGGAAATTCCCCCAGCCTGCAAGCCTGTCACCTGCTCTGCTTCCCGTTCGGTGGGTAGGCGCATTTTTTTCTCGCCGAGTAAGGCCGCCAAAGCTTTCAGGTCGACTTCATTCGGTCCCGGAATGACTGCCAGGACGGGTTTGCCGGGCCTTTCGCGCATAACAACGATGGTTTTATAAACCAGCTCAGGCGCAACGCCCAGCAGGCGAGCCGATTCGAGCGCCCCCAGCTTTTCAGCCGGCAGCTCGAAAGCCGTGAATTCTATTTTACGGCTTTGCAAAAGCCGGGTGACGTTGTTGGTGATCATCGGACAATTAACGTATGTAGATTGGATTGCTGAAAATCCAGGAACGGCGGCGACCCAGGTAATCGATGTAACATTCGACCCGGTATATACCGCGCTGGTTGACGGTCTGGGTCAAGATCTCGCGGTCGTTCCAGGCCTTGAACACCTTGCCGTCTTTAATCAAGCGGCATTCGGTCGGCCCGGGGAGGCGAATCTGGATGGTGACGCCGTCGAACAGCTCGATTTCGTCCCCCATCAAGGCTGTGCCTTCGCGATTGCGGGCAGTGAAAGAGAAGCCGCGGGTGGGTGCAGGCAGGTCGTAGCCAATGAAAAAATGACCCTGGCGCAAGGCATTGATGACCATTTTGCGGTCGGATAGCAATTCGCCGCTGAAAGGCTCGGGCACCAACAGGTGATTATTGATGCCGCGAAAATGAAATTCGTACGGGAAGATCCTGCGGTGCAAAGGACCCAGGTGACCCACGAGGTTGTGGGCATCTGAGCCGCCCAGCGCAAAGACCTTTTTGCCCTGGGCAGACAGCTCGTCCCATTTCTGGATGGCGGCGAGTCGCGGACCCCGGGCAATATATTGAGGGAAAAAGGCATAGAAAATAGCGTCGAATCTCGAATGGATGACTTCTTTAAATTCGCTGAGCCCGTTCCATAATTCGAGGCCGGTGAAGCCACGCACTTCCCAATTCACCCAGGTGATATCGGTCTCGTTTAACATTGGTAACGCTACTTCAAAAGGATGGGCGATAAAGGCCAATCCTTCGGATTTCTGGACCTGGTCGATCAGGCGCTGCGGGTCATCTGCGTAAGTGCACATTTCTCGCCCGGCGCCGAAAACCAACAGGTGATTTTTCTGCGGCAGGCGCAATCGATCATGGACTTCCTCACCAATCAGGAGCAGCACCTTTTTGCCGTCTTTTTGATGATATCCATCCAGACCACCAACAAAAACGTTGTGGTCGGTAACAATCACTGCGTCCAGGTTGGCCCGGAGAGCCGCTTCGGCAATTTGAGCGTGCGTGGCGTTTCCATCGGAATAAGTGGTATGCATGTGGACGTTTAGGACGAGTTCTGGCATTTTGATTGACGTTTTCGGGCAATAAAAGGTATAATCGTGGTTGCGTTTTACTTCAGGAGGAACTCAGTGGCTCTTAAAGACTATTTCGATATTGCGCTAATTGTAACTGCGATCGCATTGATTATAAGCGTTATTCTGCAAAACAAGGGTGTCGGCCTGGGTGGCCTGACGGGGAATGATTCGGGCGGAGTTTTTACGCAACGCCGCGGAATCGAGAAAACTTTATTCTATGTCACCATTGGCCTGGCAGTGTTGTTCTTTATTCTTGTGTTCGTCACAGTGCTTCTGAGTAAGTAGGGGATAAGCGCGGGCGCGATTGAACCTATCCCGCTTTTCACCGGCGACTAACCTGCGGGGAGGTCGCCATTTTAATATCAACAACCTATGAAAAAATTACGCTGGCAATTGATTATCATCTTCCTGACCGGATTGGTCGTAGGCGTATTACTGCTGGCTGAGCAACAACCGACAACGCAGGTGATCAGTACACCGGCACCCGAGCAAGGAGGTGTGTATACCGAAGCATTGATCGGTTCAATGCAGCGCCTGAATCCCATGCTTGATTTTGCTAACCCGGTTGACCGCGACGTGGACAGGCTACTTTTCAGCCGTTTGATCACCTTCGACAGCCGCGGGATTCCGCAGCCGGAACTCGCTGAAACGTGGAACGTTTCCAAGGATATGACCGTCTATAACGTTGCAATAAAATCCGGCGTAAAATGGCACGACGGGCGGCCCTTGACGGCGGACGACATCATATTTACGATCGATTTGTTACGTGCCGGAGGGACCTTCATTCCGGCTGATGTCCAGGCATTTTGGAAGGAAGTGGACGTCCAGGCATTTAACGATACAAATTTACAATTTAAGCTGCCCGAAGCCTTTTCCCCCTTCCTCGATTATCTCAATTTCGGAGTCCTGCCCAAGCACATTTACGGCGATAAGAAATTGGATGAAATTGCCAACATGCCGGATAACCTTCACCCGGTAGGGAGCGGCCCCTACCAGTTCGACCGGCTCGTCGTTGAGAACGACAAAATTACCGGTGTGGCGCTGTCGGTGTTCGGCGATTATTATGGAAAAAAGCCATTTATCGAGCAGGTCATTTTCCGCTACTACCCTGATGGCCCATCGGCCTATAAATCTTACCAGGATGGGATCGTCCAGGGGATCGGGCAGGTAACGGATGATATTTTGCCGGCGGTGTTGGCTGACCCGGCCCTCTCGGTTTATTCCGCCCGCCGGCCTGAAATGGCGATCGTCCTGCTCAACGAAAAGGATCCGCAGGCGACCTTCTTGAAGGACCCGATCGTCCGAAGGGCGCTTATGGAGGCGATCAATCGCCAGGCGCTCATCAATAAGAATTTGAACGGCCAGGCGATCATTGCCGACGGCCCAATTTTTCCGGGAACATGGGCATTTTATGAAGGAAATGAAACGCTGGATTATGCGCCCGACCAGGCATTATCCAATCTAAAAAATGCCGGTTACACGGCGAGTACGGATAAAGGATCTCCCTTAAAAAAGGGCGACCAGGCTTTGACCTTTGAGCTGATTCACCCCGATGATGCTACCAGCCAGGCCATTGCGAAATCTATCCAGAAAGATTGGGCAGCCATCGGGGTGAAAGTGCAATTAACTGCCCTTTCGTATCAGAAGCTGGTGGCTGATCGTCTCGACAAGCGGTCTTACCAGGCCGCGTTGGTGAACATGAATTTCTCAAGCTCGCCGGATCCCGATCCGTATCCATTCTGGGACCAGGCGCAGGCCACGGGAGGACAAAACTATACCCAGTGGGATAACCGCATGGCGAGCGAGTTTCTAGAACAGGCCCGCACCACCACGGACATCGCCGAACGGATCAAGCTTTACCGGAATTTCCAGCTTTTGTTTACCCAGGATATGCCGGCTATTCCTTTGTATTACCCGATTTACAGCTACGCAATAGATCACCAGATCCAGGGTGCCCGGATTGGTCCTCTGTACGATACGAGCGACCGTTTCACTAATATCGTAGACTGGTTCCTGGTCTCAAAAAAGGTTCGCCAGACAGCGACCGAAACCCCGGCTGCCACCCAACCGTAAACAAAATGCCAGCATTCTTCACTCGATCCGGTGATGAGGGGTATACCGGTCTCCTGGGGGAGGGCAGGTTTCCCAAATACGATCTTCGGCTGGAGACATTGGGGACATTCGATGAAGCAAATTCGGCGCTGGGAATGGCGCGGGCGCTCTGCAAATCTCCCGGAACGCCTGAATTGATCTTGCAAGTTCAGCGCGACCTGTATAAGATGATGGGCGAGGTCGCTGCCACGCCCGAAAATGTTGAACGGTTTCATTTAATTGACGAGATGCACGTCCACTGGCTGGAACAGCGGACAGAAAAAATAGGGAAGGACTTAAGCCTGCCGGAAGAATTCATCGTGCCGGGAGACGTGCTGGCAGGGGCAGTGTTGGACCTGGCGCGGACGATAGTGAGACGGGCCGAGCGCAGGGCCGTAGAACTCTTGCAGCGCGGCGAAATTACAAATAAATTTATATTAAAATATCTGAACAGGCTTTCTTCATTATTGTTTATCCTGGAATTAAAAGAATCCCAACAAGCCGGAAATGCCGGGCTGACCAGGGCGAAAACGGAGCGCGATGATCGGGACTTTGATTAACATCGCAGGGGTAGCGATTGGCGGTCTGCTCGGTACAAGGTTGGGCTCAAAAATGCCCGAACGTCTCAGCCAGACGGTAGTGGTCGGATTGGGTTTGTTTGTGGTGGGACTTGGGCTGCAAATGTTCCTGAAAACTCAAAATTCGCTCGTGGTGGCGGGCAGCCTGCTGGTAGGCGCAATGCTGGGGGAGTGGTGGCAAATTGAAAAACGATTGCGGGACCTTGGCGCCTGGCTGGAAAAAGTGATCGTGGGGGACAGGTCAATGGCAAAAACCGGATTCGTGCGTGGCTTTCTGACGTCTTCGCTGGTCTTTTGCATTGGCCCAATGGCGATCCTTGGATCTATCCAGGATGGTTTAAAAGGAGATTACCAGGTCCTGGCGATCAAGGCGATCCTGGATACGTTTGCATCGCTGGCGTTTGGATCCAGCCTGGGGATCGGAGTTGTTTTTTCGGTATTGCCGTTGCTGATTTACCAGGGCGGAATTACCCTGCTGGCGGCGCAGGTTCAATCGGTCGTAACGCCGGAGATGATGAACGAAATGACTGCCACCGGAGGATTGATCCTGGTGGGTCTTGCCATCAGCAGCCTGCTGGAAATCAAGCCGATCCGGGCCGGCAATTTCTTGCCAGCCCTGATCATTGCCCCACTGGTTGTGTGGATTCTTGCGAGAATTGGCGCAATGTGACGAATAATCAAATTAAAGAAACAGCAGCGGTTGTTCGCCGCTCAACGACAAGCAACCGCTGCAGTTTCTTTGATTTAATTACTTTCCTTTGGCTTTTAAGGCTGCATCGATGGTTTGGACGAGCGCATCCTGGGATACGAGCTTACCATCTACGATGAAGGAGGGGGTGCTGTTTACATTCTTCCCGACGCCGTAATTGTAATCGCTTTGGACCTGATCGTAATATTTTTTTCCTTCCAGGCACGTTTTAAATTGATTCATATTCAAATTGAGGTTTTGGGCGAATTGTTCAAGATTGGGGATGCTAAAATTGCCCTGGTTTTCGCCCCTTTGATTGTTGTAAAGAGTATCGTGGTATTCCCAAAATTTATTCTGATCTCGAGCGCAATAAGCCGCCTGGGCGGCGTCGATCGATTCCTGGCCGACAAAGCTGAAGGGGGTAAAACTGAAATATATTTTGCCAGTATCGATGTAATCTTTGACAATCTGAGGCTCGAGATTGACAAAAAAGGAAGCACAGGCAGGGCATTGGTAATCGCCAAATTCTTCTACTTTTACAGGCGCATTCGGGTTGCCGAGCGAACTGCCCCGGGCCTGCGAGACGTCGGTGGTTGGCTTGGCAAGGGATGGGATGATCAAGATTGCCAGGGCAATGACTGCTACGACAGCGACGATTATAAAAGGAAGCAAGCGTTGAGTTTTATCCTGACGGCGCCGGCGTGACTTATAATCTTCTCTTCTTGAACTGGTCCTACTCATCAAATCCTCCCGGATATATCATTAATGGTATCGGGCTGCAAATAAAAGAATGCGTGGTATTTGCAGCTAACAATCTTTAATCTGGCCACATGTTTCTGAAAACGATTGAAAATATCTCAAGCGGGTCTATTTTAACGTAAAATGCCTGAGAATGGTAGGCAAATCAATTCCATTCCTATTCAAATGTTGTATAAATAGACATCGAACTGATCACCGGTCAGCCAGAAACCCATTTTGCGGTAGAGGCCGAGGGAGGCATAGTTATTTTCCTGGGTATTAACTGTCACCCGGAATACATTTTGGCTGGAAAAATATTTCAATAAATCCTGCACAAGCAGGTATCCGATTGAGTGTTTTTGAATTTTCGGCAGGACGGCGAGACGCGCCAGGTGGGCGCTGTACCCACCGGCTGTGCAGATCTGGTAACCGACAATCTCTCCGTTTACCTCCGCCAGGGTGGCGTAAGCGGACTGCTTTAAAGCCATACCGAGGCTCTTGAAAGAATTCTGCCAGAGTGGGTCGAAAGCACGATTGTCGACCGCCGTCACTTCCGGGAGGTCTGCCATGTCAAACCTGCGAATTTTCACCGATGGGGGGCACGCAATATAGGGCGGAAGCACATTTTCCCATTCCAGGATGACAATTTCCTGATGCAGGTGAAAATCCATTTGCTTGATTAAATTGGCGAACCATGGATAGATAGCGATTACAGCAATCTTGATTTCGAGCCAGCCACGAAAGTATTCCAGGATATGTTCAAAAAGCGACTGCCAGGCCTGCCTTAGTTCTACACCGGGCAGCACCGCAAACAGGCGGATCCAGGCGACCCCTGGCGGGTCCGGCGGGCAGGCCAGGGCAGCCAGGATTTTTGTGTTTTCCTCAATCACCCAAAAGGGATCGTGCCCAAGCCATTCCAGGGCGGGACGCCAATCGAGATGGCGGTGCACGTTGGACCCAGTTTCCAGGAGATTTGCCAATGCGGCGTAATCGGTAAGCCTGGCCGGGCGAACAACCGGATCGAACGGCATTTCACCGTCTCATCAGATTAAATACTTGCTCGATCAGACGTTTCATAAATCGATCTTTCAAACCAGGGCTGGGCTTATTATCCAGGGACGCTTGCATGGTTGCGATGGCTTCAAACTGCTTTCCCTGGCGAAGCTGGATGGCTGAGATGCATTTTAGAACGTAGGCGCGCAATTCGCCGTCGCCGATTTGCTTGAGTAGTTCGGATGATTGTTCGTAGAATTGAAGGGCGTCCGGATATTTTTTAAGCGATTCAAGGGCGGCGGCCTTGTTAGCAATCGCCATCGCCTGCCGGCGAACATCCCCGGCAGCTTCAAAAACTTTATCGGTGCCTTCAACGGCATTCAGAGCGGCAGCCGGATCATTGGCCTTCAGCAGGGCGACGCTGCGGTTGTTCGCCATCTCGGCCGCAGCCAGGGCATCTCCGGCGGCGCTGTAGCGAGTTTCAATTGACATAAATAATTCAGCGGCTTGAGTGTAATCTTCGTCGTTATAAGCGGATCTGGCCTGTTCGATTAATTGATCAAGTTTTTCGGTCATAAGGTTTAATAGGTTATTTCGAGAATTGATTCGGCTATCTTGCGCAGCTTCTCAGCCGAAAACTGGCTGAGCCTGACCGCAAGATTGATGTACGGCAGGTTGACCGGGGTGCATATGAACTGCCGCAAGGTGGGATCGAGCTCAAAGAAACGATTGGTCTCTATTCGTTCTGTCCGCCATTTGCCGATCGGGCCGCGCTGGTCGACCAGATCCTCGATCCTGAGGTCAAGCGCCTTTGAGAGGATTTCCAGATCAGGCAAAGGGACGGAGCAAGAACCCAGCTCATACTCATTAATTTTTTCTTCAGGCACCAGAGTTGCCAGGGAGAGCTCTTTGGCCGAAAAATTCAATTTTGTCCGAGCTGCCCGCAAGGAGGCGCCAATCAAGCGGTCGCGAATTTTCATAAGCTGTTCTTTTTGCTGAACATTTTCGGGTTTGATGCGGGCGCTGAGGCTTTCCCCGCCCCAAAAGTGCTCGATTGGGATATCCAGGTAAAATGCCAGGTTTTCGAGCTCCGGCAGAGACGGGGCAATTTCGCCTTTCTCGAAGGCCTGGAACTTTACTGTTGAGACAGCGATCGCATCGGCGCACTCCTGGATGCTGCGGCGGGCAGAGGTGCGGGCGTCGAAAATCAACAGGCCCAACTTCCTCAATCTCAATTGAATCATCTGCTGTTGTTTATCCATTGCGGACCTATCCCTGGCGAATTTTTAACATCGATTCTGGGTCAAAATGGTCAAAAGTTTTGCGCCAAATGCTAATATTTTTAATTTAATTCAAATCGATAGCATTAAATTGGTTCTGTTCCAACAATGTTAATCTTGCCTCAGCTCGACTAATTCGTCGTAAGGAATTATCCACACAATCTGCCTGCGGTTGAGCGCCAAGAATCTACTCTGGAATAAAATCTCGTCTTTTTTTTCGTAAACAATCGCATCCGTCACGGCAAGCGACAGTTCGTCCTGGTCCATTTCGTCTTTCAAACGCGCCTGCGGACGGATATGCACGAAGCCGTGGATCAAATGGCTGGTTGTCTGGATCAAAACTTCAACCGGTTTCTTGCTGATGACCTCGGTGAAGATCTTTCCGCTTTCATCGCTTTCAAAAATCATTTCTTTAATGTTCCTTTTCAATAGGAGGCATTAAATATCCCAGGCCTGCCCTGGTAACGATGTGCTGCGGAGAATGGGGATTGTCCTCCAACTTCTGGCGGAGGCGGGCAATGCTGACCCACAAGATCTCTTTGTCGTCGCGATACTGCGGTCCCCAGATTGCCATCAGAAGCTCCTCGGCCGTCATGACTTGCCCAATGTGGTGAGCAAACTGGATCAGGAGGCGGTATTCGGTAGCGGAAAGGTACACGGGCTTGTTATCTTTCCACACCTCGGCCCGCGCAAAGTCGATTTTGAGATTTGCATGGGTAAAATAGCGATTCTGTGTAATTTGTTCGGAACTGCTGGTTCTTCGCAGGACGGCGCGGACGCGCGCCACCAGCTCGGTGGCTGAAAAAGGCTTAACCACGTAATCATCCGCGCCTACATTCAAGCCACGCACCCGGTCTTGCTCCTCGCCGCGCGCCGTGAGAATAATAATCGGAACGTTAGAGAACTGGCGAATGCGCTCGCAGGTATCGATGCCGTCCATTTTCGGCATCATGATGTCCATAATTACCAGGTCCGGGTGCCGGTTGGACACCATGTCTAAAGCATCCAGGCCGTTCCCCGCTGTAATGACTTCGAAACCTTCTTTTTCAAGGTTTACCTGCAATAAATGCTGGTACAATCTTTCGTCATCAACTGCCAAAATGCGAGTCATGCAAATGCCTCCTTGAAGGAGAAATGATTGCTTATAGAATTAAGGCAGGCCCGGTAAAATAATAGTAAAGGATGTTCCCTCATTAACCTTCGACCTGGCAGACAATTCACCATGGTGCGCCTGTATGATGTGCTTGCAGATATACAGGCCCAGGCCTGAACCATGAATGGTTGGGGAACCTGAACTCCTGTAAAACCGATCGAAAATAAATGGCAAATCATGTTCGGAAATGCCCGGGCCATGATCGCTGAAAGTTATAATCGATTTCTTATCCTCTTGATTAATTGTAATAGAGATGTCTGATCCGGGTGCATATTTTATAGCATTACTAATCAGGTTTTCGATCACCTGAGCCAGGCGAACTGGATCGGCGACAATCGGATTGAGGGCTTGCGGAATTTCGAGGTTAAATACCAGGTCGGGGTGATGCAGGTTGGCTCGCGTGATGACATCGTTCATCAAAGATTCGAGCCGGACTAACTGAAATTGAAAACGTAACTGGCCTGCCTGCAGGCGGGCTGAATCAAGCAGGTTTTCAATCAGCTCCTGCATGTGGTCTGTTTCCTGGTCGATTATTTTCAAGAATTCTACCTGGGTAACCTGGTCCCACTGGGTA
>Ga0335070_10011749_pt1 | contig 10226 bp, 12 predicted proteins | sample Lox_Sample_13_FD_206722 | JGI IMG/M metagenome (GOLD analysis project Ga0335070, IMG submission 206722) | Soil microbial communities from Loxahatchee National Wildlife Refuge, Florida, United States - Lox_Sample_1.3 | ecosystem: Environmental > Terrestrial > Soil > Wetlands | place: USA... | reverse complement strand
ACTTACGGGAGCGTTTCCAGCGCTGATCCAAAGGCCGGCGTCGTCGTGGCAACTGGCGAAATAACCTATCCTTCTCCGCCGGTCGACAGGGTTCAATACACGATTCTGTACAAAGTGAAAAACAGCGTCGAGAACAACAAGAGTACCGTGACATTTGAAGATGTCAGGCTGCAAGCCCCCAAGTCGTACATCGCGGAATCAGTTGGGGCAACGAGGGACTATACGGGCGGAGAGACTACCGAGGTCAAATCCGGAAAAGACATTGCGGCCGCGAACAAAGCCTTGAACCACGTCGCGGACAATCTGGGAGACTATTTGCTCGGCAATACGCAGACCACGTCGCCACTGCTCAAATGTCCCGTATGTCCGACACTGACCACTTCCCCCGAAGAGATGAAGGAACATATGAAAACACACGAACATGGCCCGAAACAGTAGACACTGAGGTATTCGACAATTGCCGCTCTCCCCAAGAGAGCGGCTTTTTTTTGTCCGAAATTAGCTTGCAAAATTTGCGGGAGACTAAGGTCAAAGAAGGAGACGTGACGAAGAAATCGGCGAGGATTGAGGTTTTGCGCAAGGTTCCAAATGATTCTTGCAACGGAACGTTATGAAATTCAGTGTCTTTTTTCCGGCGTTTCAATGTTGTACTTTTCCATCCTGTAAATTAGGACATGCCGGGGAATCCGCAGGAAGCGGGCGGCGACGGTCTGGTTCCAGCCGTTGCGCTCGAGGGCCTCAAGAACTATTTCCCGCTCCAATTGTTCCAGGGAATATCCTTCCGCGGGAAGATTGATGACAGATTCCGCCCTTTGTTCCGCGCCCTCAAACGCTTTGACAGGCAGGTCGCCGACGGATATGGCATCTCCCTCCCTCATGATCAGAAGGCGCTCAACGGTATTTTCGAGCTCGCGTATATTTCCCGGCCAATGGTAACGGCCCATGGTATCAAGGACATCTTTTTCGAAGACAACATTTCCGGCCCCCCTTTTGGCGGCAAAATGCCTGACGAGGAGGTGGATATCCTCCCGCCTTTGCCGGAGCGGCGGCAGATGGATGGGAATTACGGCAATCCGGTAATAAAGATCCTCCCGGAAATTCCCTTCCGAAATGGCTTGCTCAAGGTCGACGTTCGTGGCGGCCAGCACGCGCACGTCGAGCTGGCAAGTCGTGCTTCCTCCGACAGGTTCGACGGTTCTTTCCTGCAGAGCACGAAGGAGCTTCGGCTGCAGATCCAGCGGCAGTTCACCCACTTCGTCAAGAAACAAGGTACCTCCGTCCGCCAATCTGAATTTCCCGGGATTGTCGCGCACCGCGCCGGTAAACGCTCCCTTGACATGCCCGAACAGTTCGCTTTCCAGAAGATCCCGCGGGATGGCAGCACAGTTTACCGTCACAAACGTTCCGGTCCGCCGCGAGCTCAAACCATGGATGGCTTTCGCCACAAGCTCCTTGCCGGTGCCAGACTCGCCGGTTATCAGCACTGTCGCTTCCGTATCGGCCACCTTGCGCACCATTGCCAGGACCTTCTCCATTGCCGGAGAAATGCCGATGATATTCCTGAATTCGACACGCCCGCTTAACTCGTCTTTCAGCCGCCTGTTTTCTTCGGATAAGCTGCTCATCTGAAGCGCCTTTTTTACGGTAAGCCGGAGCGCGTCGCGATTGAAAGGCTTGGTTATATAATCGTAGGCGCCGAGTTTCATCGCCTGCACGGCGGTGTCTATGGCGCCGAATGCCGTAATGATTATGACGAAGGTTTCCGGAGAGCGCCCTTTGACCTCCCTCAACACCTTCAAACCGTCCATTCCCGACATCTTCATGTCTGTAATGATCAGTTCGGGGTCCTGCTCTTCCGCCAAGCGCAGTCCTTCCTCGCCGGAAGCGCAGGCAAAGACCTCGTAACCTTCTTCCTGGAGATTGTATTCGAGTACACGACGCAATGAAGCATCATCATCAATGATAAGGATTTTTCGCTTCATGACCATCCCTCCCCCGCGGCCGGGACCGGTAATGTTACGCGGAAAGTGGCCCCACTGCCAGGCGTGCTTTCGACATGGATACAACCGCCGTGCGCCTCGATTATCTTCTTCGTTATGGCCAGCCCCAACCCCGTCCCGCCTGCCTTGGTGGTAAAGAACGGTTCGAAAATCCGCTCAAGCTTGTCAGACTCGATGCCCGGTCCGCCATCGGAAACAGTTATCGTAACCGTGCCTGGTTCTGCTCCGACTACTCCGGCAAAAGCCGCTGCTACCGTGACGCTTCCGTCCGCGGAAGTTGCCTGAAGAGAGTTCAGGATGATATTCATGAACGCCTGCCTCAGCTTTTCCGGGTCGCCCTTGACCGAGGGGAGATCGTCCGCCTTCAGATCGAGCCGAACACCACGCTGTTTCGCTTCAGTGGAAAGGAGGACCGTGACGGCTCGCAATTCAGCGACGACATCGCAATCGAGCGTCTCTACCGGTTGTCGGCGAACCATGCCGAGAAAGCCCTCCACGACATTGTCGAGCCGTTCGGACTCTTTTACCAGTATCTCGCAGAATTCGTATTTCCTGTCGCCCGGCCGGTAATCGTCTTTCAATATCTCCGCGGCACCGCGAATGGAGCCTAGCGGATTGCGCAATTCGTGGGCCAGTGAGGCGGACAGCTGGCCGAGGGTCGAAAGCCTGTCAGCCCGCCGCAGTTGTTCTTCGATTTCAATGATCAGGTCCGCCTGGCTCTGAAGCTTGCGGTAGGATTCCTCCAGCCCGCGGGCGGTTTCCCGAAGCTGCGCGGCGCGCGTCTGCTCCCGCTGGGAAAGAAGCCCGGTAATGGCTCCGACGATGTTGTAAAGGACGATCTCCAGATATTTTTCCAGGTCCATGGCCGGAAGCCCGCCCCACTGGTACATGACATGGGGCACGTAAAGGATACTGACAACAATGGCCGAAGCCAGCCCGCCCCTCAAGCCGAACCAGAAAGCGGCCAGAATTATTGGGATGTAGTAAAGGCGCTGGAAAATGTCGTGAAGCATCGGCAGGCGCAGCGGGGTATAGTAGTGAACGAGGCTGATGCCGACAATGAGGGAGGATATGAGAGTAAGGCGAAAAATGGTGGAATTTTTCATGATAGTCATAGCTGTCGCAAAGCGCACCTGGCAAAGTAAGACGCGAGATGGGAGACGCGAGACGGATAGATCCTTGAGATGCGGAATGTTACGTCTTACGTCTTTCGTCTTACATCTTACGTCTTACATCTTACAACTTACATCTTACATCTTACGTCTCACTTGTCTCTCTTGTGACCTGCGCCCGTTTTTCTATCCACCCGCCCCCGACAACCCGGTCGCCGTCGTAAAATACCACCGCCTGGCCGGGAGTGACCGACTTTTCCCTTTCCGCAAAGCGGACCTCGACGCGGTTGCCCTGCAGCGGGTACACCGTGCAAGCAACCGGGTTGTGCCGGTACCGTATTTTGCAGACAACGTCCAGCGGCACTTCGGGAGCGGAGGACGACCAGTTGACTCCGGTCGCGGTGAGCCCGTCGCTGTACAATTCATCCCGGTGGCCGACAATTACTTCACGCCTGCTTTCATCAACCCCCAGCACATACAGCGGATGTGGCCAGGCAATGCCGAGGCCCTTCCGCTGCCCGACCGTGTACCTGTAGTATCCGTCATGGCTGCCGAGGACCTTCCCGGTCACATCGACGATTTTGCCGGACATGGACGCTCCGCTTCGCTCTTTCTCCAGTAAGCGCGCATAATCATTATCGGGCACAAAGCATATATCCTGGCTTTCGCTCTTCGCGGCGACGGGCAGTTCATACTGTTCGGCCAGCCGCCGCACCTCTTGTTTTTCCAGGTTTCCCAGTGGAAACAGGATCCGCGACATCTGGTCCTGGGTCAGGGTGAAGAGAAAATAAGACTGGTCCTTTCCCTTGTCCCTGCCCTTGCACAGACTGAACACGCCGGCGCCGTCCCGCTCGATCCGTGCGTAGTGTCCCGTCGCCAGGTAATCCGCGCCGAGTTCCCGCGCCTTTTCCAGGAGGATGCCGAATTTCACCTTTTCGTTGCATCGGATGCAGGGGTTCGGGGTTCTGCCGCTGAAATATTCGTCCACAAAATCATCGACAATCAGCCTGCGAAACTCCTCCCGAAAATCGACCACGTGGAAATCTATGCCGAGCCGGTTCGCCACCCTGCCCGCATCGAAGACATGGGCCTGGGAACAGCACTGGCGGGAGCCGGCTCCGTCCTTTTCCTCCCATAGCTGCATGGTGAGCCCGATTACATCATAGCCCCCGTCCCTGAGCAGCGCCGCCGTGACCGACGAGTCGACCCCGCCGCTCATCGCCACCACCACCCGCTTCCTTTCATGGGCCGGAATATTATTTTCTTTTTTCATTTCCGCTGACTTTCCAAATACCTGAATCCGTGACGCCTTCACGCCGAGACGAGCAGTATGCCGGGGTTTAAACGTCGCTGGTGCCGTTTCACCCCTGTTACACCGGTGAGCTTCGCCGGGTGGTCTCATCCCGCGAAAATGCAAGAAACCGAGGCATTCCGCGCAGACGAAGGCGTGAAGGCGTTACGGATTCAGTCTGATATAAACGTTCATTGTTTGTTGACTATATTAGATGTCCAACCTCTTAATTTCAAGAACAAATTTTTTATATTTTTGGTTGTAAATAATGGTCTTAAAACTTCATCCGGGCAAATAAATTCCGGATGAACACTTTTCATTTGACAACCTTGATTCGTGAAATCATATTATCGGCTTGTGCTGTCAAACATGTTGGATCCGGGTGACCCGGACACATAAACCACTCACGGGAGGACACCATGAAAGTAACGGCCTTTTCCGGCAGCGCCCGCAAGGACGGCAATACATCCATCCTCGTAAAACATGCCCTGGCCGAACTGGAAAAAGAAGGCATCACCACGGAACTTGTTCAACTCGCGGGGAGCAGAATCAGCGGCTGTGTCGCATGTTACCGTTGCTTCTCCGACAAGAACAGGCAATGCGCCATAAAGGATGACCCGGTGAACGGGTATATCGGAAAAATCCTCGAATCCGACGGAATAATAATTGCGTCTCCGACTTATTTCGCCGACATAACGCCGGAAACCAAGGCGCTGATCGACCGCTGCGGAATGGTGGCCAAGGCCAACGGCGACATGTACCGGCGCAAGGCCGGAGCGGCCATCATCGCCGTGCGCCGGGGCGGCGCCATCCACGCATTCGACTCCATAAATCATTTCTTTTTCATCAGCCAGATGATCGTACCGGGCTCGTCATACTGGAACATCGGCATAGGCAGGGAAATCGGGGAAGTGGAGAAAGACGACGAAGGGATAAAAACCATGAAGACGCTCGGCGAAAACATGGCATGGCTGCTCCGCAAGCTTAAGGGATGAGGCCGGCCGTCACGGATTCAGGATTTTGGCAAAAAAAAAGCCCCGGTAAAACCGGGGCTTTTTCGCAACCAATGGAATTATGTGTTAAACCCTTGTCACATTGGCGGCCTGAAGTCCTTTGGGACCATTCACAACATCGAACTCCACCGCGTCGCCTTCAGAAAGGGATTTAAAGCCGTTACCAGCTATGGCCGAGAAATGAACGAACACATCCCCGCCGTTTTCCTGCTCGATAAAACCAAAACCCTTGCTGTCGTTGAACCACTTTACTGTTCCTTTTACCATTTACTTTCTTTCTCCTGTTTCTTTACCTCTTGAAAATGCCGTGGTCATCACGGATGTTTGACACCGTAACAGTTTAGCCGGAACAATGTCAAGCTAAATCAAATTCCGCCGCAAAAAAACTTTTCCCCTGCACTCGGGCATCCGATATCAGGCTTCAGCGCTCGCCCTTTTTTGAGCCGTTCCAGCGGGCGCCTTCACTGCCGCCTTCAGTCTCTTCGGTGTTCTTCGGCCATCCCCTGACGACAATTGCCAGGTAGCGCATACCGTCTACGGCCAGTTTTGCCAGGATATTCGCCAGGTATTTGACCAACTCGCAAATCATCCAGAAAACTGCCATCAGAAATATTATGAAGAGCGCCTTCAGGAGCACAGTTCCGGCGCCGAGTCCGCCAATCCCGTTCCAAATCATCTGCAATACCTGCATATTATTACCCCCCGTGCACTTTTTTGTAAGCCCTGCAGAACGGACAAATACCGGACTCCAGATATCTGACAAGCCTGAAGACTATTCCGTTCCGTTTGCCGCGGGCATAACGGCAGGCCGGACAGAACCCGCACATGCGGGCCATTACCCGGTCAAACGTGCTGATATTCGAGATATTCATCTCCCGCCCCCGCTATTCCTGTTCGATTTCAATCGTCACGGCCGTTTCTCCTGTCCGGTCGTCCGCCTCGTAATTCATTCCACTGCCGGTAACTTCGCCGAAAGAACGAAGTTTCTTCCGGAGAGTATCCAGTTTCCGTTCCTCGATCAGAATGCCGAGCAAAGGATTTTCACCTGACATCCCCCGCTTCACGATCTTTCCGCCCAGCCGAATGACAAGGCTCTCTACATCGCCGGCAACCGAAGGTCCTTTGTCGGTCCTGAGCACAAAAGAAATACCCGGCTCAACGTTTCCTTTCGCGGCTTTCTTTGCCTTCTTGGACGTATGCAGGTCAATGCTGCCGCCTTGCGCTTCCTCTTTCGCCTCGTCGGCCATGCCGGAAGCCCTCATCGACCTTTCCGCCTGCATTGAAGAAGCGGACTCCGCCTCTTTCCTCCTGGCCATGTCCGGGAAATCGAATACCCGGGGCGCCGATTTCGTGGCGGGCGCGGGCGCAAACCCTGTTTCCGGCGCAGGCGCAGGCGCTTCCTTTTCTCCCGGCGCAGGCGCCTGATTCAGTGCCGACGGTGCCGGCGGCAATGGAGTTACGGTCTTCTCCTCCCTTTTGCCTTCCGCCATTTCTTTCCTGGCCTGTTTCTTCGGCGACGGAACCGCGGGAACAGGAGGCTTCTCCGCCATGGGCGCGGCTTTCCCGGTTTCCTTTTTCTCCGCCGTCCCGACCAGGTCCATCTCGGGCTGGGCAACCCGGAAAACCAGATAACCGGTAACGGTAACGAGGACCAGGGCCGCGGCTTCAAGGGAAAGTTTTACGGGGAACGGGGAAAACAGCCTGCTGAATATGCCTCTCTTCGTTTCGGCCTCTTCCCTCGCCTTTTCCATGATTCTGGGCGCAAGCCAGGCGGGGGGCTCGACTTCTTCCAACTCCCGTATGCAGGCCGCGGTCTTCTTCAGTTCCTCAAGGGCAACCCGGCACTCCGGGCACGACTCAAGGTGCTCGTCTATGATAGCCTTTTCTTCGGGAGTTACGGAACCGTCCATATATGCCGACAGATTTTGCCGAATATCCGAATGTTTCATAAGATATCCCCAAGCTTGCTTTTCAGGCAGTCCCTTATCGCTTCACGAGCCCTGGAAATTCTGGATTTTACCGTGCCGAGCGCCAGCTTCAGCATCCCGCCTATCTCCTCATAGGAGAAATCCTGCATGTCGCGCAAAACCAGGACGGAGCGGAAGTCCGGGTCGAGATAGCCGATACATTCCCACACCTGCCGGCGCAGTTCCTGCCGTTCCAGCTGCTCCTGTGCCGTTTCCGCGTCCGAGGGGGGATCGGCCGCCATGCAGCCATTCTCCGTTCTGATCGGGTCGTCAAGGGACAATACTTCACGGCAGCGCCTGCCCTGCATCTGCTTCAGCCGGTTCCTGGCAAGATTCACTGTTATGGCCGTAAGCCAGGTCGAAAAACAGGAATCGCCGCGAAACCCTTTCACTCCGCGGCAGGCCGACAGAAAAGCCTCCTGGACCGTTTCGCAGGCATCGTCATGATCTCCTGTTATCCTGAATGCGATATTGAACATTTTCTTCTGGTACTTGCGCACCAGCGCATCGAATGCGTCCATATCGCCTTGCTTGCAAGCGGATACCAGTCGGGTGTCGTCATCGGTTGTGGCGCGTTTTTTTATTCTCAACATTTTGGACAATTATACCCGTGATTTTGTTCCACGGCACGGGGTTCCCCGAAATGCGGCAAGAATAGCGGTTCCGTACAATCCGTTAAACTTCATAAACCTCCCGATTCACACTATTCAGCCGCACATGGTTAATATTTTTCTTTTTTTTACGCATTATCTGGTGTACAATTCACAAACTCTAATAATTATTCAATAATTCATATATTTTACAGCTTCAATTCCACCTGTAGTCTTCAAAAGCGTGCAAAAGATGTAAAATCGGATATAATTTTCAGGTTCACAATTTCATTACCAGGTGGGTTCCGTGTTCTTCTTGCAAAGCGCCGCCCTGCTGGCGGCGGTAACACTCATATCGTTTTTCCCTCTTCGGCACCTGATCGATTTTCTGCTCGGCAAAAATTACTTTTCCGGCCACATGTGGCCCAAAGGGGTATTTTTGCTGATCGCCGGCATCCTGGTATGGGCCATCGGCAGACGGTACAACAGGGCAACGCGGGAAAACAAAAGCGCTCCGGTCCGCACGTTTCTCTTTGTCAGGTTCGAGTATTGGGGAATAGCCTTTGCCATAGTTGCCGTTTTCATGATCCTTCTCGGTTGTGCCCACTGACAGGACGGCAATTTTACCGCTACTTCGAACAGGGCCCGCCGGATCAACTGATATAGGAACAGCAATAATCGGTAACGCATTTCACCTTGAGCCTGAAAACCGAATCCCCTGCGACATCGAACGATTCCCCGCCTTTCACGGTCTTCCACACGGCATCCCCCGGCAGCTGCACGTCCAGCTCCCCTGACAGGATTTCCATCAGCTCAGGCGCGCCGGTGCTGAATTCGTATTCGCCCGGAAGCATGATCCCCAATGTTTTCCGGCATCCGGAATCGAACAGGACGGTCCTGCTGGTCACCTTCCCGTCAAAGTAGACATTTGCCTCCCTTATTACGGTTACGTTTTTGAATTCGGACATTTGCTTTCTCCTCTCAAGTGTATTCATCATCAATTTGGATATGCATCCGTGTCAAGACGGAAATATAAAGGTTGCCCGCGTTGACTTTCCGTTGCGAGGGGTTATAGTTTTTTCAAATTTTAACCTCAAGGTAGATTTGTAATACAGGGGAGGACGTCATGCAAGATATTTTCAACACCCTTCTGGCGGATGCATCGATGAAGACCCTGGCGCAATCCATCGAAAAAGCCGGTATGACGGAGCTGCTGCGGGCCGCCGGTCCCTATACCCTTTTTGCTCCGAACGATGAAGCATTCGCGAGAATGAACACGGAGAGCCTGCTGAACGACCCCGCTAATCTCAAGGCCACCCTGTCATATCATCTGGTGGCGGGAAGGTACACGTTCGAAGATTTAAAGCACCAGGAAACCCTTGGAACCGAGAACGGCAAATCCCTCACCATAGCCCTGGATGAAGGCGAAATGGTCGTGGACAACGGAAAATTCGTGAAAACCGACATCGAATGTGCCAACGGGATTATCCACATTATCGACAACGTCTTCCAGCCCCACCTGTCAGGCTGGTACCGGGAAGAATAGCAAAATGCCCCGCGGCAACCAGCGGGGCATTCAGTATTCAGAAGACAGTAGTCAGAATTCAGTATTAAGTAGAAATTCATTGTCGACAAGACTTCCGCCTTCCGCCTTCTACCTTCAGTCTTCTACCTTCTGCCTACTCATGTTTCTCGAAACCGCCTTTTTCCTGGCATTGCGGGCATTTCTGCGGCTTGCAGCGCCCTTCCTTGGTGAATCCGCAACTTTTGCATTTCCAGATGGCCATACCGGTCTCCTTTCTTCGTTTGAGCATACCCGAATTTAAATAGCCCGGGCATCATTGTTATTTCTGATTGGGATCAATCTTCCGCTGCCACCAAAAACTCCCTCCCTTTCAAGGGGCGGGGTGGGGATGGGTTTCTCGGCATCAAAGCACCCTATATACCTCTCCCAGCCTCCCCCTTGAAGGGGGAGGGATATTTGTTGCAGGAGATTTGTACTAATAAGATTTTTACCATCATTTCCCGCGAGAAATTAAAACACCAGGGCGATATTTACGGCACCGGGTTCAATGATGATGCCTGTGGTGCCAGCCCCTGTGCCTGTAATGCCCCAGATGCCTTCCACGATCGCCTCTTGGAACCACTACAACAGGCGCCGGTGGCGCCGCGGGGACCACTACGACAGGCGCCGGCGCTGCCGGAACTACCGCCACCGGCACTGGCGGCGCAGGCACGCCAACGTTTATGCCT
>Ga0335070_10011747_pt1 | contig 10227 bp, 9 predicted proteins | sample Lox_Sample_13_FD_206722 | JGI IMG/M metagenome (GOLD analysis project Ga0335070, IMG submission 206722) | Soil microbial communities from Loxahatchee National Wildlife Refuge, Florida, United States - Lox_Sample_1.3 | ecosystem: Environmental > Terrestrial > Soil > Wetlands | place: USA: Florida... | reverse complement strand
TATGGGCACTTTCGCAACGCCGCGCGCTATCCCGAGGAGAAGCGCGCTGGCAACATCTCCATCTACTGGTTCGAACACGGTTGGTTCTGGTTCATTCCGCTGGCTGACGGTGCGACCAGCATCGGTGCGGTCGTATGGCCGTACTACCTCAAGAGAAGGACCGGGTCGCTACGGGATTTCTTTTTTGCCACCCTGCAGCTGTGCCAACCGCTGGCGACCCGGCTGAAGGACGCCGAGCTCGTATCCGAGGTTGAGGCCACCGGTAACTATTCCTATTCGTGCGAGCGGACGTCCGGTCCTGGCTATCTGCTGGCCGGAGATGCGTTCACGTTCATCGATCCGATGTTCTCCTCCGGCGTGCTGATGGCCATGGTCAACGGAGCGGCGGCGGCGGATGCCATCGATACCTGCCTGCGCGATCCCTCGCGGACGCAGGCGGCACTGCGCAAGTACGACCGCATCGTGCGGCGCGGACCGCGCTCCTACAGCTGGTTCATTTACCGCATCACGAATCCGACCCTGCGCGACCTCTTCATGGCACCACGCAATTTCCTGCGGATGAAGGAAGCAATGCTCGGGCTGCTGGCAGGCGACATCTACGGCAGCACGCCCATCTGGAATTCCCTGCGGGCCTTCAAGGCCGTGTACTACGTGTTCTGCGCACTCAGGCTGAAACGGTCGATCGCCGCCCTGCGGCGCCGGGCATCCAACATCCGTCCCGCCGACTCCGAGCGGATGATCACCGGCTGATGAGTCTCGAGGCGGGACTGGAAGTCAATTACGTTGCACTACCGGGCGAGGGACCGATGCGGTGGGACGGCGTGCTGGGTGTGGCGCAGTTCGCTGCCGCGACGCCTGCGCCGCTGACCGCCACGGGCGTTCCGGTCGCCCACGTCGGGACACCGGTTCTCGGCGAGCAACTCAGCGAAGTGTGGCGCACGCGGCATCGTGTCAGTTCGGGTCGGCGCGCCAGCGTGCGTTACCGCCATGGCGGGCAGATCCTGTTCGGCTGCATCTCCGTCCACGAGAACGAGGCAGGATCGACGCCCGATGCGGCAGGCGCGGCATCGACGCTGCATGCCGCGACGGAACAGGCATACGGCCAGGTCTTCGCGGCACTGGACGAACTCGACTATCCGCATCTGCTGCGGGTGTGGAACTACGTGCCGGAAATCAACGCCGACACGCACGGCACCGAGCGCTACTGGCAATTCAACAGCGCGCGCCGACAGGCTCTGCAGGCCTTCGGGCGTGATCTCACCGGCGCCAACGTACCGGCGGCCTGCGCCCTGGGATCGGCCGGCGGCACGCCGCTGGTGATCTATTTCCTCGCCAGCCGCGAGGCGCCGCTGGCCATCGAGAATCCCCGCCAGATGAGCGCCTACGAGTATCCGCCCCAATACGGACCGCGACCGGCGTTCTCGCGCGCCAGCCTGCTGCGGGAAGCCGCGGGCCCGGTACTGTTCATTTCGGGAACCGCCAGCATCGTCGGGCACGAGACGCGGCACGCGGGAGATGTGCGGGCTCAGACCCACGAGACCCTGGTCAACATCGAAGCACTCCTGCATGAAGCAGGTCGCGTGTGCGGCGATGCGCATTTCGATCTCGAGGACCTGGCCTACAAGGTGTACGTGCGCCACGGCGAGGATCTGCCGCAGATCCGGGCGCAGCTGCAGTCGGCACTCGGCTCCAGGGCGCGCGTCATGTACCTGCAGGCCGACATCTGCCGGCAGGATCTGCTTGTGGAAGTCGAAGCCACCGGGCGCGGCAACACGCGCGCCGGATCCTGAAACCATGTCCGGCCTGTCAGGCCAGCGGAGCGCGCTGCCGGGGTTCTGCCTGCTGGCGCTGGCGGGCACGGCGGCCGCCGACCCGAAACCATTGTGGGATTTCGGGCTGGGTGTGGGCTCGGTGGTGTTCATGGACTACCGCGGCGCCGACACGACGCATGTCTACGTCCTGCCCATTGCCTATTTCTACTACCGCGGCAAGTTCCTGCAGGCTGACCGCAACGGCGTGCGCGGCCGGCTGTTCAACCAGGACCGCGTGGAGTTGAACATCAGCCTGAATGCGACCGCGCCCGTGCGACGCAACGCGGCGCGCGCCGGGATGGCAGACCTGCGCCCCACCATCGAGATCGGGCCTTCGCTGGATGTGCATCTGTGGCGTTCCGCGGATCGCAAGCTCAGGTTCGACGTGCGGCTGCCGGTACGCGAATCCTTCACGGTGCAGGCCGTGCCGCGCGCCATCGGCTGGCAGTTCACCCCGCACGCGGCCCTGGACATCGATGATGTGGCCGGCCTGCCCGGCTGGTCGCTCGGATTGCTGACAGGACCGCTGTTTGCCGACCGTCAGTACAACAATTATTTCTACACGGTGGCACCGCAATTCGCCAGCGCGCAACGGCCGGCGTACCAGGCACACGGCGGCTATGCGGGAACCCAGGTACTGGCGGCGCTCACGAAACGCTATCCTTCGTTCTGGGTGGGAGCGTACGTGCGCCACGACTCGCTCGCTGGCGCCTCGTTCGAGGCCAGCCCGCTGGTGAAACGCACCGACTACTGGTCGGGAGGGCTGGGCATCGCCTGGATGATCCGCCAGTCATCCCGTCTGGTCGAAGCTGACGACTGAAGGCAAGCGCTGAAGATGACGCGGCTGCTCAAATCGCTGCACGACTACGCAGTCGCCTACACGCTGCTCGTCCTGTTGGGAATCATCTGTCTGGTGTTCTCGGCCTGGGCGCTGCTCATGTATCCGCTGCTGTCGCGCCGCCGCGGCACGGCCGCGGGGCGTTTCGGGATCATGGCCGGATTTCGCGCCTATGCCTGGCTGCTCAGCGCCAGCGGCGCCTACAAGCTGGATCTGACGGCAGTCGATGCACTGCGCGGCGGGCCGCCGCTCATTCTGGCGCCGAACCATCCGTCGTTGATCGATGCCCTGCTCATCCTGTCGCGTCACCCGAACCTGGCCTGCGTGCTGAAGGCCGAGCTGCTTGACAACCTGTTCCTGGGAGCCGGTTCGCGTCTCGCGCGTTACATCCCGGGCGAGCAGCCGCGGCAGATGATCCGGGAGGCGGTGGCGGAGCTGCAGGAGGGTGGAGTCCTGCTGCTGTTTCCTGAAGGGACACGTACGACGCGCGAACCGGTCAACCCGCTGAAGGGCAGCATCGCGCTGATTTCAAGGCAAGCGCAGGTTCCCGTGCAGGTGGCGATCATCGAGACGGACTCACCCTATCTCGGCAAGGGCTGGCCGCTGTGGCGGCGGCCGCAGCTGCCTATCACCTGCCGCATCCGGCTCGGACGGCGCTTCGATCCGCCGCAGGATGTCGACGCGTTCATGGCTGCCCTGGAGCGGGAATATTCCCAGCAGCTGCGCGGCTCGCTGCAATCGGAATGGCTCACCGAGGATGGCGGCACGCGCCTCGACGGTTACAGCCGATGACGCTGCGCTCCACGACGCACCTGGTGTTGATCCCAAGCTACAACCCAGGGGAGAAGGTCTTCGAAACCGTGCGCGCCGCGCGCGCGCGGTGGAATCCTGTGTGGGTGGTCGTGGACGGCAGTACCGACGGCACCGCGCAATCGCTCCAGGACCTGGCGCAGCGGGACCCCGGACTGCACGTCATTGTCAGATCGCACAATGGCGGCAAGGGCACGGCGGTGCTGGATGGCGCAAAGGAAGCTCTGAGTCAGGGCTTCACTCACGTGTTGACGATGGATTCCGACGGTCAGCACCCGGATGATCGCATCCCGGCCTTCATGGCGACCTCGAGCGCCAACCCGGGCGCCATGGTGCTCGGCGAGCCGGTCTTCGACGCGAGTGCGCCGAGCGTGCGCGTGAAGGGACGCCGGATTTCCAACTGGTGGGCGAATCTGGAGACGCTCGGCGCCGGCATCCACGATTCGCTGTTCGGCTTCCGGGTCTATCCGCTCGAGCCTCTGGTGCGCATCATGTCCACCCACATGTGGATGCGGCGCTTCGATTTCGACGTGGAGATCGTGGTGCGTCTGAGCTGGAGTGGTGTGCCGGCGCTGAATCTCCCTGCCGCGGTTCGCTATTTCCGCCCCGACGAGGGCGGTGTATCGCACTTTCGCTACGTCCGCGACAACATCCTGCTGACGTCCATGCACGCCCGCCTGCTCGGTGGCTTCATCCTGCGCCTGCCGCTGCTGCTGGCGCGTCGCGCGCAGCAGACAGGCACGCGCTCCGCCTGAGGCCGCGTTCCGGTTGCGCTCAGGTTCGCCGCAGGTATCATGGTGCATCCGCCGGCCGGCGGCGCCATTCTGCAAGGATATGTCCGACAACGCGCCTCTTCGGCAACCGGCGGCGCCGGTTGACAGTGTCCTGCGGGCCGAAGTGGCTGGCCTGATCGTGGCCGCGCTCAATCTGGAGGTGGCCGCGACCGACATCGATCCGCAGGCGCCGCTGTATGGCGATGGCCTGGGCCTGGACAGCATCGACATCCTGGAAATCGCGCTGGTGGTCTCCAAGCAGTACGGCGTCCAGCTGCGCGCCGACAGTGAAGAGAACGGCCAGATCTTCCGCTCCCTGGACCATCTGACCGACTACATCAGCGCTCATCGAACGAAGTAGCGTCCTGGCCACCCTTGCGCTGATATCACACTCGTCCGCCGATGCGGTTGTGGCTTACCGCTCCGGCGTACCGGTGCGGGCCGGATCGTTCCTGGCCGACGTGCGTCGCGTCGCCGAAGCACTTCCTCGCGGCAGCCACGTCCTCAACGTCTGCAGCGACCGATATCGGTTCACTGTTGCCTTCGCCGCAAGCCTGCTCACGCGCAAGGTCAGCCTGCTCCCCTCGACTCACACGCCCGAAGTCATCCGTCAGCTGAAGCGATTTGCACCGGATGTGTTTTGCATCACCGACGAGGCCCAATGCAGCATCGATCTGCCGCGGGTTCCGTTTCCGGAGCGCTCGCCCGCGGATCGCGCCGGGCCAGCGGAACCGGGTGACCGGCCAGACGTTGAAATTGACGCCGAGTGCCTTGCGGCGTATGTGTTCACGTCGGGATCAACCGGGACACCGCTTCCCTACCGAAAGACATGGGGACGTCTCGTCAACTGCGTCCGACACGAAGCCGAGCGGTTGGGGACGGCGGTTCGCACACGATCGTTGGCACGGTTCCGCCGCAGCACATGTACGGATTCGAGTCCACAGTGCTTCTCGCCCTGCAGAGCGGCAACGCCTTCAGCAGCGGCCGGCCTTTCTATCCCGCGGACATCTGCTGCGAATTGAGTTCAGTGCCGCAGCCACGCGCATTGGTGACGACGCCGGTCCATCTTCGGACCCTGCTTGCCTCCGAAGTGACTGTTCCGGCCACGGATCTCGTCCTGTCGGCCACCGCGCCTCTGTCCCGGAACCTGGCACTGGATGTCGAACGGCAATGCCGCACGCGGCTGCTGGAAATCTACGGTTCGACGGAGACGGGTCAGATCGCCTGCCGGCGCACGTCGGCGGAAACCGAGTGGCAGTTGTTCCGCGGCGTGCGTCTGAGCAGCTCCGAGGGACAGACGTGGGCGCAGGGCGGCCATATCGAGCAAGCCACGCCATTGTGCGACGTCGTGGAGATCACCGCGGAGGATCGCTTCCTGCTGCACGGCCGCCTGTCGGATCTGGTGAACATCGCCGGCAAGCGCAGCTCGCTCGCGTATCTGAATCATCAGCTGAATGCCATACCCGGTGTTTTGGATGGCGCATTCTTCGTGCGGGACGAGTCCGATGCCTCGCTGGTGGGGGTGAATCGAGTGGCGGCGCTCGTCGTCGCACCGGGAGTGGATGCGGCCACGCTGACCGAACAGCTGCGCCAGCGCATCGATCCGGTGTTCCTGCCGCGCCCGCTGCTGTTTGTCGACGCCCTGCCGCGCAACGACACGGGCAAACTTCCGCACGAGGCATTGCACGCCCTGGCGGCCACGGCCCTGAAACGCGCCGGCGCGAAGTAGCGCGGCCGATGCGCCTGCGCGCGGTGACACCTTGAGCGGACCGCAAGTCATGCCCTTGTCCATTGCAGCGGATCACCCCGCCTACACCGGGCATTTTCCTGGCAACCCGGTGCTGCCCGGCGTCGTTCTGCTGGATGCGACACTGCAGGCGCTGAGTCGGGCGGGTCACGGATCGGCGCCGCCCCCGCAGGCACTCCGGGGACCCCCCTTGCAGGTCGCCACGGCGAAGTTCCAGAGCATGGTGCGACCGGGCGAGGCGCTGACGCTGGAGCACGAAGTGCTGCCCAATGGCTCCATTCGGTTTTCGATCCGCGCGGCGGACCGCGCGGTGGCCACCGGCATGCTGGTTCCCTCAAGTGGCCAGCAAGGCTGAACCGACTCCCGGTCACACCGCCCGCGCGCAGTGGGCGGTCAGCCAGGAGCGCGGCAGCATGACCCTGCTGCGTCTGATGACCGTTCTGTCGCTGCGCTGTGGCCGGTCGCCGAGCCGCGTCCTGCTGTATTTCATCGCGGCCTACTTCTGCGCCTTCGCGCCGACCGCGCGGCGCCACTCCCGTGCGTACCTTCGGCGCGCGCTGGGGCGCGAGCCCACGGCTCTGGACCGCTTCCGTCATGTGCTGACGTTCGCGACCACGATCCACGACCGGGTCTTCCTGGTCAACGAACGCTTCGATCTGATCCACATCGATATCGAGGGCCGGGAGGTCGTGCAGTCGGCCCTGCAGGCCGGCCAGGGAGCGTTCCTGATGGGCTCGCATCTGGGCAGTTTCGAAGTGGTGGGTGCGGTCGGCCTGCGGCAGCCGGGCTTGCGCGTGGCGATGGCGATGTACGAGGAGAATGCGCACAAGGTCAACCGCATGCTGGCAGCCATCAGTCCCGCCGCGCGCCCCGATATCATCGCGTTGGGACAGCTGGAAGCGATGCTGAAGATCCGGGAGCGTCTGGATGCCGGGATGTTCGTAGGTGTCCTGGGCGACCGGACGCTGGGCCACGAACCCACGGTGGCGGTTGAATTCCTCGGTGAGACGGCGCACTTCCCGACGGGAGCCATGCGCGCCGCGGCGCTCATGCGCCGCCCCGTGATCTTCATGATCGGGCTGTATCGCGGTCGGGGGCGGTATCACGTGGTATTCGCGCCGCTCGCCGATTTTTCCGCTGTCGGGGCGCCCGAACGGGAAGCGGCAGTGGAGGCGGCAGTGCGCCGTTACGCGGCGCTGCTCGCGTTGTACTGTCGCAGCGATCCCTACAACTGGTTCAACTTCTATGACTTCTGGCACGCGGAGCACGGCAGTGGCCGCTGAAGCCCGGGCGCTTCGCTGGTGGGCCATGGGGCTTGCAATCCTGCTCGTGTTCACGTCGCAGGCGTCGCTCGCATCCGATGAGTTGGATCGCGTGATGGCGGCACTGGCGCAACGCAAGCACGGTCATGTCACGTTCACTGAACGGAAGTTCATCGCGCTGCTGGAGCGGCCGGTGGAATCCTCGGGCGAACTGCTCTACGACGCCCCCGACCGGCTGGAGAAGCGCACGCTGAAGCCCAGGGCCGAAAGCCTGGTGCTGCAGGCAGGGGTGGTGAGCGCAAGGCGGGGACGTCGAACGTATGTCCTCGACCTGCATCAATATCCGCAGATCCTGCCGTTCATCGAGAGCATCCGCGCGACGCTTGCGGGGGACCGGGTCGCGCTCGAGCGGGTTTTCCAACTCGAATTCAGCGGATCCTTTTCGGACTGGACACTGGAGCTGGCGCCCCACGATGCGCAGCTGGCGGGCACGGTCCGGCAGATCCGCATCGCGGGCGGTCAGGATCGGGTCCATACGGTGGAGATCCGGGAAGCCGATGGCGACCGCTCCGTCCTCAGCATCGGGACCGAACTCAGCCCATGAGGCCGACGCGCGCGACGGCGATCCTGCTCTGGGTCATTCTCATTGCGCTTGCCGCCCTGGTCGCCGCGCGCGCCCGGTACACGGCCGACCTGTCAGCCTTCCTGCCCCGCAGTCCAAGTCCCGCCCAGCGTCTGTTGGTGCAACAACTGCGCGAGGGCATTGCCTCGCGGCTGATCCTCGCCGGCATCGAGGGGGCCACTCCCGCCGATCGTGCCCGCGCCAGTCTCGAGCTGGGACGGCGGCTGCGGGCCACGGGGCTGTTCGTTTCCGTCAGCAACGGGGAACCGGTCGGATTGGATCGCGACCGCGCCGTGCTGTTCGGCAATCGCTATCTGCTCAGCCCCCAGGTGACTGCCGAGCGCTTCAGCGTCGCGGGACTGCATGCCGCGCTGAGCGACTCGATCGACCTGCTCGCCTCCCCCGCCGGATTGCTCGCCAAGTCACTGCTGCCCCGTGACCCGACCGGTGAGATGCTCGCCGTTCTCGATGAGCTCGGCGAAGACCATCGGCCCGCAAGCACGAACGGCGCCTGGACTTCGCGCGACGGCCAGCGGGCATTGCTGGTGGCGCAGACACGCGCGGCGGGATCCGATACGGACGGCCAGGAGCTCGCTGTCCGGACCATCCGGCGCGAGTTTGGCTCCACACCAGGCTCGCGCGGCCTGCGGCTCGAGATGAGCGGACCGGGTGTGTTCTCGGTCGCGGCGCGCGCCACGATCAAACATGAGGTGCTGCGACTGTCGATCCTGAGCACGGTGCTCATCCTGCTGTTGCTGCTCATCGTGTATCGCTCGCCGCGCGCCGTGCTGCTCGGGTTCATTCCGGTCGCCTCGGGCGCGCTCGCCGGCGTGGCGGCCGTGGCGCTCGGCTTCGGGCTCGTTCACGGCATCACACTGGGATTCGGGGTCACGCTGATCGGCGAGTCGGTGGACTACTCGATCTATCTGTTCATCCAGTCGCGTCACAATCCCGGTGGCTCGCGGCAGCAGCTCGGCGGGGGTTCGCGGCAACAGCTCGGCGACAGCTCGTGGCAGCGCAATCTGTGGCCCACCATCCGCCTGGGGGTACTGACGTCAATCGCGGGATTTGCATCGCTGCTGCCGTCGGGATTTCCGGGGCTGGCGCAACTGGGGTTGTATTCCATCGCCGGCCTCGTGACGGCGGCGCTCGTGACACGCTGGGTGCTGCCGGAGCTGTTGCCACAGAATCTGCACATACGCGATACGACGCCACTGGGCGTTGCTGCTGCCAAGGCGTTGCGCCGGCTGCATGCACCGCGGCTGTGGCTGATTCTCGTACCCATCCTGTCCGGGGTCGTTCTGTATCTGCACCGGGATACGGTCTGGAACCGAGAACTGACCGCACTCAGCCCGGTATCGGCCCATGACCAGGCGCTGGATTCGCGGCTGAGATCCGATCTGGGTGCGCCGGATCCGCGCTACCTGATCGTGGTTTCAGGCCACGACCAGGAGAGCGCACTGCAATCGGCGGAACGGGTTGGCCGCCGGCTGGATCCACTGGCGCAGGACGGCTCGATCGACGGGTACGACAGTCCAACACGATATCTGCCCAGCCAGGCCACGCAGCGAGCGCGGCAGGCCGCCATTCCGGCCACGACCGAGTTGCGCGAGAGACTGCAACAGGCGCTGGTTGGTCTGCCGTTGCGTGCCGAGCGACTGGAACCCTTCCTGCAGGATGCCGAGGCTGCGCGGACCCAGGCGCTGCTCACCCACGACACTCTCGCTGGAACATCTCTCGCCACAGGCGTGGATGCTCTTCTGCTGCGCGATGGCGAGCGGTGGAGCGCACTCCTCCCGTTGCGAGTGTCAGATGCATTTGCCAGCGCGATATCCCGTGTGCAATCTACGGTCAGCGAAGCTGCTCCCGGGGACGCTGTGGTACTGGATATCAAGGGCGAAGCCGACCGCCTGTACTCGAGCTACCTGTCCGAAGTCGTGCGCCTGTCGATGGCTGGATTCGTCGCCATCCTCGTACTGCTGATCGCCGCACTTCGCTCTGTGACCCGCACTGTCCGCGTGGTGGCGCCTCTGGTGCTGGCCGTATTGACGGTCGCGGCGGGGCTGGTGCTGCTGGGTCATCAGCTCACCATCCTGCACCTGATCGGGATGCTGCTGATCGTGGCGGTGGGCTCGAACTATGCGCTGTTCTTCGACAGGCGATCCGCTGAAGGGCATGCCGGTGCGGTCGCGCTCACCCTGGCTTCACTGCTGCTCGCCAATGCGGCCACGGTGGTCGGTTTCGGCGTGTTGGCTTTCTCGACGGTCCCGGTACTGTCCGCAATGGGCTCGACGGTGGCCCCGGGCGCGTTGCTCGCACTGATCTTTGCGGCGCTGCTGGCCGGGGATCTCCCGGACACCGCTC
>Ga0335070_10011746_pt1 | contig 10227 bp, 8 predicted proteins | sample Lox_Sample_13_FD_206722 | JGI IMG/M metagenome (GOLD analysis project Ga0335070, IMG submission 206722) | Soil microbial communities from Loxahatchee National Wildlife Refuge, Florida, United States - Lox_Sample_1.3 | ecosystem: Environmental > Terrestrial > Soil > Wetlands | place: USA: Florida... | reverse complement strand
CGGCGGCGACGACGGCACCGAGGCCGAGCGCGGTCAGCAGCACACGAGGCGTGCGGGACACCGTGCTCACGCGGACACCCGGGTCTCGAGGAACGGCGCACCTTCCGGCCGCGCCGCAGAGCGCGTGGCCGGAGCGGGACTCGATGGGTCGTGCGCCCGGGTCCTCTCCCGGTCCGCGGACCGCCTCCACGGCGTGCCCTCGGGCGGATGTGATCCCGGTCACCCGACCTCCAGACACCCGCTTCAAAGCAAGGCCCGTGCCCGAGGGCTGCGGCCGAAGGCCCCGAACGCGGATCCTCACCGAATCCTGCAGCGTATTGGGAACGGCCGCCGGGTGCCGTGACGCCACTCACCCGCCGGCCGTGCGCTGCTACCGGAAGGGAGTCAGTAGGCGAGAGTGAGCGCGGTGGTGAAGTCGAGCCCCGCGTCGGGGTTCCAGCCGAAGTCGAAGCCGAAGAAGCCGCGGCGTCCGATCTGGAACCGCGCGCCCACGCCGCCGCTGGGGTGCGCGTGGTCGAGGGCGAACCGCTCACCCTCCCCCCACACACGTCCCACGTCCGCGAACACCAGCAGCCACAGGCGCAGCGGTGTGGTCGGGGTCAGCCAGAAGTCCCACCAGCGGTACCGCAGATCCGCGCTGAGGAGGGCCTTGTTCGGCGCGGTGAAGCGGCCCGGCAGGTGCGCCCGCAACGAGGTGACCCCGCCGAAGCCGTCCTCCGGCCGCCAGCTCGTCAGGTGCTCGTCGGCGACGTAGAACGGCAGGTGCCCGTCTGCCACTTCGACGCTCTGGCGGAATGCCAGAGACGTGTATTCCGCGATGGGGATGAACTCCCGGAAGCCGAGGGCGTAGCGGCTGTACGACAGGTGTCCCGGTCCCGCATCGAGGCCGCGCGACACCAGCGCCTCGAGGAACACCCCCCGGGTCGGGGATGCCTCCTCGTCGCGGGTGTCGAAGAGGAGCCCGCCGCGCAGCTCGAGGCCGTCGGTCGAGCCGGTGTCGAGGGGCACGCCCGCCGCGAGGTCGTCGCCCAGCCGCGTGCGGCGCCCGGCTAGGGGGCGGGCGCGGTAATGGCGCCACTGCACGCCGGCCAGCGCCTGGATCGGTCCCGAGACCCGCCGCCGCACGGCGGCGATGGCGCTGGTGCGCAGCAGCGAGTAGGTGGCGTACGCCGTGCCGTAGGCGTCCGTGAGGGAGTCGGCGACGGCGCTGCGGTTGCCGAGGCCGAAGAACGGAGCGCGCTGCTCCCGCAGCGACCCGGCGATGAGGAGCAGCCGCCACCCGTGCCAGCGTCCCTGCTCGTCGAACAGCAGCTGCGCGCCGCGCGTCCCGCTGGTCGAGATCAGGGCGGACGGCTCGATGGCGATGCCCGTGGGGATGGCGCCTGGCGGCGCCGACCGGCTCCAGCCGCCGGAGAGCGTGACGCCCAGCCCCTCGAGCCCGTTGTAGGTCGGCAGCGGAAGGAGGTAGAAGCTCCAGTAGTCGGTGGCCGGCTGGTAGCGGCGCCGATGGGTGGTGTCCGCCGCGGCGGGCCGGCCGGGGGCCGTCGGCGCCGCCTGCGCGGGCGCGGCGGGAGGCGCCAGCAGGGCGAGCGCCGCGATGAGGGCCGCCGCCGCGCTCCCGCCCGCGCCGCGCGGCGGTGCGTCGGCGCGCCGTGTCACGCGCGCCTCCGTGCGCCTGGGCGCCGGCACGCCTCCATGCCCGTGCGCCCTCTTTACCGCCCCGCCGGCCGCTCGAACAGGGACGCCCGGTCCACCAGGCGCGGCTCCCTGCCGTCGTGTACCGCGAACTGCGCCCCTGGGTACAGTGCGGCGCCGCCGAACTCCCCGCGCTTGTTGAGGGCGTAGAAGCTGAGGTCGAACCTCGGCTTCCCGTCGGGTGTGAGGAGTCTCGGCTCGGTCGTCGCCACCACCCGCCGCAGCGTCTCGAGGCACGCATCGGTGGGCGAGAGCCCGCGCCGCATCCCGTCCACGGTGAAGAAGGCACCACAGACCTTGATGTTCGCCTCGCCGAGGCCCGTCGAGCCGGCCGCTCCCACGTCGTTGTCGGTGTACTGACCGGCGCCGACGATGGGCGAATCCCCCACGCGGCCGGGGATCTTGAACGCGAGTCCGGCGGTGGTCGTCACCGACGAGATCTCCCCGCGCGCGTTGATCGCGTCGCAGTTGATCGTCCCGGTCGGGCGGCTCCCCGCCGTCCAGATCGGCTGGTCGGGGGGCACGTCGAGGTAGTCGTCGTTCGGGTTGAGGTTGGCGCGCCAGCGCAGCCACGCCTGGCGCGAGGCCTCGGTCAGCAGGTTCTCGATCTGGAAGCCGTACGAGAGGGCGAATCGCTGCGCCCCCTCGCCCACCAGCATGATGTGGTCGGTGTACTTGAGGACCAGCTTGGCCACCTCGCTCGGCGTCTTGATCCCCTCCAGGCAGCCCACCGCCCCGGCCCGCTTGGTCGGGCCGTGCATGCACGAGGCGTCGAGCTGCACCACGCCCTCGGCGTTGGGGAGGCCGCCGTAGCCGACCGACTGGTCGTTGGGGTCGAGCTCCACGATCTTCACCCCCTCGACCACGGCGTCGAGTGTGTCCATCCCCTGCTGGATCAGGTCGTAGGCGCGCTGCACGGCGCGCAGGCCGTTCCCCGAGGCCACGACGCAGGGGCGGGCCGCCTGCGGCCGGAGGACGTACGGCGCGGGGAACGCGGACGACTCGGACGGGTGGGCAGCGGCGAGGGCCCCGACGAGCGGCACGGCCGCGGCGCCGGTCTTCACGAAGTCCCGTCGGGTCAGATGGTCGGACACGGAGGCTCCTGGGTCGGTGCGTCGGGGGAAACTACCGTCCGGCGATGGGCACGGTAAGCGCGCCGAAGCCCGCGCCGGGCGCGCGTGCGTAGCGGAGATCGACGATGTGCACGAGCGTGCTGGCGCGGGTCGTGTCCACCCGGAAGACGGGGAAGCGGGCCCACCGGAGGAACGTGGCCGCGGCGGGCTCGCGTTCCGCCCGCGCCACTTCGGGGGCGCGGTCGCCCTTCGGCACGACCTCCCCGTCCGCGGTGAACGCCGGGCGCCGGAGGAAGTCCACCGTGCCGAGCGCGTACCCCGCCCCCACGTCGGCGACGATCCGCCGCCGGAACGGCGTGAGCGGCTCCGGTGACGCCATCACGCGCACCGCGGTGAGGCCGTGCCCGGCGAGGGCCCGCTCGGCGACCCCCCGCGCGATCCGGCCCGCGACGAACATCGCCGCGGCGTAGCACGCGACCACGGCCAGCGCCGCGCGCGCGGCCCGGGCCGGGTGCGGTGCGTCCCGCTGCCGGCGCCGCCGCGACCGCCACCAGCCGACGCCCAGCACCAGCCATACCCACGGATCGGCGATGAACCAGACGTCGCCATAGGACCAGCGGCCGCTGAACGGCATCAGCCACCGCATCCCGTAGGTGTTGAACCAGTCGAGGAGGGGGTGGGTGAGCAGCCCGAGGAAGGCGACCGCGAGGAGGGCGCGCGGGACGGCGGGGGCAGCCCCGGGCCGCAGGCGCCGTCGCACCCAGCGGTCCCACGCGAGCATCGCGCCCACGAGGAGGAACGGCCAGAGGGCGAGGGCGAGGATCCCGTGCGTCCAGCCGCGCCGGAAGCCGTACGCCAGGTCGGGGCGCGCGAGCCAGTAGAGGATGCCGTCCACATCGGGGAGGTTCGCGGCGACGAGGAGCGTGGCGGTGGCGAGCGCGCTGCGGCGGCCGAGGCCGGATTCCGCGAGCGCCGCGCCGACGAGGGTGTGGGTGAGGTTGTCCACGCGCTACAGCCTTGACCGCGCCCTTCGGGTGTGCATTGTAGAGGGACTTCCTCCCCCCGCCGCGAGGCCCGCGATGCTCGAGACGCTCGATCTCGACAAGAAGATAGAGAAGGATGTCTACGAGAAGGCCTTTCCGGAACTGCGCGACCAGCTGCGCAAGCTCCAGCGCCAGGCCTTCGAGGCCAAGATCCCCGTCTGCATCGTGTTCGAGGGCTGGGACGCGGCCGGCAAGGGCGACTCGATCCAGAAGCTGGTGGAGCGGCTCGACCCGCGGGGCGTGAAGGTCCATCCGATCTCGGCGCCCCTCGAGGACGAGAAGCTCCGCCCGTTCCTGTGGCGCTTCTGGACGCGGATCCCGGGCCGCGGCGAGATGGCCGTCTTCGACCGCTCGTGGTACGGCCGCGTGATGGTCGAGCGGGTGGACCGGCTCATCTCCCAGAAGGAGTGGCAGTCGGCCTACAACGAGATCGTCCAGTTCGAGCGGATGCTGACCGACGACGGCATGGTGCTGGTGAAGTTCTGGCTGCAGATCAGCGAGAAGGAGCAGAAGAAGCGCTTCAAGGAGATGGAGAAGAGCAAGTACGACTCGTGGAAGGTCACCAAGGAGGACTGGGAGCACCACAAGCAGTACGACGAGTACACCGAGGCGGCGGAGGAGATGCTGGAGCGCACCAGCACCGCCTACGCGCCGTGGACCATCGTCGAGGCCACTGACCGGCGCTACCGCCTCATCAAGGTCTTCAAGACCATCTGCGACGCCGTCCAGACGGCGCTGAACGCGAAGGCGGAGGAGGCGAAGCCGAAGCGCACGGCGCGCGCCAGCATCGCCATCCAGGCGCTCAAGGAGCAGAAGACCGTCCTGGACCAGGTGGACCTGACGAAGTCGCTCACCGAGAAGGAGTACGACAAGCGGTTGCAGGATCTCCAGGTGCGGCTGCGGGAGCTGGAGTTCGCGTGCTTCGACGCGCGGCGCGCGGTGATCATCGGCTACGAGGGGTGGGATGCGGCGGGGAAGGGCGGCAACATCCGCCGGGTGACTGAATGCCTGGACCCGCGCGGCTATACCGTCATCCCGATCGCCGCGCCGAAGGGCGACGAGGCCACCCACCACTACCTGTGGCGCTTCTGGCGGCAGCTCCCCAAGGCGGGCCACCTCGCCATCTTCGACCGGACGTGGTACGGGCGGGTCCTGGTGGAGCGGATCGAGGGGTTCTGCACCGAGGCGGAGTGGCGGCGCGCCTACCAGGAGATCAAGGAGTTCGAGCTCTCGCTCACCAACTACGGCACCGTCCTCGTCAAGTTCTGGCTCCACATCTCGAAGGAGGAGCAGCTGCGCCGCTTCGAGGAGCGGAAGGAGACGGAGTACAAGCAGTACAAGATCACGGACGAGGACTGGCGCAACCGCGAGAAGTGGGACCAGTACCGCCAGGCGGTGGTGGACATGCTGACCAACACCAGCACCACCTACGCGCCGTGGACCATCGTCGAGGCGAACGACAAGCTGTGGGCGCGCATCAGGGCGCTGCAGACGATCGTCGACGCGATCGAAGCCAGCGTCGGCCACCGCGCGAAGAAGGCCGGGAAGAAGGCCGAGAAGAAGGGCGAGGACGAGGAGGAGAAGGAGAAGGGCAAGAAGAAGGGCAAGAAGGGGCGGCGGAAGAAGTGATGGGTCATGGGTGATGAGTGATGGGTGAGAGGGGCGCTCCGTGGCTGTGGCGGGGCGCCCCTGTCACCCATCACGTCCCCTCGCCTCTCAGCACGCGGTCCACCTCGATCCTCCCAGCCACCTGCGCATCGATCTCCTCCGCGAGCCTGCGCGCCGCCGTGAGGTTGGCCGACAGCTCGTCCACGCTCCCGGCGCCGGCGCGCAGCCGCAGCAGGTCGAGCCGCAGGTTCTCGAGCGCGGCCACGGCCGTCGCGAGCCGCCGGGCCGCCCCGTCGCGGGTGGCGGTGAGGTCCTCGCGCAGCCGGTCGCGCTGGCCCACCAGCGCCGCCTGCGTCTCCTCGCCCCCCTGTGCCAGCGCCGCCGAGCGCCCCGCGAGGCCCTCCTGGCCGATGCTCGCCAGCGCCTGGTTCAGCTCGTCCACCCGGCGCCGCATCGTCTGCGCATCGGCCTCGAGCTTCCGCAGCACCGCGGGGAGGTCGGGCAGCCCCTTCCGCACCTCCTTCGGCAGCGACTCGAAGAGCGACGAGGCGGCCAGTACGATCGCGATCTCCGTGGGGCGGTGCGCCGAGGCGGCGGGGAGCGCCTTGCGCGCCATCCCCAGCGAGGCGATGCGGGTGAACCACTCGCCGACCCTCCCGCTCCACAGCCGGGACTGCAGCCGCTTCGCCGGGTCCTTGGGCGCGACCCGCCGGCCGGGCAGCGCGAGGCCGGCCAGGCCGCCCGCCACCGTGGAGGTCGCGCCCACGACCCAGGCCACGAGCCACTTGATCGCCGAGGTCAGCTCCCAGTCGCCGGAGCGCAGGAGGATCGCCCCGGTGATGACGCCTGTGGCGGCGAGTGCGCCGTACGTGCCCCACCGGATGATCCGGCCTACCAGGGGCGGGTCGCCGGATGCGTCGAACGCCAGTTCCTCCCGGGCCTCGAGCGTCCGCTGGCGCAGCGCCAGGCGGATGTCCTCCAGGCCGTACCCCGCGGCCAGGACGCGCCGCGTGTATTGGGCGCGATAGAGGAGGTAGCCGACGCCCGGCCCGAACATGACCACCATCGCCGGGACGTCCATCATGTGACCGCCGAGCACGGGCGCGACGAGGCCGAGGAGTCCGAAGCCGGTCCAGACGCCGATCATCATCCGGACGCTCTCGCCGCGCTGCATCCACACCCGGATCGCCGCCGGGATCTCCCTGGCCACGGCCGTGGTCTCCGCCACCGCCTCCGCCAGCGCCTCGCCCGTCGGGAACCGCTCGGCGGGGTCCTTCGCGAGGCAGCGGTCCACCGCCTGCGCCAGCCGGCCGGGGATCCCTGCGGCGACGGAGGCCAGCGGCGGCGCGGGCTTCGTGATCTGCATGGCGAGCAGGGCCGCGGTGTCGGACGCCTCGAACGGGAGTTTCCCGCTCAGCGCGTAGAAGCCCACCACGCCGAGGGCGTAGAGGTCGCTGCGACCGTCCACCGGCTCCCCGCACGCCTGCTCCGGACTCATGTACTGCGCGGTCCCGAGGATCTCCCCCACGCCGGTGAGCCCGGTCGGGCGGCCCGCGAACGCGATGCCGAAGTCGGTCACCAGCGCCCGCCCGGTGTCGCGCTCGAGGAGGATGTTGTCGGGCTTGACGTCGCGGTGCACCACGCCCCGCAGGTGCGCGTACGCCAGGGCCCACGCCACCTCCTGCAGCAGCTTCGACGCCGCGGGGGGCGGGAGCGGTCCGCGGCGGCGGACCCGCTCGCCGAGCGTCTCCCCCTCGACGTACGCCATCGCGAAGAACACGAACGCCCCGACCTCCTCGACGGCGTAGATCGGGACGATGTTGGGGTGCGAGAGCTTGGCGGCGGTCCGCGCCTCCTGGAGGAAGCGCGCCTTCACCTCGGGGACGCTCGCCTGCGCCGGCGGGAGGAGCTTGATGGCGACCGGGCGGTCGAGCGCCACGTCCCGCGCCAGGAACACCATCCCCATCCCGCCGCGCCCCAACTCCCGCTCCAGCGAGTAGCGGCCCGCCAGCGCCGCCTGCAGCGCCAGGAGCTCGGGCCCGGGAGTCTCCGCCATGTGGCCAATCCTACCGGAGCGCGGCGGTTCCGGCTACGGCGACCGGCGCAGGCTTGCACACCGTGCGGCCGCGGCGTTTGTTATCAGCCACCCTATGGCCGACCTTCCGAAGAAGCCTCCGCGCGACGAGCATCTCGGCGGCATCCGGACCCAGGTGCGCTTCATCCTCTGGCTCGTCGGCCCCGTAGGCGCCTTGGGGCTGCTCCTCTGGCTGTTCGCCCCCGGCGCCGTCGGCGCCGTCGGCGCGGCCGTCATCATCGCCGCCTGCCTCGCACTCACGTTCTACTTCGTGTCGGTGGGCATCCAGGAGGGGATGGCCGGACCCCTCGCCAGGGGCTTCGGGAGGCTGCTCCTCCCCAGTGGCTCGTCCACGCCCCCCGAGAAGCCCCTCTCCCACATCGAGGCGATGGAGGCCCGCGGCGAGCTGGCGAAGGCGGCCGAGGCGTACAAGGCCGAGATCGCCGCGGACCCGGCCGACGTGGTGAGCTGCGAGCGGTTGGCGCTCCTCGCCCAGCGGCGCCTCAACGACTACCAGACCGCCCTCTGGGCTTATCACGAGGCGGAGCGCCGTGTCGATGTGCCGGCACGGAAGTTCGGCTACGGGCTCCTCGCCGCCAGCGTCCTGCGCGACCAGATCAAGGACCCGAAGCGGGCGATGGTGGAGCTGCGCCGCCTCGTCTCCCAGTACCCGACGGCGCCGCGCATCGACTCGCTGAAGCGGGAGATCGAGGAGCTGAAGGTCGCGATGCTCGAGGCGGGCGATGCCTGACGCCGTGCCCGAGGTCTCGATCGTGCTGCCCGTCTACAACGAGCGCGAGAACCTCGCCCCGCTCCTGGACGAGATCGCCGCCGCGCTCGCGGGCCGCGCCCACGAAGTGGTCGCGGTGGACGACGGCTCCACCGACGGGAGCGGCGAGGCGCTGGTCGCCCTGCGCGCGGAACACCCCGCGCTCCGGGTGATCCGGTTCGTGCGCAACGCCGGGCAGAGCGCGGCGTTCGCGGCCGGCTTCCGGGCGGCCCGCGGCGCGGTGCTTGTGACGATGGACGCCGACCTCCAGAACGACCCCGCCGACGTGCCTGCGCTGCTGGCGGAGCTGGAGCGGAGCGGCGTCGACGCGGCGGTCGGCTGGCGGAGGGACCGGCGGGACACCGGCTGGAAGCTCGTCCAGAGCCGCATCGCCAACGGCGTGCGGAACCGGCTGAACCACGAGACCATCCGCGACACCGGCTGTTCGCTGAAGGCCTTCCGGCGCGGGGCGGTCGTGGACATCCCGTGGTTCACGGGGATGCACCGGTTCCTGCCGACGCTGGTGAAGATGCGGGGTGGGCGCGTCGTCGAGGTGCCGGTGCGCCACCGGCCGCGGCGCTACGGCGCCACCAAGTACGGGATGTGGAACCGGGTCTTCCGCGCCCTCGCGGACGCCCTCGCGGTGCGCTGGATGCAGCGCCGCGCCCTCCGCTACGAGATCCGGGAGATCGTCGAATGACCAGGCGCAAGCGCCTCGACCCGTCGGTGTTCCACCTGCCCGTGGAGCGGATGCGGGAGGGGTACTACAGCGACAAGTACTTCGTCCGGGCCCGCGAGCTCCTGCTCGCCGATCACCACCGCCCGCGGGTGACGATGCAGATATTCGGCAAGACCCACGCCTTCCTCGGCGGGATGGACGAGGCGGTGGCCATCCTCAAGCTGTGCGCCATCGAGTGGAAGGACCTCGTCGTGCACGCGCTGTTCGACGGCGACGAGGTGGAGCCGTGGGAGACGGTGATGCTGATCGAGGGGCCGTACGACGCCATCGCCCACCTCGAGACGCTCTACCTCGGCGTGATCGCGCGGCGCACCAAGGTGGGGACCAACACCCGGCGCGTCGTCGAGGCCGCCCGGCCCAAGGAAGTGATGTTCTTCCCCGCGCGGCACGACCACTGGCTGGTGCAGACGGGGGACGGCTACGCCGCGCACGTCGCGGGCGCCATCGGCGTCTCGACCGACGCCCAGGCGTCGTGGTGGGGGAGCGAGGGGGTGGGCACCGTGCCCCACGCCCTCATCGCGGCCTACGGCGGCGACACCGTGCTCGCGACGCGCAAGTTCGCCGAGTACATGCCGGAGAGCGTGCGGCTCATCACCCTGGTGGATTTCGAGAACGACTCGGTCGGCACGTCCCTTGCCTGCGCGCGCGCCGTCGGCTCCCGCCTCTATGGCGTGCGGCTCGACACCTCCGAGACGCTGGTGGACAAGTCGGTCATCCCGCGGATGGGCTCCTTCAAGCCGACGGGCGTCACGCCGGAGTTGGTCCACAACGTCCGCGACGCCCTCGACCGCGAGGGGTTCACGGGGGTGAAGATCGTCGTCTCGGGCGGGTTCGACGTCGAGAAGATCCGCCGCTTCGAGGAGGACGGCGTACCGGTGGACGCCTACGGCGTGGGCTCCTCCCTCTTCCAGGGGCGCTACGACTTCACCGCCGACGTGGTGCTGGTGGAGGGGAGGCCGTGCGCCAAGGCGGGGCGGGTCTACCGGCCCAACCCCCGGCTGGAGCGGGTGACGTAAGGGGTGGCCTTGCGCGGCAAGCGGGGTCTGCATATTTATTCATCGACGAGAATGACTATGCAAACCCGAACCGCCGCCAGGAGCCGCCGATGACGCAGCCGAAGAAGCCCACGCCCAAGAGCCTGCCGCCGGAGGCGTTCGGGATCTAGGAAGGCAGCCGTGAGCCGCAAGCCGTAACCGACAGCGGCGGCGCCGAGGCGATGGTGATCG
>Ga0335070_10011745_pt1 | contig 10228 bp, 10 predicted proteins | sample Lox_Sample_13_FD_206722 | JGI IMG/M metagenome (GOLD analysis project Ga0335070, IMG submission 206722) | Soil microbial communities from Loxahatchee National Wildlife Refuge, Florida, United States - Lox_Sample_1.3 | ecosystem: Environmental > Terrestrial > Soil > Wetlands | place: USA... | reverse complement strand
CCCGATTCCAGTACGCCACGTGGAAATAGGGCCTCATCCCATGTAGGGCCTGATCCCTGATCAGGCCGCAATAAAAGGCCTTTTCAAAGGGTAGGGGCGGTTCGCGAACCGCCCCTACACAGCAAGACACCACAGATCTGTTGAACAGCAGCCTTAATAGCCAATCCTTTGAAGGGAAATAGAGAGGAAATCGGGAAAGAGACCGCGGGATGAGGACTTTCATCATCAAACAGCTCCTTCAAGCCGTCGGGGTATGCCTGGTCATCTCCATGATTTCCTTCTTCCTCCTTTTCCTGAACACCGACCCCGCCCTCCTGCTTCTCCCCCCCGAGGCGGAAGTCAGCGACATCGCCAAATTCAAAAAGCAGATGGGCCTGGACCGACCGGTCGTGGTTCAATACTTCGATTTTCTAGGCAAGGTTGTGCTACAGGGCGATTTCGGGAATTCCTTCCTGGCCAAGGTGCCGGCGGCCAAACTCGTTCGGGAGCGGCTTCCCGCCACGGTCGAGCTGGCCCTGGCTGCGCTCATCCTGGTCAACCTCGTTGCCTTGCCGGTGGGGATCATTTCGGCCATCCGGAGATACTCCCTGCTGGACAATGTGGCGACCTTCACCGCCCTGCTCGGCCAGGCTATGCCCCTTTACTGGTTCGGCATCATGCTCATCATCGTCTTCGGGGTGTGGTTGAGGTGGTTTCCCATCTCCGGCTCCGATACCTGGGCTCACCTGGTTCTCCCGGCGATTACCCTGGCATCTTGGATCCTTCCCATTAACATGCGTCTGGTGCGCTCCGGAATGCTCGACGTGCTGAACCAGGACTACATCCGGACCGCCCGGGCCAAGGGGTTGGTGGAGCGCAAAGTCCTGATCAAACATGCTTTCAAAAACGCCGCCATTCCCGTGATCACCATCACCGGAATGCAGTTGGGTGCCCTTCTTGGAGGGGCGGTGGTAACCGAAACGGTATTTGCCTGGCCGGGGCTCGGACGATTGGCCGTAGATTCAATCCGAATGGGGGACTATCCGGTCGTCCAGGCCATTGTGGTCGTCTTTGCCCTGTTCGTGGTGATCGGCAACTTCGCGGCGGACATTCTGGCCGCCCTCATCGACCCACGGATTCGACTGGAATAAAACGATGGCCGAAATCCCGACCTCAAACCCGGAAATCGACGAAGCAGCCCCCTCGGTCCTGAGCCTTGTGCTCCGGAAGATGTGGCATCTCCGGATGGGGGTATTGGGGGCCCTGTTGATTTTTTGCCTTATCTTCATCGCCCTCTTCTGCCCCTACGTGTCACCCCATGATCCATTCAAACAGGACATTACCAAAAGACTCTGGAAGCCGGCCTTCATGGAAGGGGGCAAGGCAGAATATCTGCTGGGAACCGACCATCTGGGCCGGGATCTCCTCACCCGTATCTTGTATGGAACGCGGATCAGTCTCGTGGTAGGGCTTGCGGCGGTCATCCTGATGCTGACGGTGGGAGTCACCCTCGGCCTCGTGGCCGGATACTTTGGGGGAAGGGCGGATGCAGTCATTTCTTTTCTGGTCAATTGCATGATGGGTTTCCCTTTCATTCTCCTGGCCATGAGCCTAGTGGCCGTCCTGGGCGCCTCCCTTCAGAATATCATCATCGCCCTGGGGCTTACCGGATGGCCGGTCTTTACCCGCGTCACCCGGATCGAAACGATGAAACTCCGGGATCGGGAGTTCGTCCTGGCGGCCAAGTCCCTGGCTTTTTCCACCCGACGGATTTTGGTCCGCCATATTCTCCCCAACCTGCTTCCCGCCATCCTGGTCTTGGCGACGGTGGAAGTGGCCAGGGCCATTATTCGCGAGTCCCTCCTCTCCTTCCTGGGCCTGGGAATTCAGCCCCCCACCCCCTCCTGGGGGGTCATGCTGGCGGAAGGGCGGGATTACATGCTTCTGCAATGGTGGCTGGCCGCTTTCCCCGGGATGGCCATTTTCATGTCGGCCTTGGGGATCAATCTCCTGGGCGACGCTCTGAGGGATCTGGTCGACCCCTACCTGAGGAAAACCTGATGGGTCCCCTGATCCCCGACTCCCGGTTCCCTTCCCATTCGACCTCAGCCCCGGCCGTTGGTGACGGATATCTGCTTGAGGTTCAGGGCCTGAAGAAGCATTTTCCCATCCGCAAGGGGCTCCTGGGGCGGACCGTCGGGTATGTCTACGCCGTGGACGGAGTCAGCTTCGCCATCCGCCGGGGGGAAACCCTCGGGCTGGTAGGTGAGTCGGGGTGCGGCAAATCGACCATCGGCCGGTGCCTCCTGCGGCTATACGAGGCTACCGACGGCCAGATTTTCTTCCAGGGGATGGACATCAGCAAGCTCAGCCCCGGGGAGATGATTCAATTCCGCACCCGTATTCAGATGATCTTCCAGGACCCTTACTCTTCCTTGAATCCCCGGCTCCGGGTGCGGGAGATCATCGGCGAGTCGCTCCGCGTCCATAACCTGGTTCCCCAGGGGGACTGGCAGGACCGGGTAAGGGAGCTCCTGGCCGAAGTGGGCCTGCAGCCGGATCACATGGCCCGTTACCCCCACGAGTTTTCGGGCGGGCAGCGGCAGCGGATCGGGGTGGCCCGGTCCCTGGCCATGAATCCGGACCTCATCGTGGCCGATGAACCGGTTTCGGCGCTGGACGTGAGCATCCAGGCCCAGGTCATCAACCTTCTGGACTCCCTCAAGGATAAACACGGCCTCTCTTACATCGTGATCGCCCACGACCTGGCCGTGGTGGAGCACATCTCCGACCGGATCGCGGTCATGTACCTGGGCAAGCTGGTGGAGACGGCCCGCGACCGGGACCTCTACCTGAATCCCAAACATCCATACACCGAGGCCCTGCTTTCGGCCGTACCCATTCCGGCCCCGGGGGGCAGAGAGCGAAGGAAATCCCGGAAATTGATCCAAGGGGATGTGGCCTCTCCCATCAATCCGCCGTCGGGGTGCCGGTTTCACACCCGCTGCCTGAAAACGATGGAGGAATGCCGCCGGATCGATCCTCCCCTGATCGAGATCGGGCCGGAACATCACGTGGCCTGTCTTCTTTGGGGAGGGGGCCGGTCTTGAGAGAATCTCTGATCCAACTAAAGAATCTGACTACCCACTTCTTTACCCCCGAGGGGGTGGTAAAGGCCGTGGAGCGGGTTTCCTTTGGGATCGATAAGGGCCGGACTCTGGGTGTTCTGGGCGAATCGGGCTGCGGCAAATCAGTCACCGCGTTGACGATCATGCGCCTCATTCCGGACCCGCCCGGGAAGATTCTGGAAGGAGAAATTACATTTGAGGGTTCGGACCTTCTCCAGCTTTCTCCCGCGGATATGCGCCAGGTCCGGGGCCGGGACATTGCCATGATTTTCCAGGAGCCCATGACCTCTCTGAACCCGGTTTACACCATCGGGGACCAGATTGCGGAAACCTATGTCATCCACCAGGGGATGGGCAAGCTGGAAGCCTTTCAGCGGGCGGCGGAGATGCTCCGGCTGGTGGGCATTCCCGCTCCGGAGAGGAGGGTCCACGAGTACCCTCATCAGCTCTCCGGAGGAATGCGCCAGCGGGCGATGATCGCCATGGCCATGGCCTGCCGGCCCAAGCTCCTCATCGCCGACGAGCCGACCACCGCCCTGGACGTGACCATCCAGGCCCAGATTTTGGACCTTATGCTCGGACTGCAGGAAGAGGTGGGCATGGCCATCATGATCATCACCCACGACCTGGGGGTCATTGCCGAGGTGAGCGACGACGTGGTGGTCATGTACGCCGGACAGGTGGTCGAGTGCGCTTCGATCGAAACCCTTTTCCTCCAGCCCAGGCACCCCTACACTCTGGGACTCATGTCCTCGATCCCCCAGCTGGGCAGGAAGTTCAAAGAAGGGAAGGCGCGCCTCAAGGAAATCCCCGGCCTGGTCCCCAACCTCATCCGCCTTCCCCCGGGCTGTCTCTTCCAGCCCCGCTGCCCCATGGCGTTCCATACCTGCACGCAGCAAAGGCCCCCCCTCTTCTCCCTGGATTCGGGGCACGGCGTCCGCTGCTGGCTGGTGGAGAAAGAGGCTTAGGCCTTTTCGATTCTCTTCCTCACCATCTCCCAGCTTTTGGTGATGAGAAAGCTCTCCTCCTGATTATCCAAAAGCGAAAGGAAAAGTCCGGTGGGCATGGCTAGGGTCAGGATATGGGGCTCGACGAAAGGCCGGGCCGAGACGTCGAATAAACCCAGGATGGCCTGAGGGTTATTTTTTTCCGCCTCTTTCAGAGGATGGGACAAGATGGCCCCGCAGCCGGAGCTGAAGGGGATGCGGACGGCATCCATCCGCTCCGCCGCATAGTTGGTTAGGGTGAACAACCCGGACAACGCGTCGGGGGAGGCAAAGAAGATGACGACTTCTGGCTCTTCGGCGTTCGTCAGCTTATCCAGCGGCTTGAAGAGGCAATACTTGGCCGGAGCTTTTCGAGGCTGCGTGGAGGCAAAATATTTCTTCGCGATCTCCGGGGTTTTAATGTACCGCTCCCCTTCCATTTCCCCCGGAATTCCGCAGGAAAGAAAATATTCAATGTTGGGTCTGGGCGTCGACTGGAATCCCATGTAATATCCCCCCCCGAAGCAGCCCACATGATCCGCGTCAAAATAAACCGTGTCGCCCTCGTGGCGGGCCCGTTTCAGCAGGGCAAACATACAGAGGTGGCCCTTTTCTTTCGGAGAAAGCCCTGCTCCAGGTTTGTGGTTGCTGTAAAAAGCCGCCAGGGGATGCTCCTTCAATCCCAACCGGTCGTGGAATTTCTGGTATTTCTGGGTATCGATTTTCATGGAAGATTCCTCCTTTCAAAAAAGGTTCTCATGCCGGAACAAAGGGTCCTAGGGCCGCCCCTACAATCAGGGTCTCCCGCCTAATATATTTTCAATTTCTTCTCTCTTCGCAGGGGCCGTTTGAATTGCCCCAGGATTTTCTTTGTCAACCGCCCATTTTGTTGGATTCAATTGGATATATTCACGGATCGGGGTTAACTCGTTTTCCTCCCGGATGACATGTTCGTAATAATTGCGTTGCCATAGCCTACCCGGAAAAGTAGGCCAGCTCTCTTAAGCCACCCCTTTAATATATTTTGTAGTGGTTAACGACTTAAAACGCTGGACCACTTCAGGCAAAGAAATCGTAGGGGCAACCCCCTGTGGTTGCCCCATTCTTTTTTTCTCATCTGGGCAGGCACGGGGGCCTGCCCCTACGCCTAAAATGATAATCCCGTGGATATGGTTGGGCATTGTCACAAAAGCGTCTATGTCAACACTAGAATGATGTCTAGCAATGTCGATCCATACCGACTCAACCATCCTGCCGGCATCGCTTAATCGCATTTCTCCACCGACAATTTCCCCCAAAAGGCATTTTCGCCCGTTGGTACAAACGGTTACAAAATAGGCTCCCGCCTGCGCATAATCGTAGTTAGGTAAACGAAGGGACCGACGGTGGGTTCTGTTTATCAATTGTTTTACTGAACCCCGATGGCGACCCGGCGGGTCGCTCCTGCGATTTCCTTGCATTATTGCGGAGCATCTGCTTAAAAAAGAAAAAGACCTTCAGGCTGAACGCTGAAAGCTGACAGCTGATTTATCAATCCCCGAAAATCACCCCAATCGATCGGGCTGTGCGGACCATTTCTCCGTCGGGGCGGACCCTTCTCTGCCGACCTCCGACTTTCTCCAACGGGATGTCCTTGATCTGGGTTCCTCGCAGGCAAACCATCCTCCCGAATTTTCCTTCCATGGCCAATTCTATGGCCCTTGCCCCGAACCGGGTCGCCAGGATGCGGTCGAAGGCAGAGGGAGACCCTCCTCTTTGCACGTGGCCCAAAACCGTAACCCGAGTTTCCACCCCTGTTCTTTTCTCGATCTCATTCCCCACCCTGTAACCAATACCGCCCAAACGTAAGGGGTCGGTGCTGTCTTCGATCACTCGCTGGACGACCACCTCTCCCTTTTTTGGCTTGGCTCCCTCAGCCACAACCACAATGCTGAAGCGTTTCCCCAGACGCCGTCTTTCCTTGATCTGTTCGCTGATCTTTTCATAGTCGAAAGGAATCTCCGGAATCAGGATGACATCTCCACCTCCCGCCACCCCCGCCATCAAGGCGATCCACCCGGCATACCTTCCCATCACCTCCACCACCATGACCCGGTGGTGGGATTCGGCCGTGGTGTGGAGGCGGTCGACGGCGCCCATTGCCACCTGCAGGGCCGTATCGAAACCGAAGGTCACATCTGTCCCCCAAAGGTCATTGTCAATGGTCTTGGGAACGCCAATGATCTTGACTCCTTTTTGGGAAAGCTTGTTCCCGATAGTCAATGACCCATCGCCTCCCAAAACAAAGAGGACATCGATTTTATTCTTTCTCAGGTTTTTTACCGACTGGTTGGATACGTCCTTAAATGTCTTTTGGCCATTCAAAACTACTGGGAAACGAAAGGGATCATCCCGGTTGGAAGTTCCTAAAATCGTTCCACCCCGGGGAAGAATCCCGGAAGCATCTTTGGATTCCAAGATTCTTGCCTTGTTATGGATCACCCCGGAATAACCATCTATAAAGCCGACCACCTCCAGGCCGTACCGGTAAATGGCGGTTTTCACGATGGCCCGGATTACAGCATTTAATCCCGGGCAGTCGCCTCCTGCGGTCAATATCCCGATCCTTTTGATTTTGGCGTTGGAACTCATCCTTCCTCCCAATTGAGTATTCAGTATCTAAAATTAGTCCTATAGTCGGTTAGTCTTATAGTCTTGTTGTCTTGCAGTCGAAAGGGGCGGTCGTTCGTTGCTCGTTGCTATATGCTATATGTCCGTCTTCATCCGGCCCCCGGTATCTAATACCTTTTTTTCGTCATTTCACTCCAAAATCTGAAAAGGAGCAACCATGGTGGGGAGAGGCACTTCGATTACCACCGGTTTCTTGAGTCCTAAGGCCTCTCGCAAAACTTTTCCCAGTTGCTCGGGGGTGGCTTTCAGGCCCTTGGCCCCAAAAGCTTCGGCCAGCCTGGCAAAATCCGGGTTGTTGACTTCCGTCCCTACAACTCTGCCTTGAAAATTCACCATCTGGTCGCTTTTGGTTGAACCGAAGGCCTGATCGTTGAAGACCAGCGTCACCAGGTTGATTCCATACCTCACTGCCGTAGCCAATTCGGCACAGGCATAAAGGAATCCTCCGTCGCCAACGACGCAGACGACCTGTCGGTCTGCCGCGGCCATCTTCGCCCCCAAGGCCGTGGGAAAAGAGTACCCCAGAGTCGCGAAATAGGAGGAGGTGATAAAGGTCCGGGGGCGCCTGACCTCATAGGCCAGATTGGCCCAGTACCCGATGTTGGTCACGCCGCACACAAAGATGGAATCGTCGGCCAATTCCTCCCTCACTGCCTTGAGGATCCCAAGTTGCAGAGGAGCCTTCTCCTGAAGCCATTGGTGGTGTTCTTTCCGGAATTGGTCAAGTTCCGCAGATGCCCAGCGTTCCTTAAGGACTTTCCTCTTTCGGACTTCCTCCACCAATGCCCTCAAGGCGGCCTTGGCATCGGCGACGATGGCCACCTCGACCGGATAATTCATCCCGATCATGGAGGGATCGGCGTCCAGCTGGATCAATTTCTGGGGAGGCCGCAGAGCGGTAGCGGGCCGTGCCTGCTGCCAGGTAATCCGTGTGCCCACGGTTAGAACCACATCCGCCTCAGGCATGGCCCAGCGGACCGGCCCAAACCCGTAATAGGCTCCCCCCAGCGAAAGGGGGTGGTTTTCCGGGATGACTCCTTTGCCCTGGGCCGTTGTGGCCACCGGCGCTCCCAAGGCTTCAGCCAGGTCTTTCATTTCCGGTGAGCTATCGGACACGATGGCGCCACCCCCCGCCCAAATGAGCGGTTTTTGTGCACGGGCCAAAAGGTCCGCGGCCCGGCGAAGGACCTCCTGATCCGGGTCCTTAGGGGGCTGGATTTGGGGGGGAGGAAACTCCACCTCCCCGCTGGACCTCATGGTGTCCCAGGGGACTTCCACTTCGGTGGGACGCGGTCGGCCCGTGGCCATCTGGCGCATGGCTTCTCGAATCGCGTCCGGTATCTCTTCGACCCGCATGACCCGCTTGCACCATTTGGTAACCGGGCGGACCATATCCAGTTGGTCATTTACCTCGTGGAGAGCCCCTCCGTCTCTTCCCAGGTCTTTCGTCTCGACCTGTCCAGCCACGAGCAGGACCGGCGAAGAGCAGGCATAGGCCGTTCCCAATGCGGCGAGAGTATTTTGGACCCCAGGACCCGGGACCACCAATCCAACTCCAGGCCTCCCCTGCACCCGGGCATATCCATCAGCCATATAGAGAGCTGTTTGTTCGTGGCGGACCACAACCAGGCGAAGGTCCTTCTCCCCGTAAAGGGCATCATAGACGCTCATGATCTGTACCCCGGGGATGGAAAAAAGGTACTCCACCCCTTCCCTTTTCAGGGCTTCAACGACTGCTTCTCCTCCGGTCATTCTGGGCATACGATCTCTCCTGTTCCTAACCCACGGTCAAATTCAATGCCGCCTATGCTCCGGCCTCTTCCGGATCGGGGTGACTTTAATTCTTCCATTTTCCGGTCAATCCTTTCTCTTCCCCTTGCCCTTTCACTTTTTCCCCCTTGCCTTCTCGTAGACCGACTCGATCTTTCGGTCCCTCTCCCTTCTAAGGCGGTCAATTTCAAGGTCTTTCTTCTCCTTGTCCTGGACCAGAATCTCCACTTCCGCGAACTTGGCCTCGTACACTTTCCGGACCTGGGCGATCTCTTCTTTCTGGTCGGGGGATAAGGAGGGGATTTCATCCTTACCCATTTTTTTGGCCTTTTCCATGGCCAGTTCCCAAGCGCTTTTCAATTCTCCTGCCATAGCCCAGCCCTCCTTTTTGTTGGCAAAACACGCCGCAAGGATGGAAAGAGTTTATACCAAAAACCCCTGGGGGATCAACAGAATCCGAACGGGAATCGCAGGTCAGAAATACGGGACAAAGGGAAAACGGCCCGCGGCCCGGCAGGAGAAAGGTTTGACAGGACCGAAAAAAGTTGAATAAGATAAAAAGAGGATGGTTTGGGAAGAACCAATGGCCCATAAAGCTCGGGATGCAGTCTTCATATCCCTATTTGCCGCTCTTACCGCCGTGGGGGCTTTTATCAAGATCCCCATTCCCCATGTCCCTTTCACCTTGCAGACTCTGATGGTCATGTTTGCCGGTCTTCTTCTGGGGAGCCGGCGCGGGGCTTTGAGCCAGGTTCTCTATCTCATCCTGGGACTGATGGGACTTCCCATCTTCGCCCAAGGAGGAGGGCCTGCTTATATCCTGCAACCTTCTTTTGGGTTTCTCATTGGGTTCATCGCCGGAGCTTTTGCCATTGGAAAGGTTCTCGATAGGAGCACCAGCCTTTCCCTATCCCGAACCCTTTTTGCCCTGGTGCTGGGGCAAGGGATCATCTACCTCTTTGGCCTTTCATATCTTTACTTCAATCTGAATTTCATCCTTCAAAAACCCATCTCTCTCTCTTCGGTCTTCGTCATTGGGTTCCTGATTTTCATCCCTGGGGATGTGGTTAAGACACTCATCGCAGCCCTCTTGATGGCTCCCATCCGCCAGCGTCTCTCCCCCGTTAATGGATAACATTATGAATTTATTCAATTATATTTATTTTGCTTTTTCTTGACAAAAGGCCACTTATACCCTATTTTAGAATTAGGTATAAAGAAAAGAAAGAACCTCCCAAGGTTTTCCCGATCTCTCCGGCTGCAAAATAAAAACCTTATTAAATTCAAAACCTTTAAAGCTCATGCGCTTTCGAGGGAATGGAACCATGGCCAGCACAGCCAAAGATATCCTAAACAATTGGGAAACAACGCTGATGGAGTGGAATAAACCTCTCAGCCAAATGAACCTGAACATTGAAGGGACGGGCCTGGAAAAGCTGATCGCCCGGTTGTGCCGAGAAATGGATCGTAAGGGGATTCGCTTTAAGCCGAGATTTTACCTAACAGATACGTGGGGTTGTCCAAACAAAGTACCGATCATTGGGATCCCCTTCTACTACGCCAACCCATCCCTCTCCCAGATCGAGGACCGGATGAATGGAGACCTGGAAGATGAACACGAGCTCATGATGACCCTGCGCCATGAAGCCGGGCACGCCATAAATTATGCCTACCGCCTCTACGAGGCGCCCGAGT
>Ga0335070_10011744_pt1 | contig 10228 bp, 9 predicted proteins | sample Lox_Sample_13_FD_206722 | JGI IMG/M metagenome (GOLD analysis project Ga0335070, IMG submission 206722) | Soil microbial communities from Loxahatchee National Wildlife Refuge, Florida, United States - Lox_Sample_1.3 | ecosystem: Environmental > Terrestrial > Soil > Wetlands | place: USA: Florida... | reverse complement strand
GGATGATGGCCGTCTCCTACTTGATTTTCGGGGTGCATGATTGGGCCGCGCGCCTTCCCGTGGCTCTGTTCGTAGTGGGCCTGTGTTGGCTGACGGCGCGAATTGGAACCTGGGCATTCTCGCCGCAAACCGGACGATATAGCGGGCTCGTGCTGGCAACTTGCATCGGCCTTTTTCTGTTCACCCGCATTCTGATTCCGGATGTCATTCTCACTTTCACGATCGCGCTCGCGATGTGGTCGTTTCTGCGGGCGCTGGACGAGGATGAGCCGCATCCGCGGCGCTGGACGTGGATCATGGCGGCCAGCATCGGCACGGGCCTGCTGCTCAAAGGCCTGATTGCGGCGGTCTTCCCGATCGGCGGAGCGCTCCTTTACCTCGCCATTGCGCGGCAGCTTTTTCTCCGCCGCACCTGGATGCGCTTGCGGCCGTTTTCCGGCGTGCTGATTGCTCTCGCGATCGCCGCCCCATGGCACATTTTCGCGACCATTCGCAATCCGCCCTCTTTTTACTTCTCCATGCGCAGCGTGCCGGGCGAATATCACGGGTTCTTCTGGTTCTATTTCTTCAACGAGCATCTGCTGCGGTTCTTGAACTTGCGTTATCCGCGAGACTACAACACGGTCCCGCGCCTGTACTTCTGGCTGTTCCACTTGCTATGGCTTTTCCCGTGGAGCGCTTATTTGGCGGGAGCATTTCGCTTGAACTACAAGCCGGTAGATCGCGCCGGTCGAACTCGGCTGTTGGCACTGTGCTGGACTGGCTTCCTGCTGATCTTCTTCACTTTTTCGTCCACGCAGGAATACTATTCGATGCCGTGTTATCCGGCCCTAGCTCTTTTGATCGGCTGTGCGATGAGCGACAAGATCTGGCTGAAGCAGGGCCACTGGGCGATCGCGAGCCTCGCGGCCGTCGCGGCGGTCATCATCGGCCTGATTCTATCCCAGGTTTGGACTCTTCCGACGCCCGGCGATATTTCCAATGCACTCACGCAGAACCCGGACGCGTACACGTTGTCGTTGGGTCATATGGGCGATCTGACGCTGAAGTCGTTCGCATACCTGCGCACTCCGCTGGTCATCGCGGGGCTAGCCTTTCTCATCGGGGCGACCGGTCCGTGGTGGCGCCGTCCGATGATTGCCTATCTGGCGATGATGGTGCTGTTTCTGCACGCGGCAAGAATCGCCATGATTGTCTTTGACCCGTATCTGTCGTCGCGGCCTCTGGCGACTGCTTTGCTCAAATCGCCGCCCGGCGAGCTCATCGAGGACGACGCCTATTACACGTTCTCCTCGGTGTTCTTCTACACCAACCGCCGTGCGCTGCTGCTGAACGGACGCAAGAACAACCTCGAGTATGGCTCATATGCGCCCGGCGCGCCGAACGTGTTCATCGATGACGCTGATTTTGCCCGGCTCTGGCGCGAGCCGCAGCGTTATTATTTGCTGATCGAAGGTCCGTCGCTTCCACGCGTCGAAAAGGTAGTTGCGCGCGACGACCTGCACGTCGTCGCCGAAAGTGGCGGAAAATTCCTGCTTACCAATCATGCGGATTCTCATTGACGCTACGCCGCTGTTGCTGCGCAGCGCTGGCGTCAAGACCTACACCTATCACTGGATCCAGCATCTGTTCGAGGAGGCGCGCAACGAGCAGATCCTCACGTTTCCCAGGCTCGATAGATTCGCAGCGCTGAATCATGAACGCTCGATGGTCAGCCCAGTCCGGACGTTCTATCAGCTCGGCATGCTCTTTGCCGCAAACACGCTGCAGACCATCCCGCTACTCGATTGGACCATTCCAAGAACCGACGTCTTCCACGCATCCAATCAAGTCAGAAATCCGCCCAGAAGAACACGCCTGACCGCAACCATCTACGACATGACCTGCCAGCTCATGCCCGAGCTGCACACGCCGGATAATATCCGCGCGGATGAGAGCCTGGTGCGAAATTTGATCACGCGCGCCGATGGGTTAATTGCCATTTCCGAGAACAGCCGCCAGGACGCGATTCGCCTGCTCAACATCAACCCGGATCGTATCGAGGTGATCTATCCCGGCGTCGCCGACGTGTACTTTGGGGCTCGCGCCACGCCGGCGGAACGGCCCTATGCCTTGTACGTCGGCGCGATTGAACCACGCAAGAACGTCGACACACTGCTGGATGCCTGGGAGAGTTCGCATCTTAAACGTGACTTCGATCTCGTCATCGCCGGCGCGAGTGGCTGGTCGTCGGAGAAGACCATGGCGCGCCTCGCCTCGCGGCCCGAAGGCGTGCGATACGTCGGATACGTCGCTGAAGACGAACTGCCGGGGCTCACGGCTGGTGCGACTGCGTTCGTGTACCCGTCGCTCTACGAAGGCTTCGGCCTGCCGCCGGCGCAGGCAATGGCCGCCGGAGTGCCGGTAATCACGTCGACGACATCTTGCCTGCCGGAGATAACGGGCGACGCTGCACTGCTCGCAGATCCGCGGAGCCCCAGCGAAATTCGGTCCGCTCTCGAGAGACTCCTCACTTCGCCGTCTTTGCAGCAGCAACTTCGAGAAGCAGCCAAAAAGCGAGCAGAACAATACCGCTGGAAGAATTCCGCGCGGCGGAGTCTAGAGTTTTTCCGAAAACTCGGATGAGCTACTTGCCAGCCGGAACGAAAAAGTCCCAAACCTGCATATTCACTTTGCCCTGCGTGTACTCGACCACCGCGTATTCACCGGGTGGCAGCGGCTTCTCCGGCCAAATCTTGAACAGCCCATCGCCTTCCTGCTTGCGGAACGTGTCGACGAGGTCCGGCTCCTCGATGTTCTCCTTGGTCACCGGAACAACGGTCAGCTTTTCCACTACGCGGTTGCCTTTGTGCTCGCCCAATCGCACGATGGCGAAGCGCTCGTCCTCCGACAGCCGGATGTAGAACTCAGGCTCATTGTTCGGAGTGCCCGTGGCTGCATGCGGGCCGTCCAGTTCCACCGTGGCCTTCCCCGCAACTACTGGAAGCGGGCTCATGATTCTCAGGATGCTGCGCTTTTTATCAGTGACGATTTTCGATTCGGCCGCCTTGATCGGTGTCAGCTTGTTCTCCTCGATCAAATACACACCGTTCTCCTGGGGAATGCGCTCCACTTCTCTACGCGCGTCGCGCTCGGCCTTCTCCTCAGCGGCCACGGCAGCGGCATTCTCCTTCACTTCGTCCTCCCGCGCCTTTATTTCCGCCTGCGTTTTCTGCAGATCGACGAGATCGCGCGGGATCTCTTCCCACTCGCCGCGATCCGTGCTGAAGAACCGAACACGTTCGTCCTGCACCTGGTACTCGCGCACGAGCTGATAGCTGCCGTCCTTCAGATACAGCCTGATGGTAGCGCTCAAAAGACAAAACGGAATCAGAAACACACAGCAAAGTAACCGCATGCTACTAACCTTCCACGGGCTGCAGGCCCGCGCTTCGGAGCAACAGGAACTGCGATAGATTCTCCGATGTCAGCAGTCCCAACAACCTGCCATCCTGCATCACCAGCGCGCACGCTCCCGCGTTGGCCATGACCGGCAGGACCTCGGCAAGATCCTGATCCGGCGAGATGCTGACGAATCCGCGATCCATGTAGCCGGCCACATAGGAATCGGGTCCCTCTTGCGCCATGCCGCGAAGCAAAGCATTTCTTCCGAGCAGCCCGACCACTTGATCGCCGTGCATCACCGGAAAGTCCTGCTGCGAAGTGGACAGCAGCAGATTCGCAGCGTCACGAATTGTGCTGCCGTGCGTGAGCGTCTTGTAGCCGGTCATCATCGCCGCCCGCACCGGGATGCCTTGCGTGAGATTACGCCCGCGCGATGCGGCGCCCTCGTTCGCCGCGCCAAGATAGATGAAGAACGCGACGAATGTCAGCATCGGCATGAAGATAAAGCCGTACAATCCCATGCTAAGGGCGAGCATTCTCCCGCACCAGGTGGCGATACGCGTGGCTTCGTATTCCGATTTGAAAGGCGACAGGACTGCACGCAGCATCCGCCCCCCGTCCATCGGGAACGCCGGCAAGAGGTTGAAACCAGCCAGAACCAAATTGCCCAACACGATGCGATCGGCAAGATTCGAATCAGTCGGTTGACCAAGCGCGAAGAGATCGAGTGTTTTGTTTCGCGAATACAGAAATCCGAAGATCACGCCGGCAATCAGCAAATTGACCAGCGGTCCAGTGATCGCGATCCAGAACTCTTCCCACGGCTTTGCGGGACGTTCCGTTCGCGCTACTCCGCCGATGGGAAACATCACGATCTCGAGCGTTCGGATTCCGTAGCGCGAGCTGATGAAAGCGTGCCCGAGTTCGTGCAAGAGCACCGACCCAACCATCGCGAGGATGAACAGGATGTAATTCGCTGGCGCCTGATTGCTTCCCAGACCGATGACAATCAGGAAAATCAGCAGCAGAACGAATGTGAAGTGTAGTCGAATCGGCACGCCCAACAGCCGAATCGAGCCTACAGATCCAGGGCTCACGGCTTGGGGCGTATTGCGCTCCTCTGCCAAATATACCTCTGCAATTCATTGTGACATTCTTGCGGCTTTCCGCAACGGCCACTGCGCTAAATCTATCAGCGCGAGTTCGCCGGAAGCGCCCTATACTTTGATACATGAAGAAGCTGGCTGCACTGCTCTCGCTCGCTGGGTCTCTGTTTTCCCAGACGAGTATGCCACCCGCGATCGAGAAGCCCGAGCGCCACGAGTTCGTCATCCAAAACTTCCGCACCGAGAGCGGCGTAACCATGCCGCAAGTCCGGGTCGTTTATGGAACTTACGGCCATCTGAATGCCGCAAAGGATAACGCCGTGCTTTTGCCGTCGCACTACATGGCCAATCTGCATGGCTATGAATGGCTGATCGGCGCAGACCGCGCGCTCGATCCTTCGCGGCTCTTTCTGATCGCGACCGAGTTGTTCGGCAATGGGAGCTCGTCGTCGCCGAGCAACACGCCCGAGCCGTTCCATGGTCCACGTTTCCCAGTCATGACCATCCGGGACAACGTGGAAGCCGTCCACAGGCTGCTAGCGGATGACCTGAAGATCGGCCACGTTCGCGCCATAGTAGGTTTTTCCATGGGGGCCGAACAGGCGTTCCAATGGGCGGTCAGCTACTCGACCTTCGCCGATCGCATCGTCGCCACAGCGGGCACCGCCAAAACATATCCGCACGGCGTGGTCCGGCTGGAAGGGCAGATCGCCGCCATTACCGCCGACCCGGCCTTCCAGAACGGCGACTACACCTCACCTCCGGCGCGCGGGCTTGACGCCTTCGGGACTGTTTGGCTCGGCTGGCTGTACTCGCAGGAATGGTGGCGGCGGGAATTGTGGCGCGCGACCGCGCAGCCGGGAACCACCTTCGAGCAGTACTTCCAGAATCGCCGCAAGACCTTTCAAGCCGGCGCCGACGCGAACGATCTCATTCTGCAAATGCGCACTTGGGAGAGGCATGATGTGGGTACGACACCAGGCTTCAACGGCGACGTCGAGCGCGCGCTGCGATCGATCAAGGTTCCCTTGCTCTACATGCCATCGGAAACGGACCTGTACTTTCCGATTGGCGACGCGCGCTACGAGGCGGCGTTTATACCCGGCGTCTCCTTGGCCCCGATCCCGTCTTTGTGGGGACATACCGCCGGCGCGGCGAGTAACCCTGCCGACGCCAAGTTTTTGAACGAAAAAGTCGGCCAGTTCTTGCGCTAGTCGCTACTGCTTCTTCAGCGTGTATACGTAGTCGTTGAGCCCAAATTTCGACGTGTTCGGATCGGTGAAGTGGAAATCCAGTTCCGTGGCACATCCGGTCTCAAGCGTCTTCCACTTCTTGCCCTGGAAGCCCACTTGGGCAGCCAGCTTCGCCGGATCCACCGACTTGTTCTCGCGGTGCATCTCGTCGAACGCCCCTTGAAACAGCCCTTCCACAGGCGATTCCACGACTTTGTAATTGGGGCCCTTGCAAGCCACCTGGCGAGGGCCGGTGATCTCGTTCGCTTTGAAGACGACGATTTTCCCCACGAGCGACTTCATTTCCTCCGGACGCGGCTGATGTCCTGATTCCACCCACGGAGCCACCACCGCGCTGTCGATTTTCCAAGTGCCGAGATAAAACGGATCGGCCGCGAAAGAACTGACGGCAACGACCAGCGCTCCGATACTAAGTCTCACGAATCTCCGTCTCACGTAACCCCCGACGGCTGCGAGCTTAGCACATACGAAACCCGCATGATACAGTTGCGGCATGCGGATGCGCGTGTTGCTTCTGGGGCTGCTCGCATGTTTCATGGCTTTGGCGCAACAGGAGCCGATGCCCGTTTTCGGCACGACGGTTGTGATTCCAACGGGCCTCCACGGCTTGGTGTATCAAATCAGTCGGCGCTCGACGCACCTACCAGACCTCACCAAGCGCAAGCCGATCGGCAGCATATACACGTCGTCCCTCGATATCCCTGTACAGGACTTCAAGCAAGGCTTTCCCGGCGTGACAAAACACACTGAGTGGTTCGCCATCGATTACACCGGCCGCTTCTGGATCGAAAAAGCTGGGGCTTACACGTTTTCTCTCTTGTCCGACGACGGCTCCAAGCTATGGATCGATGACATGCCTGTAATTGACAACGATGGAATTCACCCTCCGCTCGAGAATCGAGCTGACGTCAACCTCAGCCATGGTGTGCACAGCATTCGCGTGAGCTATTTTCAAGGCCCGCGATTTCAGGTTGCATTGCAGCTCAAAGTCGCAGGGCCTGGCGAGACGCTGCACATCTTCAGCACCGACGAGTTCAAGCCCCCCGCGGATCCGGGCGAGTGGCGTCTCCCCGTCGAGGGCGAGCGCCGACAGTAGGATACCCTGCCTTGCGCAATACTCCGCACGAAGCCTCAAATGCCGCCTTCGCTGCGTCGGCAGGACTCATTGCGCTCAGAGCCGCGCCGAAAACTTCCACGGTGAGTGCCCCACGGTAGTTCTTTTCAGAAAGGAAATCAAGAAACGACGGAAAATCGATCACACCCTCGCCCGGGAGCAGTCGCTCGGTGTCGCGAACATCTTCTGGCGCGGCGGTAGGGCTGTCGGAAATGTGCACATCGAGGATTTGGTCGTCCGCGATGCCAACCAGCCAATCTCGATCGCTCCCCGCGTGATGCCAATGCCACGCATCAATCACGAGTCCGCAACGCGGCGACACCGTTAGCCCGAACTCGAGCATCTCGTCGTTGCGCATCAGAAACGGATAGGGGTGTGCGCCACGCAGGTGCACGGGAGTGACGCACTCCAGCGCCAGCCGAATCCCGTATTGATCCAGTACCTCACAGCATGGCTTCAGCCGTTCGCGATAGATGCGTGACTGCTCGGCGCGAGGATGCTCGGCTGACGGCGGCAGGCTCAAGGTCGCGACGCGGCATCCAGCGGCCGCGGCAAATCGGCAAGCCGCCTCCATCTTCAGCAGCGAATCCCGATACGCCGCCTCATCTCGACGGACCTCGGCCGGCAATAGCATTGCCGTCGCCCGGACCGCATTGCTCAACTCCGCGGGCAGCGGCTGGTCCCGCGCGATCACGGCGCCTCGAAATCCCGCATCGGCGGCCAATTCCGCCAGTTCCGGCCATTTCACTCGCCATCCGAGCGTGCAGGGATGCAGAGACGGTTCGAACTCGCTGCCGCTCAATCGATCGTCTCCCGGCGCAGACGAGCCTCGATCAACTCGAACGGCTCTTCTGCCGGCGCAAAAATCTCATTGTTGTTTTCCAAACCGAACTGGTTCAAGTCGACCAGACGACATTCTTGGTTTGGAACCCACAAGTGAATCTCGGCAATGTCCGAGTAGCGCTCGAGAACCGCCTCCGCGATCGCGTGCAGAGTGTTCTGAATCGAACGGCTGTCGTGCTCGACCAGCGTATCCAAAATCGCTTCGCGCACACCATGCCAATACACGCCGAACGGAATCTCGTTATCGGAATACAGCCAGGTCGCTTTCACGTTCGTCGCCAGAATCCTGTCTGACGTCTCTTGCAGCGTAGTGAACGGATCGCGCAAGTAGCCCTCAAAGCCGGAGCCAGCGGTCTTGATCACGCGCAGGTTCTCGATGCCCGCTTCTATAAGAACGGTTTCGCGAGTGGCTGTCACGATGGTTGTCCTTCGCTCACGCCCGCCGGGTTCGAATGACCACGGATGCGGCTTTCCGCCAAACGCGAGCCGAGTCCAGAGATGTTCGGCGATCGCCACGCGTGCTTTCGACACCTGCGGATTTCCGGTCAGAATATGGTTGATCAACTCCTGCGCGAACTGCTCGATCTCATCGATCGCGTAGAGCTTGGCGAGCGCATAAACAGTGTTCTTGATCGTATCGGAGGGTAGGATATTGCGATTGTCCCCGCTCGTGTAGGCGCTTCCGAACGCACCCGTAAGTTGGACGTCCGCCGAGAGCTCTTTGAGATCGTGCCGGTCGCCCAGTCGCCGCACCTTCATCACATGCACTCGCGCCGCGCCATAGCTGTTTTCGAGCAGTGTGATCGACATTCCGCGCTGATCTCCCCGCTACTATAGCGTTTTAGATGCCCCGCTCCCAGGCGCGACCGTAATACCATAGCGAAACCAAGTAAGACGCCAAGGCGAGTCCCAAGTACCACAGGCTTCCGCGGCCGGTGGCTACGCCAACGGCGACCAGCAGAAATACCTGAAAGAATCCGCTAGGAAATAGTGTGCCGCCGGTGAATCGCCACCGCGTTTGCGGGAGCGGCCGCAGCACGGATGCATGATGCCCCACCGCTAAAGCGACCAGAGCGCCCGCCAGTCCAGGCAACAGAGCCAGAGGTGCGACCAGCACAATCGCGACGCACAAGAACGCCAGGTCCTTGGCGAGGAGAATCTCGTAGCCCCGCAGCGGCATCACTCGGTATCTTGCAATTCCCCAAGGCAGGTCGAGCCCGAAGAGGCATTGTGCGTATGTACTCAGCGCGATGATCACGACCATCGCCAGAATGAGGAACGCATCCGGATCGGGCTTGTCGCCGAAGAAGCGATACAGGATTCCGCCCGCGGCCAGCACGAGCGCGGCGTAGCAATCCAGCACCCCGAGCATTTGACGCAAGTTCTTCTGCACGAGTCCGCCCCAGCGCCCGGGAAATTTCGGCACGGGAATCACGCGTCGCGATGCCGGCCGGCCCGCTCGCCAGTGGTTCCAGATTCCCGTGGCAACCTGCAACACCAGCGCAACACCCAACAGCAGCAGGCCGAACGATAGCCCGCCCGTCCAAAACAGCAGAGGCAGCGCGACCAGCACCACCGGACTCAGAACCAAACTCGCCAATCGCAGACCGATGCGCTCGCGCGGCGTCAGCGGCCAAAGCGCCAACCGGTCGGCAGGGACTTTGCGCAGCGGATCGCCCGACAACGGTCCCAGCAGCAGCACGCCCAAAATCAGCAGAAAGAATATTGCGCTCTGCGGCTGCTGATACATCACCAACAGCACGAACAAGAGGATGTTGTTCCCGCTGACGGAGCTGAACGTCCGCAGATCGCGCCACACCGAGCGCGCCAGCGCACTCAGGATTGCGACGGGCCCAGCCACGGCAGGTCGGCGACGCGCACCGGTTCCACGAGGTCAAAATACAAATCTTCGAGCGATCCTTTGAGATCGGCGGCCGGTCCTTGCCAGACAATGCGGCCGTTGCGCAGCACGATGATCCAGTCCGCCAGCCGATCAACGATCGACAGAATGTGCGACGTTAGGAAAATCGTGACGCCGTGCTTCACCGTCATCAGGAGCAACTCCCCGATGGTTTGCGCAGTCACCGGATCGATTCCCTCGAACGGCTCGTCCAGGAACAGCACCCGCGGATTGTGCAGCAGCGCCAACGCAAGCGACGTTTTCTTCCGCATACCGTGCGAGCATTGACCGGCAGGCGTGTTCCTCCCGTTCTCAAGCGCCAGCGCATCAATGAGCTGATCAGCGCGCATCCGAGTCTCCGCGGGGTTCAGACCATAGATCGGCCCAGACAGCAGCAGGTGCTCCTCCACGGTCAGCGCGTCGAACAGGCCCAAGCTTTCCGGCAGGATTCCGGCGACACGGCGCACCTCGAGCGGCATCTTGTGCACATCTAACCCCGCGACGATGGCCTCGCCCGAAACCGGCGCGAGCAGCCCAGTCAGCATCTTCATCAACGTCGACTTGCCGGCACCGTTCGGCCCCAGCATCGCGCAGATGCGTCCGGTGGGAATTTCGAACGATGCTTGGT
>Ga0335070_10011743_pt1 | contig 10228 bp, 9 predicted proteins | sample Lox_Sample_13_FD_206722 | JGI IMG/M metagenome (GOLD analysis project Ga0335070, IMG submission 206722) | Soil microbial communities from Loxahatchee National Wildlife Refuge, Florida, United States - Lox_Sample_1.3 | ecosystem: Environmental > Terrestrial > Soil > Wetlands | place: USA: Florida... | reverse complement strand
CGGGCACTTCGTAGAAGGTCGGGTGCCGGTAGATCTTGGATTCGGCCGGTTCGAACATCATGCCCTTCTCGGCCGGATCGGAAGCCGTGATGGCGTTCGATGGCACCACCCAGATCGAGAGGCCCTCGCCGCGACGGGTGTAGATGTCGCGGGCGGCCTGCAGCGCCATGGTGGCGTCGCTCGCATGCAGCGAGCCGACATGTTTGTGAGCAAGACCATTGCGGCTGCGGATGAAGACCTCCCACAGCGGCGTGTTCGGCGTGGCCATGACTTTCTCCGTTCGGGATTACTCGGCCGCCTGCGCGGCCTGTCGGTATTTGCGCTTCTCGGCATAGGCGCTGGCTGCTTCGCGCACCCAGGCGCTCTCATCGTGGGCCTTGCGGCGCGCCGCCATGCGATCGCGGTTGCAGGGACCATTGCCGGCGAGCACCTGCTTGAACTCGGTCCAGTCGATCTCGCTGTAGCGCCAATGGCCGTCGGCATCCTGCTTCATGCCGGGATCGGGAATGGTGAGGCCAAGGAATTGCGCCTGCGGCACGGTGGCGTCGACGAATTTCTGGCGCAGCTCGTCATTGGAGAAGCGCTTGATCTTCCACTTGGTCGAGGTGTCGCTGTGCTGGCTCACCTGATCAGGCGGGCCGAACATCATCAGGACCGGCCACCACCAGCGGTTCAGCGCATCCTGCGCCATGGCCTTCTGCTCGTCCGAGCCGCGCGCCAGCGTCAGCATGATCTCGTAGCCCTGGCGCTGGTGGAAGGACTCTTCCTTGCAGACGCGGATCATCGCGCGGGCATAGGGACCGTAAGAGCAGCGGCACAGCGGGATCTGGTTCATGATCGCGGCGCCATCGACCAGCCAACCGATCACGCCGATATCGGCCCAGGTCAGGGTCGGATAGTTGAAGATCGAGGAATATTTGGCCTTGCCGGCGAGCATGGCATCGACCAGTTCCTCGCGCGAGGCGCCGAGCGTCTCGGCGGCGGCGTAGAGATAGAGGCCGTGGCCGCATTCGTCCTGGACCTTCGCAAGCAGCGCGGCCTTGCGGCGCAAGCTCGGGGCTCGGGTGATCCAGTTGCCTTCGGGCAGCATGCCGACAATCTCGGAATGCGCGTGCTGGGAAATCTGCCGGATCAGGGTCTTGCGGTAGGCGGCCGGCATCCAGTCATTGGGCTCGATGCGCTCTTCGGCATCGATACGCGCCTGAAAGCTTGCAGCCTGCGCGGCATCCTCGAGGCTGCGCTCGTCCGCGTCCGCTGTATTGAGCGCCTGGGTGTACATAGCGGCCCTCCCTGATGTGTTGGGAGGAAATATATATCATAATTTTCTAGATGCAAGCGATTCTTGTAACACATTATCAGCCCTCGAACCGATGCGCCAGCTCCGCGCGGGCCGCGGGCAAGGCCCCGGCCTCATTCGTTCCATGCTGGTCAAGCCATTGTTCGGATGGGGACAGCAGCGCGCGATAGATGTCGCCGCAGAGTTTGCGCGCGGCCCGCCCCGGCCAGTCCCCCGGCAGAAGCGCAGCCGGCAGCAGCGGATCGCGCAGCACCACGCGGCGGTAGTAATGGATCAGAAGGATCCGCGCGATGAAGGCATCGATCTCCGCGAGGGGCTCGCGGCGACCGATCCGGTCATGCAAAGGCGCAAACATCTTCATGAATTTGAGATAGGCATCTGCAATGCGCTGCAATGGCCAGCTCTCGCGCAGAAGCTGCCGCCCGCTCTCGTCCTCGGCCGAGACCTCGAGCCGGATCGCGCGCGAGGCTTCCTGCGGGACGGGCACGCCAGAGGGCGCGACCCACACGCCCGGCAGCGGACTGCCGAAGCCCGCGTTCCGCAACGCCTCGCGCGCGGCATCGCGATCCTCGCCATTGCTGATCAGGAGCAGCTCGAAACGTCCGCTCCACTCCGAGGGTGGCGGATCGTAGATATGTTTGGTCGCCGCCTCGAAGGTCGCGCGCCCCTTCTCAGCCAGGCGATAAAAGCTGTTGCGACCGACCTTTTCGCGCGTGAGCCAGCCATCGGCGGCGAGCCGCGACATTGCGGTGCGCACCACGCCCGAGTCGATGTCGAGGGCTTCGAAAAATGTGAGCAGCGTGCCAAGCCAGACCGAACCGCCGCGCGGCACGATGGCATCGCCGAACAGGGTGATGACGATGGAGCCGGTGCGCGAGGGCTCGCGCTTGAGCTGGCTGATGATACGACTGAGAGCAGCGGGCTGCGGCATGCGCTCACGCATACCGCGATTTTCGCTCGTCCGACAATGACGTGCCGGCTTGCGTGTTACCGGTTCGGATCGGGATAGACCAGCGCGCGCCAGCCGTTGCGATCGAACGGCCGCCACTTGCCTTCCGGCTGCGCCAGGCGATCGGCGACGGCATAGACCACCGCGGGATGATGGCCCATGCCGCAATGGCTGCTCTCGACCTCGATGCTCTCGGTCCGAGCGGAAGCCTTCTCCTTGCAGCCCTGCCAGGCGCAGATGCCGTCAGTGCGGCTGAAGATCGCGGTGGTCGGCACCGGCGGCGGGTCGGCGAGCGAACCGCCGAAAGCCGGATCCACCTCGTCGGCGCGGCGGCCGCTGGCGAGCTCATAGACGCGCCAGGCATTGGTCGCCTTGGGCGGGCTGGCGAACGGGCTGCCCAGCGTGATCACGCTGCGAACGCGCTCGGGCATCATCTTGGCGAGCTGGCGCGCGTAAAGGCCGCCCAAACTCCAGCCGACCAGGCTGACCTTGCGCCCATGCACGTCATTGAGCTCATGCACCAGATCGACCATGGCCTCGCGCACGCCGTGACGGAGGCCAAAATTGCGACCCTGCTGCCAGCCTTCCGCGGCATAGCCGCGGTTCTTCAAAAAGGCGCGCAATGGCCGCGTCGAGGTATCGGACGCGACAAGGCCGGGCAGCACCAGCACCGGATGGCCGTCGCCGCGGGGGGCGAGACTCAACAGCGGCAACGCGCCGAGGAACGCACCGAACTCCTGGATCGCACGCGCTTCCAGAAGCATCAGGGTCTTTGACGGCGGACGCATCGTTTGCGCGGTGGCGGACATCAAGGAATCCTTCTCTCAATCGTCGCAGGGCAGCTCAACCAGGAAGACGCAGACGCCGCGAAATCGTTCCGCAGCGCAACAACTGGAATCAAGCTAATTCGCTTTCTTTGGCATTCAAGCGCCTTGCCTGTTCCGCGACAACAGGTTTTTTCCGGGGAAAAGCCGCGCGTGATGCAAAAGTCACAGCAGCCGAAGCAGGAATTCCGCCGAGTAGAGCCCGAGTCCGGCGAGGCCGCCGATCAAGGACCCGTTGAAGCGGATATATTGCAAGTCGCGGCCGATGTTGATCTCGATCAGCGAGATCAGCTGCGCCATGTCCCAGCTCTTCACCTGGTCGGCGATGAAGGTTTTGACGCCGCTCTTCTGGTCGGCGATGAAGCTGCGCAGCACGAGGACGAGACCCTGGTTGATCTCGCCGCGCAGCTCGACGTCGCTTGCGAGCGCATCGCCGGCGGCGACGAACATGCGGCCGAGATGGTGCTGCAGCACCTGCGATTCGCCGCTGGCGCTGCGCTCGATGAAGGCGCGCGAATTCGACCAGATGGTGCGCGCAAGTTCGGTCAGTTCGGGGCGGGCCAACAGATCGCGCTTCAAGCCATCGATGCGCTCGACGTAGGCCCTGTCGGTGCCAATGCGGTCGACAAAGGACAGCACCATGCGATCGAACTCGCCGCGGAACGGGTGCTGGGGGTCGTTGCGCACTTCCTCGAGGAAGGCGGTCGCGGAGGAAACGACCTTGGTGAGGATGAACTTGTCGGCACGGTAGAGCCTCAAGAGCGTCGGCAGTTCGGCGCGGATCTTCTCACGGATCATGGCCATGGTTTCGGCCTGCGTCATGGTGTCGTGAATGATGCGCAGGAAATCGTCGAACAGGGCCTGGTGCCGGCCCTCCTCGACAAAGCCGCGCAAGGTCCCCGCCGCAAGCGGCGCAAGATCGATGGAGGACAGCTGCGTCATCATGCGGCGGGTCATGAAGGTCATGAGCCCTGAGGCTTCGGTCGCCGAAAAGGCCTCCGGCAACAGCCGCAGCACGAAGCGCGCGAGATCGTCGCTCTTCTTGCGGTCGCGCAGCCAGTCGGCAATGAAGAAGCCGAAATCGACCTCTCGCAGCTTGGCCTCGACCGGGCCGGCTTCGAGGAAATGCACCTCGATGAACTCGCCGAGCTTGTCGGCGATGCGCGCCTGGTTGCTCTGGATGATCGCCGTGTGCGGGATCGGCAGGCCCAAGGGGCGCTTGAACAGCGCCACCACCGCATACCAGTCGGCCAGCCCACCGATGGTCGCGGCCTCCGCAAAAGCGGCCACGAAGCCGAACAGCGGATGGGTGTTGAGCAACAATTTTGCGATGACGAACAGCGCCAGCGTCGAGGCCAGCACCAGTGTCGCCAGCGCCTTGACGCGCTTGAGATCAGCGGCGCGCGCGGCATCGCCGGGGACATCGAAGGAAAAGGTGCTCGTTGTCGTCATGACGGGGTTTCGATTGCCGCTTCGACCGCAAGTTAGCAGTCTTACCGTCATTCCGGGGCGGTCCGACAGGACCGAACCCGGAATCTCGAGGTTCCGGGTTCGCGCTGACGCGCGCCCCGGAACGACACTCGCACAGACCAAAAAGAAGGCCCGCACAAAGCGGGCCTTGCGATTGATCCGCCGAGTTGAACTCGGGCGATCAGGCGCTCTTGTTGTAGGCCTTGGCGAAGTTGTCCTGCGCGGTCTTCGCGCCATCGGCGACGAGCTTGCCGAGATATTCGGCGGTCGACTTCGCGCGCGACGCAACCACCTCGCCTTGCGCCCGCACCAGATCCGACTGGATCTGCACGGCTTCGTTCAGCGACTTGGCGGAAGCCAGCTTGTCGATGCCGGCAAAGAACGCCTCGGTGTCCTGGTAGATCGCCTGCTGGATGTTGCGGCTGATCTTGGCGACCTCGCTGACGGAATCGGCGGCGGCGCTTTCGATCGCGGCGGTCACCTTCTCCGAGCCGGCAAGGGCTTCAGCGGCCTTTTCCTTGGCCGTCGAGGCCTGGCGCTTGACGAACTCACGGGCGGCCTCGGGCACTTCCAGGCCCTGGAAGTTCTTGAACGCATCGGTGACGGGGGCAAACGCGTCCTTCACGGTGTCGAAAAGGGTATTCGTGGTCATTGGGCTCTCTCCATCCTCTAGATTGTCGAGCTATGGGCTCACCCCGTCCGGATTGGCCCGGGGCGCGATCTTTATCGCAGAGTTAATGGTGCAATGCAACAACGCTGTTGCATAGCAACATCACGAAATCGTGATAGGGCTAAAAAGGGACGATTGGCGGTTCGTGGCAGGCGCTCAGGTCTGCACGGCGCCGGGCACGCCATAGGCCTCCATCTGGGCCAGGAACTGCGCGACATTGTGCCCGAGGACGACGATGTCGTGCTTCTTGCCGGCGGCATCGCGGACATGGTCGCGCAACAGCGCCTCGGCCTTGAAACCCAGGCTCTCGAACAGGGCGATCGCGGCCTTCTGGTCAACCGTCATCTGCGCGGTGAGCTTTTCGAGCCCGGACCCCAGCGCCAGCGCAAAGGTCTCCTGCGACAGCACCCGCCCCACACCGCTGCCGCGGACCTCGGGCAGCACCACCATCCTGATTTCGCCGACATGAGGCGACCAGGAATGCGGATCGCGCACCACGGTCCCGCAGCCGACCACGCTTTCTCCCCAGATCGCGAGCAGGCTCGTGATCGCGCCGCGCTCGATCTCGTTGATCCAGGCGGAAAGCACCTTCGGCTCGCTGATATTGCGCGGCAGGAACAGGAGATCGTGGGTGGGCAATTTGCGCGCAAAGGCAAGCACCGCTTGCTCATCGGCACGCGTCATCAGGCGAAACTCGATCTCGCCGGCGTCCGTCTCCACCATGCGCGGGTAGACTCGTGTCTCGTTCATGTCGATCGTCCGCAAAGCCAGTTATCCAGTTTCGGCCACAACCGCTTCATCGCATTGGGGCCCGCGACCAGGCTGACGTGACCGCCTTTGAGGATCACCTCCTCCTTGTCGGCCGACCCCACCATCGGGATCAGGTGCCGCGCCGCCTCGTAGGGCACGATGTGGTCGTGCTCGGCAACCGCATGCAGGAGCGGCACCTTGATGCTGGCCAGATCAGCGGCACGGCCGCCGACTGTCATGCTCCCGTTGAAGAGCTTGTTGTCCCACATCAGATCCTTGGTGATGGTGCGGAAATACTCGCCGGCAAGCGGCAGCGTGTCGGTCGCCCAGCGGTCGAACATCCGGTAGGACTTTACGTATTCGTCGTTCCAGATGTTGTCCCAGAGCTGGATCTGGCTGATCGCGCGCGAGGCCGGGCGCAGCATCTCGAAGGAGGACAGGATCATTTCCGGCGGCACATTGCCGACCGCATCGACCAGGCCGTCGACGTCGAAATAGCGGCGGTCGGAGAAATTCTGGAACAGCGTCATCTTGCGGAAATCGATCGGCGTGGTGAAGCAGATCAGGTTTTTCACCGGCCCGTCGGCGTGGATCGACGCATAGAGCAGCGACAACACGCCGCCGAAGCAATAGCCGATCACGCTGACGTCCTCCTCGCCGCAATCCTCCTGCACGCGTTTGAGACAATGCGGGATGAAGTCGAGAACGTAGTCCTCCATCCGCAACGAGCGCTCCTCCGGCTTCGGGGCGGTCCAGTCCAGCATGTAGACGTCATAGCCGCGCTTCAGCAGAAACTCGATGAAGCTCTGGCCGGGCACCATGTCCAGGATGTAGCCGCGGTTGGTGGTCGCCATCACGATCAGGATCGGCACCCGGTAGATCTCATCCGCCAGCGGCCGGTAATGATAGAGCCGCATGGTGCCGCGGATGGAGAGAATGTCCTTCGGCGTCGAGCCGAGCGCGGGCCCGGAAGACGCGATGTACTCGACGCCCTTGACGCTGCGCATGATCGCGCGCTGGACCTCGGACTGGATCCGATCCTGGATCGACCCAAGATCGAGCGCCGGCGCCGCGCTCATGGCGTTTCTCCGGACGGTGGCGGCGCTGTGGGCGGGCGACGGGTGCGCGGGGGCCTCGCGGGAGTTGCCCCCGCCCGCGTCTCGCCGCCCTGCTTCAGCGTCTCCTGCAGCAGGAGCTTGATGTCGGCAAGCTGGCCTTCGATGGTCTGCAGCCGTTCGGCGATGCCGACCATCTGCGACCGGCTCGGCATGTTCATGCTGATGAGGTATCTCTCCATCAGGTCGCCGAGCTGCTTGTGCGCGCCCGCAGTGACCCCGCCGGCCTGGTTCATGGCCCTGGAGAATTGCGGCGACGACAAGGCCTCGCTGGCCAGGGAATTGAAGCCCTTCTCCATTTCGCCCAGCATCTTCTGCCACAACGCGACCGGGTCGTTGACCTTGTCGGACATGCGTCCTCCCTAGGATTCCAAAGGAGCTCGGCCCCCTCTATGCTCCATACCACACTGTCGCGAGCAGGCGGTCAACATGCGCTGTTCGCTGCCCTTCGTACGACGGCTGGCGCGAAAGTCTTCTGCGCTGCGGGAAATCATGTCATAGAACTGCGAAACGACCACCCGGCCAAGGCAATTCAATGAACCAGAAAACGCAGCGGCTCGACATGAGCCCGGCGCCTTCCCAAGGCGAGCGCTTCGTCCGCGCCAACGGTATCGATATCTGCTACGAGATTTTCGGCGACGACGACGCCGAGCCGATGCTCCTGATCATGGGCCTCGGCGCGCAGATGGTGCTGTGGGACGATCCGTTCTGTGCGGAGCTTGCCGCGCGCGGGTTCCGCGTGATCCGCTTCGACAACCGCGACATCGGACGATCCTCCAAATTTTCCGGCGGCAAGCGCATCACGCCGCTCGAGCTCCTCAAGCTGCGCTTTCTCAACATTCCGGTCGCATCACCCTACCGGCTGCACGACATGGCCAGGGATACCGTCGCGCTGATGGATGCGCTGTCGATTCCGTCGGCACATCTGGTTGGCGCCTCGATGGGCGGCATGATCGCGCAGGAAGTGGCGATCTCGTTTCCGCAACGCCTGCGCTCGCTGACATCGATCATGTCGACAACCGGCAATCCGAAGACCCCGCCGCCGACCCGCGAGGCCGCCATGCTGTTGATGCGGCCGACGCCTCGCACCAAGCAGGAATTCTTCGCCCGCTTCACCCAGACCTGGAAATTCCTGCGGGTCGGACCGTTCCCGCTGGACGAAGCACGCGACCTCATCCGCGCGGAGCGGATCTATCAACGAGGCCTGCACTACGAGGGCTCGGCGCGACAATTGCGCGCGATCCTCGCTTCCGGCAGCCGCAAGCCGCGCCTGCACGCCGTGACTGCGCCGACGCTGGTCATTCACGGCACGGTCGATCCGCTGGTCCACCCCTTCGGCGGCAAGGACACCGCCGCCTCGATTCCCGGCGCCAGGCTCATGATGGTCGAGGGCATGGGGCACGCACTGCCGGTCGAAATGTGGCCCGAGGTCATCGATGCAATCGCGGCGCACGCGCAGGGGGCTGCGAAGAAAGCGATGTAGCCTGACACGCACTCCGCTGTCATCCCCCGCAGGCGGGCGATGACCACCGGGAGCGAGATGCTTGTGCCGGACGGCAGCGGAGGAGACTATCTAACCGCCCGCCCACACGTCCAGCACATAGCGGTTTGTCGCGCCGAGCTCGTCGATCCAGCGTTGGCCGGAAGCCGCATCACCGCCGATGCGCTCGCGATAGATCGCAACCAGCGCTGCCTTCACGTCGGGCTCCATGCGGCTGCCGTCGCCGCAGACATAGACGATGGCACCCTGCTCGAGCAGGCTCCAGACCTTGTCCTTCTCCGCCGCGATCAGATGCTGCACATAGGTCTTTTCGCCGCCAAGCCGCGAGAAGGCGGTGTACAGCTCGGCAATGCCGTTCGCTGCGAACGCCTTCAACTCGTCGGCATAGATAAAATCCTGATCGGGATGCCGGCAGCCGAAGAACAGGATCGCAGGGCCCAGCGCAGCACCCTTCGCCTTGCGTGCGGCGCGCTCCTGCAGGAAGCCGCGGAACGGTGCAAGGCCGGTGCCGGGACCAACCATGATGATCGGCACGGTGTTGTCCTCCGGCAGACGGAAGCCGGCCTTGGTTTCGCGCACCACCGCATGGATGCTCTCGCCTGCACGGCGGCCGGCGAGATAGGTGGAACAGACGCCCCTGTAGATGCCCTGCCCCGAGGCTGCCGGCCCCTCGACGACGCCGACCGTGATGGAGCAGCGCGCTGGATCGTCCGATGGCGCCGACGAGATGGAGTAGTAGCGCGGTGCGAGCAGCGACAGCATCTCGAGATAGACGTGGAACGGCAGCTCGCAGGCGGGATATTCGATCAACAGCTCGAAAACCGATTTGCGTTTGCCGAGGATTTCCGTGCGATAGCGCTCAGATGATGGCTCGTCCTCGCCGACAAGCCCAAGCAGCTTCGGCTTCGTGACCGGGCAGCGGGTGTGCTCGGACATGATCTGGATCTGCTTGCGGGTGGCAACCTGCTGCAGTTCGACGAAATCGGTCAGCAACTGGGAGACCGATACCGCCTCGCCGACCGGCAATTGCGCGCGGCGGCCGGAGGCGACCTGCAGCCTGACCTGGTCGGCGGGCAGGAATCCGAAGCGGCGCGCCACTGCATCGACCAGCGCGGGATCGTTGCGCGGCACCACGCTCAAATGATCGCCGACGCGGTAGCTCATGCCGGCGGGCAGCTGCACCTCGATATGGCGGGTCGAGCGCTCCGACGGATTGGCGCCGGACTTGGTCTGCAGTTCGCGATTGGCCAGCACGGTCATCGGCGCTGCACCGCCAAGGGCTGCGATCGCATTGACTGCACTCGGCGCCACCGGCTCGACCCGGTACAGCGGCTCATCGTCAACGCTGCGGCTGAAGGACGCATCGAGCCCGAGCGCGCTCACCGCGGCAGGCGCCAGTTGCGCAAACCAGCGTTCGAACTGGCCATCGAGATCGCTTTTCGCGTCCCCTTCGCCGCGGCTGTAGACGCTGCGCGCGCCATGGGCGGTGAGCGCCTCGTCGATCAGGCGCGGCACGGACTGATACGTCGCCGTCCAGTCGCTGTTGCCGCAGCCGAACACGGCATAATTCACGCCCGCGCAGGCATTCCTGGGGAGGTCAGACCGCAACCATTTGACGAATTGCGTCGCATTGTCCGGCGGCGCACCATTGT
>Ga0335070_10011742_pt1 | contig 10228 bp, 7 predicted proteins | sample Lox_Sample_13_FD_206722 | JGI IMG/M metagenome (GOLD analysis project Ga0335070, IMG submission 206722) | Soil microbial communities from Loxahatchee National Wildlife Refuge, Florida, United States - Lox_Sample_1.3 | ecosystem: Environmental > Terrestrial > Soil > Wetlands | place: USA: Florida... | reverse complement strand
GTCAGGTGTGAAGGTGACGATCATTCCGGTCGATACGTCTGCACAGCCAGCGCTCAATGCACTCCCTGCAGAGATCGAAGCCGTCTATGTGTCGCCGCTCCCACGCCTACCCTCCGCTGAGTTCGATCTCCTGGTGACAGGTCTGATCACTCGTCGTCTTCCCAGCTTTTCGAGTATCGGGCAGCAAGAAGTTCAGCGAGGGATTGCGACGTCCATCTCGCCAGATATTGATGTAAGGCGATTGGTGCGGACGATCGCCGCAAACGCTCAACGCGTGCTGCAGGGAACCGACGCGGGACAGATCGAAGTGGCCTTTGTCCGGGGCGAGCACCTCACGATCAATATGGCAACCGTCCGCGCGATCGACAAGTGGCCCAGCTTCCAAGTCCTTACGGAGGCCGATCTGCTGAATGAGGAAGCGGCGGCCGGCCCCCGCCTCTCGCTCTTTGATGCCGTACACCAGGCCATGGAAGGAAACTTGGATTTAGCCGCAGCGAACCGGAAGGTCGAGGCGGGACTCGGGGTCGTGGGACAGGCGCGGTCCGACCTTCTGCCGCAGGTCCTCGTTGGCACAGCGGGTGTGATGGCCGGTCGGGGGCCAGATACCTTCGGAACGGGTCGAGACCCGGGGCAATCGGCGCTCGTGCTTGGTGGATTTCGACAGACCCTCTACTCGGACGACGCCTGGAAGCGCTACAGGGTCGAACAGAAGATGCAAGTGTCCCGGGAAGAGGAAAGAAACCAGTTGCGGCTGGACACTGGCCAAGACGCCGCGATTGCCTATCTCAGCGTGCTTCGCGCAAAGACGGTGCGGCGCATCTACAAAGACAATCTGAAGCTGACCCGCTCGAATCTGGAATTGGCCGCCGCTCGCGAAGCCGTCGGCTATGCCCTGAAAGACGAAGTCTTTCGTTGGGAGTCGGAGATTGCCAACGGGCAAAAGGATGTGGTATCTGCGGACGCACAGACTCGGAAGGCGCAAGTGGCCTTGAACCGCGTGCTCAACCGTCCGTTGGATGAGGCGTTTTCCACGGTGGAGCAGACCCTCGATGACCCGGCTGTGCTGGGCGATACGCGACACCTGTTTGCGTATATCGAGAACCCTCGGGGGTTTCAGGTGTTCCGAGACTTCGAAGTCGAAGAAGGCCTCAAAGCCGCGCCGGAGCTGCGGGGGATTGACGCGTTGATCGCAGCAAGCGAGAGAACCATCCTCAATGCCGAGCGGGCCTTTTACCTGCCCGATCTCGTCATGTTTGGGACCGCTGGGCAGCAATACGCCAGCCAGTCAGGAGGCATCGGGGGCGTGGCCCTTCCGGGTGGCATCGCCGGCGTCACGACAGGTGTCAATTCATATGTGGGCAGTATCGCCCTGACCTTTCCCCTGTTCCAAGGCGGCTATAAGAAGGCGACCGCCCTTAAAGCCCGTGAAGAGCTTCGCCAACAGCAGACGGAGCGCGACGCGACACGGCAACGCGTGGAGGAGCGGGTCCGCAGCAGCCTGTATCAAACCGGTGCGTCGTATCCCAGCATTCGGCTCTCGCAGAAAGCCGCCGAGGCAGCTCGCAAAACCCTGGACCTCGTCGAGGATCAATATAGACGAGGCACGGTCGATATCATCAAACTGCTGAATTCGCAGACCGCCTCCCTGACTGCGAACGAGGCTGCGGCCAACGCAGTCTACGACTTTCTCATCGATCTCGCGAGAGTTCAACGAGCGACCGGGCAGATGAGTTTTTTCCAGAGCGCGGAGGAGCGAGCCGCCTGGTTCGAACGGTTGAAAACATTTTTTGCGAATGCCGGTGTTGCGCAGATGCCGATGTCCCGATAAGGAAACCACACGACAACAGGATCAACGATGCTGAACCCAAAATTCGCTCGAGGTCTCATAGCAGCAGCCATCCTCATCTTGGTCGCCGGAGGGGCGGCCGTGTGGTGGTTCTATTTTCGTACTCCGCCGCTGGTCGGGATCGTGAGCGGCAACGGACGGCTGGAGGTGAAGGAAGTCCACGTGGCCGCGAAGTTCCACGCCCGTATTAAGGAGGTGCTCGTGGACGAAGGCGATACGGTTCAGGCGGGGCAAATTGTGGTCCGAATGGACACGAGTTCGTTGGAAGCGCAACTTCGTAAAGCACAGGCCGATATACAGGAGACCCGAAAGAAGCTACTCGCGACCCAGGCGTTGGTCGCTCAACGGAAGAGCGAGCAACTGCTGGCTTCACGTGATCTGGAGCGAGCCCGTGCCTTGTATGTCCAAGCCAATATTTCAGTGAAAGACTTCGATCGCGCTCAGACCGCGATGAAAACGGCCGAAGCGGCCACCGCGCAGGCTGAGGCGCAACTGGCCGAAAACGACGCGGCCATCAAGGCGGCCATCGCCGAAGCGGAACGTATTCAAGCGGATATCACCGACAGCATCCTGTTGGCTCCGCGCAATGCGCGAGTGCAGTTTCGCTTGGCTGAACCGGGCGAAGTCCTGCCGCCGGGCGGAAGGGTGCTGACCATCATCGACCCGAGCGATGCCTACATGTACGTGTACCTGCACGAGGCGTTCGCGGGGAAAGTCCCGTTGGGCGCACAGTGCCGGATTACGTTCGACGCCCTGCCGGGATTGGTCGTTCCGGCAAGTGTCACGTTTGTCGCGGACAAGGCGCAATTTACCCCGAAAGATGTGGAGACCAGGACGGAGCGTGAGAAACTGATGTTCCGGGTCAAATGCCAGATTGATGCGGACCTGGTCCGGGGCCATGAGGCCATGGTAAAGCCGGGCCTTCCCGGCGTCGCGTACGTGCAACTCGATCCGGCTGCCCAGTGGCCATCCTACCTTCAAGCGAATCTCACGCCACAGGTCTCACGCCATGAGTGACCAACCTGCATCAATCGCACGTACCGACGCGGTGACCCACCGCTACGGGGATACGACCGCGCTCAATGCAGTGACGTTGGAGATTCCATCCGGTCGTATGGTGGGCTTCATCGGTCCGGACGGGGTCGGCAAGTCGAGCCTGCTCGCATTAATCGCCGGCGCGAAAAAAATCCAAAGCGGACGGGTCGAAGTCCTCGGCGGCGACATGCGATCCGTTCAACATCGCACCGAGGTGTGCCCGAAGATCGCCTATATGCCGCAGGGGCTCGGCGGGAATCTCTACCCCACGCTGTCCATCTTCGAGAACGTGGATTTCTTCGGCCGCCTGTTCGGTCAAAGCCGTGAGGAGCGAGACTGGCGAATCAACGAGTTGCTCCAAAGCACGGGTCTCGCGCCATTTCGCGACCGCCCCGCCGGAAAACTGTCCGGCGGCATGAAACAGAAACTCGGGCTCTGCTGCTCGTTGATCCACGACCCTGATCTGTTGATTCTGGATGAACCGACCACCGGGGTCGATCCGTTGTCGCGCCGGCAGTTCTGGGAGTTGATCGATCGTATCCGCAAGCGCCGCGCGGCGATGAGCGTGCTCGTCGCCACGGCCTATATGGAAGAGGCCGAGCGATTCGACTGGCTCGTGGCCATGGACGCAGGGAAGGTCTTGGCGACCGGGACCCCAGCGGAGCTGAAGGCGCGCTTCAGGTCGCGCACATTGGAGGAGGCCTTCATCGCGCTGCTCCCGGAAGAGAAACGTCGCGGCCACAGGACGATCACGATTCCGCCTCGTCAGACGCAAGAAGGTCCGCCGGCGATCGAGGCCCAGGGTCTGACGATGCGGTTCGGCAGTTTTACCGCGGTCGATCATGTGAGCTTCCGCATCGAGCGGGGCGAAATCTTCGGCTTCCTCGGATCCAACGGCTGCGGCAAGACGACCACAATGAAGATGCTCACGGCGCTCTTGCCCGCCACCGAAGGCAAGGCGTGGCTGTTCGGTCAACCGGTGAACGCACGGGATCTCGAGACCCGGAAACGAGTCGGCTTCATGACCCAAGCCTTCTCCCTGTACGGCGAACTGACGGTGCGCCAGAACCTTGAGCTCCACGCCCGGCTCTTCCATCTCCCGCCCGAGCGCATCCCGCGACGTCTGGCCGAGCTGACCGAACGGTTCACGCTCCAAGACTATCTGGACCAGCTCGCGCAGGCCCTCCCGTTCGGGATTCGCCAACGCCTCTCGCTCGCAGTGGCCGTGGTCCACCAGCCGGAGATGTTGATCCTGGATGAGCCGACGTCCGGGGTGGACCCTGTAAACCGTGACGGCTTCTGGGAGCTGTTGATCGAGCTCTCCCGGAAGGAGAACGTGACGATCTTCATCTCCACGCACTTCATGAATGAGGGCGAACGGTGCGACCGCATCTCGCTCATGCACGCGGGACGTGTACTGGTCAGCGACAAGCCGGATGTGCTGGTCCGCAACCGCGGCACGGCCAATCTCGAGGACGCCTTCATCAGCTACCTCGAGGAAGCCGGCGGGAAAGTGACCGAGGAAGAGATGAAGGAGGAGGAATCCGCCGCACCGAAACCGGCTGCCACGGCAGCCGCAGGACCTCATGGCGGCGGTGCGTTTAGCCTCCAGCGATTGTTCGCCACCGCTATTCGGGAAAGCATGGAGCTCAAGCGAGACCCCATCCGACTGACCGCCGCGCTGCTCGGCAGCGTCGTGCTGATGTTCATTTTTGGGTACGGCATCACCTTCGACGTCGAGAACCTACGTTTTGCAGCCCTGGATCGTGACCAAACGTATGAGAGCCGCGACTACATCCGGAACATCGCCGGTTCGTACTACTTCGTCGAGCAGCCGCCGCTCCACGACGATGCGGAACTGGAGCGCCGCATGCAGAGCAACGACATCAGCATGGCCATCGACTTCCCCGCGGCTTATGGCCGAGATCTTCAAGCCGGTCGACGGCCGGAGGTTGGCGTATGGATCGACGGCGCCGATCCCTTTCGTGGGCAGTATCTCAAGGGATACGCCCTGGGGATGCATTATCAGTACCTGGCCGACGTCGCCCAGCGCACTTTGGGTATTCCCCATGCTGCCGGCTTGGCCCGTCTCGAAATGCGGTACCGATACAACCAGGACTTCAAGAGCATTGTTGCGGAGGTCCCCGGCGTCATTCCGATACTGCTGATAATGCTTCCGGCCGTCATGATGGCGCTCGCGGTGGTCCGGGAGAAGGAATTGGGATCCATCACGAATTTCTATGTGACGCCCACCACGCGCCTGGAGTTCCTGCTTGGAAAGCAATTGCCCTACATCGCGGTCAGCATGATCAGCTTCTTCGGGCTGGTCGCGATGGCGGTTTATCTGTTTGAGGTCCCTCTCAAGGGAAGCTTTGCCAGCCTCACACTCGCGGGACTCCTGTACGTGACCGTCTCGACCGGGTTCGGCTTGCTCATCTCTGCCTTCACCAAGACGCAGGTCGCGGCACTCGCTGGCGCAGCCATCCTCACTCTCGTGGCCACGGTCAATTTTTCGGGCTTGGTCAACCCCGTCTCGTCGCTCGAAGGGGTCGGCGCGTTCATCGGCAAAACGTGGCCGGCCACCTATTTCATGATGATCACGCGAGGCACCTTTACCAAGGCGCTCTATTTCGCGGACCTCCAGACCTACGTGCTGATCCTGGCCGTCTACATTCCGATCCTTACCGTGTTAAGCATGGTGTTGCTCAAAAAACAGGGTACATGACCATGAAGTACCTCACGAATATCATGCGACTCGGCATCAAGGAGCTGTACAGCCTGTGGCAGGACACGGTGCTCTTGATCCTCATCGCCACCGTGTTCACGTTCATGGTGTTTTCCGCCGCGAAGGCGATGGACCGCGATCTGCACAACGCCCCGATCGCCATCGTGGACGAGGATCATTCGCAACTCTCGGCGCGCATCGTCACCGCCTTTTATCCCCCCTATTTCCAATATGCCCGCCCGATCTCGAAAGATGAGATCGACCCGGGTCTCGATTCCGCGAGGTATACGTTCGTGCTCGACATCCCTCCGGACTTTGAGGAAGACGTGCTGGCCGGAAGAGAACCGACCATCCAGGTCAACATCGACGCGACACAGATGAATCAAGCCTACATTGGCCAGACTTACATCCAGGCCATCGTCACCGGACAAATCAACGAGTTCGTCGAGCGCCAGCGGAAGGAAACCAAGCTGCCGATCAGGCTCACGATACGCGTGAAGTTCAACCCAAATCTGAACGGCATCTGGTACGGCGGCATCATGGAGATCATCAACCAGGTGACCATGCTGTCGATTATCCTGACCGGCGCCGCGGTCATCCGGGAACGTGAACACGGCACCCTGGAGCATCTGCTCGTCATGCCGCTCACGCCCTTCGAGATCATGTCGGCCAAGGTGTGGGCGAACGGTCTCGTGGTGCTCGTCGGTGCGGGGCTCTCATTGCGGTTCGTCGTCGAGGCAGCCTTGGGGATGCCCATTGCCGGCTCCATCCCCTTATTCCTGTTCGGCGGGATGCTGCACTTGTTCTCCACGACCTCGATCGGCATCCTCCTGGCCACGATCGCCCGCTCCATGCCGCAGTTCGGGCTGCTGATGATCATCGTCATCTTGCCGATGCAGATGTTGTCCGGCGGCGTCACGCCACGCGAGAGCATGCCGCAGTTCGTCCAAAACTTCATGCTCGGTGCGCCCACGACGCACTTCACCGCATTGGCCCAAGCGATCCTGTATCGCGGCGCTGGCTTCGACATCGTCTGGCCCCAGTTGGCGGCCATTGTGGGCCTCGGGTTGGTCTTTTTCGTCACCGCGTTGCTGCGCTTCCGGGCGAGTCTCGCCGCCCAAACGTGAGGGCCGCGATGCGATGCGTGTCTCTGTTGTTTTCATACTGACTCTGCTGATGGCGGCACTCCACGGTTGCGGTTTGTGGCCTTGTCAACGGGAACTGGAGAACGGCAAACGTCTGTATCAGGAGCAGTGTATGCTCAGTCATGGCCGGGGCGGCAAGGAGGATGGCAATCGATCGTTGAATCCGCCACCGGCCGACCTCACATCCCCCTCCGTACAGCAAAAGGCCGATGCCGACTTGCTCAAGACGATTCATCAGGGACGACCCAATACGGCGATGGGAGCGTGGAAGTGGGTGCTTTCCAATGAGGAGACCCGTGTGGTACTCGCATACGTGCGCTCTCTTTCACGGTAAGGCAGAGGGAACGGGACAACGCCTTGAGCCTCGATCCCCAGGAGGAGGAAGCTGGTGAAACAATGGCCATGAAGCGGCTGACGAATACGTGGCTGCTGGTTATTGTGGCCTGGCTTGCCACAACCGTCTTCGGTTGTGAGACATTGCAATCCCATCCCGGTCTAACAATCGTTCCAATTTCTTCGTTCGACCAGTTAGCCGGCAAATGGGAAGGCTTAAGCAAGCGTGTGCCGGACATGCGAGACGATGCGTGGGTCATCCTGATCATTGGAGAAAACGGGCACTTTAACTTCGTAAGCAATCGTGCCACGGGCTATTTGTTGGGGACCGGTGCGCTCATGATCCTTGACGGCAGGGCGCACGGAAAGACCGGGAGTGGAACCGGCACCGTGACGCTCCACAATAAGGCCGGCAGCCCTGTTTTGGTGGTGGAGGTATCTCTCAATGATGGTCACCACTACTACATTGAGATGACCCGCCTCAAGGCGTGAACGCCGCTGTGATGAGAGAAGGATCGCTGCGGCAACCACAAAACAGGAGCGCTGGCCCCCATTATGATGACGATACCGGCAGAGGCGGCTGTGATGAACTCGATGGATGCGAGGCTCTCCCCCGAAAGCGGCACACTGACGCTCATCGTGACAGGACGGTGGGATTCAGACACAACCGGGAAGTGGTGGCATCGTGGCCAGCAGATACTGGCAGAATCGAAGCCACGTCGGCTCGTGATCGATGCATCCGGGGTGAGCTACTGCGACGGCGCAGGTCTAGCGTTCCTGGTCGCCCTTCAGCAGCTGCAGGCGCGCTCCGGCGGCGATGTCGCAATTCAGGGGTTGCAGGAGGAATTTCGACGCCTCCTCGACATTTATGGACGCATATCGACAGAGCCTCCCCCGGGACGCCGTGTTGAGGCGCTTTCGATCATTGAGCACGTGGGAAAGGCAGCGGTCGGACTGTGGCACGACTTTCGAGGCCTCCTGACCTTTGTCGGCGAGCTGGCGGTGACGCTGGTTGTTGCCGTTCGGCATCCCGCTGTTGTGCGGTGGCGTGATGCCTGGCTCGTGGCGGAGCAGGCGGGAGCGAATGGGCTGCCTATCATTGCGCTGATCGGGCTTCTGCTTGGCCTCATCTTGGCGTTTCAGTCCGCGATGCCGATGCGCCGATTCGGCGCGGACATTTTCGTGGCCAACCTCATTGGCATATCGATGCTCCGGGAGTTGGGACCGCTCATGACGGCAATCATTCTCGCCGGCCGGTCCGGATCCGCCTTTGCCGCCGAACTCGGCACCATGAAGGTCACGGAAGAGATCGACGCCCTGGTGACGATGGGGCTCGAACCCGTCCGATTTCTCGTCCTGCCTCGGGTCCTGGCGGCCGTGACCGTGACCCCGCTCCTGACGGTGTTTGCAAACCTGTTCGGCTTGATCGGAGGCGCAGTGGTTATGGGGTCCCTAGGGTTTCCGCTCGTCACCTTTATCAATCAGATCCTGTCAGCCGTCACGGTCGGCGATTTTCTCCGTGGGCTGATCAAATCGTTCGTGTACGGCATGGTCGTGGCCGCGATTGGTTGCTTGCGAGGCTTGGAGGCCAAGACGGGCGCCAGTGCAGTCGGCCAATCGACCACGAGCGCAGTGGTCAGCGGCATCGTGCTCATTGCTATTGTGGATGGCGTCTTTGCCGTCGTCTTCTATGCATTAGGCTTCTAGGTGTCGGACGTCATGTTGCCCAAGGATGACACGCCCCTTATTCAGGTGCAGCACTTGACCGCCTCCTATTACGGCTCGGTGGTGCTGGATGACGTTTGTTTTGATGTCTCTCGCGGCGAGGTGTTTGTTATTGCGGGCCGGTCCGGCAGCGGGAAGAGCACGTTGCTCAAGCACATGATCGGTCTCTACCAGCCTCGGATGGGGCACATTTTGATTGGCGGACAAGACCTGGTGACGGCCGAGGGAGACGACCGCAGGAAGATCATCAAGGATATTGGTGTTGCATATCAGATGGGTGCGCTCTTCGCGTCCATGACGCTCTTAGAAAACGTCCGGCTGCCCTTGGAGGAGTATACCGATCTCCCGTTGGATGCCATGGATATGATCGCCCGTATGAAGCTCAAATTAGTGGGACTCGACGCGTTCATCGACTACATGCCCTCCGAGCTCAGTGGAGGCATGCAAAAGCGAGCGGCCATCGCGCGCGCGATGGCGCTTGACCCCCAAATTCTCTTTCTCGATGAGCCGTCCGCCGGGCTCGATCCGATTACGTCCGCAGAACTCGACCATTTGATACTGGGCCTCGCCCGGAATCTCAGGATTACGTTTGTCGTCGTCTCGCACGAGTTGGCGAGTATCTTCACCATTGCGGATCGCGTGATTATGCTGGACAGGGAAGCGAAGAACGTGGTGGCGAGCGGCCGGCCGCAGGAGCTGCGTGAGAGGTCCACGAGCCTGTGGGTGAGGCAATTCTTCATGCGCGAGGTCTCTGCCGAGGCCGCGGAGGTTAAAGCATGAGCGCCAAGGCAAATTATTTCAAGATCGGCGTCTTTCTCCTTTCCGCGCTCACCATCGCGGTCGTCGGGATTGTTGTGCTGAGTGGGGGCAAGTGGTTCAAGAAACTCATGTCCTTGGAAACGTATTTTGATGAATCGGTCCAGGGCCTGGCCGTCGGCTCGCCCATTAAATATCGCGGCGTGCAGATCGGAACGGTGGAAGCCATCGAGTTCGTGGGCGACGTCTATGGCAGCGAGCTCAGCCAAGAGGACCTGTTGCGCTATGGACGCTATGTCTTGGTTCGTATGTCCGCCAAGGAACTCGCCCCCGAGCTGACCGTGGAACAAAGAGAAGCCGAGCGGGTGAGCATGGTCACGCAGGGGCTGCGCGTCAGGCTGGCTTCACAAGGCGTGACCGGTCTCGTCTACCTAGAAGGGGATTATCTCGATCCACAACATTACCCGGCGTTGGCGGTGCCATGGAGGCCACGCAGCATATACGTGCCTTCCGCCCCGAGCACGGTCAGTGTCTTGGGGGCCGCTCTTCAAACCATCGCGAGAGATTTGGAGCAGGCGGACATCCACAAGATCACCGCAGATTTCGACCATCTTGTGCTCGATCTGAACAAGTTGGTCAAGGATATGAATCTGGGGGCTTTAA
>Ga0335070_10011740_pt1 | contig 10229 bp, 6 predicted proteins | sample Lox_Sample_13_FD_206722 | JGI IMG/M metagenome (GOLD analysis project Ga0335070, IMG submission 206722) | Soil microbial communities from Loxahatchee National Wildlife Refuge, Florida, United States - Lox_Sample_1.3 | ecosystem: Environmental > Terrestrial > Soil > Wetlands | place: USA: Florida... | reverse complement strand
GCCGGCGACCATCGAGTGGGAGTGATCTAGAGCAAGTACAGGGGTGCTCTTGTGCGCTTGACGATAGCGGGGCCGAATCGGTATGCACCGCTACCCGTGTCATGCCACGATTCCGTACCTCTACGTTTCGGGGAATAGCGATGATCAAGCAATTGCGATCGGCTGCCTTCTTCGTTTTCGGCTGTCTCTGCGCGCCTCTCGCCCAGGTGGCGGATGGCGGCTACAAGCAACCCCCCGAGCCCCTGCTGAGCGTGATGCGTGCGCCGATCAATCCGGCGCTGCGACTCGATCCGACGGGCAGGACATTGCTGCTGATGGAACGAACGCTGTACCCGCCGATTGCGCGCGTCGCCGAGCCGTACCTGAAGCTGGCGGGCGTCCGCGTCGAGCCGCGCACCCACAATCGCCACGACTTCTCCAGTGGCTACGGCATCCGCACCTGCCTCGACGGACTGCGTCTGCTGGACATTGCCAGCGGCAAGGAGACCCGGGTGGAACTGCCCGCGGGCGCATGCCCGGCTGCGCCGCAGTTCTCGCCGGACGGCCGGCACTTTGCCTTTGGCAACACCACGGACGATCGCGTGGAACTGTGGGTCGGCGATGTCACCAGCGGCACGGCGCACCGCGTCGACGGCGTGCAGCTCAATCCGGTGCTGGAGGGCGAGATCCAATGGCTCGGCGGCCGCGGTGCGTTGCTGGTGAAGTTGGTCCCCGAGAACATGGGCGCGGCGCCGCGCAAGGCGCAGGTGCCGCCCGGCCCCGAGACCCAGGAAAGCCTCGGCGGCAAGGGCGAGAGCAGCACCTATGAGGCGCGCGACACGCTGAAGAGTGCCGAAGACGAGGCCTTGTTCGACTACTACGCGACCTCGCAGCTCGCCACGGTCGATGCGCAAAGCGGAGCGGTGGCGAAGTTCGGCAAGCCGGCGGTCTACTCGACGGTCGAGGCCGCCCCCGACGGACGACATGTGCTCGTGGAGGTGCTGAAGCGCCCGTATTCATACGTGACCACGTGGGAACGATTCGCGCATGACGTCCTCGTGCTGGACGTGGCCGACGGGAGTGAGCGGGCGCTGGCCAGTTTGCCTGTCGCCGACCGCGTGCCCGTGCATGGAGAACCCACGGGGCCGCGCGGTTTCTCATGGCGGGCGGACCGTCCTGCCACGCTGGTCTGGGTCGAGGCGCTCGACGGCGGCGACTGGAATGCGGCGGTTCCGGCGCGTGACAAGGTGATGACGTTATCGGCGCCGTTCACGGCACAGCCGATCGAATTCGCCCGCACGCCGCAACGCTACAGTGGCCTGGCGTGGTTCGCGACGGGAGGGCGGGCGCTGCTGTATGAGCACGATGACAACCGTCATTGGTGGCGCGCACGCCTGATCAACGCCGACAAGCCCGGCGATGCCGGCCGCGTGCTGTGGGACATGTCGACGGATGACGAGTACGGCAATCCCGGCGACGTGAAATTTCGCGTGCTGCCGAATGGAGCATCGGTGCTGCGCGAAGAGGGTGGCAAACTGTTCCTGCACGGTGCCGGCGCAACGCCGCAAGGCGATCGTCCGTTCCTGGATCGCTACGATCTGGCCACCGGCAAGACGCGGCGCGAATTCCGCAGCGGGGCCGCCGACCTGGAGTATTTCGTCGGCTTCGCGGGTGATGACAGCAGCAAGCTGCTGACCTGGCACCAATCGCCGACCGATCCGCCCAACCTGTTCGTGCGCGAGCTCGGCGCGCCCCTCCCACATGCTGAGGCCGGCGACGCGGAAGTGGCGTCCAAGGCGATTCCGGTGACGCATTTTCCCGATCCGACGCCGCTGGTGCGCCAGATCGAGAAGCAACTCGTGACGTACAAGCGCAAGGATGGCGTTGAATTGTCGTTCACGCTGTACACGCCGCCGGGCTACAAGCCCGGCACGCGGCTGCCGGCGGTGCTGTACGCCTATCCACTGGACTACGCCGACGCCGCGCAGGCCGGACAGATCAGGAGTTCGGATGACCGCCAATTCACGCGGCTGGATGGCTACCAGTTGCTGCTGTTGGCGGGCTATGCGGTGATCGACAATGCCGCGTTCCCGATCGTCGGTGACCCGAAGAGTGCCTACGACACTTACATCGAACAACTGGTGGAGGACGCGCAGGCGGCGGTCGACAAGGCGGTGGACCTGGGCGTGGTCGATCGGGACCGCATTGCCGTCACCGGCCACAGCCACGGCGCGCTGATGACCGCCAACCTGTTGGCATGGACCGACCTGTTTCGCGCCGGCGCGGCCACGAGCGGCAGCTACAACAAGACGCTGACGCCGTTTGGATTCCAGAACGAACGCCGTTCGCTATGGAAAGCACCCGAGGTGTACGAAAAAGTCTCGGCGTTTTTCCACGCCGACAGGATCAATGAACCCCTGCTGATCATCCACGGCCAGGACGATGCCAATCCCGGCACGGAGACGACCCAGGCGCCGCGCTTGTTCCAGGCGATACGGGGCAACGGCGGCACGGCGCGGCTGGTGCTGCTGCCGTTCGAGCCGCATTGGTATACCGCGCGCGAATCGAACGAAGACGTGGTTGCCGAAATGCTCGAGTGGTTCGATCGCTACGTGAAGAACGCGCCGCCCCGCCATCCGCCGGCCGGTTAGCCGCCCGGCACTGGCCTCGGACCCGACATTGGTTTGAAGCGGACTTGCATGCTGTGCCGGACGTGATATGATAACTATCATATGAAGAGGGCCGCCACCAGTGCCAAGCAAGCCACGCACGAGCGTATTGTCGAAGCCGCCGCGCGGGCCATCCGGCGCAGCGGCTACGATGGCACCAGCGTCGCCGACATCATGAAGGATGCGGGCCTGACGCACGGCGGCTTCTATGCCCACTTCAAATCGCGCGAAGCGATGCTCGCCGAGGCGGCGGATCGCGCGGGCGCCGAGGCGGTGGCAGCGTCGGCGGGGATCGCGGCCGCTGCACCGCCGGAGCAGGCGTTGCAGCGGCTGCTGCGCGCCTACCTGTCCAAGGAGCACGTAAACAGCCTGGAAATGGGGTGCCCCGTTGCGGCCCTGGGTTCCGAGATGCCGCGTCAGGCGCCCGAGGTACGGCGCGCGGCCACTCGCCGCATCAAGGAGATGATCGATGTCGTTGCCCGCCAGTCTCCCGATTGGGGGCAGCCGGGCGCACACGAACACGCGCTCGTCACCGTGGCCACGATGGTCGGCGCATTGCTACTGGCGCGTGCCGTCGACGACCCGAAGCTATCCGACACGCTGCGCGATGCAGCGCTGAAACACCTCACCCGAAGCAACGGCTGACCTCTTCCGCACAGATGCCGGATCCGATTTGATAAAAAATATGATGAGCATCATATTACACCACCGTAACCAAAAGGCATAGCTATGAACACCCAGGAATTGGTCGCGCTCGTCACGGGCGCCTCGTCAGGCATCGGCAAGGCAACGGCCGAGCGTCTCGCGACCGCCGGCTACAAGGTCTACGGCACCAGCAGACGTGCAGTGGCAACGGGGCAGCGCACATTCGCGATGTTGCCCCTCGACGTAACCAACGATGCGTCGGTCCAAGCGGCCATAAACGAGTTGACTCGATTGGAAGGGCGAGTCGACCTGCTCGTGAACAATGCTGGCTTTGGCGTCGCTCCGGCCGCGGCGGAAGAGAGCTCGATCGAGCAGGCCCGGGCGATATTCGAGACGAACTTCTTTGGCATCATCCGCATGACGCGCGCGGTCGTGCCCCACATGCGCAGGCAGGGGAGCGGCCGCATCATCAACATTGGCTCCGTGCTGGGCTTCCTGCCCATGCCGTATGGGGCACTGTATGCGGCGACCAAGCATGCCGTCGAAGGCTATTCCGAGTCGCTCGACCATGAGCTGCGCACTCGGGGCATCCGGGTCTCGGTCATCGAGCCCGCCTACACGAGGACACCCTTCGATGCGAACTTCCTGGAACCCGACGCCAAGCTCGATGAGTATCGCGAAGTTCGTGCGTCCGTGAGCCGGAGAGTGAAGGAAGTGATGGCAACTGCGGACCAGCCGGGAGTGGTGGCTGACGTCGTGCTGAAAGCCGCCAGCGCGGCTCAACCGAAACTGCGCTACACGGCCGGCGCGCCGGCGAGCCGCCTGCGATGGCTGCGCCGATTTGCGCCCGCCGGCATGGTGGATGCCGGGATTCGACGAGATCTGCGGCTCGATGCGGCAGCGGTGGCGAAATCACCATGAAAGCCTTTGTCGTCGATCGATACGGAAAGCAGCGCGCGTTGCGGTTGGCGGACATGCCGCTGCCGGAGCTGCGCGACGAGGAAGTCCTGGTCGAGGTACATGCCGCCGGTGTAAACCTCCTCGACTCCAAGATCAGGGACGGCGAGTTCAGGCTAATTCTGCCCTATCACCTGCCGCTCGTCCTGGGCCACGACGTGGCGGGCGTGGTCGTCAAGGTCGGTCCGCGAGTACGACAGTTCAAGCTGGGCGATGAGGTGTACGCGCGGGCAGATGATTTTCGGATTGGTACGTTTGCCGAATTCGTCCCGGTCAAGGAATCATCGCTGGCGCCCAAGCCCAGGGGCCTCACGATGGAAGAAGCGGCTGGTGTTCCGCTGGTTGCTCTGACGGCTTGGCAGGCACTCGTTGAGAAGGCAAAGCTGCAGAAGGGGCAGAAGATCTTCATTCAGGCGGGTTCCGGCGGCGTGGGCACATTTGCCATTCAGCTGGCCAAGCAACTGGGTGCGAGCGTTGCCACGACGACGAGTCCGGGCAACGTCGCGCTCGTCAAGAGTCTCGGCGCAGACGTCGTTATCGATTACAAGGCGCAGGACTTCCGCGATGTCCTGCGTGACTACGACGTGGTCCTCAACAGCCAGGACGGCGAGACGCTCGCCAGATCTCTCCACGTGCTCAAGCGCGGCGGGAAGCTCATCTCCATCTCCGGACCGCCGGATCCGGAATTCGGCCAGGCAATCGGAGCATCCGGTTTCCTGAATCTGCTGATGCGACTGTTCAGTTCGGGAATCCGACGCAAGGCAAAAAGTCGCGGAATCAGTTTCTCGTTTCTCTTCATGAAAGCGAATGGGAGTCAACTGCACGAGATTACCCGTCTCATCGATGCGGGAGTCGTCCGCCCCGTGCTGGACCGGGTCTTTCCGTTCGAATCAACCAACGAGGCCATGCGCTACGTTGAAGCAGGCAGAGCGAAGGGCAAAGTCGTCGTCAAGCTGAGATAGAAGTGGCTGAAGCCACGCCGTCGATTGCCGTCAGGCAACGCGGCGGCGGGATTCCCTGCGCTAGAGTGTCGATGTGGACGGCGCCACCAGCGGCGGCCATTCCTGCGATGCGCCCTCGTACAGGCAGACGGTCTTCTCCAGTCGTGCCGTGCCATCGCAGACGGCAATCGTGTGCGGCCGGCCGGGCTCGTAGCCGGTCCACAGCGACACGCCGGCGTAGGCGCCGTCCTTGCGCAGGATGTAGTAGGTCATGTCGATGTACTTGAGCCGGTCCATGTCGCCGCCGTAGTTGCGTACGATGCGCTTGAGCGCGTCCGTGCCGGCTTCCTGCGGCGACATTCCGCGCCGCATGTTCTCGACGATGGTGTGAGCGCCGGCGACCTTGATGTTCTCTTCGCCGCTCCCGGTGGCGCCGGCCGACCCGACATCCTGGTCGGTGTAGCAGCCGGCGCCGATGATCGGCGAATCGCCGAGCCGTCCGGGCAGCTTCCAGGCAAGTCCGCTCGTCGTCGTGCAGCCCGACATTTCGCCGCGGGCATTGAGCGCCGAACAGTGGATCGTGCCGGTGGGCGGGAACAGCACCTTGCGGATCGCCGCCACGCGCGCAGCGGGCGCGATGCCGAGGTCCTCGGCGAGCGAATGCAGCCGCTCGACATGCTGCTGCAGGTCCGACGCCGCGGCCGGATCGTGCAGGCGTCGGCGCCAGCTGGGGTCGGCAAGCCCCGGTCCCCACCAATCGGCGTGCGTCTCCTTCCACAGCAGCCACACCTTGCGCGAGGCGTCGGTCAGGAGATCCTCGCGCTTGAAGCCGCGCGCGACCGCAAAGCGCTCGGCGCCTTCGCCGACGAGCATGACGTGGCCGGTGTGCAGCATCACCTCGCGCGCCAGCTGCGCCATGCTGCGGATGTTGTGCACGCCGCCGACCGCGCCCGCGCGCCGCGAGGGCCCGTGCATGCAGCATGCGTCGAGCTCGACGACACCTTCCTCGTTTGGCAACCCGCCGAGGCCGACGCTGTCGTCGAGCGGATCGTCTTCGGGTCCCTTGACCACGGTGATCGCGGCCTCGAGCGTGTCGGTGCCGGCGACGAGCTGGCGATAGCCGGCCTCGATGTACGGGATGCCGTTGCCAGCCGAGATGATGATCGGCAGCTTCGCCGCCCGCTGCGTCTGTCGGGGCAAGATGGCCTGCGCATCGGCGGCCGGCGTGCGCGATGCGCGCACCAGCGAGCCCAGGGCGACGCCCGCAATGAATCCGCGCCTCGAGACCATGTGAGTTCCCCCGGTTGACAGGCCGAACGCGCATGTTAACGCCCGTGGCACCGGCCTTGCTCCGGTTTCCCAACCCTCTGGATTCAGAGAATCGCTGAAGCCCTCTCACGGCGGTCAGGGCGCAGCGTGGCTCTCGGGCGGGATCGCGGGACTCGTGAGCCACCCGCCTGCAGCGCAAGAGCGGTTCAGTAGGTGGACAATCGCACCTTCAGGACCTGCAGTGCGGTCGTGAAATTGAGTCCGTAGTCGGTCTGGTCCCCGTTCCAGACGCGCTCGAATACCCAGCGGCCATCGATGTAGTGCCCTTCCTCGACGCGATCGAAGATCAGGCCGTGCGCCTTGCGTTCGGCGGCCGGTGCAAACTCCACGCGTGCATTGCGGCCGGTCACCAGGTATTCATCGGGCCCCAGCCGGGCGATCAACACGCCCCCATCCGGACCGTCGGGATTCATCGGGCGGTCCTTCACCGAGGCCCAGTCGCTGCCGCCGAACTGCCACTTGCCGTAACGCACGGTGGCCTGCCAGCGCCCGAGGTCGAAAGTCCCGGCGTGGCGGTCGTCGGGCTCGGAGGATCCCCACACGTCGCTGGTGTAGGCCAGGCGCGCCCACTCGCGGCTCATCGGCCCCAGCAGACGGTAGTTCGCGGCGAAGCCGTCGATGAGGTGATCATCGACACGCATGGCGCCGAGCGGGTAGTTCGCGTAGCCCGTGTAGTCGAATCCAAAAGGCGAGAACCCGATCGCGCCACGGCCGAGCACCGCGAAGAAATAGCGCGCATAGCGCAGCTCGTTGCCGGTCTCCGGCACGAACACGGCATTGTCGGGGCGCACATAGCGCCCGAGGTGCGCCATGTAGGTATCGTAGGGCGCCTCGTAGATGTCGGGGCCGATCAGATCGACGTGCGGCGCGCCGGCTTTCCAGATGTCCAGCACGTTCCAGGTCGGGCCGCCGCTCGAATAGGTAAACGGATCCTGGTACTTCAGCGGATCACGGAGCGCCGCGTTCACGTACATCGGCAGCGCGTATTCGGCCTTGCCGGCGGCCGCGACCTGATCGACGAAGCGCGCGATCGACCAGGCGTGGAAGTACTCATCCGCGTCGCTGCCGAACACCACTCGCCAGCTGCCGCCGCTCTTGTGCAGGGCCTTGAGCAGCGCGGCCGGCACTGGCGCGGCGAAGGCCTTTTCAGCCAGCGGCGAATAGTCGCGCACCGCGCCATAGGTGCCGGTCTCGTTCTCGACCTGCATCATGATCACCGTGTGCGACGGGTCGACGAGTTTCAGGTGCCGCAGCAGCGCCGCGAAGGCCCTGCTGTCGGCCGCCAGCGTGGACGGCGCCAGCGGCGAAAGCGAATTGCGCGTTTCGCCGCGGGCGTTGATCACGCGCGGGAAGCGCTGGTTGTCGAGCTTCACCCACGCCGGCGCGTAGTTCGGTCCATTGTTCTTCCAGGTGCCAAACCACAGCAGCACCAGGCGCATCGAATGCGTGCGCGCTTCGGCGAGCAGCGTGTCGACGTACGAGAAATCGAACTGCCCTTCGGTCGGCTCGATCTGCTCCAAGGCCACCGGAATCTCCAGCGTGTTGGCCCCGAGCCGCTCGAGCGCGGGCCAGACCTTGGGCAACATCGACGGATAGTTGCTGGAGTTGTTGGCCTGAGCGCCCAGTATCAGGAACGGGGCACCGTCGACCAGCAACGCATGATGCCCATCGCGTTGCACCAGCGCTGGCGGCGGCGACTCGGCGCCGATCGCCGCACTGAAGCCAGCCCCGAGCAGCCAGGCCAGGCAGGCACGACATGCAATTGCGGCGCGCTTGCTGGGCTGCTGCCCTCGTCCCGGCATATTGATCCCTGCCATCTGTCGGCCAGTGGAAGGACCCGGCTTGCGCCAGAGCGTTGCCGGGCCCCGATGGTAGCGTTACCATCACGCTGGACTCTAGGCGCAACGCGCACGCTCCGTCAATCGCCGGCGACGCGCGAAATGATCCGTCGCTCACGGCCAGCGTACCCGCAACACACACTTCCAATGCGTAGATCACTCATCCTCCTGACGGCGTTGTGCGCGGTTGCATGGGACGCGGCGGCCCAAGGAAGCAGCCCGGCATTCGTGCTGCACCGGGGAAGCCGGACCATTGTGCTGGAGCCCTACGGGCCGAACATCATCCGGGTGACGTTGAGCGATGACGAGGCGGCCGCGGTCGCGCCTCCGGGATATGGAATCATCGCCACGCCTTCCCCCGATGGCTGGAATCACGAGAGCGATCCTGCGGGTGACGATGTGATCCGCTCCGCCCGCGTGGTGGTGCGCGTCGCCCGTGGAGATCTTCCCGCGCCGCGGCCGATGCCGCTGGACGCATTGAACCTGGAGCTGAGGAGCCGGGTCTTCTATGACCAGCATCCGGGCGCGTCCGGACCGCACCACGACCTGGTGTCGGTCAGCACCGCGTCCAGCAAGCCGCTGCTGATGCTGACGCAGTGGATCATGAGTCCCAATCAATCCGGTCCCGGCACACCCGGCAACACCCGGCCCGCAACGGCTGGCGCGGGCTATCGCGTGGCGGCGACATTCGACTCGCCCGCCGGCGAACACTATTACGGCCTGGGCCAGCAACAGCAGGGCACGATGGATCTGCGCGATCACCGCATCTCCTGCTGGCACGACTACACGGCCATCGGCGGCGAGAATGTCTGCGTGCCGTTCATGGTGTCGAGCCACGGCTATGGGCTGGTCTGGGACAATCCCTCAAAGACGACGATCGATCTGGGCTTCAACCAGCAGAACGTGTGGTCCTCGGAGGTCGGCGAGCGCGTTTCGTTCTTCGTCATCGCCGGCGACGAAGTGGACGAGGTCTACCGCGGCTACCGCCAGCTGACCGGCGTTGCGCATCTGTTGCCCAAGGCAGCCTACGGCTACATCCAGAGCAAGGCGATCTATCCGACGCAGGAGCAGCTGCTAGCCGTAGCCAAGGGCTATCGGGATCGCGGTCTGCCGCTGGACGTACTCGTCGTCGATTTCCTGAACATGACGAAGCAGGGCGAAATGGATCTCGATCCGGAGCGCTGGCCGGATCCCGCCGGCATGAACCAAACGCTTCATGCGATGGGCATCAACAGCCTGCTCAGCGTATGGCCGCATTACGCCGAGGGCACGCAGTTCTACGACCTGCTGCTGAAGAACGGCTGGCTCATCCGCAGGAGGGACGGCACTCCCGATCGCGGCTGGTACACCAAGGAAATCGGCCCGAACCTCGACACGACCCATCCCGACGCGGCGAAATGGTGGTGGGAAAGAATCCGCGACCGTTACGTGAATCCCTATGGCTTCGACTACCTGTGGCTCGACGAGACGGAGCCGGACGTCGATCCCGCCAACGACGACTTCTTCATCGGCTCAGGCCGGCGCTACTACAACGTGTATCCACTGTTCCATACCGCTTCCGTCTATGAGGGATTCCGTCGGGATTTTGGCGACAGCCGCCGCGTGATGATTCTCGCCCGGGCTGCGTACCTGGGCGCCCAGCGCAACGGAACCGTGTTCTGGTCGAGCGACATCGTGTCGACCTGGGACATGCTGAAGCGCTCCATCCCTGCCGGACTGAACTTCACCGCCAGCGGCATGCCGTACTGGGACACGGATATCGCAGGCTTCTTCTCGCCGCAGATCCGGGCCGGCTATCGCGCAGCACACAGGCCTTTGGTCGATCCGTCGGATGCGCGCGACAACGTGGGCGGTTATGAGGATTATCCGGA
>Ga0335070_10011739_pt1 | contig 10229 bp, 7 predicted proteins | sample Lox_Sample_13_FD_206722 | JGI IMG/M metagenome (GOLD analysis project Ga0335070, IMG submission 206722) | Soil microbial communities from Loxahatchee National Wildlife Refuge, Florida, United States - Lox_Sample_1.3 | ecosystem: Environmental > Terrestrial > Soil > Wetlands | place: USA: Florida... | reverse complement strand
TTATAACAAACTGCTATCTTATAAATCTATAATATTTGTAAGAGTTTCCTTAGAAAGCGGGGACTGGCTCCTTTTATCGTGCGAAGCTTACCAATAACCCCGCTTCCCTTAACCAAACTCATCTGGATTCCTTCTAATTGAATTGTATCTCCATTATAGAAGATTGCAAGTTCTATGCAAAGCAACGATTTGTTTTTATCAACGAAATATCAATAACAGCCTAAATCCTTTCGAAATAAAAACCCTCTTGTTGTAAAATAATAAACATGGTTGCTTCGTTGGCCCTCGACACGCTCCACATCCGCCCCGTAGATCCGCGGCGAGATTTGCTGGTGATCGCCGATTTGATCGAGCTGTGCTTTGCCGACCAAATGGACGACGAAGGGCGCGAATACGTGCGCCAGATCCGGCGCGCCGCTGAAAACGGCGATTTTTTCCGCTGGATGTACGGGGCCGACGAACGCATCTCGCTGCCGCTGGGCGGATTCGTATGGGTGGAAGAACAAAAAGTGGTCGGTAACCTGACCCTGATTCCCTTCCGTCCGGCCCGCAATGGCGCAAAAATCACGCGCTGGCGCTACCTGATCGCCAACGTTGCCGTACACCCCGCCTACCGCCGGCGCGGTATCGGTCGCCAGCTCACACTGAAGGCGCTCGAGCACATCCGCCAACGAAACGCTGACGCCTGGCTGCAGGTGCGCGAGGACAATCCGCCCGCCATCAACCTGTACCGTTCCATCGGCTTCATCGAGCGCGCTTGCCGGACGACCTGGGAATTAGCGCACGGATCCTCGCTGCCCGAGCTGCCAGCGCGGTTGGTGGTGACCCTCCGCAAGGACAGCGATTGGCCCCAGCAGGCGTCCTGGCTGCGCCAGACCTATCCTCCCGAGGTCTCCTGGAATCTTGGCTTTCATTCCCGGCGGCTCACGCCCGGCTTTTGGCGGTCCGTGATTAATTTCTTTAACGATTCGCTGGTCGTTCACTGGTCCGTTCGCCGAGACGAACGCCTGATCGGGGGGGCCAGCTGGGATCCCGGACCTTATCGGGCCGAAAACCTGTGGGTAGCAGTCGACCCGGACAATGAAGAGGAAGCCCTGTTTGCTTTGTTGGTTAAAGCGCGCGCCTCGTTGGTTACGCGCCGCCCTTTGAGCATCAATTATCCCGCCAGGAGGGGAACCATCGCCTTCGCCGAAGCCGGCTTCGTCAAGCAAAATACTTTGATCTGGATGGAAAACAAGATATGATGGCGGGAGGTGCGATTCTTATCATATCTGCACGCCGTGCCAAAAAGGAGGAATCATGAAGATAATCATTCGACTTGCGGTTAACGCTATCGCGCTTTACCTGGCGGTAGTCGTTCTGCAGGGCAGGGGCTTGAACATGACCGATCCAAGCATCACCAATTATGCCCTGCTGGCGTTGATCTTTGCTGTGATCAACACATTCTTGAAGCCTATCCTGAAGATCGTTGGCTGCCCAATCCTGGTCCTGACGTTGGGGTTGGGCTCGCTCCTAATCAACACGCTCCTGTTTTATGTGCTGTCATGGATCTCTCAGCAGCTTCACCTCGGCTTTGAGGTAACATCTTTTTGGGGCGCTTTTTTCGGCTCGCTCATCGTCAGCGTGGTGAGCGTCATCCTGAACCGCGTTCTGCGCGATTGAGTTTTAAAAAGATGAGACTGCCAATTAAAGCCTCATCTTTTTCGAACGGGTATGGATGGCATTTTTACGATGCAATGCATCGCAAAATTGCCATCCATCCTTTTTTTATTGGGTTGGGCTGACCTGGGTGGGGTTGGCCTGGGTCGGGCTGGTCTGGGGCAGGAGGATGGGGGCCGAGGAAACTGGCGGCAGGGTGAAGCGCATGACGGCGTTGCCGCTCCCGTCGGTAACGTAGACCTGATCGTTCTTATCAATCGCAATTCCGGCAGGCAGCGAGAAGTTCACCCCGCCGTCGGGGCTGGACGAGCTGATGCCGCGCAGGTATTTGCCTTCCGGCGAGAAAATCAAGACGCGCTGGCCCTCCGGATCGGTCACATACACGTTGTTGGCCGAATCGACCGCAATATAAGGTTTATTATCGAGCGACTGGCCGAACCAGGCGCTTACGTCCCAATTGCGCAGCGGCGTGTAGGTCGTCCCATTGACGTTGGGCGCCAACACCTGGATGCGTTGGTTCCAGGTATCGGTGATGTAAACGTTGTCCTGCTTGTCGATCGCAATGCCCACCGGCTCATCGAACTGGCCCGGATCGAACCCGGCGGTCCCAAAGGAAAAGACTGGGTCTCCGTTCTCCGTAAAGACGACCACCCGCTTATTGCCTGTATCGGTCACGAACAGCCGGCCCTTGGAATCAAAGGCCAGGCCGCGCGGGCCCCAGAACGCTTCCGGTTTTTCCGCCTGGCCGAAGTAGCCCCACATCTTGACAAACTTGCCGCCGGGGGTGAACTTCTGGATGCGGAAATTGAACGTATCCGCTACGAAGATGGATCCATCCGGACCCACCGCTACGTCCCACGGCTCGTTGAAAGTACCGGCTGGAGCGTCGCCCTTGAGGACGTCCGCAAAGGTTCCCCAGGTGTTGATCACAGTCTTCAAGTCCGCCGAGAGGTGCACGATGCGGTTGTTGCGTGAATCGGCCACGTAGACTGTGCCGTCCTGGGCGAAGGCCAGGCCGCGCGGCGCATTGAACTGGCCCAGCTGGGCGCCCGTCCCCGAAACGAGCAGGTCAGGAGACAGCTTCAACAGACCAGCTTCGTACGGGTCCGTCTGGGTCGGAGGTGTGGTGCTTGGGGCTGCCCCGTAATTCCACATCTGGGCCAGGATATCGTTGCGAATGTACATGCGCATGCTCGCCGCCGGCGACCAGCTCGTCAGGGTGAGCGTCTTTTCGCCGGTGGCCTGGGCGTAGAGGGTGTAGTCGCGGTTCAGCCATATGTTAAAGATTGCCTGGCGCATCTGCGGGTTGGAGATGGCGTACCAGATCCTTTGTGGGGTCAGGTCGAAGTAATCTTGCATGGGCCACCACAGGCGGGTGTATTCGAATTTGGTGTAGTTGTTCTTGACGATCGGCTCGACCTTGGCGTAATTCGGATCGCCCACGACAATGACCGCCGCATCCTGGATATCGCGCGCTGGCGTTTCGCCATAATATTTCTTATTGGGCCAATCCCGCAGGTACCACCAGTATGGGTAATTGGTCTCGTTATCGTACGCCACGACCAGGTCCTTGCCCTTGGTAGTGCGCTGGCTGATTTCTTCCATCTGGGCCAGCACCTGCTTGGGTCCTGGGGCGCCATGTGCGTAAACCAGGAATTCAGTCGCATAGTCGTAATTGATGAAAGAAGCCGTATATGCTGTACGCGCCGTTAGCACCGCGCACACTCCAAAGAAACCGAGCGCGAGCAGGCGCAGCAGGTTGCGTGGCTCCCACTGGTTGAGCAGGCGGAAAAATCCATAGGTGGAAAGGATGAACATCACCAGCGAGACGAAGAACGTGCTGGTTGCTTCTAACTGTGGAATCGTGTTGCCCTGGAAAGGCGGAGTACCGCCGAGAAGGGAGCCAAAGATTCCGGCCAGGCTGGTTAATATGACCGGGATCAACAAAACGGTGATTACTCCGGTGCGGTTGGCCAGCTTGCGCCAGGGAGTGGTGTCAATCAGGTAACCCAGGCCCCATCCGGAAGCAAGCAGCATGGCGCCTGCAATATGGACAGTCAGCCAGGGCATGCGCTCGCCAGCCAGGCTGTAGGCTACCAGGCTGGTAGCCGCCCAATAAAGCAGCAGCGCCATGACCGGGGTTTTTAAAACGGCCACCTTCATTTCGGGAGCCACCGGCCCGGCCAGTTCAGGCTGCGGCTCGCCCGGCGTTGTTGCAGTCGCGACGGCTGTCTCCGGTGCGGGGTCGCTTTCCGGTGGAGCCTCCGCTTCCGCCTCTTCCTCGTCGTCGCTGTTTTTGGCGAAAACGCCCTTAACCAGAGAGACCAGGTTTTGGTCTTCAACCGGCTTGAGCTCCTCTTCGGGGGCAATGGCCGGCTGGGCGGCAGGAGCAAACCCGCCATACTGGTGAAGCAGGCGGTGCCGGAAAGCCAGGAAAAGGGCCAGAAGCGTGCCTAAGGCTGCCAGGTATTCGTAAATGGGAATCTGAATCAGAGCGTAATAATACAGCGGCTGGCTGCCACGCTGGACGCCCTGCTGCGAGAGCCAGTACCCCAGCGCAGCCATCAACCCCATGAAAAAACCTTTGCCGTTGGTAAAAAAGGTCGTGAAAAAGACGGTAAAGATGGTGTAGAAAATCGCGGCCGCCCCCAGCCAGAAGCGAGGCTTCCACCATAATCCCAGCAGGATTGCTCCCACCGTAAACAGGATCAGGAAGATGGCCGAGCGGCCGATTCCGACCGGCGAATAATCCATCGGGTCCCAACCGAGCATGCGCACCGGAAAGGCCGCCAGCAGAGGCAGGGTGAGCGTTCCGACCAGCATGATCAGGTCGAAGGCGCGCACGGAACGGATCACTTTCCAGCCCAGGTTCTTGACGAGCAGGACTATGGCGGCCAGGATGGCCAGTAAAGCGACTGCTATAACGCCGGCCTCGACGATTTTCTGCGGATTTAACGGGGCCGGCGCTTCAGTGGAGGCTCCGGGTGTAGCAGCAGCGGTTGATGGGCTGGCCGTCAGGGCCGCAAACCCCACCACCCCTACAATTAAGATGAGCGCCCCAACCATGAGCGAGAAGAACGACCAGCGCTGTCCCCTGGACGGCCAGGGCAGGCGGTAAACGCTGATCAAGAAAAGCACGCCCAGGAATATCAACAATTGTGCGTTATAAATGTAGGCGGTCGCCTTATCCGTGAAGTGGAGGGCCATCACTACCGTCATCAGGTAGAGCGACAGGCGGTCTCCTTTCTCTAGATAGCGCAAGGCCCCATAAATGAGCAGGACCGTCCATAATCCGCCGTACACTTCGTTACGGGTATACCTTCCATAAAACATCATATAGGGGCTGATCAGGTATAGAAATCCGGCGATCAGCGCCCCTGTTCGCCCCAGGTAGCGCCGGAACAGGTACAGGACGGCCGCGATGGTGATGACGCTTACGAACGCATCCGGAGCACGCGAGCTGAAATCACTGTCGCCCAGCAGGAAATACGACAGCGCCATCATGTGAAACTGGAGTGGGCCATGGGTGACCGGATCGTAGGCGTAGCCATTCCCACGATACAGGCTGTAAGACGGCACAACATGGTTGACCTCATCGTGCGACATGACCCGCACGCCCAGGTTTACAAAGCGCGTAAGCACTGCCAGGATCAGAATGACAATCACCAGCAGGGTTTCAATGTTTAATTTGGGTAAGAATGAAAAAACCGGCCGGTCCAGCCAGGAATTTGATACGGTTTGTTCTGATTCCATACGGCCCCAGTGAGAGGTTAAAATGTGAATGAAGTGACTATACTTGAAAGTTCAAAAACTGGCAAGGGAAGAGCGTTTATCAGGAATTTCAACCGGTCGCAGCCCGGGCAGCCGGTTCAAAACATGCGACTCAAGTGTGTACACAAATTAAGCCTTGTGTGTTATAATGCGACCTCGCGCTGAGAAGCGCCTGAAATCGCAATCATAGACTCAAAATGTAAGGATGTTGGCAAGATGGATGACATTATTAAAGCAATTGAAGCTCCGCTGAACGCAAATATCCCCGAGCTCCGACCAGGCGACACGGTCTCGGTTCACGTGAAAATCAAGGAAGGCAACCGCGAGCGCATCCAGGAATTTCGCGGCACCGTCCTGTTCACCCACGATAATGGCACCAGCTCGACCTTCACGGTCCGCCGGGTTGCCTCCAACGGCATCGGCGTAGAGCGCACCTTCTTGCTGCGCAGCCCGCGCATCGACAAAGTGGTCGTCGAGCGCCATAACGTCACCCGCCGGGCCCGCCTGTATTACCTGCGCGGCCGCACGGGCAAGTCCGCCCGCCTCAAGCAGAAATTCAACTAATAGCGGTTAAAAAATATATGTACGGGAAGCGGCTTCGCCGCTTCCCGTACATATATTTTTTAACCGCTATTTTAATAATGATTCCAGGATCGTTTTGGCCAGGGCCGCATCCGCCTTGCCTCGCATTTTGCGCATCACCTGGCCGACGAACCAGCCAATCAATGTCAACTTGCCGGTCTTATACGCTTCAACTTCCTTCGGGTTTTCCTGCAGCACTTCCTGGCAAACCGCCCGGATGGCTGCGTCGTCGCTCACCTGCGCCAACCCCTCTTCTTCCACAATGGCAGCCGGGGTCTTGCCGGTCTTCTCGATTTTTTCCAGCAGGCTCTTGCCGGTGCTGCTGTTGATCTTTCCGCTGTCAACCAGGCGGATGATTTCGGCCAGGTAAGCCGGCTTCAATTGCAGCTTTTCGGCCGTTGTGCCGCTGTCGTTGATCATGCGTAATACGTCGTTCATCAGCCAGTTTGACACCTTCTTAGGGTCCCCGGCATATGCCTTGACCGCCGCCTCGAAATAATCGGACAGGTTGCGCTCGCTCGTCAGGATGTCGGCGTCGTATTCCGGCAGGTTGTAATCCTTTATGAAGCGCTGGCGGCGCGCCAGCGGCAGCTCGGGAAAATCGGCCAGGATGGCCTGCTTCCAATCCTCGTCCAGCCGGATCGCCAGCAAATCCGGTTCCTTGAAATAGCGGTAATCCGCCTCGGTCTCCTTCGAGCGCATCTTGCGCAGAACGCCCTTGTCCTCGTCCCACTCCAGCGTCCAGGCTTCGATCCGCCGCCCGGCTTCAGTCTCGCGGATCTGGCGATCGACCTCCTTGACGATGGCCTCTCGCACCGCATCGATCGAGTTGACGTTCTTGATCTCCGTCTTGGGATTCAAATGGGTGGCCCCCGCCGGACGAATGGAGACGTTTGCATCGCAGCGCAGGTGGCCCTTCTCCATATCCGCCTCTGAAATGCCGAGCCAGCGCAGCAGTTGGCGCAGGCGCACCAGGTATTGCGCAGCCTCGTCGGCTGTGCGAAGGTCGGGCCCGGTCACCATTTCGATCAGCGGCACGCCGCAGCGGTTGAAATCGATGAATCTCCGGCCGTGCTCGTTCTTGGTTTTGCCAGCGTCCTCCTCGATGTGCAGCTTCCAGATCGAGACGTGCCGCACGTAGCCCTTCCCCTGCGGGTCGAGGCTCGCCGGGATGGGCAGGTCGAGCGCCCCGCCCTTTCCCAGCGACTGGTCGAATTGGGAAATCTGGTATCCTTTGGGCAGATCGGGGTAAAAATAGTTCTTGCGGTCGAAATACGAGAGCGGGCGGATATCGCTCTGCATAGCCTGGGCCAGCAGGACAGCTTTTTCGACCACAGCCTTGTTCAAAACCGGTAAGACGCCCGGCAATCCACAGCACACCGGGCAAATATTCGTATTGGGCGGGTCGAACCAGGAATCAGCCTTGCAGGAACAAAAAATCTTAGAGGCAGTGTTAAGCTGTATATGAGTTTCCAGGCCGATCACGGCTTCATAATCAGGCATGTGGGCTCCAGGGAGGCGAAATATTGCTGAAATCTTTTGGCTTATATTATAAAGCACATCATGACGACTAAAGTCGTCACTACAAAGCACAGTCCAGGATAAATTAATCATCCTTCGTAGTGACGACTTTAGACGTCATTCCGAAGTCCAAGAATTAAATATTTAGATTTCTTCATATTTCATTAAACAAATCCTAATAAAACTCGCTTAAAATGCTGGTATTAATAATCCTTGGAAGTAAATAGCCTAAAAAGGAGAAGTCACCCTAAAATCTCACAGGAGAAGAAAAATGATTAGACCCAGAACTTCGACTTTTTCATTGATTGTAGCGCTCGTTTTACTCGCAATTCCCATTTCCGCTTTCGCCCAAACACCCCAACCCATTCCTTCCCCCACCCCTTCAGTTCCAACCCTTACTTTTTATACGCCGTATCCATCCATGGTCTATGGAATTGGCGAAACGATCTCGGTGGATGCCCACCTGTTGTTAACCAATGAATCCCAGGCAATCGCTCTCGCCATGAATGACGTACCCACCGGCTGGACAGCCACCTTCCAGGGCGGGGGGCGGACAATCCAGTCTGCCTACCTGACAGCCGGCACAGACACGACCATCCAATTGAAGCTGACCGCCCCGGCCGATGTCAAGGCCGGCAACTATAATTTTTCCGCCATGGCCACGGGCAGCAACATAAATGCTACTTTGAATGTACAGATCATTTTGCAAGAAAAGCTGCCGCCCAAGTTGAGCTTGAGCGTCGACCTGCCGACGGTGATAGGATCTCCAACTTCAACGTTCTCGTATAATGCCACCCTCAAAAACCTGGGCGATGAGGATCTCACCGTTAGCCTGAGCGCCAATTCCAACAATGTATTCCAGGTAAGTTTCACCTACAACGGGCAAACTGTAACCTCCCTTCCAATGGCGGCCAACGACACCAAATCGCTGACGGTAAATGCCACCGCCCTCGGCAATATCCAGGGCGGCTCGTATCCCATCCAGGTGCTGGCCAATGGCGGCAGCGCCCAGGCCACCCTCGATCTGACCGCCCAGGTGACCGGCAGCGTGAGCCTCGCCATCACCTCGCCGGACGGCACGCTTTCCGGCCAGGTCAATTCCGGCACTACAACAGCCGTAAACCTGGTCGTGCAAAATACCGGCTCCGCCCCGGCCAACCGGATTGCCCTCAGCGCAACCTCGCCCAGCGGCTGGACCGTGACATTCTCGCCCACCGAGATTCCCCAGCTCGCAGCCAACCAGCAGCAACAGGTAACCATGAACGTGCAGCCCGCCAGCGATTCGGTCTCCGGCGACTACATGGTGACGATCAGCGCCTCCCCGGCCAGCAACACAACCAAGTCGATCGATTACCGGCTCACCCTGCTTTCGTCCTCGCTATGGGGCATAGTCGGCGTCGTTTTGATTGCCATTGCGGTAGGCGTGGTGGCGCTGGCAGTCATGCGCTTCGGACGGCGTTAATCCAGCCCCTTGGAGGCCAGCATGAGTGAGACTGTAATCGAAACCAGAGGCCTGACCAAGAAGTACGGCGCATTTACCGCCGTGGATAACCTTGACCTGACCATAACGCGGGGCGAGGTCTTTGGCCTGCTGGGCCCAAACGGAGCAGGCAAAACGACCATCATCCTGATGCTGTTGGGCCTGACCGAACCGACCGGCGGAGAGGTCAGGGTGCTGGGGTTCGACCCTGCCCGCCAGCCGCTGAGCGTGAAGGCCCGCGTGGGCTACCTGCCGGACATGGTCGGGTTTTACGACGAGCTGACGGCGCGCGAGAACCTGATCTACACCGCCAAGCTGAACGGCTTCAGCCGCCGCGAGGCCTACACGCGCATCACGGAATGCCTGTCCGATGCCGGCCTGTTGGATGTGGCCGATCACCGCGTCGGAACCTTCAGCCGCGGCATGCGCCAGCGCCTGGGCGTGGCTGACATGATGCTTAAACGCCCTGAGCTGATCATCATGGACGAGCCGACCCAGGGACTGGACCCCGAGCATGCTCACGAATTTCTACAAAACATACGCACGCTGAAGGAGGCCGGCATCACCGTTCTGCTGTCATCCCACCTCTTGCAGCAGGTCCAGGAGATTTGCGACCGGGTTGCCCTGTTCTCGGAAGGCAAAATGGTGCTGAACGGCACCGTGCCCGAGCTCGGCAAGCAGGTGCTTGGAAAAGCTTACCGGGTGGATATCAAGGTTCAAAAACCCACTCCGACTCTGATCGGCGCTTTGAAAGAAGTGCCCGGGGTTGTCAACGTCCAGATGAACCATGACAACCTGGAGGTGGAAACCACCGAAGATCTGCGGGCTGAGATCGCCCGCTGTGTGGTCAACCAGGGTGGTAATCTGCTCCAGCTTGGCATCGAATCGCAAAGCCTGGATATTATTTACACCCACTATTTTGAGGAGGTTGGTCATGGCAACCGGAATTAAACGGGTAGGGCCAAGGCACAATGTTTCTCCCCACAGGACGCCGGAAACGAGAGAGCGGGAGGGTTCCCCTTGGGTCGGGTTGGGAGCCGTCATCACGAAGGAAATGGCTGACCACATGACCAGCGCCCGCATGATTATCCTTGAGTTTCTGATTGTGGTGACCGCCGGCGGCACGGCCTTTGCGGCCATTTCGAACATCCGCAAAAATATCAGCCAGAGTAATTTCCTGTTCCTGAACCTCTTTACCACCGGGCAAAGCCCCCTG
>Ga0335070_10011738_pt1 | contig 10229 bp, 11 predicted proteins | sample Lox_Sample_13_FD_206722 | JGI IMG/M metagenome (GOLD analysis project Ga0335070, IMG submission 206722) | Soil microbial communities from Loxahatchee National Wildlife Refuge, Florida, United States - Lox_Sample_1.3 | ecosystem: Environmental > Terrestrial > Soil > Wetlands | place: USA... | reverse complement strand
GCTCGGGGCGGACGCCGCCCTCTATCTTCCTTTCTATTACCAGGCCCAGGAGGAGGTCGCCCGGGCCATCCACAGGCTGGCCGGCTACCCCTGCCGGCCGCCGGACTTCGACCTCGACGCGGCCGTCGCGGCCACGGAGAAGGACCTCGGCCTGGCCTTCTCGGAGCTCCAGAAGCGGGCCATCCGGCAGTCTTTCGAGAAGAAGATCCTCGTCATCACCGGCGGGCCCGGCACCGGGAAGACGACCATCATCCGGGCCATCGTCGACATCTTCCAGAAATGGGGGCGCGAGGTCATCCTGGCCGCGCCCACGGGGCGGGCGGCGAAGCGGCTGGCCGAGACGACCGGGCGCGACGCGCGGACGATCCACCGCGTCCTCGAGTTCCAGCCGAAGAAGGGGACGTTCAAGCGGGACGAGCGCAACCCGCTCCGCGGCGAGGCCCTCGTCGTCGACGAGATGTCGATGGTCGACCTGCCGCTCATGTACCACCTCCTGCGGGCCGTGCCGGCGGCGATGCGCCTCGTCCTCGTCGGCGACAAGGACCAGCTGCCCTCGGTCGGGCCGGGGACCCTGCTCCAGGACCTCATCGAATCGGGGACCGTCGACGTCGTCCGTCTCGACGAGATCTTCCGGCAGGACAAGGAGAGCTTCATCGTCCTCAACGCCCACCGCATCAACCAGGGCCTGTCCCTCGTCCACCCGCCGCGCGAAGACAAGGAGGCCGACTTCTTCTTCGTCCGCCGCGACGACGAGAAGAAGGCCTTCGACACGATCATGAAGCTCTGCACGTGGAGCGTGCCGCGCCGGCTCGGGCTGAGCCCGCTCTCGCCCGAGATCCAGGTCATCAGCCCGATGTACAAGGGCCTCGTCGGCGTCGACAACCTGAACCAGGAGCTCCAGAAGCGGCTGAACCCGCGCGGCGAGGGGCTCAAGGTCGGCCTGCGGGAGTTCCGGGACCGCGACAAGGTCATGCAGCTCCGCAACGACTACGAGAAGGACGTCTTCAACGGCGACATCGGCACGATCCTCCGCGCCGACAAAGCGAGGTTCCGGCTGTTCGTCGACTATGACGGCCGCACGGTCTCCTACGAGAAGGACGAGATGAACGACGTCGCCCTGGCCTACGCCGTCTCCGTGCACAAGGCCCAGGGCAGCGAGTACCAGGCCGTGATCATGCCGCTCATGACCCAGCACTTCATCATGCTCCAGCGGAACCTGTTCTACACGGCCCTGACGCGGGCCAAGAAGCTGAGCGTCGTCGTCGGCTCGTTCAAGGCCCTCTGGATCGCCATCAAGAACGACAAGCCCGTCAAGCGGAACAGCCTGGTCCGGGAGAAGCTCGTGAGCCTCAGCGCGGGGGAGGCACGCCCGCCCGGGCCTCCGTCGAACGCGGTTTGACAGCCCCCCCGAATGGTTTATAATGAGCACGGCTCCGCGGCCGCCGCGGCGCCAAAAACCCGAGAGAGGATATGAGAGGCATGCCGCATCCAACTCTTGAAAGCCTGGGCGACGTCCTGGCGTTCGCCATCCGCAGGGAGGTCGAGGCCGCGCAAGGCTACGCGGAGATGGCGAAGCGGGCCACAACGCCGGGTCTCCGCACGCTCCTCCTCGAGCTCGAGGGGCAAGAGAAGGAGCACCGCCGGCTCCTCGAGAATGTCGCCTCCGCCGGCCTCCCCGCGAGCCCCGAGCCGCTCGCCCCGGACATGGGGCTGAGCGACGCTTTGGACGACGTCCCCCTCGATCCCGACATGACCTTCCAGGACCTCCTCATCTTTGCCGCGCGCAAGGAGAAGAGAGCGGAGGACCTTTACGCGGGCCTGGCCCGGCGGCCCGAGCTCGCCCCGCACCGCCGGCTCTTCGAGTTCCTGGCCGGGCAGGAACGGACCCACAAGCTCAAGCTCGAAACGGAATACGAAAACCGCGTCCTCACCGAGGATTGAAGCAAGGAGGAGTCGATGGAAAAATGGGAATGCACGGCCTGCGGCTATGTCTATGACCCCGCCACGGGCGACCCGGACAACGGCATCCCCTCCGGGACCCGCTTCGAGGACCTGCCCGACACCTGGACCTGTCCCCAGTGCGGCGTCGGCAAGGAATTCTTCCAGAAGGCGTCTTAGCCCCGGAGGCCGGGGCGCGGTCTGCACATGAGAGCCGTCATCGTCGGCAGCGGCCTGGCCGGGACCATGGCCGCCAAGACCCTCCGCGAGCTCGACCCCGACGTCGAGATCGAGGTCTTCGGCGAGGAAGGGCATCCGTACTACCCGCGGCCCAACCTCGTCGAGTTCCTGGCCGGACGGCTGCCCATGGAGCGGCTCTTCGCCTTCCCCCCGGACTGGCACGTCCGTCAGCGGATTCACGTCCGGACGGGGGAGAGGGTCGTCCGCCTGCTCCCCTCGGAGCGCAGGCTCGAGCTCGCCTCCGGCGGCCGCCTGCCCTATGACGTCCTGCTCCTCGCCGGCGGCGGCCGGGCTGTCCTCCCGCCCGTGCGCGGGACCGACCGCAAGGGCGTCTTCGTTCTCCGGACGCTCGAAGACGCGCTGGCCATCCAGGAGCATGTCAAGTCGCATCCCCGGACGGCCGTCGTCGGGGGCGGGCTCCTCGGGCTCGAGATCGCCCGGGCCCTCAAGTCCGCCGGGGCCGAGGTCCGCGTCGTCGAGGTCCTCGACCGGCTCCTGCCGCGCCAGCTCGACGCGGCCGGCGGGGCCATCCTCAAGGGCGAGGTGGAGAAGATGGGCATCGAGGTCCGCCTCGGCACGGTCACCGAGGAGATCTCCGGCGGGGCGGAGGCCCGCGGCCTGAGGTTCCAGGGCGGCGACGCGTGGGATGCCGAGACCGTCATCCTCGCCGCCGGCGTTCGCCCCGAAACCGAGGAGGCCCGCGAGGCCGGGCTCGCCGTCAACCGGGGCATTGTCGCCGACGACCTTCTCCGGACGAGCGCCCCGGCGATCTTCGCCGCCGGCGACGCGGCCGAGCACAAGGGGGTGACCTACGGCCATGTTCCCGCCGCTTTCGAGCAGTCGCGGGCCGCGGCCTACAACATGCTCGGGCTCGAGAAGCCCTATGCCGGCACCGTCCCGTCGGCGACGCTCAAGGTCGCCGGCCTCTCGGTCGCCTCATTCGGCCTGGCCAATCCCCTTGAAGCCGGCTACGAGGTCCTGGCCAAGGGCATCCCGGAGCAGGGCGTCTACAAGAAGATCGTCCTCAAGGACGGCCTCCTCGTCGGGGCCATCTGGATGGGGACGAAGAAAGGCCTGGCCGAAGTCGGCCGCCTGGTCGGACTGAACAAGAACGTCGCCCACAGGAAGGGGGAACTCCTGGAGGACGCGTTCGACTGGAGCGGAGTCTAGAACCATGAGAAAGATCGTCCTCCGATCGGTCGTCTGCGCCGTCGTCGCCTTCGGGGCCGCCGGGCTCCAGGGGCAGGTCCGGTTCAGCGGCTACCTGGCCGCCGAGTACCTCAAGGGCCAAGCCGAGAGCGCCTATGCCCGCGGTACCTTCGGCAACTTCCTGGCCGGGGCCACCGTTTCGGGCGTCTTTTCGCAGAAGTTCGCCTTCGCCCTGGAGGCCCGGGCCCTCAGCGAGTCCGAGTTCCAGGTCGAGCAGGCTTGGGTCGGCTTCGTCCCCTCCGAGGTCTTCAGCGTCAAGGCCGGGCTGTTCCTGGTGCCGTTCGGCGCCTGGAACCAGGCCAACCGGCCGCAGCAGACGCTCCTTGTTGGCACGCCCCTCAACCTCGAGCATTTCTATCCCCAGAGCTGGCGCGACATCGGGCTCGTCGTCGACGGCAAGTTCGGCATCCTCTCCTACGCGGCCTACATCGGCAACGGGCTCAAGGAGGGCGACATGGTCCGAGACGGCCAGCAGTTCTCCGACAATAACAAGGACAAGGCCAAGGGGGGACGCCTCTCCGTCGCCATCACCCGAGAGGTCCAGGCCGGTGTCTCGTACTACACGGGCAAGGCCGACGACCTCGACCAGCGCAGCCTGTCCCTCGAGGGCGCGCACCTCTCCTGGGTCACGGAGGGCTGGGAGATCCATGGCGAGGCGACGCGGGGCACGATCAAGAACCCGGAGCCGTACGACGAAGGAAAGTCCGAGGGCTACTCCGTCTGGCTGGTCATGAAGTTCTCCCACCTCCAGCCCGTCGGGAGCTACCAGAAGGTCAAGTACACCGACCCGTACCATGCCGGGGGGATCGCCCTCGACCTCGACCGCTGGACGGCGGGGCTCCGGCTCGTCCTGGGCACGAACCTCTTCGTCAAGGGCGAGTACGAGTGGAACCGCGAAACGCCGAAGGTCAAGGACAACCTCCTCCGCGTCCAGGCCGGCGTGAGTTTCTGAGCCTGAAAGGACGCCGCATGGCCAACCTCCTCGTTCTCGGGACCCAGTGGGGCGATGAAGGCAAGGGCAAGGTCGTCGACCTCCTCACCCCGAGCTTCGACATCGTGGCCCGCTACCAGGGCGGGCACAACGCCGGGCATACGGTCTACGTGAGCGGCCGCAAGATCGTCCTCCACCTCATCCCCTCCGGCATCCTCCGCCCCGACAAGCTCTGCGTCATCGGCAACGGGCTCGTCGTCTCCCCGGCGGCCTTCCTGAAGGAGATCGCCGAGCTGTGCGCCCTGGGCGTCCGGGTGGGCCCGGAGCGCCTCGTCCTCAGCCGGAACGCCCACCTCATCATGCCCTGGCATCCCGTCCTCGAGCGGATCAGCGAGGAGGCCCGCGGCGAGCGGAAGATCGGCACGACCTGCCGCGGCATCGGACCCGCGTACGAGGACAAGGCCGCCCGCTCCGGCGTCCGCGCCGGAGACCTCCTCGAGGCCTCCGTCCTCGGAGCCAAGGTCCGCGAGAACGTCGCCGCCAAGAACCGCATCTTCCAGGCCTTCGGGCAGCCGGAGCTCGACCCGCGGCCGATCGTCGAGGAGTACACGGCCTTCGGCGAGGTGATGCGTCCCTTCATCGGCGACGCCTCCGGGCTCCTCTATGACCTCATGCGGGCCGGCCGCCGGGTCCTCTTCGAGGGGGCCCAGGGGGCGCTGCTCGACATCGACCATGGGACCTACCCCTACGTCACTTCGTCCAACGCCACGGCCGGCGGGGCCTGCACCGGGCTTGGCGTGGGGCCGAAGGCGATCGGCGCCGTCCTCGGCATCACCAAGGCCTATACGACGCGGGTCGGCGGCGGGCCGTTCCCGACCGAGCTCCTCGACGAGAAGGGTCAGGCCATTGCCAAGCGCGGCGACGAGTTCGGGGCGACGACGGGGCGGCCGCGCCGCTGCGGCTGGTTCGACGCCGTCGCCGTCCGCTACGCCTGCCGGGTCAACGGCGTCGACCGGATCGCCCTGACCAAGCCCGACGTCCTGGAGGAGTTCGGCGAAGTCCTCATCTGCACCGCCTATCGATACAAGGGCGAAAGGCTCAAGAGCTTCCCGACCGAGCCCTGGGTCCTCGAGCGCGTCACTCCGGTCTACCGGACCCTGGCGGGCTGGAGCGATTCGGTCAGCGGCGCCTCCGATCTCGGCGCGCTGCCGCGGACGTTCCTGGACTATGTCAAGGTCGTCGAGGACCTCGTCGAGAGCCGGGTCGCCATCATCTCGACCGGCGTCGAGCGGGAGGAGACGGTCATCGTCCCCGGCGCCCTCGACGGCGTCGTCGACAGCTTCCGGCCCGCCCCGAAGCGCCCGGACTAGGGAAGGATCGATGGACCGCAGGCCCCTCCAGCGCATCGAGGTCAGCCGGTCCGCCCTCGTCCGCAATATCCGCGAGTTCCGCCGCGTCATCGGGCCGCGTCGCAAGTTCCTGGCCGTGGTGAAGGCCAACGCCTACGGCCACGGCCTGCTCGAGGTCGCAGCGGTCGCCCTGCGCCACGGCGTCGACTGGCTCGGCGTCAACTCGGTCGAGGAAGGCGGGGCGCTCCGGGAGGCGGGCCTCCGCTGCCCGGTCCTCGTCCTCGGCTATACGCCGCTCGACGCCCTCGGGGAGGCCGTGGAGCGGGACCTGCGCCTCGTCGTCTATAACCGGGAAACGGTCCGCCGGCTGGCCGCGGCGGCCCGGCGGCAAGGGAAAAAGGCGCTCGTCCACGTCAAGGTCGAGACCGGGACCCGCCGGCAGGGGGTCGAGGTCAAGGACATCGTTCCCTTCGTCAGGGCCGTCCGCTCCCATCCGGAGCTCGTCCTCGAGGGCCTCTCGTCCCATTTCGCCAACATCGAGGACACGACGAAGCACGATTATCCCGAGCGCCAGCTCGATCTCTTCCGCGCGGCCTGCCGGGCGCTCGAGGCCGCCGGCGGGCGCGTCCCGGTCAGGCACATGTCCTGCACGGCCTCGACCATCCTCTTCCCTGAGACCGACTTCGACATGGCCCGGGTCGGCATCGGCCTCTACGGCTATTGGCCGTCCAAGGAGACCTATTTGTCGTGCCTTCAGAAGAAGCGCCGTCCGCTCGCCCTGAAGCCGGTCCTTTCCTGGAAGGCCCGCATCGCCCAGGTCAAGCGCGTCGCCCCCGACTCGTGCGTCGGCTACGGCTGCACCTACAAGACGACGCGGCCGACCGTGCTCGCGGTCGTGCCCGTCGGCTACTACGATGGCTACGACCGCGGCCTCTCCAACGCCGCCCACGTCCTCATCCGAGGCCGCCGTGCCCCCGTCCGCGGCCGGGTGGCCATGGACTTCTTCATGGCCGACGTCACCGACATCCCGGGCGTCCGGCTCGAGGACGAGGCGACCCTCATCGGCGCCGACGGAAGGGAGCGCATCACAGCCGAGGACCTGGCCGGGCTGGCCGGGACGATCGGCTACGAGGTCCTGGCCCGGCTCAACCCCCTCATCCCGCGTGTCGTCGTCTGACCCCCGCGGCTTGGGCGATATGCTAAGATAGTTCCAGGGAGGTGGAGAAGATGACCCCCAAGGAAGCCAAGAAGAAACCCTCCGTCGCGGATGCGTCCGCCGGCCTCGTTGCCTTGGATACGGGGGCGCTGACGCCGGAGCTGGTCAACCTCATCCTGACGCATCTCCCCGTGGACGTCTCCTTCGTCGACGCCGAGGACACGGTCAGGTATTACTCGGCAACGCCGCACCGGATCTTCACCCGGACCCCGGCCGTCATCGGCCGCAAGGTCCAGGACTGCCATCCCGCGAAGAGCGTCGGGACCGTGGCGAATATCCTCGAGGCCTTCAAGCTGGGAGCGAAGGACGCCGCGGAGTTCTGGATCGAGCTCGGCGGACGGTTCGTCCACATCCGTTATTTCGCTGTCCGAGACGCCGGGGGGCGCTACCGGGGTTGTCTCGAAGTCAGCCAGGACGTCACGCGCATCCGGGCCCTCAAGGGCGAGCAGCGCCTGCTCGACTGGGACCGGGCGAGCGGCGGGACTCCTTAGGAGGGATAACATGGCCGTGAAAGAGGGAAAGGGCGGGAAGGGCCAGGCCTACGAGTGCGGCGTCTGCGGCTATCGCGTCGTCGTCGACGAGGCCTGCGGCTGCGCCGAGGAGCACGTCTTCATCTGCTGCGACAAGCCCATGAGGACGGCGGCGGCGAAGAAACCGGCGGCGAAGAAGGCGGCGGCGAAGAAGGCCGTCCGGAAGAGGTAAGTGCCGCGCCGTCGCGGGCCCGCCGGGTGGCGGGCCGGCCATTCTCTACTATTACTATAAGAATATTGTATTTTAGCCGGCCCCGGCGTAGAATGGCCGGGGAGGGGAGAGAAACCCCTGGAAACTCCCCGCCGTCGGGATTATCATAGGCCCTATCGCTCAAGGAGTCCGTCATGAAAGAGAAGGTCGAGCAGGCTCTGGCCAAGATCCGTCCCGCCCTCCAGGGCGACGGCGGCGACGTCGAGCTCGTCGACGTCGGAGAGGACGGCGTCGTCCGCGTCCGGCTCACCGGCGCGTGCGGCGGCTGCCCGATGTCCCAACTGACGCTCAAGATGGGGATCGAGAGGATCCTGAAGAAGGAGGTCCCCGAGGTCAAGAGCGTCGAGGCCGTCTGACCGGGCCCCGGAGCTCCGTCCCGGCGCCGCGCCCCGAGCGGGCGGCGGCGGCCCGGAGGCTGACCATGAGGAAAGCGTACTTCGACCACATCGCCGCGACCCCCCTCCATCCCGCGGCCCTCGAGGCCATGCTGCCGTACCTCAAGGAGGCCTACGGGAACCCGCAGAGCCTCCACTCCGCCGGTCAGCAAGCCCAGGCGGCGGTCGAGGCGGCGCGGGACGCGGTCGCCGGCCTCATCGGCGCCGAGGCCGAGGAGGTCTATTTCACTTCGAGCGGGAGCGAGGCCAACAACCTCGCCGTCAAAGGCTTGGCCCAGGCCTACCAGGCGAAGGGCCGGCACCTCGTCGTCTCGGCCGTCGAGCACCTGTCCGTCCTCAATCCCGTGAAGAGCCTGGAGAAGCTGGGCTTCGCCTCGACCGTGGTCCCCGTCGACCGGACGGGGCGCGTCGCGCCGGCCGATGTCGGAAAGGCCATCCGGCCGGACACCGTGCTCGTCTCCGTCATGACGGCCAACGGCGAGGTCGGCACCCTCCAGCCCGTGGCGGAGATCGCGAAGGTCTGCCGCGACCGGGACGTCCTCTTCCACACCGACGCCGTGGCCGCGGCCGGCTCCATCCCGCTCGACGTCAAGGCCCTGGGCGTCGACGCCCTGAGCCTGGCCGGCGACCAGCTCTACGGCCCCAAGGGGTCGGCGGCGCTGTTCCTGAAGCGCGGGACGAGGATCCTGCCTCAGATCGAGGGCGGCGTCCAGGAGAACGGCCGCCGGGCCGGGACCGAGAACGTGCCCGCGATCGTCGGGCTGGGAAAGGCCGCGGCCATCGCCGGCGAGGAGATGGAGGCGCGGACGGCGCGCCTGCGGCCCCTGCGCGACCGCCTCCTCGAGGGACTGCCGCGCCTGGTCGATCACGTCGTCGTCACGGGGCGCCCGGACGAGCGCCTGCCCCACCACGCCAGCTTCTGCGTCGAGTTCGTCGAGGGGGAGGGCATGCTGCTCTCCCTCGACCTGCAGGGGATCTCGGTCTCGAGCGGCTCGGCCTGCACCTCCAAGACCCTCAAGGCCTCCCATGTCCTCCTCGCCATGGGCTTGGACCACGCCCTGGCCCAGGGGTCGCTCGTCTTCAGCCTCATCGACGGCACGGCCGCCGAGGACATCGACCATCTCTTCCAGGCCTTCCCGCCCGTCATCGACCGGCTGCGGAAGATGTCCCCCCTTTACACCCAGTTCCTCAAGGAGAGACGCTCATGATCTACAGCGACAAGGTCATGGACCACTTCCAGAACCCCCGCAACGTCGGCGTCATCCCGGACGCGGACGGCGTCGGCCAGGTCGGGAACCCCGTCTGCGGCGACATGATGACGTTCTACATCAAGGTCAAGGACGGCCGGCTGGCCGACGTCAAGTTCCAGACCTTCGGCTGCGGCGCGGCCATCGCCGTCTCCAGCATGGTCAGCGAGATGGCCATCGGCAAGACCCTGGACGAGGCCATGGAGATCACGAACAAGCTCGTGGCCGAGGAGCTCGGCGGGTTGCCGAAGAACAAGCTGCACTGCTCGAACCTCGGCGCCGATGCCCTCCACGCGGCCATCGAGAACTACCGGGAGCGGCAGAAGGGCGCCGGCAAGGCCGCCCCCGCGCCGGCGGACGAACACGAGCACGAGGGCTGCGCCTGCCCGTACTGCGACGCGCCGCTCGACGAGCCGGAGGCCGGGTACTGCCGGGCCTGCCGGGTCGAGCTCGAGGAGTGCCCCGCGTGCGGCGGCATCACCAAGAAGGGGGCGGCCTGCATCCACTGCGGGGCGCCCCTCAAGGCGTGAGAGGCCGGCCCGCCGGCGGCGGGGGAGGCTTCGAAGCGAGGCGACGGAGAGGAGAAGCGCGGTGAGCCCGGAAAGGGTCCGGCAGCGGATCGACGACCTGAGGCGGCGGCGCAAGGCCGTCATCCTGGCCCACAACTATCAGCTCCCCGAGGTCCAGGACGCGGCGGACTTCACCGGCGACTCCCTGGAGCTGAGCCGCAAGGCGGCCTCGCTCGAGGCCGAGGTCGTCGTCTTCTGCGGCGTGCGCTTCATGGCCGAGACGGCGGCCGTGCTGGCCCCGGCCAAGACCGTCCTCCTCGCCGAGCCCGCCGCCGGCTGTCCCATGGCCGACATGATCACCGGCCGGGAGCTCCGGATGTGGAAGGAGAGACACCCCGGCCGCAAGGTCGTCTGCTACGTCAATACGAGCGCCGAGGTCAAGGCCGAGAGCGAC
>Ga0335070_10011737_pt1 | contig 10230 bp, 6 predicted proteins | sample Lox_Sample_13_FD_206722 | JGI IMG/M metagenome (GOLD analysis project Ga0335070, IMG submission 206722) | Soil microbial communities from Loxahatchee National Wildlife Refuge, Florida, United States - Lox_Sample_1.3 | ecosystem: Environmental > Terrestrial > Soil > Wetlands | place: USA: Florida... | reverse complement strand
TCTCGCGGACATTCCGGCCTTCGAGATCACCTTCCACCGCGTGCTGTGGTGCGCCCTGGTCGGCCTGATCGTCACCGCTGCGCGCGGCCATTTCTTCCGCCTCGTGTCGGTCGTGCGCACGCCGCGACTCTTGGGTGCGCTGGCGCTGAGCAGCCTGCTGATCACCGCCAACTGGACGATCTACATCTACTGCGTCAGCAGCCATCAGCTCGTCGATGCGAGCCTCGGCTACTACCTGACGCCGCTGGTCTCGATCGCGCTCGGCGTCGCGCTGCTCGGCGAAAAGGTCTCGAAGCTCCGCCTCGCGGCGCTGGCGCTCGCGACCGCCGCGGTCGTGGTGCAGGCCTTCGCGCTCGGCCGCATCCCCTGGGTCGCGCCGGCGCTGGCGCTGACCTTCGGTTTCTACGGTTATGTCCGCAAGCTGACGCCGGTCGACTCGCTCGACGGGCTGACCGTCGAGACCTGCCTGATGCTGCCGGTCACGCTGTTCTTCGTCGGAAAATGGGCGCTCGACGGTACCGGCGCGTTTCCCGCGCCGACGCTCCTGCGCAACGCGCTTTTGATCGGCACCGGTCCGCTCACCGCCGTGCCGCTCGTCATGTTCGCGGCCGGCGCGCGGCAGATCCGGCTGACCACGCTCGGCTTTCTTCAGTACCTGTCGCCGAGCATCACGCTGCTTGTGGCCACGCTCGTCCTGCACGAGCCGTTCACCCGCGCCAACGCAATCGCCTTCGGCTGCATCTGGAGCGCGCTTCTGCTCGTCAGCCTCGAAGGACGGCGGCTGCCGCTGCTATCGCGCCGGGTGGCCGAGTAGCATGGCGACCTTGTCGATCGCCTGGTCCGGCGTCTGCACGACGTGGTAGAGGTTCTCGATGTTGCGCAGCGCGAAGCCTTCGCGCACCACCCGCGCCAGCAGCGGCCACAGCGGCGCGTAGAAATCCTCGGTGTCGACGATGACGATGGGCTTGTCGTGCGCGCGCAGCTGCGAGATCGAGAGTACTTCGAACAGTTCGTCAAGCGTTCCGAGCCCGCCCGGCAGGATGATGAAGGCGTCCGACTCTGCGAGCATGCGCTGCTTGCGGACCTGCATGTCGGGAACGATCACCTCGTCGGCGCCCTCGAGCGGCGTCTCGCGCCGCCGCAGGAACCCGGGAATCACGCCGAGCACCTTCGCACCCGCGGCGCGCGCGGCACGCGAGCAGTCGCCCATCAGCCCGACATTGCCGCCGCCGAACACCATGGCGAAGCCATGCTCGCCGATCAGCGTCCCGAGCCGGACCGCGGCCGCGGAATAGGCGGGTTTGCTGCCATGCGCCGAGCCGCAGAACACGCAAATGGCAGGAGTCTTCTTGTCCATGGCCTCTCAAGGGTTGCACGGCGGGGCCGCAGTTCCTAAACAGATTCGTCCAGAAAGGTTAGACGTGCCCCGGGCTCTTCTCATCATCGCCGCCATCGCGCTGATCGCGCTCATCGCCGGATTCCTCGTCTTCGGCGGCGGCAATATGGGGCACTAGATGGCTGGCCATCCGGTCGAGGAAGGCGACGGCGCGCCATCGCTTCGTCCGCTTTGGACTCTGCTTCCCTATCTCTGGCCCAAGGGCCGGCCCGACCTCAAGGCCCGGGTCGGCATCGCGCTGTTCTGCCTCGTGCTGGCCAAGCTCGCCAACGCGTCGGTTCCGTATCTGAACGGCCGCCTCGTCGACCGGCTGGCGCACAATCCGACGCTCGCGATCGTCTCGGCCGTCATGGGGCTCATCGTCGTGCAGGTCGTGGCGCGCATCATGACGTCCGGCTTTGCCCAGCTGCGCGACGGCGTGTTCGCCAAGGTCCAGTATCACGCCATGCGCGAGGTCGCGGTCTCGACCTTCGCCCACGTCCACACGCTCTCGCTCCGGTTCCATCTCGAGCGCAAGACCGGCGGACTGTCGCGCGTCATTGAGCGCGGCACCAAGGGCATCGACAACCTGCTCTCGATCGCGATCTTCAACACCTTCCCGACGGTGCTCGAGCTCGCGATCACCAGCGCCATCTTCCTTGTGCTGTTCAACGTCTGGTTTGCGGCCGCCACCATCGTGATGGTCGTGCTGTACACCTGGTTCACGTTCGCGATCACACGCTGGCGGATCCAGTTCCGCCGCGACATGAACCAGTCCGACCAGGATGCGAACACCAAGGCGGTCGACAGCCTGCTCAACTACGAAACCGTCAAGTATTTCAACAACGAGCTGCACGAGACGCGCCGCTTCGACAGATCGATGGAGCGGTTCGCGCGCGCCTCGATCCAGGCAACGACCTCGCTGACCGTGCTCAATACCGGCCAGGCCATCATTATGGCCGCCGGTCTCGGCGTCGTCATGGCGTTGGCCGCCGTCGGCATCATGCAAGGACATCTCACGGTTGGCGGGCTGACGATGGCGACCGGCTATCTCGTCGCCTTGCAGCAGCCGCTCAACTTCCTCGGCACGGCCTATCGCGAAATCACCCAGTCGCTGGTCGACATGGACGCGATGTTCCGGCTTCTCCATCAGCCGCAGGAAGTAAAGGACAAGCCCGGCGCCACCGATCTCGTCGTCACCGGCGGCGAGATCAGGTTCGACAATGTCGTCTTCGCTTACGAGCCGGCGCGCACGGTGCTCAAGGGTGTGAGTTTCACCGTTCCCGCAGGCAAGACCATCGCAGTGGTCGGTCCGTCCGGCGCGGGGAAGTCGACGATCTCGCGCATCCTCTACCGTTTCTATGACATCAAGTCGGGCAGCGTGACCATCGACGGCCAGGACATCCGCGATGTGACGCAGGCGAGCCTGCGCAAGGCGATCGGCATCGTCCCGCAGGATACGGTGCTGTTCAACGACACGGTCAAGTACAACATCGCCTACGGCCGGATCGGTGCCACCGAGGCCGAAGTCAAGGACGCGGCGCGGCTTGCCCAGATCGACAAGTTCGTCGTCGAGCTGCCGCTCGGCTACGACGCGATGGTCGGCGAGCGCGGCCTCAAGTTGTCGGGTGGCGAAAAGCAGCGCGTCGCGATCGCCCGGACGATCCTGAAGAACCCGCCGATCCTGCTGCTCGACGAGGCGACCTCGGCGCTCGACACGCATACCGAGCGCGAGATCCAGGGCGCGCTCTCCGAAGTCTCGCGCAACCGCACCTCGCTCGTCATCGCCCACCGGCTCTCGACCGTGATCGACGCCGACGAGATTCTCGTGCTGGACCATGGCCAGATCGTCGAGCGCGGCCGGCATGCCGATCTTGTCGCGCGCGACGGCCATTACGCCGCGATGTGGAACAAGCAGAAGCAGGCCGCGGAGGCGCTGGCGCTGCTCAAGGCGGTCGAGGACGACCCCGACGTGGCGCCGGGCCTCGCCCGCGCCACGCCGGTTGCGGCGAGCTGATTACTCCGCGGGCTGTGCCTCTGGCGCTGCACCTTCCGCTCCCGGCCGCCGGCGCACCGCGCGGATCGGCGCCGCAAGCGCGTCGCCGATGGCACTTGCAAGGCTGCGCTCGCGTTCCTTGAGGCGGTAAGGCAGCGCCAGCAGCGCCGGCACGAGGCCGAGCGTGATCATCTTCGAGAAGGCCAGCCCGAAGACGATGGCGGTCGAGAGCGCGACCCACATCATTCCGTTGGGACCGCCGATCGTGACTTCGCGCGTCCAGAAGTTGATTTCGACCGCGAACATCATCGGAAGCAGGCCGCCGATGGCGGTGATCGTCGTCAGGAACACCGGACGCAGGCGCTGGGCCGATGAGCGGATCACCGCCTCGATCGGGTCCATGCCGCCGTCTCGCAATCGGTGGAAGGTGTCGATCAGCACGATGTTGTGGTTCACCACGATGCCTGCGAGCGCCAGCATGCCGGTGCCGGTCATGATGGTCGAGAAGGGCTGCTGCATCACGACCATTCCGAGCAGCGCGCCGATCATCGCCAGAACCACCGCCACCAGGATCAGGAAGGCGTGATAGAAGCTGTTGAAGAGCGCGAGCAGGACGAGCGCTATCAGGAACAGCGCCATCAGGGCGGCTACGCCGAGGAACGCCTGGGATTCGTCCTGTTGCTCGCTGCCGCCCTTGAAGGAGACGTGCACGTCGGACGGGAACGGCTGGGTCGCGATCCACTGGCGGATCGTGGCGATCTCGGCATTGGAATTGATGCCGGGCCTCACGTTCGCGCGCACGTGATAGACGCGGTGGCCGTCGACGCGTTCGATCGCGCTGACCTGCTGTTCCGGCTTGAGCGTCACGAAGTTGCTCATCGGCACCATTGATCCGTCCGGCCCGGTGACGCGCAGGTTGTCGAGCGCGTGGATGCCGCGCGCCTCGCTCGGATAGCGGACGCGGATATCGATCTCGTCCTGGCTGTCGTCAGGGCGGTACTTGCCGACCAGGATGCCGTTGGTGACGAGCTGCACCGCGGTTCCGATCGTCTGCGCATTGGCGCCGAAGCGACTGGCGACCTCGCGGTTGATGTGCAGCGCGTACTCGATGCCCGGCAGAGGACGGGTGTCTTCAACGTCGCGCAGCTCGGGCAGCTTGTCCATGTGCGCGCGGATCGCAGCCGTCACCTGGGCGAGTTCGAGGTAATCGTCCGAGGAAACGTCGATCATCACGTCCTTGCCGGTCGGCGGACCGTTCTGCGGCGAACGCACTTCGACGTGCACGCCCGGAATGTTGGCCGTCTTCTCGCGGATCTGTTCCTCGATCCACTTGGCCGGCTTGCGCTCCTTGTAGTTCTTCAGCTCGATGCTCAGCACGCCGATATTGTCCACCGGCACGCCGCCCTGGCTGTTGAGGCTGGCGACCTGCCCGCCCGAGGTGGCCGAGATGTCGCGGATACCTGGAACGGTCTGCACGATGTTCGAGATTCTCATCACGATGTCGCGCTTCTCGTCGGCCGAGAGATTGCCGCGCGCCGAGACCAGGACCTGGGTGAAGTCTGGGTCCTCGTCGGCGAAGAAGATGATGCCGTTGTTGAATATTGTGAAAAGCCCAATGACGGCGACGACCATGCCGAAGGCGCCGAGCATGACGCGGAACGGATGTCGCGTCAGTGTCTCCGACAGGTGGGCGTACCACCCGGTGATGCCGGGAATGTCGCGCCAGTCACCGGTCTCCGACGCCTCGATGGCGCGTTCGTGATCCGGGTCGTGTGGCGGCGCCTTGCCGAAGATCCCGCCGAGCACCGGCATGAAGATCAGCGCGACCACCACCGCCGCCGACAGGATGATGATCAGCGTGATCGGAAAATAGCTCATGAACTTGCCCGCGACGCCCGGCCACAGCAGCATCGGCAGGAAGGCGCCGATCATCGTCGCGGTGGCGCTGACCACCGGCCAGAACATGCGCAGGGCGGCTTCCGCGAAGGCTTGCTTGGGCTTGTGTCCCTCGGTCATTTTCCGGTCGGCGTACTCGACCACGATGATCGCGCCGTCGACCAGGATGCCGACCGCGAGAAGCAGCGCGAACATGATCATGAAGTTCAACGTGTAGCCGATGCCGTTCAGGACCATGAACGCCATCAGGAACGACGTCGGAATCGACACGCCGACGAGCAGGCCCGAGCGCAGGCCGAGTGCGGCGACGACGATGATCATCACCAGCACGATGGCGAGGATGATGGAATCCGTCAGCGAATTCAGCTGATCGTGGATTTCGGTCGATTCGTCGAACAGGTAGGTGACGTGAACGCCCGAGGGCCACGTCTTCGCCGCCTTGGCGACGAGCGCGCGAACCTGCTCGTTGTTGGCGATGATGTTGGAGCCGATGCGCTTGCTGACGGCCAGCGTCAGGGCGGGCCTGCCGTTTACCCGCGAGTAGGACGTCGGGTCCTCGAAGGTCCGGCGCACCTGGGCCACGTCCGACAGGGTGATCGTCGAATTCGGCGTCGAGCGGATCGGCAGGTTCAGAAGGTCGGAGGCGTTTTCGATCACGCCCGGAACCTTGACCGCGAAGCTGCCATGGCCGGTGTCGATCAGGCCCGCGGCGATCAGCCGGTTGTTGTTCGCGACCGCGGCGTACAGCTCCTGCTGCGTGATGCCGTAGGTTTCGAGCTTGGCCGGATCGATCAGGATCTCGAGCTGCTCCTTGCGTTCGCCGCCGATATCGACGTCGAGAACGCTCGGGATCAGCTTGATCTCGTCCCTGATGTCGCGGGCCAGATGCAGCAGCGAACGCTCCGGGACATCGCCCCACAGCGCGATCGCGATGACCGGCTGAAGCGCGATGTTGCGCTCCTGCACCACCGGCGGATCGGCCTCTTGCGGAAGCAGGGATCGCGCTTCGTCGACTTTGGCGCGGACGTCCTCCAGCGCCTTCTGCTTGTTGAAGTTGACGTCGAATTCCAGAATGATCACCGCGGTGCCCGAATAGGCGCGCGCCGTCATCGTCTTGATGCCTTCGACCGAGCGCAGTGCGGTCTCGAGCGGCTTGACCAGCAGCCGTTCGCTGTCCTCCGGACTGATGCCGGGATAGGTCACCTGCACGACCAGCACGGGGATCGGGATGTCCGGCTGAGCCTCCTTTGGAATGTCGATGAACGCCGCGATGCCGGCGACGATCACGACCACGATCAACGCGAGGACGACGCGTGTGTTGTTGACCGCCCACTCGACGATTCTGGTCATGACGACTTTCCGTCCTTCTCGGGAACCGCCTCGACATGCTGGCCGTTGTTCACGAACTCCTGGCCGACGACAATCACGTTGACGCGATCGGGCAGGCCTGTGATCCACGATCCGTTGGCGTCGTCGCTCAGCACCCGCACAGGCATGAACGCGACGACGCCCTTGTCGACCACGCGCACGCCCACGGTGCCGTTGTCGCTCAGCACCAGGATCCCGGGCGAAATGTGCTGTGCCCTCACCCTCTTGACCGCAATATGGATCTCGGCGCTGACGCCGTCGCGCAGCTTGGCCTCCTTGTTGGGCAGGGTCACTTCGACGCGGAAGGCGCGCGTGGTCGGATCGGCGCGGTCGGCGACGAAGGTGACCTCGCCCTTGACGATCTCGCCGGTCACCAGGCTGACGGTCGCCGGATCGCCCAGATTGATTTGGCCGACCTGGTCCTCCGATACCGTTCCGATGGCGAGGTACGGCTCCGGCGCGATGACCATCTCGCACTTGTCGCCGGGGCGCATGTAGTCGCCGACATTGACGTAGCGGTCGTCGACATAGCCGTCGAATGGCGCCTTGATGTGCGTGTTCGCGAGCGCGACATTGGTTGTCGTCAGCGCCGCCTGGGCCTGCGCATAGGCAGCTTCGGCCTGGGCGAGTTGGGTCTTGGAGCGGAAGCCCTGCTTGTACAGGTCCTGCGCGACCTGAAGTTCCTTCAGCATCTGTGCCACGAGGGCTGACGCCTGCGCGACCTTGGCGCTCCTGTCGTTGTTCTTGATCTCGCAGAGCGTATCGCCCGCCTTCACGTGGTCGCCCTTGTCGAAGCGGATGGCCTGGACCACGCCCTCGACCTCGGCGCGCACGTCGACCTCGTTCTTGGCCTGGGTCCGGCCGCGGATGGTGACGGTCGCGTCGCGCTCGGTCGCCACCAGCATCGCGACGCTCACGCGCGGCAGGGTCGGCGCCTTCGTGGCGGTCGGCTCGATGGGCGTCGCGCGGCCACCCAGCAATCCGGTGGAAATCCAGAGCGCGACCAGCACGGCGATGCCGCCCGCCCATTGATAGCGCGGCTTCAGGCGCAGCCAGAAGCCGGGCATGTACGTGTCGTACAACCGGCTGATCGTGCTTGCGATGTCTCGGAACATGCTGCCTGAGCTCCGTTATTCGGCCGCTTCCGGCCGCTGATGCTGCTGCTCCACCTCGGCGCGATGCGCGCGGAGGAAATCCAGGATGGCGACATAGACCGCACGTCCGAACCCGCTCACGAACTGCTCGCCCTTGGACTGAGATGCGGCGGGCTGGCTGTTCAGATGCGCAAGCTTCTCCTCCACTTGCGCGATGTAGCTGTCGAGCATGCCGCTGACCCGGCTCGTCGGCAGCAGGTCGGCGAACAGCATCGCGAAGACGAATGGCGAGCGGTGCCGATCCTCGGGCAGCGGCTTGAGGAGCGAGGCGATGAACGCGGTGCGGCCGGCGGGCGTGATCGAATAGACCTTGCGGTCGGGCCGTTTCTCCTGCGCTTCGGAGCGCACGGAGACGTACCCTTCATCAGTCAGGCGCTGGAGCGCCGGATAGATGGAGCCGAAGCTCGCCTCGACAAAGTGCTGGTAGCCGTCGTCCTCGAACAGCTTCTTGATTTCATAGCCGGTGGCGTCGCCGCGGGTGAGAATCCCCAAGCAAATCGTGCGTACGTCCATGACTGCCCCGAACGATCTATATAGGTCCGATATAGATCGACGCTATATATGTTCGCAGGTGCAAAATACAAGGTGGACACTGCAAATTTACCGTGCGGAACCGCCTTGCGCGCGCGACAACGCTCGCAACTAGTAAAAAGTCTATTGCCGATAAAGACTTAAATGACCTCTACGCGGTCGACCTCGACGCCCTTTTGGCCTTGGCGCGTCGAGTAGCGGATGCGTTGCTCGGGCTCCAGCGCCTGCACCCCTGAGCGCCTCAGCGCGCTGGCATGGATGTAGACGTCGCCGGCGCCGTTGTCCGGCATCACGAAGCCGAAGCCCTTCTGGTCGTTGAAGAACTTGACCTTGCCTTCGACCATCGGACCACTCGGACCGGAGTCGCGATGATAGCCGCCTCCGCCAAACCGGTCGCCGCCCCCGCCGAACCGGTCGCCGCCGCCGAAGCGTCCGCCGCCGCCACCGCGACGATCGCCGAAATCGCGGCGCGGGCCGCGTGATGCGGTCGGGTCTGCCGTGCTCGTGTCGACGCTGTGCACCGCGACGACCTGGAGCCCGCGAGGCGAGTCCTGCAGATCGCAGACGATCGTTGCACCCTGCGGAAGCTCCGCATGTCCTGCCGCCTGCAAAGCCGATGCGTGGCAAAACGCATCACTGCCGCTTTCCAACGTAACGAAGCCGTATCCCTTGGTTGCGTTAAACCACTTGACTGTGCCCTTGACCGACGCCTGCGCGAGGGAGCGCGAGCCGCCACTATCGAAGTTCGCCATATGCCGAATGCCACCGCTGCGCCGGACACACCCAGTTCAGACACCCGCCCATCCGGCTGGAGCGGGTGCGTCCCAAGTATCATGCGCAAAACTAGGGTGAATCCGCAACAGGGGGCACGGGCCGCGCAAGGATCGTACCCGTAGTGGTTCGTCTGCCGTGCTTGTCGGGAGGAACCGGCTCCGCTCATGTGACAGCCGTAAACGCCCGATTTGGCAGGGTGCCGGCGCCCGCCCCGAACGGGAGGCCAGGACGCCTGCCGCAATTTTATCAGACAGTGAAAATGCTGAAATGACGGGGGTTTGCCGCATTCTTTCACTCTGACCTCCGGCCAAGAGGCGATCTCCCGCCCGGCCCACGAGCTGGCGTGGAGTGCCGCGAAGCGCCCAATGCTGACGGCGCTCCTGGCGACCAAGAAGCTACTTGAGGAAGTCGAGCAGGATCGCGTTCACGCGGTCAGGCTCGTCATGGGCGACCCAATGCGTCGCGTCGGGCAGGTAGGTCAGCCGTGCGTCGGCGCAGAGCGCCTTGCTCGCCTCGGCAAGCGCTGGGAGTGCATACGGATCCAATTTGCCCCAGATGATCTGGACCGGCACGGGAATGCCACCCGCCCGGATCGGCTCGAAGTTGCGGCGCAGGATCGCGCGGTACCAGTTGATCGTTGCCGTCAACGCGCCGGGCTGACGCCAGGCTTCGCGGTAACGCTCGGCCTCGTCATCACTCAGAGGTGCCTTCGATTGGCGCAGCGCTGCGAGCGCGTTGCGGAAATTCCCCGCACGCAGCAGCGCCTCGGGCAGCCATGGAATCCGGAAGGCGCGGACGTACCAGCTCGCGCGCCGCTGCACGGGGTCGTTGTCCATCGCATCGCGCCATATCGCCGGGTGGGGGCAATTGAGGACCGCGAGCCTTCGCACCTTCTCGGGGTGTCGGGTTGCCGTCCACCATGCCGCAACCGCGCCCCAGTCGTGCCCGACCAGGTTGAAGGGCTGGTCGGTGTAATGCGCTGCCAGCGCCACGACATCGTCAGCAAGACGGTCGACGTCGTAGCTGGCGATGCCGCTCGGCTTGTCGGAGAGGTTGTAGCCGCGCTGGTCCGGCACAATGACGCGATAGCCAGCGGCTGCCAGTGCGCCGAGCTGGTGGCGCCAGCCGAACCAGAA
>Ga0335070_10011736_pt1 | contig 10230 bp, 8 predicted proteins | sample Lox_Sample_13_FD_206722 | JGI IMG/M metagenome (GOLD analysis project Ga0335070, IMG submission 206722) | Soil microbial communities from Loxahatchee National Wildlife Refuge, Florida, United States - Lox_Sample_1.3 | ecosystem: Environmental > Terrestrial > Soil > Wetlands | place: USA: Florida... | reverse complement strand
GGCCGAGTTGACCAGGATGTCGAGGCGGTTGTGCGCAGCCTTGATCTCCGCCACCGCCGCTTTCAGCACGGCGCTGTCCTCCAGCACCAGGTGCACCGCCTGGTGTCCGCGACCCGGAAGCGCGCGCACGACGGCCGCGGCACGATCGGCCCCCTTGTTGTAGCCGACCCACACCGTCGCACCCGCCGCGGCGAGCCGCCGCGCCGTCGCGGCACCGATGCCGCTGCTGCCGCCGGTCACCAACGCCACGCGCTGCGCGAGATCCTGTCCTGACATGAGCGGTTCCTTCGTCCCGGTTTGAATTTGCTAAAACTTCACCGGCAACGTTATATCGGGAAACAAACCGGACCGGGAGGAGCACATGCCGACGGCACGCATCAACGGCCTCGATATCTACTACGAGGACACCGGCGGCGCGGGACCGGTGCTGCTGTTCAGCCACGGCTTCCTGATGGACCGCGAGATGTTCGCCCCGCAGATCGCGGCGCTCAAGGGGGGCTATCGGTGCATCGCCTGGGACGAGCGCGGCTTCGGCAAGACCGGACCGGTCGCGCAGCCGTTCTCCTATTGGGATTCGGCGCGCGATGCGCTCGGCGTGCTGGCGCATCTCAACGTGCCGTCGGCGACCTGGATCGGCATGTCGCAGGGCGGGTTCCTCGCCATGCGCGCGGCCTTGCTCGAGCCGGCCAAGGTCAAGGCGCTGGTACTGATCTCGACAAGGTCGGGTCTCGACACGCAGCAGACCATCGACGAGTTCCGCGGCCTGCGGGCGGAGTGGGAGAAGAACGGTGCGGCGAACGCCAAAGGCATGCTGGCCGACATCCTGCTCGGCAAGAACCGCGCCGAGCCGGCGCCGTGGTTCGCCAAATGGGAGAAGATGACGAAGCAGAGCCTCCTCTATCCGATCGACGCGCTCACCGGCCGCGACGACCTGACGCCGCGGATCAAGGACCTCAAGTGTCCGGCGATCGTGTTCCATGGCGATGCCGACGTGGCGATCGACATCCAGCACGGCGAGGCGCTCGCCAAGGCGCTGCCGAACTGCCAGAAGTTCGTGCGCGTGCCCGGCGCCGGCCACACGCCGAACCTGACGCATCCCGATGTCGTCAATCCGCTGCTGACCGAATTTCTCGGAAAGTTCGCCTAAGGAGAGCCAGCATGCAGTCCGATCCGGCCCGCCGCGCCCGCGGCATCGAGAAGTTCGCCGAGATCATGGGTCATCCCGTCGAGCAGATGGAAAAGAACTTCCGCGACCTGGCTCCGGATCTCGCCACGTTCATCCTCGAGACTGTGTTCGGCGACGTGTACCAGGACGGCACCCTCGACAACCGCACGCGCATGATCGTCAACGTCGCGGCGCTGACCGCCATGGGCACGGCCCAGCCGCAGCTCCGCAACTATCTGAATGCGGCACTGCGCGCCGGCGTCAGCCGCCAGCAACTGGTGGCGATCATGGTCCAGCTCGCGGCCTTTGCCGGACTGCCCGCGGCGATCAACGGCGTCGCGGCCTGCCGCGAAGTCTTCGCCGCCGCGGATGGGGCGAAGAAGCCGTAGCATTGATTATGACTCCGGAATCGCGCGCAAAATGCAAAGGCCGCTCCTAAGTCACTGATTAAAAATGCCGGAAACCGCCCATAGGCATTTTGCGCGGACGATTTTCGCGATCCGTGCGCAAAACGGTTTTCCTTGTGATTTCAGAAGCTTATCGATTCGCCGGCCGGACCGGCCGCGAAAGAATATGACCATTTTCGAGTGTAGACAGCGCTTCGTCTTGTTTGGTATTATGTATACCAGATAAGAAATACCAACTCGACGTTCGACCACTTCTTTCAGGGACAGGAGGCGGTGATGCGGGTTTCGGACATTCTGCGCAGGAAGGACACGCGGATCATCACGGTGCGGCTGCGCGAGACCGCCGCCACCGCGGCCATGATCATGAAGCGTGAAAAGATCGGCGCGCTCGTCGTCAAGGACGTGTGCCGCAGCGAGGGTGCGAACGTCACCGTCGGCGTCTTCTCGGAGCGCGACCTCGCGAAGGCTGTCTCGCTCCACGGCCGCGCCGCCCTCGACAAGCCGATCGCCGAGCTGCTGCCGACCACCTTCGTCAGCTGCCACCAGAACGACACCATCGGAGACGTGATGCGCCTGATGCTCGACCGCGAGCTGCGCGTAGTGCCGGTGATGGAAGAGCATTCGCTCATCGGCGTGATCACGATGCGCGACCTCATCCCGTTCCTGCTGCCGAGCACGGCCGATCAGGCGACGGATACGGCGCGCCCCGCCGCGTAAGCGGCAGGCGGAGCGGCGAGAACCCGAACGATTACGGCGGATCGTCTGCCGCTGCAGGAGTCAGCGGCGCGGAATTGTCGTGAACGCGTCCGAGATCCACGACATCGCCGCCTCGCCACCGTCCAACAGAACGGCAGCAACGCACATCATCACAAGCATGGCTCCCGTCGCGTAGAACGACAGCGTGCGCGTCCGGGCTCGGGCAAAGCGCCGGCCGAAATAACGGCGATGGGACGACGGTATGAGCGAGAGCACGGCGGCACGATAACCGCACAGGCCGTCGCATCCGAGTGTCAAAAACAGGGTCGCGGCGCCAAAGACGCAGCAGCGAGCGTCGTTGGAGCCACGCCGTCGCTTCGACGTGGCGCAGCGCGGCTATCGCCGCGCCGCCTCGATCGCGCGCCAGATGCGGTCGCTGGTCGCCGGCATGTCGAGGGCGCGCACGCCGAGCGGCGCCAGCGCGTCGAGGATCGCGTTCATCACCGCCGGCAAAGCGCCGACAGTGCCCGCCTCGCCCGCGCCTTTGACGCCGAGCGGGTTGAGCTTGGTGGGCACGGGGTTGCTCTTCACCACCATGTCGGGAAAGTCGGTGGCGCGCGGCATCGCATAATCCATGAACGACGCCGACAGCAGCTGGCCCGACGACAGGTCGTACGCCACCTGCTCCATCAGCACCTGGCCCAGCCCTTGTGCCACCCCGCCGTGGATCTGGCCTTTGAGGGTCAGCGGATTGACGACCGTGCCGACGTCGTCGACCACCAGATAGGCGGCGACCTCCACCGCACCCGTATCCGGATCGACCTCGACCTCGCACACGTGGCAGCCGTTCGGAAACGTGTCCTGCGGCGGCGAGAACGTGCCGGATTCATAGAAACCGGGCTCGAAACCCTTCGGCAGCTTGGCGTGATCGAACGCCGCGCGCGCCACCTCCTTGAAGCTCAGCCCGCGATCGGTCCCGCTCACGGTGAACCGGCCGTCCGCGAAAGAAATGTCCGCTTCCGCCGCCTCCAGCAGATGTGCTGCGATCTTCTTGCCCTTCTCGATCAGCTTGCCGGCCGCGGTCCACGCGGCGGTGCCGCCGATCACCGTCGAGCGCGACCCGTTGGTGCCGATGCCGAACGCCACCTTGTCGGTATCGCCTTCGACATATTGCAGGTCCGTCGGCGCGATGCCGAGCCGCTCGCACACGATCTGCTTGAACGTCGTCTCGTGTCCCTGCCCCTGGTTCTTCGAGCCCATCAGCAGCATCGCCGTGCCGCCGGGGTTGAAGCGGATCTCGGCGTATTCGAGCCCGGGTGTCGCTGCGCGCTCGATCGCGTTGGCGACGCCGATGCCGCGCAGCTTGCCGCGGCGCTTCGCGTCGTCGCGGCGCGCCGCAAAGCCTTTGTAATCGGCCGCGACCAGCGCATCGTCCATGTTCTTGGGGAAATCGCCACAGTCGTAGTTGAAGCCCAAGGCCGTCTTGAACGGCATCGCCGAAGCCGGGATCAGGTTCTTCCGCCGCAGTTCCAGGGGATCCTTGGCCAGTTCGCGCGCCGCATCGTCGATCAGGCGCTCGATGACATAGATCGCCTCCGGGCGGCCGGCGCCGCGGTAGGGTGCCGTCGCCGGCGTATTGGTGATCACCGCCGTGACGCGCGCATGCGCCGCGGGAATAGTGTAAACGCCGGTCACCGCCGCGACGCTCGTGAAGATCGACAAGAGATTGCGATCGGACGACAGATAGGCGCCGATGTTGGCAAGGGTGCGGACCTTGAGCCCGAGGAACTGGCCGTCCTTGTCCAGTGCCAGCTCGGCTTCGGTGACGTTGTCCCGCCCGTGCTCGTCGGCGAGGATGGCTTCGCTGCGCTCGCAGGTCCATTTCACCGGCCGGCCGAGCTTGCGCGCGGCCCACAACACCAGCCGGTGCTCGGGGTATTGCCAGCCCTTGGTCCCGAAGCCGCCGCCGACATCGCCCGCGATCACCCGCACCTTGTATTCTGGAACCTTGAACACGCGGTCGGCGAGCACCTGGCGCACGCGGTGCGGATACTGGACGTCCGCATACAGGATGAAGCGCTCATCGCGCTCGTCATATTCGCCCGTGGCGCCGCGCGGCTCCATGAATTGGGCATGGACACGTGAAATGACATAGCGCCGCTTCACCACGTGCGCGGCTTTTGCGAACGCGGCGTCGGTTGCGGCCGCATTGCCGGTCTCCCAGACGTGCGAGATGTTGTCCGGGCATTCGTCCCACACCGCCGCACTGCCCGGCACCGGCGCGTCGGCCGTCGAGACCACCGCCGGCAACGCCTCGAAATCGATCTCGATCAGCTCTGCCGCATCCTTGGCCTGCGCCAAGGTCTCGGCGACGACCAGCGCCACCGGCTCACCGACATAGCGGACGCGATCCTTGGCGAGGATCGGATGCACCCGGCCGAACATCGGCGAGCCGTCCGGCCGCGTGCGCTTGAGCGCCACGGCCGTCGTGCCGAGCCCATCGGCGGCATATTCGGCGTTGGTATAGACGCCGAGCACGCCGGGCGCGCGCTTCGCGGCGTCGGTCGCCAGCGACTTGATCCGCGCATGCGCGTGCGGCGAGCGGAGCAGGAACGCATAGGCCTGGCCCGGCCGGTTGATGTCGTTGATGTACTGACCGCCGCCGCGCAGCAAGCGCGTGTCTTCGAATCGCCTGACCGACTGACCGATGCCGAACTCGCCCATATCCCAACCTCTGTTCCGCAGATGTGCCGGCCATTGTAACGACGGAGGCGAATGATTGTCGCCGAATTTGCGTCTATGCTCCGCCCGAACCGGCTGGACGGGGAAGAATGGACGTCATCAAGGCGACGGCGGCGTATGAGCGCTGGCTCAGGGGCGAGACCGAGGTCGTGGATCGCGACCTGCGCTATAAGCACGCGTGCATGGACGCGAGCCTGTTCGCCTTCTTCCGCGCCACGTTCTATCGCTGGGTGCCGCTGTGGCAGGCGACCTGCGGCGAGCTGACAAAGGCGCCGGCCCTGCTTGGCGTCGGCGACCTGCATATCGAGAACTTCGGCAGCTGGAGCGACAGCGAGGGCCGCCTGGTGTGGGGCGTGAACGACGTCGACGAGGCGACGACGATGCCCTACGCGGTCGACCTCGTGCGCTTGGCCACCAGCGCCCTCGTGGCCCGGCGCGAGGACCACCTGGCGATCGCTCCCGACGACGCCTGCGCGGCCATTCTCGAAGGCTATGTCGACGGGCTGGAGGACGGCGGCGGCGCGTTCGTTCTCGAGGAGGAGCATCCGGGCCTGCGCGCCTGGGCGCTGGCCGCCGACCGGGCGCCGCCGAAATTCTGGGCCAAGCTTGTGGCGTTCCGCACCGTCCGCGCTCCGCCCGCAGTGCAGAAGATGCTCGCCGCGAGCCTGCCGGATCGCCGGCTCACCTTCCGAACCGTTCACCGCATCTCCGGGCTTGGCAGCCTCGGCCGGCCGCGCTACGTCGCCATTGCCTCGTGGGCCGGCGCCAATGTCGCGCGCGAAGCGAAGCCGATGCTGCGGTCCGCGTATGGCTGGGCGCTCGGCCGCAGCGATGGACGTTGGCGCGGCGCCGACCTCTTGAAGACGGCGATCCGTTGCCCGGATCCCGGCATCCGCTATGTCGACCGCTGGCAGGTCCGCCGCCTCGCCCCCTATTGTTCACGGATCGAGTTATCGTCCCTGCCGAAGACGCGCGACGAGCATCGGCTGCTCCATGCGATGGGCCGCGAGACCGCCAATCTCCATCTCGGCACGCGCCAGGCGAAAGCGCCGGTGTTGCGGCATCTCGGCCGGCAGAAGGACAGCTGGCTCGAACGGGCCGCGCGCGCCATGCTGAAGGCGACCAAGGCCGACTGGAAGGCGTGGCGCGCGCGCCGCAGGGCTGTGTCATGAGCCGGCTGCGCATAGGCATCGTCGGCGCCGGAATGGTCGGGGTCGCGGCGGCAAGCCATCTCCAGCGCAACGGGCACGACGTCGTGCTGATCGACGCCGGCAACCCCGGCGAGGGTGCGTCGTTCGGCAACGCCGGCTGTCTCAACGGCTCGTCCGTGGTGCCGATGTCGATGCCGGGCGTGGTGCGCAACGTGCCGCGCTGGCTCTTCGATCCACTCGGCCCGCTGTCGATCCGCTGGCGCTACCTGCCGCTGCTGGCGCCGTGGCTCCTCCGCTTCGTCCGCGCCGGCACGCCGGAGCGCGTCGGGACGCAGGCGCGCGCCTTGCGCTCGCTCTTGAAACCGTCGATCGACTGTCTGGCGCCGCTGGTCAAGGACGCCGGCGCCGATGATCTCGTCTTCCGGCTCGGCCATCTCTTCGCCTATCGCTCCGACGCCAGCTTCGCCAAGGAGCGCGCGGCCTGGCGGCTGCGCGCCGACAACGGCATCGAATGGGACGAATTCGACGCCAACGAACTGCACCAGCTCGAACCCGCACTGTCGCGCGAGTACGTCCGCGGCATCGTCGTACGCGAGAACGGCCATATCGCCAACCCGCTGCGCCTCGTGCAGCGGCTGGCGGAAACGGTCGTGCGCAACGGCGGCGCGCTGAAGCGCGCCCATGTCAGCGGCTTCGACGTGAGCGAGGGGCGGCTCTGCGCGATCCGCACCGACGGCGGTCCGATCCCCGCCGACCGTGCCGTGATCGCGACCGGCGCGTATTCCCGGCCGCTCGCCGCCGCACTCGGCGACCGCATCCCGCTCGAAACCGAGCGCGGCTATCACCTGATGATCAAGGATCCCGAGGCGATGCCGCGCATCCCGACCGCCGATGCCGACGGCAAGTTCGTCGCGACGCCGATGGAGACCGGCCTGCGGTTCGCCGGCACGGTCGAGCTCGCGAGCCTCGACGCGCCGCCCGACTGGCGCCGCGCGCATGTCCTGCTAGACCAGGGCCGGCGCATGCTGCCGGGGCTGGCGCGACATCACCCCGATGACCGGGTCAGTGTGTGGATGGGCCGGCGGCCCAGCATGCCCGACTCCCTTCCGGTCATCGGTCGGTCGCGCGGCTCGCCCGACGTCATCTATGCCTTCGGGCACGGACATGTCGGCATGGTGGCAGCGCCGATGACCGGCAAGCTCGTGGCCGAATTGATCGACGGCCGCCCGCCGAGCGTCGATCTCGCGCCGTTCCGGCCAGATCGCTTTTAGCAAGTTAATCGGTCATTGCGAGGAGCGCAGCGACGAAGCAATCCAGGGGCCGCGACACTGACCCCTGGATTACTTCGCTCAGTTCGTTCGCTCGCAGTGACGTTCGACCCGTCAGTAGACCGCCGGGACGTACATCTCCTTCGGCACCGGGTTGCGGTGATAGTCCGGGCTGTGCAGCCGGTCCGGCAGCACGATCCGCTCGTGGCGGACCTCTTCGCAGGGGATCTGGCTCAGCAGGTGGTGGATGCAGTTGAGCCGCGCGCGCTTCTTGTCGACGGCCTCGACGACCCACCATGGCGCCTCGGGGATGTGCGTACGCTCCAGCATGTCCTCCTTCGCCTTGGTGTACTGCTCCCAGCGGCGGCGGGATTCGAGGTCCATCGGGCTGAACTTCCACTGTTTGACCGGATCGAGGAGGCGCATCTTGAAGCGCAGGTGCTGCTCCTCGTCGGTGATCGAGAACCAGTACTTCAGCAGAATGATGCCGGAGCGGACGAGCATGCGCTCGAACTCCGGCACGGAGTGGAAGAACTCCTCAACCTCGGCCGGCGAGCAGAAGCCCATGACGCGCTCGACGCCGGCGCGGTTGTACCAGCTGCGGTCGAAGAGGACGATTTCGCCGCCGGCCGGAAGATGTGACACGTAGCGCTGGAAATACCACTGCGTGCGCTCGCGCTCGTTCGGCGCCGGCAGGGCAGCGACCCGGCAGACGCGCGGATTGAGACGCTGCGTGATCCGCTTGATGACGCCGCCTTTGCCGGCCGCGTCGCGTCCTTCGAAGATCACGACGACCTTCAGCTTTTTGTGCATGACCCAGTCCTGGAGCTTCACCAGGCCGCTCTGGAGCCGGAACAACTCTTTGAAGTAGTAGTGCCGGTCGAGAAGCTCGTACGTGGCCTCGCGCGGAACCGCGATCCCGTCGATGAGCTCGGCGAGCCGCCCGTCGTCGAGCTCCATCTCGAGCTCCTCGTCGAGATTGTCGGCGATTTCGGCCGCCACGCGAGCGGTCTCACCTTTGTCTCCGTCCATTGTTGCTGCCCTCCCCTCGTTCGCTTGGCCGCTCACTCGTCCTGGCGGTGCACGTCATGCACCAGGATGGCGGAGCCGTCGCTCGGCATCGCGAGCCACTTCCGATGCTTCAAGGTCCGCTTGGTGTCCTCGTAGCCGCTCTGCCAGTGCTCGCGCATCGAGGTCGCCGAGAACTCATAGTCCTTGGCGTGACCTTCATAGGCCTTCTGCTGATAGATCAGGTGCAGGATCGTGATCTCAGGCAGATCGGCGAGCTCGTCGCGCAGCCGCCGCTCTTCATCGCTGAGCTGCTCGTCCGGCACCTTCGTGAGAGCCTGATAGAGCCGCCGCTTCCACGTATGGAGGCGGCGATAGACGTCGGTGTTGTAGCGGGTGCGCGACGAGTACATGATGTCCTTGTGCCGCGCCAACACGTCCTGGATGTCGCGCGGCAGGACCCCGCGCGAGCTGAACAGGTCGACCTGGAACACCAGCGTGTTGAGGCTGTCCTCCTGGTCGAGCAGGTGCTGCAGCGGCGTGTTCGAGACGATCCCGCCGTCCCAGTAATAGTCGGTGCCGATCTTCACCATCGGCAGCGCCGGCGGCAGCGCGCCGCTTGCCATCACATGCTCGGGCTCGATCTCTTCGTCGCGGTTGTCGAAATAGATGAAATTGCCCGACAGCACGTTGACCGCTCCGACCGCAAAGCGGGTCGTGCGCGAATTGATCAACGAAAAATCGACCAGCTCCAGCAAAGTGTCGCGGAGCGGCGTGCTGTCGTAGTAGCTGGTCGCGGAGGCGGCCCCCGCATGCGACAGCCACGGGCCGGGTTGCCGCGGCGTGAAGAAGCCCGGCTGGCCCTGCAGCATGGTCATCCACGAGCTGGTCGCATTGCGCGCCTTGCGGAAGATGTCGCCGTCGGGCGTGTACAGCCAGATCTTGCGATCGGTGATCCTCTCCCAGAACTCGCGAAGCCTGTCGAGCCGCGCGCGCGGCTCGTTGCCGGCGATGATCGCCGCATTGATCGCGCCGATCGATACGCCGGAGACCCAATCCGGCTCCATGCCGGCCTCGTGAAGCGCCTGATAGACGCCAGCCTGATAGGCGCCGAGCGCGCCGCCGCCCTGCAGGACGAGCGCGACACGATCGCAGCGCTCCGGCCGTCCTTCGAGGCGGAACGCCTGCCGTTGCGAGACCGGCGTCGTGGCATCCATGCGAGTCACCCTCTGATGAAAACTGCGCATCATAAGAAGCGCAAATTGCAGGACCGTGACGGCCGCTGTGAACCGATCTGTGGATTGTCATCCGATGTTCACCGTGGTGGCGCATCTCTGTCACTGAAACGACCGCGACGGCGGCCTATCTAAACCCTGCAGACGAGCGACGGTCGGAGACGACCGATGCGGCCGGTCCATGTCAGGGGGATCAACGCATGCGCAAGCAAGATGTGTTGAAGCTGGCGTCGATGCCCGCCGCCGGGCCGAGCTACCCGGCCGGGCCGTACCGGTTCGTCGACCGCGAATACATGATCATCACCTACGAGACCGATCCGCAGGTGATCCAGGAGCAGCTGCCGGAGCCGCTGGAGCCGATCGCCGAGCCGATCGTCCACTACGAGTGGATCAGCATGCCCGACAGCTCCGGCTTCGGCAGCTACACCGAATCCGGCCTGGTGATCCCCTGCCGCTACGACGGCCTCGACGTGAACTTCATCTCGCAGATGTATCTCGATGACGATCCGCCGATCGCCGCAGGCCGCGAAATCTGGGGCTTTCCCAAGAAATACGCGC
>Ga0335070_10011735_pt1 | contig 10230 bp, 9 predicted proteins | sample Lox_Sample_13_FD_206722 | JGI IMG/M metagenome (GOLD analysis project Ga0335070, IMG submission 206722) | Soil microbial communities from Loxahatchee National Wildlife Refuge, Florida, United States - Lox_Sample_1.3 | ecosystem: Environmental > Terrestrial > Soil > Wetlands | place: USA: Florida... | reverse complement strand
TGAATGATGTGAATAACCGTTCCTGCCCTGTGACAAGCAAAAGAGGTGCCGCGCGGAATTTTGAACGATTTAGCCGGCCAGGACTCTGGCGATCCGCACGAAGGAGGCGATCGACCTGGTCAGCTCGACGTGGGATGGAAAAGACTTCCTGATCAGGTGAGGCGCACGCGCTCGATGAGCTGATCGCGGGACTGCAGGAGCATGGTCGCGACCTCGTCCGCACCGCGTCGCCCCTCTCGTCGGCCGGCCGCCTGGCCGCGAGCTTCGCGAGGGTCTCGCTCGCGACCTGGAAAATGGCTTGGACCTCTTTCTCGGACAGACGCTGGGCCTGACGGTCCCGCTTGGCCCGGCTCAGCGCGGGAAGCACGATATCGTCGTACACCTGCTCCCGCGAGTGCTCCGCGAGGTAGCCGTCAAGGATCTGGGCTCCCTCGGCGGAGTCGTTGGCGAGCAGGCGCTGGTAGTAGCTGATATCGGCAGGAAGCCCCTGCTCGTCCGTCATCATCACGTCGAGGAATCCGAGAGCAGCCACGTGCTTGCCGAGGACGACGAGACACACGGTGAGCGGCGTCCCCAGCGCGAGCCCGACGGGGCCCCACAGCCAGGTCCAGAACGCAAGGGCGACGAACAGGGCGACCTGCGAGACCCCGGTGGTATGACCATAGAGAAGCGGCTCGATCACCGTGTAGGTGAGCAGCTCGACTACGAGAAAGAGGGCCGCGGTGAGAAGGGGCCGCTGCCAGTCGCTGAATACCGCGAGGCTCAAGGCCATTGGCGCCACCGCGGCCATCAGGGGGCCCAGATAGGGGATGAAGCGAAGAGCGAAGGCCAGGAATCCCCACATGACCGCGTAGGGAACGCCGATGAAGGAGAGGCCGGTGCCGAGGGCGAGGCCGTAGCCGGCGTTGATCATGGTCTGGGCGACCAGATAATGGCTGATGCGCTCCGCCGCTTCATCCAGCGCCCGCGTCACGCTGGCGAGGCGGCCGTGACCGGTGAGCCGAATGAAGCGGTTCCGGATCTCGTGCTGCTCGATGAGCATGAACATCACGAGGACGACGACGAACCCGGCGCCGCCCAGAGCCTCGAGGATTCGCGGGATCTGCCAGATCCCCCCGGAGTCGGACTTGACCACCACGGGGACCGGCTTGGTCTCCCCCTTGGCCACTTGGTCCTTTTGGAGCTCCCCGAGGACTTCCTTCGCGGTGGACTGGGCCTGCTCGAGACCGCGATGCTTTCCCGCGCCGCGCAGATCGGCAATCTTCCGCATGAGGTTGCCTTTGTAGTGCGGGAGCTCGGATGCGAGAGCCAGACCTTGCTGAGCGATGACCCATGCGATTCCGCCGAGCGCGGAGAAAACCAGCCCGACGACGAGGATGACCGCCACCACTCGGCCCCCCCGCCAGCGCCCAAGGCCCGCTCTCTCGAGCGCGCCCACCATGGGGCTGAGCAGAAAGGTCAGCAGTCCCGCCACGGCGAGTGGGACGAGCACCTCCTTTCCCCAGTAGAGCGCGGCAATGACGGGAAGGACGCTCGCGCCGATCAGATAGGGACGAAGGTGTCGGAGCACACCTCGAGGGTCCAGTGATGCGGGTACGGGTCCCGGTGGCCTCTCGGGTTGCGGACCGAGAGACCCGGCCGGGGGTCGAGGGCTGCGTTCGTCCATCACGGGTCCTCCATTCCGATGTTCCGTAGGCAACCCTCGTGCCGATCGGCGGTGGCGCTGACAAGCCAGCGCTCGCTTGAACTGCATTCCTCGCGGGTGTCGTGCGGGCCGGCACGGAGTGTTTACCGGGTAGTTCCTTCTCGGGCACCATTCTCATCCTTCGCGAGAAGATCACCCACTTCGACGACGAGCGGATTCCCAAGCGGATCGTTCACGCCCGGGCGCCGCGGCGCACATTGACCGGAGTTTCTTCGTGACACGAGCCCATCCGGACACGCACGGCCGATCGGGTGGATGCATGCGGTCAGGCACGGGGCTTGCTTGGGCGAGGACGCAGGGACGTTCACCTCACGATCAGGAGAGCCTCTATGCCCAGGACGAAGAAGCACGCAACGAAACAGGACGCCATCTCGCTCCTAGAGAAAGACCATGCGAAGGTCCGTGCCCTGCTCGCCGAGCTCACGGAGAGCGCGGAGCGGGCCACGACGAAGAGGCAGGAGTTGCTTGCGGAGATCGAGCGCGAGCTCAAGATCCACACGACCATCGAAGAGGAGATCTTCTATCCTGCCTTCCGTGATGCGGCAGAAAAGGCGGAGGATCGCAAGCTCTACTACGAGGCGGTGGAAGAACACCACGTGGTCGACACCGTGCTCCCGGAACTCAAGGTCACCGATATCGCCTCGGAGTCCTTCGCGGCCAAGGCCAAGGTCCTCAAGGACTTGGTCGAGCATCACGCCGAGGAGGAGGAGACCGAGATGTTCTCGCGCGCGCGAAAGCTGCTTGGTCGAGAGGAGCTAGTTCGGCTGGGGGAGGAGCTAGCGAAAGGGAAGGTCTCACTCACCGAAAACGTGCTGACGAAGCTGGTCGAGCTGGTGCGACCCTAGCGCGTGCGAGCGGTGTCCCCTCCCGGCTGATCGGAGGAAGGCACCGGTTTGCCGACCTCTCGCTTCCCAGCCAGAGGCCGGCGAGCGCGGCAGCCATCATGGCGGGAAGGAACAGCCACCCCAGGAGGTGATCGGTGCCTCAGACGTGAGTCGCGGACGGGCGAAGGCGAGGCACCCCGGGCGCACCCGCCGGATCATGGGGTCTTCTCGGAGTCCGGACCCACCATGGTTTCCGGTCGCACGACGCGGTCGAACTGCTCCGCAGTGACATAGCCGAGAGCGAGGGCGGCCTCCCGGAGCGTCATCCCCTTGTGGTGCGCGTGCTTGGCGATCTCCGCCGCCTTGTCGTAGCCGATATGGGGCGCGAGCGCCGTCACCAGCATGAGTGACTCGTGCACGTGGCGTGCGATGCGCTTGTGATCCGGCTCGATGCCTACCGCACAGTGCTCGCGGAAGGAGTCACAGGCATCGGCCAGCAGGAGTATCGAGCGCAGAACATTGTGAATGATGAGCGGCTTGAAGACATTGAGCTCGAAGTTACCGGAGGCGCCGCCGATGGTCACGGCCACGTCATTGCCGATGACCTGGGCGCAGACCATGGTCATGGCCTCGCACTGGGTCGGATTGACCTTGCCCGGCATGATGCTGCTGCCCGGCTCGTTCTCCGGGATCCGGAGCTCGCCGAGGCCCGCGCGGGGTCCGGACGCGAGCCACCGCACGTCGTTCGCGATCTTGGTCAGCGAGGTGGCCAGGGTCTTGAGGGCCCCGCTGGTTGTGACCAGCGCCTCATGGGAGGCCAGCGCCTGAAACTTGTTCGGCGCGCTCCGGAAGGGCAACCCCGTAAGCGCGGCCAATCGCGCCGACACCCGCTCGCCGAAGCCGGCGGGCGCGTTGAGTCCGGTGCCGACGGCGGTGCCCCCGATGGCGAGCTCGTAGAGACCCGGCATGGTCGCGCGGATCACCGTCAGGGCATGGTCGAGCATGGCGACCCAGCCGGAGATCTCCTGGCCCAGGGTGAGCGGCGTGGCGTCCTGGAGATGCGTGCGGCCGATCTTCACGATATCGGCGAACGCCCGCGCCTTCTCGTCGAGGACATCGCGCAGCTTCCCGACCGCAGGCAAGAGGCGGGCGGCGATCTCGCTGACGGCAGCCAGGTGCATCGCCGTGGGAAAGGTATCGTTGGAGGACTGCGAGCGGTTGACGTGATCATTCGGGTGCACCGGCTTCTTGGAGCCCAGCTCTCCTCCCAGCAGCTCGATGGCGCGATTGCCGATGACTTCATTGGCGTTCATGTTGCTCTGGGTGCCGCTGCCCGTCTGCCACACCACCAGCGGGAAATGCCCGTCGAGCTTGCCGGCGATCACCTCGTCGGCCGCCTCGACGATGGCGCGCGCCACGTCCGCAGGAAGCAGCCCAAGCTCGGCATTGACCTCGGCACAGGCCCGCTTGAGCTGGCCGAAGGCACGGATCATCTCGCGCGGGAAGCGCTCTCCCGCGATCTTGAAGTGCTCGAGAGAGCGCTGCGTCTGGGCACCCCAGTAACGATCGGCGGGCACCTCGATGGCGCCCATGCTGTCGGTCTCGCGTCGTGTCTTCATGGCAGTAGAATAGCATCAAGTCGCGACCGTCTTCCTTCGACCTCTCAGCCATAGACGTTGTTACCCGGTAGGAACTACCCGCCGAGCGGGCGTCTTGGCGTAAACGGCCCCTCCGTCCTGCGATTCGACTCCAGAGCCCCGGGCACACCCTTTGCACGCTTTCTCCATGACTCGTTGAGGTCAAGGAGGCCAACAATGAACGAGACCATCCGGGACGTCATGACCCCGAACCCTTGTGCCATCTCGCCGACGGCATCGGTGCTCGAGGCGGCTCAAGTCATGTGTGGCTACGATATCGGCGACGTGATCGTGCTCGAAGAAGAGCGTCTCTTCGGCATCCTGACCGACCGCGATATCGTGGTGCGTGCCCTCGCCGAAGGCGCGGATCCGGAGACGACGCCGGTGGGCGAGATTTGTAGTCGCGACCTCACCACCATCGAGCCCACCGCCAGTGTCGGCCAGGCGGTACGGCTCATGCGGGAAAGGGCCATACGGCGCCTCCCCGTCGTCGATGACGAGGGCTTCGTGATGGGGATCGTCTCTTTGGGCGACGTGGCGGTCGAGCGGGACCGCCGGTCCGCGCTGGGAGATATCAGCGCGGCACCGCCGAACACCTAGAGTGTTCGGGAGCGCCCGAGGGCGACCTATCGGCTCGCCGGAACCGCCGCCGAGCCGCTGGTGAAGACGATATGCCCGATGAGCGCTTCAGCCGTCGAATGCGTATCGTTCGTGTCGATCGAGAGCGCTATTGCCCTGGGATCTTCGGGGTCTTCCCCGAAGATCCTCCGGTAATCCTCGTACACGTTGCGTCGCTCCGTCAGCCACTGGTCGAGCTCTCGCGAGCCGGATCGCAAGACGAAAAAGGTGACGGTGCCCGTCTTGCGGCTCTTCTCCACCGTGTCGGCCGGGACCGAGGCATCCCAGGCATACGCGATCAGGCGCGAGCGCACCATCGCCGGAAATCTCGGCCAGATCACGTAGATGTGGCTGGTGAGATCGGAAGTCTCCTTCCGCCGGATGTCGGCTCCTTCGGGAAGCTTCACGACTTTCCACGTCCACTCGAGGACGGGGGTGGCGCGCAGATTGATGCGGATCTCCTTGGTGATCGTCGAGTGCTCGTTGCGGCTCTTGAGACTGAGAGCCTTGCGACCCTCCTCTTCCACCAGCGAGAAGCTGTACGCCGCCCGCCCGCCGAATGTTTCGTATCTGGTCCATCCGGCGGGAATGCCACTCGTTCCGGTAGGAATCTGCGACCAATCCTCGACCAGGCTCACTTTCGCCGCAGCCGCCAGCCGCAGACCAGGCAGGAGCGCCCCAAGCAGGAGAGGCCCTAGACAGAGCGCCAAGGTCGCGTAGACCGCGATTCGGCTCACCGCTCGGTGAATCCTCTACACCGCGCGCGCGGCGTCTTCCTCGATCTCGAGCGCACGGATGGTCTCGGCCGTGGGCACCCCCGAGGCCGCATCCCAGCCCTGCTCGACGTAGTAGTCGGTCACGATCTTGTCCTGCTGCTCCGAGGTCAGCCCCGCGTGCTTGGGCAGTGGATCACTGAATCGAGCAGGCAGCCGGTCGTCGGTGCGGCCAAAGCCTTCGCGCAGGTTGAAGAGCCGGGCGAGCGTCAGCCCCCGGTGGGCGGTCGCCAGGATCTCCTCCGGGGTCGCACCCCAGCCGGTCACGGCGTTGAGGATGGTCAGCGACTGGTCGTCCTCGTACGCCAGGAAGTGGCAGAGCCCGATCTGGTTGCGCAGCCCATTGCGATTGCCGCTCTGGCGCATGTGGTCGCCCCCGGTGGGCGCGAGCAGATACGACGCGCGCATCACCGGCATGTGCCGCGGATCGTGCATCGCCATCTCCATCCCCTTCACCGTGGTCAGGAATGCCTCCGACCCGCGGCCGAGCCGCTGGGCGGCGCGCTGGGATCCCTCTGCGAGCAGGTCACCGACCCCCTGGCGATAGGCGATCATCTCGACCAGCTTCACCACTCCGTCGGCGTCGTGGAAACGAAGCGGCACGCCGCCGGTGTCCTCGAGCGTCAGAATGCCCTTCTCGAAGCACTCCATCGCCCACGCCAGCGTGGCGCCGAGCGAGACCGTGTCCATCGCGAGGTAGTTGCACATCTCGTTCGACTTGCAGATGGCAATCAGGTCATCGAGCCCGAGGTTGACTCCGAGGGAGGCGAGCGACTCATACTCGGGCCCGCCGTAGCGCGGGTCGACGCGATACCGGCCGAGCGGATCGAAGGCCACCTTCGCGCGGCCCTTGTAGAGGGTCTCCGACGCCTCGCGCGCGGTCTGCTCCTTCTCCTCGATGTGCACGACCTTCTTGCAGCGCACCGAGCACGCGTAGCAGGCTCCCATCCTCACGCGCACCTGGTCCCGCACCGCGATGGCGTCGACCTTGCCCACCGTCTCGGCGGCGCCCATGCGGTAGTTGAGAACGGGCATGCCGCCCTCGAGGCTCTTGCCCTGCATGGCGGCGCCGGTGCCGAACTCGTGGAAGGCGCGGTGTTTCTCATCCATGGTGCCGGATACCCACTTGGCGACACCGAGGAGCGCCGGCTGATCGGCGATCTTGACGGGGATCTTGCCGCGGACGGCTATGGCCTTGAGCCGCTTGGATCCCATGACTGCGCCCATGCCTGTGCGGCCCGCCACTTCGTTCAGGTCATTGGCTATGCAGGCGAAGCGGACCAGGTTCTCCCCGGCCGGCCCGATTTGGGCGACCCGGATGCGCGCGTCGCCGAGCTCGGCGATGAGCGCCTCTTCAACCTCGCCGGTGATGCGGCCCCAGAGATGCCCCGCGTCCCGGATTTCCACGACGCCGTCATTGATCCAGAGATAGACGGGCACGGGTGACACGCCGTGAAAGACGATGGCGTCCCAGCCGGCGCGCTTCAGCTCGGCGCCCCAGTAGCCGCCGGATTCCGACTCGCCAAAGCCGCCCGTCAGCGGGGACTTGGCGCCCACGCTGTGGCGGCCTGCGCCCGGCACCGGCGCGCCGGTGATTACTCCCGGAGCGATGACGAGGATATTGTCCGGCCCCAGAGGATCGGCGCCCTTGGGAACGTACTTGAGGAGATAGTGACCGATGAGACCGCGCCCGCCCGCATAGCGCCGGAAGAAGGTGTCGCCCGGCTCCTCTATCCACGTGCCCCGGTCGCCGAGCTCCACGTGAAGGATCTTGTTCCAGTATCCATAGCGGTCCATAGAATGCCTATCCCCCTGTGAAGTGAATAGCCGCCTCGCCGCTCTCTGCGGCTCCCCCGGCTATGGGAGTGGTCGCCTCGCCTTCGGCTGCGGCTCCCCCGGCTATGGGACTGGTCGCCTCGCCTTCGGCTGCGGCTCCCCCTTCCATCGGGTTCAGGAGCATGATTTCGCTGCCGTTGCGGAGGAGGGTGTCGCGCTCTGCCAGCTCGCCGTCCACCGCGATGGTCACTTCGGCGCTGGCCTCGAGGCCGATGGCGGCGAGCAGATCGGCCGCCGTCGCGCTCTCGGGAATCGTGTAGGGCTGCGGTCCGTCGGCGCCACGGGGGAGGAAGCGGCGAAGGTCGGCGAAGAACGTCACCGAGACGGTAATGGTCCTCGCATCAGGCCGCGCCGAATCTCTGATCTGGCTCATCTGTTTCGGCTTCATGGTAGCGCCCGGAGCCGGGGAGGCCAACCGGTTTCTGCCACCGCTCGAGTCCTCAGGTATCGCCCCACTCGCGACGAACCTTCGCCCGGTCGAAGCCGACGGACTCGAGCAGACGGAGGATCATGCCCACATGCTTCTTGCTCAAGTCCTTGGGACCGTGTCCTGGCACCGTCACCTTGCAGCTCCCGAGCACGAATTGCTTGTGGCTCGTTTTGCCGGCCGGCACCTGCGTGAAATTGTTGCGGATGAGCCACTTCTCGAGGTCCATTCTCGTCATGGCGCCACTCGCTTGCCGGACCTGTACCGTCGCCCGGCCGCCCGACCCGCCCATTCCTGCTCTGGCTAAATGTGGTACTCCTATACGGGCATCGCCGCAACCCAGCCCGGAGGCAGCCGCATGAGCCGAAGATTGAGCCCCACTGCCTGGCGATTGACGGCCGCGGCCATGCCCCACGGGAACAACCCTACTCAAGGAGCGGCACGTCGATGAGTGAGTTGCTGGCGGCTCTTCTCGAGACGCGGGACGCCGAGCGTCTCGCCACGGGCTTTGTCTTCACCGAAGGCCCCCTCTGGCACCCTGACGGCTTCTACTACTTCGTCGACGTCCGCGCGAGCCAGCTGTACCGGCTGGTCCCGGGTCGCGCGCCCGAGCTGGTCCGCGACAAGACCGGTAGCGGCAATGGCACGACCTTCGATCTCGAGCAGCGCCTGGTCCTCTGTGAAGGAGAGAACCGGCGCGTCACGCGCACGCATGCCGACGGTCGCATCGAGGTACTCATGGACCGCTTTGAGGGCAAGAGACTGAATCGGCCCAACGATGCGGTGTGCAGGTCGGACGGCAGCATCTATTTCACCGATCCCGGCCTGCGGGTGCCGCTGGCCGAGCGAGAGCTTCCCTATGCGGGCATCTATCGCGTCATGCCCGACGGCAGCAGCAGCCTCGTGGCCGACTTCGAGTATCCGAACGGTCTGGCCTTCTCACCAGACGAGCGTCTCCTCTATGTGGCGAACACCCGCTGGGCGCAGTTCATCCACGTGCTCGAGCTCGATGCCGGGGGCAATATGGTCAGGCGAAGAATCTTCGCCGACATGTCGTCCGACGAGACCGACGGCGTGCCCGACGGCATGAAGGTGGACGTCGAAGGGCGCGTGTACTGCACGGGCCCCGGAGGGACATGGGTATTCGCTCCCGACGGCGAGCGCCTCGGCATCATCCGGACACCCGAGGTGCCGGCCAATCTCGCCTTCGGCGGCCCCGATCTCAGGACGCTTTTCTTCACCGCGCGCACCTCCGTCTACACCATGCGGGTCAAGGTGCCCGGGCAACCACACCCCGCATTCCCAGCCAAGAGGTGACGGCGACATGACCATCAAGTTCGGAACCTTCCTCCTGATGCAATCGCCGTCCGCGCGCCCGTCGCAGGAGATCTACGGGCGCGCCGTCGACATGGCCCAATCGGCCGAGGCGCTCGGGTTCAGGAATATCTGGCTGGCCGAGCACCACTTCTCGACCTACGGCTATGTCTCGCGGCCCGCCCAGCTCGCGACCTACATCGCGGCGAAGACCACGCGGCTGCGCGTGGGCACCGCGGTCATCGTGGTGCCCCTGCACCATCCGCTCGTCGTTGCCGAGGAGATCGCCACCCTCGACCAGCTCGCGGGGGGGCGCGTGGACATCGGACTCGGACGCGGATACCAGCACTACGAATTCGAACGGCTGGGCCTCGAGCTCGACACGGCCCGGGCGCGCTGGGAGGAATCCGTCGACATCATTCTCAAGGCCTTCGGCGGTGAGCCGTTCACCTATGACGGCAAGCTCTTCAAGATTCCCGAGACGTCGGTCTTTCCCCAGCCTCTCCAGCTTCCGCACCCACCCATCTGGGTCACCGCGCAGAGCCCGGAATCCGTGGAAGCCGCAGTGCGACGCGGGTTCAACGTCCTCACGGGCGGGTTCGGGGTCCCCATCGAGCGGATGGCGGAGTTCCGGAGGCTCTTCGACCGGCTGGTGGCGGAGGCACGGCTGCCGCGGGCGCCCGAGGTTGGCGTCCAGCGGGCGGTGTACGTGACTCATAGCGAGGCGGACGCGCGGGCCGCGGCCGAGGAGGCGCGCTGGAACATGCGGGTGACCCTCAGCCTGCGCAACCACTACGAGCGCGTCGAGCGCGGGCGGGCGATCGCCGTGCCGGCTCCGAAAGAGCCCGACATCGACGACCTGCTCGACCGCTTCCTGATCATCGGTACGCCGGAGACCTGCATCCGACAGCTCAGGCGCGTGCAGGAGCTGGTGGGCATCACGCACTTCAACTGCAGCTTCTGGTTTGGCGATCTCGAGCACGCCCGCGTGCTCCGCTCCATGGAGCTCTTCGCGCGCGAGGTCATGCCCGCCTTCGCCTAGCCCTGAGCGGGGCGCTATGCCTCCCGGGACCAGGGGCGAGGTTCCAGAGGTTCG
>Ga0335070_10011734_pt1 | contig 10231 bp, 9 predicted proteins | sample Lox_Sample_13_FD_206722 | JGI IMG/M metagenome (GOLD analysis project Ga0335070, IMG submission 206722) | Soil microbial communities from Loxahatchee National Wildlife Refuge, Florida, United States - Lox_Sample_1.3 | ecosystem: Environmental > Terrestrial > Soil > Wetlands | place: USA: Florida... | reverse complement strand
CTGGAGATGATAGGGAAAGAGTTCACACCGGGTGATGTTGGTGCAATCAGGGATGCCATTCTGCGTCTCCTGCAGAAAGGTGCTGACATTGTGATAACCACCGGAGGGCTATCCGTGGACCCTGATGACGTAACGAAAGAAGGTGTCGCAGCGACAGGGGCCCGAATACAGCTTTACGGCGCACCGGTCTTCCCGGGAGCGATGTTTCTTATAGCGCGACGCAAAGGGAAATACATTCTTGGAGCTCCTGCGTGCGTTTACTATAGCAAGAGCACTGTCCTGGATATAATTCTTCCGTGGGTCCTTGCTGGTGTCAAGATCACCAAAAGTGATATACTGAAGCTGGGTCACGGGGGACTCTGCACGAACTGCGCGGAGTGCCATTATCCCAACTGTTTTTTTGGAAAGAGCAAATAGCATGAACGCCCTCACAGTCGTAGTCAAAGGGGCAGGAGAGATGGCGACCGGCATTGCTCACCGCCTTTTCATGGCCGGCGTCAAGAAGATAGCAATGACCGAGATAGCAAAGCCGCTCGCGGTACGAAGAGGTGTAGCCTTTTGCGAGGCCGTCTATGAAGGGTCTATGGAAGTGGAAGGCGTGCGTGCGGAGCGTATAGCGGATTTCTCAGCGCTCGATAAGGTCTGGAGGGCGGGGAGCATTGGCGTGTTAGTGGATCCCTTGTGGAAGATCGTTGGCGAGATAAAGCCTCACGTCGTTATAGACGCAGTGATGGCCAAGAGGAATACGGGAACGCAAAAGAGCGAGGCGCCGCTGGTGATAGGTGTCGGCCCTGACTTCAGAGCCCCCGAAGAGGTGCATGCGGTTGTCGAAAGCAATAGGGGCCACAACCTGGGAAAGGTAATTTACAGCGGTCAGGCTGAAGCTTACACAGGCATGCCTGGAGCGACCGACGGGTTCAGGCAGGAGCGGGTGCTCAGAGCGCCGAAGGCCGGCCCTGTCAGGCATGCGAAAAAACTGGGCGAGCCTGTGAGTATTGGAGACACAGTGCTCTATGTCGGCGGGGAGCCGGTGCAAGCTTTGATCAGCGGTGTACTGCGCGGTCTTGTGCGGGAGATAGAAGTAGAGAAAAGAGAAAAGGTCGGAGATATAGACCCCAGGGCGGAACGTATCAATTGCTACACTATATCGGACAAGGCTCGGGCAATCGCAGGCGGTGTGCTCGAAGCGATTATGCATCACTACAACGGGTCGGACGCATAGGTACAGGTACTAGCGACAAGATTGCGAGTGTATAAGGATAAATTCTGCATCCTAATATCGAATTACTAAACAATGTTGGATGACCAGAATCCGAAACCGCTGCAGACACGAGTATCCAGTTTAGAATATTTAGGTATTTGAAATTGTTTAGGATGTAGATATTCGATATTGGGATTTAAACCGGAGCGCATGAGACGTCCGCAAGCGGGTATCGGGACAGCATAGATTTGAAGACGAAGTGGTAAAGCAAGCTAACTTGAGGTGTTGATGGACCTTTACAGTATCATCGACGAATACCTGGAGAGAGGCAGTGGTGGGGCACTCGCTACTATCGTAAAGAAGCTGGGCGCGGCCCCCAGGGAAGAAGGGGCCAAAATGTTCGTCGGTAGTGACGGAAAGTTTTACGGGACCGTAGGCGGCGGGTGCACCGAGGCAGAGGTTTGGCAGGAGGCGCGCAAAGTCATAAAGACCGGTGCAGCCAAACTTCTCCACTACACGATGGACGGGAAACAGCTGGAAGAGGACGGGATGATCTGCGGTGGCAACGTCGATATCTTCGTGGAGCCCGTTGCAGACAAGTACAGGACCTTGTATAGAGCCATACCTCAGCTTGAGCGTCAAGGTGTTGGGGCCTTGCTGATTACCAGGTTTTCTGAACGAGAGTTCTCGAAGAGCCTTATCAGGGAAGATGGGGTAGTCCTGGGCGACGCGCCGGGAGAGGAAGCGCGGACGGATTTTCAGCAGTACCTTCGGGAGAAGAAACCGGTGGTCTCCGGTAATACCGTTGTGGAACCCTTGCAGACTTCTCCGGTCCTTTATGTTTTTGGGGCCGGTCACGTATCGCAGTATGTATCGCGTGTTGCCACCATGGTCGATTTCAACGTGACGGTGATTGATGATCGCGAGGAATTTGCCAATACCGGGAGATTCCCTGAGGCAGAGCGCGTCATTGCGGATGATTTCCTGCACGTGTTTGACCAACTCAGTTTCCACGGTAACGAATATGTGGTAATCTTGACGCGGGGCCACAAACATGATGCGCTTGTCCTCGAGCAGGTTATGAGGCGCCCCACACGGTATGTTGGGATGATCGGGAGCAAGAGAAAGACCAGAATGGTCATGGACTACATGAAACAGCGGGGCTTCGACGAAAAGGCGCTTGGATCTGTGTACGCGCCTATAGGCATCTCCATAAATTCTGAGACGCCCCAGGAGATAGCGGTAAGTATTGTGGCGGAGCTGATCAAGGTACGAAGGGAAAGGGCGTGAAGCACTCGGACGAGGGCTTATTCGAAGAGGAAAAAGAGATTGATGGCAAGGAACTGGAAGAGCGCGAACTTCCTGCACCCTTTGATCCCCTGAAGCGATACCTCGCAGAAGTGTCGAAACATCCCGTACTGACAAGAGAGCAGGAGTTGGATCTGGCCACAAAAGCCTTCGTGAAGAAGGATCCCGACGCCGCACATATGCTGGTGGTATCAAATCTCAAGCTCGTCGTCAAGATAGCTCTGGAGTATTACAATACCTACTTGAACATTCTCGATCTGATACAGGAAGGAAATGTGGGTCTCGTCCACGCGGTAAAGAAATATAATCCCTACAAGGGAACGCGGTTTTCCACGTACGCATCGTTCTGGATACGGGCCTACATTCTGAAGCATATCATGGATTCCTGGAGCATCGTGAAGGTCGGTACCACGCAGAGCCAGAGAAAGTTGTTTTATCGGCTGAATAAAGAGAAAAAAAAACTGGAAGCACAGGGCGTTGTCCCCGCGCCGCAGCTCCTTGCGAGCACCCTGGACGTGAAGGCGGAAGAAGTGGAAGAGATGGAAAAGAGGCTGGCATATACGGATATGTCGCTCGACCATCCTCTTTACGATGAGGGGGAAGAGACGCTGATGGATGTGATGCAGAGCGACCAGAACATCGAAGACGCGGTAACGGCGAGGGAAAAGAGAGCCGTACTGGAAAAGAAGGTAAAAGAATTTAAGACTATGCTAAACGACAAAGAGCTTTGGATATTCGACAAGCGCATCATGGCGGAAGAGCCGATGACCCTCCAGGAGATCGGCGCCCGCTTCAAAATATCGAGAGAGCGGGTGCGACAGATCGAGAACCGGGTCCTCAAGAAATTCAACGAGACATTTCAGGCAGACCTCCGAAGTTTGGACCTGTAACACAGACCTTTCTTCTGCTTGGTAAAAGGCCTCATCGGGCACGCATATACTTTAGGTTTCATCGCCTGATTGAGCGTTTTGGCGATGGCGAGGGGTCTGGCAAAACTTGTCTTTGCCTGTGTCGTAACCATACACGGCAGCAAATATAACCATTGAAGAATAGTGTACTCAATACCTTCTCTTACTTGCCCTTTCAGGGTCAGCTAGGTCGAGTTTAGGTCTTTACATAACGTTGCTACGTTCACAGACTTTTTTTCGATGATCCCTGGCTATTGTAACGGTTCGAAGTCAAGCGGAGGCCGAGGCGCTCCGAGGCTTGGGCTGCGTTGTACCACTGTTTTGGCCGGGTACCCGCGACCTGCCAAACTTGTCATCCGCGGGTGGCAGGAGCAAGAACAGGCCGAAGGGCAATGAAGGTACACGCTTTAATGCGAACCGTTACTAGAGGCGGAGGAGAGATTCGCTGATCTTCGCAAAATACCCCGACGCCAGCAGAATGCCCACGACAATCAGCAGTCCGCCTATCACATACGATGAGTATTTCATGATCCAGCCGTATCTCTGCATGAGATGAAGAATCCGGCCGACGAGAAGAGCAGCGATAAAAAAGGGTATGGCAAGACCGAGAGAATAAAGGCTGAGCAGGTACATCCCCTGTTTTACCGTGGAAGTTGTTGAAGCTATGAGAAGAATGGACGCGAGCACCGGTCCTATACAGGGAGTCCAGCCCAGGGAGAAGGTTACGCCTATCAGGAAGGAGCCGATGAACCCTATGGGCCTTGCCCTCATGTGATACATCTTTTCCTGATTTAAAAAAGGGATCTTCAGAACGTTCAGCATGTTGAGCCCGAAGAAAATGAGCAGAAGGCCACCGATCCTGACTATCCATCTTTCGTAGGTTGAAAAAAGATTTCCCAGCAATGAAGAGGAAACGCCCAGGGAAATAAAGACGAGGGAAAAGCCGACTATGAAAGAGACTGAGTGCAGGAGCAGTGTTTTGCGGTGCTTTCCGGTGGAGAGTTCGTCATAATTACTGATGCTGGCACCGCTGATAAAAATAAGGTAGGAAGGAACGAGCGGAAGAACGCACGGACTGAAAAAGGATAACACACCTGCGCCGAAAGCAAGGAGGGCAGAGACATCCATGTGAGTAGGAATCATTATTCATCAGTTCAGAAGAATTGTCAATTAATGCTTTGTGATGAAGGGATGAAGCGGAACCCCGGGCACACTTCGGACGGCCGCTTCCTCGCTTCAACCGTCTCCAGATCTTGAAATGTATTGAACGGAAACCCAATATAATGCTATAAGAGTGGGACGTTCGTCGCGATCAGGAAATCTATTCACGAGAGGTGCGCAATGAAAAGAAAGATTTTCTACGGGCTTGTACTCTCGCTCCTTTTAATCCCCTCGATTGTTCTCGGCGCGGATACACTTCCGAAGGCACTCGGGTATATTGTCTCCATGCAGGAGCCGGATGGTGGGTGGTCCCGAGTCAAAGGTGAGTTCCCTCCCGAGACTGAAGTGACCAGCTGGGCCGTGAAGGTGCTGGTGATGAACAACATGGAAAAAGAAAGAGTCGATAAAGGTGTTGCCTTCATTCTCAAGGACCAGAAACCTGGTGGTGACTGGAATAACAACACTGGCCACACAGCCTTTGCCCTTATGGCTATGAGCCAGGTGAAGAAAGGGCAGGTTAACTGCATGAACGGCGTAGAGTATTTGCGAAAAGTCCAGGACCCTGCCGGCGGATTCAAGCGGATTGGAACAGAAGGAGCGCCGCTCACGATATATACGTCTGTAGTGCTTTGTGCTCTTGCGGACCTCGGTTACCCCAAAGAGGATGCGACGGTAAAGAAGGCTTTGGAATGGCTGGTGAGCTGCCAGAATCCGGATGGCGGCTTTGGCATGCCAAAGGGGTCACCTTCCGTAGCCGCGGCTACCGGCTGGGCAATCCGTGCCTTAATTGCATATGAAACTGACCCTGGATCACCTTCGGTGAAGAATGCTGTGGAATGGCTCCTCAAGCTCCAGAAGTCTTCCGGTGGCTTCTCGATGGTGCCGCCGGCGCCTGAGGACCCTGAAGTTACAGCTTACGCTATCATGGGCCTTATCAAAGTCCCCGGTCAGAAAGATGCTATAGCGAAAGCTGCCGAATATCTTGCCAAAGCTCAGCTTCCTGATGGAGCCTACATCAGCGACTTCCCGCAGCAGTTCGACAAGAAGGCAAAGAAGAATACCCAGACGACCTGTTTCGTAGCCTGGGCTCTCTCGGAGGCAAAGTAGAGACTACATGGCGAAAGTAAAGTCCTTCGATCCCTTTGAGGATCTAAAGAAACTTGCCGGCCGGATGGAACAGGATTTTTTCGAGCTCGTCACCGGGAGAATGCACGTACCGGCCGCTGTCGGGGCAACGTGGAAACCGCCTCTGGATATCTATGAGCTCGAGAATGAAATCATCATAAAGCTCGAATTGGCGGGCGTAAAAAGGAAAGAGATCAGCATCGTGCAGGAAGGCAACCGCATCCGCATCTCGGGTAGTAGAAACATGGGGGCCCGGGAGCAGATACACACCTATCACCAGATGGAAATCAACTACGGAGAGTTCGAGCGAGTGATCGTCGTCTCCGACGCAGTAAGGATAGGTGAAGTGAAAGCAACTTACAGGGATGGCTTCCTTATCATACGTGCTCAGAAAAGACCTGCAGAGGTTGCGGTAGGGCTCAATGAAAGGTGATCTGGGATGGATCAGGAATTGAAAGGAAAAGACCCGGAGATTCCGGGAGAACTTCCCGTCTTAACGACAGCGGAGACGATCGTCTATCCTTATACAGTGGTGCCGCTTGCAGTCTCGGAGAAGTCTTTTACTCTTGCGGTCGACGAAGCCATGTCAAAGGACCGTATTATAGGGATATTTGGTGCTCCCGTTAAGGATGAGACGTCATCAGAGCAAAACATCTTTTCTATAGGAACAGCAGCCACAATTCATAAGCTCCTCAAACTGCCGGACGGAAGCATCCGCATTATTGTGCAAGGGCTGACAAAGATCAAGCGGATGGGGTTCACTCAGCAGGAGCCTTTTCCGCGCGCCAGGATCGAAGTGCTTCAGGAGAATGAAGAAGTCACGAAAAATGTTGAAGCGCTCATGCGGACCGTAAGTGACCAGTACCTGAAGATTCTTAATCTCACGCCGCAGGCTCCGGATGAACTGAAGATAGCAGCCACTAATATCGATGAGCCCATAAAACTGGCCTATTTCGTGGGCACGATGCTCAAGCTCACCCTGGGGGAGAAGCAGGAAGTGCTGGAGCTCGACAGTGCTGAAGAAAAGCTGCGGAGACTTTCCTTCTTCCAGGGTAGGGAACTCGAACTACTCGAGCTCTCAGGCAAAATCCATCTTGAAGTGCAGAAGGAGATTGGAAAGCTGCAGAAGGAGCATTATCTGAGGGAACAGCTCAACGCCATTAGGAGGGAGCTGGGCGAGGATAGTGAAATGGCTGTGGAAGTGGGTAAGCTCCGTGCAAAGATGGAGGGGAGGAAGTACCCTGACTACGTTGCGGAAGAAATCGAAAAAGAGATATCCCGCTTCAGCATGCTCAACCCTTCTTCAGCGGAATACAGCGTCATAAGAACGTACCTCGATTGGCTCATCGATATCCCCTGGGAGATCCACCACGAATCGGAATTGGATATCAAACAGGCGCGCAAAATACTGGACGAAGATCACTACGATCTCAAAGACGTGAAGGAGCGCATTATCGAGTATCTTGCCGTACTCAGGATAAAACCAGATATAAAAGCGCCGCTGCTTTGCTTTGCGGGCCCACCGGGTGTTGGAAAGACGTCTTTAGGGAAATCAATAGCGCGGGCCATGGGAAAGAAATTTATCCGCATCTCGCTCGGCGGGATCAGGGATGAGGCGGAGATACGCGGTCACAGAAGGACGTACGTAGGGGCGATGCCTGGAAGGATCATCCAGGGTATACGCAGGTGCGGCAGTAATAACCCGGTATTCATGCTGGATGAGGTCGATAAAGTGGGTGCTGATTTCAGGGGCGACCCTTCGAGCGCCCTGCTCGAAGTGCTCGATCCCGAACAGAACGCCACATTCAGCGACCACTACTTGGAGATTCCTTTCGACCTTTCAAAGGTGACGTTCATCACCACTGCCAATGTTGTGGACACTATCCAGCCGGCCCTGCGCGACCGGATGGAGATGATCAGGCTTTCGGGATATACGAACGAAGAAAAGCTGCGTATAGCAAAGGAGTACCTGATCCCGAGGCAGCTCAAGGAACACGGCTTGGATGCAAGCGGTATCGAATTTGAAGAGAACGCGCTCCTCTATCTGATTGATCATTATACAAGGGAAGCAGGCGTGCGCACGCTGGAGAGGCAGGTGGCCAAGGTCATCCGCAAGATGGCTGTCGAGCGCCTGGAGACAAAGAAGGCGAAGAAGAGAATCGGTGTCAAGGAAGTGCGCGAGTATCTAGGACCTGAGGCTGTTTTTCCTGAAGTTGCACTTCGCGCGTCGCGCCCGGGTGTTGTAACCGGACTGGCATGGACCGAGGCTGGGGGGGACATCCTCTTCATCGAAGCTGCCATGATGCCCGGCAAGAAAGGTCTTACGCTCACCGGAAGTCTTGGTGAGGTCATGCAGGAATCTGCACGGGCTGCTCTCAGCTACATCAGAAGCAATGCAAAAAAGCTGGACATCAGCGATGAATTTTTTGATCAGCACGACTTTCACCTGCATGTGCCCCAGGGTGCGATTCCAAAGGACGGCCCGTCAGCAGGTGTTACCATGGCGACCGCATTGCTCTCTATTATCAAGAATAAGCGAATGCGGGCCGATGTGGCAATGACCGGAGAGATAACGCTCACCGGTGTCGTACTTCCGGTGGGTGGAATCAAAGAAAAGACGCTCGCAGCGAAGCGAGCCGGCATTACCACGCTGATCGTCCCGGAGAAGAACAAAAACGACGTAGCCCAGATAGATAAGAACCTTAAGGCCGGTCTAAAATTTATTTACGCCCGGGATATATCCCAGGTTTTCAACCACGCCTTTTCGTATGGAACTTCTTCAAAGCATCTCAAGAAATAGACTCGCACTGACGGGTCTGATCATCCTTATTCCCATGTTTTTTTGCGCGATCCTGGCACCGTTCGTTGCTCCGCATAATCCGCTCGAGACGAACCTGAAAAATGTTCTTGCAGCCCCCTCTTTTTCTCACCCTTTTGGTACTGACGTGCTGGGCAGGGACGTGCTGGCCAGGGTGATTTACGGAAGCCGTGTATCTCTTCTCGTGGGATTCGTTTCTGTAGGCATAGCAACCATTATAGGGCTGATCCTGGGAGCAATCTCCGGTTTTTACGGCGGGATTGTGGACGAAATCATCATGAGATTCGTCGATCTCATGATGTGCTTTCCTACTTTTTTTCTTATCCTGGCGGTGATTGCCTTTCTTGAGCCAAGCATCTGGAATATCATGGCGGTGATCGGGCTCACCAGCTGGATGGGCATTTCCCGCCTTGTGAGGGCGGAATTCCTGAGCATCAAGAGCAAAGAGTTCGTCATGGCGGCCCGAGCCCAGGGGCTTTCGAATATGCGGATCATTTTCAGTCACATTCTGCCGAATACTTTAGCTCCTGTTTACGTGGTTGCCACTCTGGGCATCGGCGGTGCCATCCTCACCGAATCGGCGCTCAGCTTTCTCGGAATAGGGGTGCAGCCGCCCACTCCCAGCTGGGGAAATATCCTGATTCAGGCGAAGGACAACATCGAAATAGCCTGGTGGCTTAGCCTTTACCCTGGCATAGCCATTTTCCTTACGGTGATGGGGTATATACTCCTTGGTGAGGGGTTGAGCGATATACTGGACCCCCGCAGACGCTACGCAAACAAATAAGACCAATTTGCCTTCAAGCGCATATCCTCGTTGCCCTTCGGCCTGTCCTGCTGCGACGTACCGCAAGGTACACCTGTGCAGTCCAGCCCTCGGAGCGTCTCGCTGGACATCTTGAATCCGAATTGGTCTTAATTAGCGTTTAGGGATTAGCTAGCCCAACTTCCGCAGTTATGAATTTCGAAGCGAGTAATTTCGGTGTGTTACGACAAATATCGGCCCATTTTCGCCACTACATTTTCAACAATTCTTGGTTTGTTTGGGAGCAGGAGTCTCATCCTCTGCAACAGGAGTTTGAGCTCTGGTGAGGCGGAGGCGGCGACGCGCAATCTGATGGTTCTCTCTTTTGCTGGAAGGAGCACATCCAGCGATCTGATCTCTCGCATCTCTTCCAAGAGTTTTCTGGGTGCAGTGCCGAGCCCGCACGTTTTCATCCACTGCTGCAACGTCCGCCAGAGGGCAAGCGAAAGAAAGCAGACGAGGATATGGGCCTGGGTTCGGTCTTGTTTTTGATGAAAGATCGGCCGCATCCCGAGATCGTGTTTTGCGGTGCGGAACGCATCTTCGACTTCGGTTAACTGGATGTAGGTGTCCCAGAGCGTCTTGGGATCAGGTTCCGTCCAGTTGGTTCGGAGGATATAGCTTCCTCCCGTTTCCAATGCCCAGGCGTAGCGTTCCTCATGCGTGGTGATGTCAATTGAGAGCCGGTCCTTCTTTGCTCTGACGGTCACGGTAAAGAGCGACGCTGCTCTGCTGTGTCGCTCGAGGAGTCGTCCGATCTGCCGCTCTACCTTCTGCCGATCTCTGAGCTTCCCCGCATCAGCGCGGTCTCTCAGTTTGTTGAGCTTACATTCAAGAGCAGATGCAAAGCGGTTCAGGATAGCGTTCTCTTTTTCCTTACGACCCTGTGAGCGGCAGAGGACAAA
>Ga0335070_10011733_pt1 | contig 10231 bp, 9 predicted proteins | sample Lox_Sample_13_FD_206722 | JGI IMG/M metagenome (GOLD analysis project Ga0335070, IMG submission 206722) | Soil microbial communities from Loxahatchee National Wildlife Refuge, Florida, United States - Lox_Sample_1.3 | ecosystem: Environmental > Terrestrial > Soil > Wetlands | place: USA: Florida... | reverse complement strand
CTGGTGCGCATGGTCGTGGTGCTGGCCATGCTGTTTGTTCGTTCGCGGTCGATGGTGTGGCTGGTCTATCCCTTGTTGCTGGCTGAAACGACGATGGCGGCGTTTTTTGAGCCGGCGCGGAATGCAGTGATTCCCAACATTGCGGAGAGCGGGGAAGTGCTGGTTGCGAATACGTTGTCTTCCGCGACGTGGTCGGTGAATCTGATGATCGGGGCGTCGGTTGGAGGCCTGGTCGCGGCATTTCTGGGACGGGACGCGGCATTCGTTCTCAACGCGCTGTCGTTTCTTATTTCGGCGATCCTCATTGGCGGGATGCACTTCAACGAGCCTCATGCGGAGAATGCTGCTCCACTGCGGCCGCGCGATCTGGTTGATTTCTCGCCGGTGGTGGAAGGCATCCGTTATATACGGCAACATCCCGCGCTGATACCTGCTGTTTTTGCCAAAGCGGGAGAGTTGATGGTGGGACCGAGCTGGGTCATCTTCACCGTCATGGGGGCGCGCGATTTCGCGGTCCACGGGAAGGCGATTGATCCCGGAGGCGGAGCCATGCTGGGGATGAGCATCCTGCTGGGTGGGCGTGGTCTGGGAGCATTGGTAGGGCCGCTGTTTGCGGCGCGCTGGGCCGGGCAAAACGATCATCGTCTGCGGTTGGGGATTTGGCTTGGATATCTGACGATTGCTTTGGGATATGGCCTGATCGGCGTGAGCAGGAACGTGTGGATGGCAGCGGCGTGCGCGGCGTTGGCGCATGCGGGAGGGTCGACCGTTTGGGTGTTCTCGACGACGCTGCTTCAGTTGCGGACCGAAGATCGGTTTCGCGGGCGCGTATTTTCGGCGGATCTGGGATTGGCCAGCCTTACCTTCGCCACGACTGCCTATTTGTGTGGACGGTTCTTGGATATCGGGATTCCGGCGCGGACGATGGCGACCGGGACCGGATTGTTCATGCTGATTCCCGCGGTGCTGCTCGGATGGGTGCTGGGCTCGCGGAAGTTTCGTCCGAGTACTGAGATGGTCAAGTCCTGACCGGGTTTAGCTCTGAGCGAGGCGGTCGATTTTCGCGGCCACGATGAAGTCGCTTTCTGTGAGGCCGTCGATTTTGTGGGTCCAAAGGGTGATCTCGACTTTTCCCCAAGCTAGGAGGATGTCGGGGTGGTGGCCTTCGGTTTCGGCGAGTTCGCCTACGCGATTGACGAAGGCCAGTGCCTGCTTGAAGTCAGGGAAGCGGAATTCGCGGTGGATGTGATGCTCGTTGGTGATGGTCCACTGAGGGACGCTCTTGTGCAGGTTTTCGATGGCACTGCCACGCAGGGGTGGAACGCCGCCGCGGCACGGAACACATTTCTTGTCGGCTAATTGGTCTGGCATTGAGAGTCTTCGGAAAAGGGATTTGGGCTTTGGGTATGATAGCAGGCCGGAATCTGAATTTGAGATTCGCAGATCTGTGGCCGTTTGCGGGCAAAAGCTTTTGACCGCGGAGTTCGCGAAGAAGGCCGCTAAGGACGCCAAGAATCGTCTTGTGTTCGTCCCGGCTTGCGCCTGATCAGTAATTGCAGGGCGCATCGCTCCCTGCAGGCTCCTTCCTCCCGGTCGCTGTGTACAATAAGAGACTCCCTCCGGGTTGGCAATCGATACATCGGAAAGGAACTTACAGTGGTCGTTCTAGTTATCGGCGGTGCGGGATACATCGGAAGCCATGCCGCGCGGGCTCTCAAGCGAGCGGGACACGAAGTTATTGTTTTTGACAACCTGAGCACAGGGTATGAGTTTCTGGCCAAGGAGTTCGAACTGGTCAAGGGAGATGTTCTCGATAGCGCGGCCCTGGCGCGGGTGCTGCCGCGGGTGGACGCGATCATGCACTTCGCCGCGTTCGCGTATGTCGGCGAATCGGTCACGAATCCACGCAAATACTTTCACAACAATGTCGAGGGCGGTCTGTCGCTGTTGAATGCCGCCTTGGACGCGGGCGTGAAGAAGATCATCTTTTCTTCAACCTGCGCAGTGTATGGAGAAGTGTCGAAGGTTCCGATTGAAGAGAATATTCCGCGGCAACCCGTCAATCCTTACGGAGTGACGAAGCTTTTCTTTGAGCACGCGCTCGAGGCCTACGACCGGGCATACGGATTCCGCTATGCGAGCCTGCGCTACTTCAATGCGGCGGGGGCAGACGAGAGCGGGGATATTGGCGAGTTGCACGATCCAGAGACGCACTTGATTCCATTGACGCTGCGCGCCGCGGCGGGGACTGGACCGGCGTTGCAGGTCTTCGGTGCGGATTATCCAACGGCGGATGGTACTTGCATTCGCGACTATATTCACGTCAATGATCTGGCGAGCGCGCATGTCAAGGCTTTGGAGCATCTCGCTGCCGGAAAGAACAGTTTTGCAGTGAACGTCGGGACGGGCGCGGGAGCATCGGTGCGGGAGGTGATTGCAGCCGTGGAAAAGGTTACCGGGAAGATGGTGCCGCACAAAGTGGTGCCTCGACGCCCGGGGGATCCTCCGGCGCTGGTGGCGAATCCGGCGAAAGCGGAGGCGCTGCTTGACTGGAAAGCCATTCGCGGTCTGCAGGAAATTGTGAGTACGGCGTGGCAATGGGAACAGCACAAGCAAGCGAAAGGGCTGTGAAACAGGATCACGTGGAAATTCTTGTGTTGCTGGTCTTGAGAACTTCAAAGAGAAAAAGGGAATTATGGCGAGTGATCTGACAGGGAAGCGGGTTGCGTTTCTTGGCGCAGGAAAGATGGGCGGGATCATCCTTCAGGCGCTATTGAAGAACGGACTGCTGTCGGCGAAATCGACGTGCGCGACGGTGGCACACGAGGAGCGCGCGAAGGCTCTGGCGGCGAAGCTGAAGGTGAAAGTCGGGACCAACAACGTTGAGGCCGCCAAGAATGCGGACATCATCGTGATCGGCGTCAAGCCGCAGGTTGTCGAAGATGTTGTCCGGGAGATCAGCCCGCACATGACGCCGAAGCAAGTTATCGTGTCAGTCGCGGCGTCGGTGCCTACGGCGATGATTGAGAAGAATCTGCCGCCTGAGGTTCCCGTGATCCGCGCGATGCCGAATACGCCCTGCATTATGGGGGCGGGTATGACTGCGATCTGCAAGGGCAAGCATGCGAGCGCGGAGGATGTCGCGCTGACGTGTCACATGTTCGATGTGGTGGGCCGGACTGTGGTCGTCGATGAGAAGCACATGGATGCGGTGACGGCGCTCTCGGCCAGTGGTCCCGCGTACATCTACATCATTCTGGAGTCGCTGGCCGAGGCTGGGGTTAAAGTCGGCTTGCCACGCGACATCGCCACACTGCTGGCAGCACAGACGGCCCTCGGAGCCGCGAAGGTCGTGCTGGAAACTGGCGATCATCCGGCGTTGCTGAAGGACGCGGTGACGACTCCGGCGGGGTGCACGATCGATGCGATCATGGAACTTGAGGAAGGGAAGTTGCGCGTTACCCTGATCAAAGCTGTCGTGAAGGCGGCGCAGCGGGCGAAGGAATTAGCCTTTGGATAGGATCTACGTCTTTAATCACTTAGCAGGAATCACTCATCCGCAGATACGGCGGCGGGTGCAGTTACATCCTGCCCACTGCTGAAGCAGGTTGAGGGTTTCCCATCTGTGATGAACTTCAACGTTCCGGATTCGTCCGCACAAAACGTCTTCGCCTGCGATTGGGGATCGATTGGCGTGGCGGTGAGACGGTACTTGGTGGATGGAGTTCCCTGGCATCCGGACAGGGCGAATCGGTAGCCGCGCCATTCTTCGTTGCCCTGTCCCGGATCTGTAGGTGGAGCGCTCTCTGCGCCGGGCGGGAGTGTGCTGGGCGTTGCGAAGCTTTGTAATGAGCACGCATAACCGGTTTCTGGATGAGCCGCGGCGTAAGCCTTCTGCGCGGTTGCTAGCATCCCCATGCGCATCTGGACCATGGCTTCGTTGGCCTCGTCTTGCTCTTTGCGCAGTTCCTTCAGGTAGTCGGGATCGGTGAGCGGGATGTGTCCAGCGACCGTGACTTCTGTGAGCTTCCAGACTTCCTTTTCCTGATTCAGCGTGAAGATGAGGCGGGGGATGACGGGTAGCGTCTGCTCCTGGCCGTTTTTGTAGAGGTGAACGGAAAGTTCGATCTCGTCCTGTTCGCCGACAAGGCCGTCGTGCTCGACGGCCACTTCGATCTTCTCATGGCGCTCAGGTTGTTCCGTGACGAGAATGTTCGGGCCGGAATCGAACGTCTCTATATGGCCGCCTTCCGCCACCATCGCCGGGCCCGCTGTGGCTATGCGGAGCACGAACGAACTGTCGGGGGTCTCTCCTTTGTGGATCAGTGCGTGGCGGGCGGCGTCGGGCAGGTGTTTGGAGAAATCGTCTTCCGCCTTGCTCAGGAACATTTCGATCAGTGCCTGCCGGGCGGTCTGCGGGGGTGCCTGGGAAGTCTGGGCCGCTTGGGGATTCTGGGCCGCAGCGCAAGTGAGGGCCGCCAGAATCAGCGTCAAAACGCGAGGAAGGTGCCGCATCGTTCTCCTCCTGCCCGGAGTGGGGGCCCCCAAGCAACTATCTTACAGTCCAAAGACTCCGGCGTGCGTGGTTTGGTTCCTGGTCGCGTGACGAAAGTTCTGTGTGAGTTTGTGTGATTAAATTCGGATGTCTATGAAACTGCTGATTGTGGTCCATCATCGGTTCGAGCTGTGGCGGGTTCCGGAGTGGTTCGCGCAGAAGCTGGCCGCGGACTTCCCGCAACTGGAAATTGTGAAGCGGGAATCCTATGAAGGCGTGGAAGATTATCTGCGAGATGCGGAGATCATCTTCACGATCTCACTCAGGCCTGAGCAGTTTGTCGTCGCCCGCAAGCTGCGGTGGATCCATGCGCCAACGGCGGCGGTGCATCAATTTCTGTTTCCGGAGTTGATCGAAAGTGACGTGGTACTGACCAATTCGACAGAAGTTCACGGCCCGGTTGTCGCTGAACACGTGATGGCGCTGATGTTTGCGCTTGCGAAGAAGATTCCGCAGGCTGTGCTTTTGCAGCAGAAGCATACATGGGGCAAAGGGACCATGTGGAGCGAGGGCCCGCGCCCGCGCGAAATCGCGGGAGCGACTCTGGGCCTGATCGGGCTCGGCAGCATCGGACGCCGAGTGGCTGAAATGGCCGCTGCTCTTGGGATGCGGATCATTGCAGTGCGTGAGCATGTCAGCGCAGCAATGCCGCCGGGAGTGGAACGCGTATTTGCGGTGCCGGAGTTGGACAGATTGTTGGCAGAATCTGATTTCGTGGTCATGGCTGCGCCCCTGACGCCGGCAACGCAGGGCCTGATGAATAAGGAACGCATTGCACGGATGAAGCGCACAGCGTACCTGATCAATGTCGGCCGCGGGCCACAGGTTGACGAGCTTGCACTCGCCGAAGCGCTGCGTTCTCGCGTGATTGCGGGAGCTGCGCTGGATGTCTTCGAGCGCGAGCCACTTTCGCCGGAGTCTCCGTTATGGGACATTGAAAATCTGCTGATCACTCCGCATACGGCGGGGCTGACCGAGAAGTTGTGGGACCGGCATTATGCGCTGTTTTCGGAGAACCTGCGGCGATATTTATCCAATCAGCCGCTGAAGTTCGTGGTCGATAAGCGCAGGGGATATTGAGCTGCGCGTCGTGCTACAGTTTGGAAAGAGTATCCATCTATGGAACCGCGCCTGATTCTGATCAACATGCTGATCAAATTGGGCGTAGCTGCGGCTGTTTCCAGCAGCCTGGTGCGCTCGAAGGAATTCAAGGGCCTGGTATTCCGCGAAGAGCGCACGTTCCGGCAAAAGGTCTTTCTGGTTCTGTGGTTCGCCCTGCCGATGGTGTTGGGCGTATTGATCCGCATTTCACAGAACAGCTTTCAGGCGAGTGATCTGAGTTTTGAGACTGCGGTGCTGCTGGGTGTCATTGGTGGACGCTGGGCGGGTTCGCTGGGTGGAGCGCTCATCAGCATTCCTGCGCTCTGGCATGGCGAGTGGGCCGCCATGCCTTTCCATGTGCTGTGCGGTTTCGTGGCCGGTCAGTTGCGCGCCATGGCCCGAGACAAAGACGATATCTGGTCATTCTCGCCGTTCATCGATCAGAGTATCTTCCGGCTGATCCGGCGCAACCTGCCGCGACCGCGCCTGTTTGACTGGCAGGTGATGTTCTTCGTGACCATCGTGGGGCTGCGTTTTGTGCAGACCGAGCTGTACCGCTACTTGCCGAATTCGATTTTCAGCATCGAGAGCCTCGACAATCTATGGGTCTGGGCGCTGATTTATTGGGCCACCGTCGCAGCGATTGGAATCGAGATCAAGGTATTCAACAGCGTGCGCATCCAGATCAAGCTTGAGGAACAGGAGAAGCTGCTGCTGCACGCCCGGATGGAAGCGCTGCAGAACCAGATCAATCCGCATTTTCTCTTCAATACGCTGAATTCGATTTCGTCGCTGGTGCGTTTTGATCCGGACACGGCGCGCGACATGATTTTCAAGTTGGCGACGATTCTGCGGCGCCTGCTCAGCAGCGGCGAGGCTTTCGCTCCTCTGCGGGAAGAGCTCGAATTCATCGACAATTATCTCGATATCGAAGTCGTGCGCTTCGGGCGCGAGAAGTTGCGCGTGGTGAAGGAACTCGATCCGGTGTCGCTGGACGTTGTTGTCCCCAGCATGATCCTGCAGCCGCTGATCGAGAATTCGCTCAAGCATGGGCTTTCGCCAAAGATCGAAGGCGGCAGCATCTACCTCCGCAGCCGGGTGGTCAATTCGCGGCTCATCATCGAAGTGGAAGACGATGGAGTCGGCATGGGCAGTGTGCAACTGCAAGAAAGCAGCAGCTGGGCAGGGATGGGCATCGGAATGGCGAACATTTCCGAACGCTTGCAGGTGCTGTATGGAGGGACGGCAAGCATGACGATCGACAGCCACGAAGGTAAGGGAACTCTGGTGCGCATCCGGCTGCCGATGGTGGAGGCGGCGAGCTCGGTGCCGGAGGGGTTCTATGCCGAGCGTTCCAGCACGCGCCGGTAGAAGTCCTCGTACTCCTTGACAATCTTGGTGGAGCAGAAACGTTCCATGGCGACAGCCCTGGCGCGTTTTCCCATATCGCGAAGACGCTGGTCGTCGCTGAGAAGCTCAATCGCGTAACGCGCCATCGTTTCCACGTCGCCCACATCCGCAAGATATCCACTTGTGCCGTGGTCGATGACCTCGGGGACCCCGCCGGCGCGAGTTGAGATGGGGACTACCTCGCAGGCCATCGCCTCGAGAGCCGCGAGGCCGAAAGATTCCAGTTCGCTGGGCAGCAGCATGATGTCGGCAATGGAAAGCTTCTCGTAAATCTGGTCCTGCTTGCCGAGGAAGAGGACATCGTCGTGAATTCCTTTTTGCACGGCGAGCCACTCTGCCACAGAACGATCGGGGCCGTCGCCGATGAGCAGGAGTCTGGAGGGGATTTTCTTGCGCACTCTGTCGAAGATTTCGATCACATCGGGGACACGCTTGACGGGCCGGAAGTTGGACAGATGCACGAGGACGCGTTGACCATCGGGCGCATACTCGCGCCGGATTTCATCGGCAATTTCTGTGTTGCGGTAATAGACGTCGCAATTGACCGAGTTGTAGATGACCTCGATCTTGTTCTTGACGTCGAATACGCGCTGCGTACGATCGCGAAGGTAGTTGGAGATCGCGGTCACTCCGTCGCTCTGCTCGATGGAATAGCGGGTGATCGGCAGGTAGGAGCGGTCCAGTCCGACCAGAGTGATGTCGGTGCCGTGCAGGGTAGTGACGAAGGGAAGGCGGCGGCCGCGCGGTCCGGAAGCTAGCATTTGTCGCGCGAGCATCGCGCTGACTGAATGTGGAATGGCATAGTGCACGTGGAGAAGATCGAGATCGTAGAGCTGGGCCACTTCGGCCATGCGGGTTGCGAGTGCCAGATCGTAGGGCGGGTAGTCGAACAGCGGGTAACGGGAAACTTCGACCTCGTGATAATGGATGTTGGGCTGGGCGTCGCCTCTCAGGCGAATCGGCTGCGCATAAGAGATGAAGTGGATTTCGTGGTCGCGCTGGGCAAGTTCGAGGCCCAATTCCGTAGCCACTACACCACTGCCACCGTAGGTTGGATAACAGGTGATCCCGATTTTCATGATTGCCCGTGTTTCATGGGAAGTTCGCCTGCTCGTTGGAAATTCGATGGCTGGAACGAGCTGTGGATGCAGATTTTACACGAGCGACGAGGTGCAGGCAGTGCTCGGGCCAGTTTAATGGACCGCTTTGGACCCCAGGGCGATGGCCGGGTCGAGTTTGTCAAGATGAGCCTGGAAACGCTTTTTGGAGTCCTCGGGCAATCCGGTGAACTCGATTCCCATGCCCACGCCAGGATCGCGAGTGCGGACGACGGCACTGGGCGTAAGCCGCTCTTCCCCCAGCCACAGGTCGACGCGTAATGCTGTGCCGATTTGTAAGGGCATGACCGTCTCAACATAACAGCCGTTCCCACTGATGTCGGTGGCGTTGACGCGCAGAGGAGTGTTCACGCGCTCATCGCGCAGTTCGAGCGGGAACGCGATCTTGTGGCGGGCAAACTTCCTGCGATTGTCTTGACGAATTACCATGCGCTCTTCGATCTTCATCTCGGCAGGAAGAGCAGTGATCCACGGGCACTCCTGGTCGGCCACGAGTTGTACGCCAGCCTGGGTTTTCTTGAGTGCTCCCGCGTCCACCACCCAGATTACTTTGCAGCGGGCTTTCTTGCCTTCGTATTGCACGCCGATGACGTCGCCGACCTTCAGCTCTGGCTCAATACCGTAGAGGCAGGCTCCGGTCGTACTGATGTTCTGGGCCATGGCGTTCTGGAAGAAGGGCTGGTTATTCGCACCCATACCCCACACTTTGACCTTCAACTCCAGAGTGGCACGCGGCGCTGACCCTTGGGCCGGCATAAAGGCTCAAGCCTCCAACGAACAGAAAAACGGTGAATTGTAACCTATGTTACCGAGGGACAGCCAACAGGGAATGTTACCGCAGTACCTCACGATGCGTGGGCCCTTCGTGTCAAAGCGCGTCCTCCAAGTTACGGATTCGCAAGCAGATCGCGATAGGAAATGAGCTGGACGCCTTCCCGCGCCAGGAGTTCGCGCGCAGAAGGTAGCGTGAGCACGTGGAGTTCGATCTCGCGAGATTCCTGCAGGCGAGTCTTGGCGGCGCGCAGGTCAGCGTCGTTATATCCGGGATGGCAGACGAACTCCCAAGTCCCCTCCGGCATGCTTTGTGCGAGCGCGCGAAAGAGGCTTTCATCGAGGGTTCCGGTGACTTCGATGCCAAGGGTTCCATCTGTCGTAATGAGGCCTTCCTCAGAGACGGCCCGGCGAAATGCACCCGCAAAGCGGCTGAGAATGCGGACCTCGGCGTAACGCTTCCACAGGTTCGGACGAGCGAACAGGCGCCCTGAACGCAGGGGAAAGCGTGGGCCGAAGGGATTGCGCAAAGCGCGGACTCCACATGCCTTCGCCGCACGCAACAGAGGCTCGAGAATCTTGGGAAACAGGTGTGTGTGCTTGTGTGTGTCGAAGTGCGAAACCGCTACGCCAGCCGACTGAAGTTTGCGAATCTGGGCCTCGGCTTCGGAGGCGATCTCGTTCTCGTCGAGGCGCCCGGCAACTGCGCGCGCAACGAAGCCGTTCAGGCCGTCGCGGAATCTGTTTGCAACAGTGATCGAGGAAAGCCGTGCGGGCCCTAGCACGGGCTCTCCATCGATGAGAACCACGTGGCAGCCGATGCTGAGATTTGGGGTTGTCTTCGCCATTTCTACCGCCTTAGCGAAGGCGGGACCACTTGCCATAAGCGTTGTGGAGGTGACGATTCCGCGCGTGTGGGCTTCGACGATGGCGCGGTTCACGCCCGAGGTGAAGCCGAAATCATCCGCGTTGATGATCAGGCGCCGCAACGAGCAAGTGTAGCAGGAGGAGTGAAATCGGAGCAGCGATGCGAGTGGGATCAGGTGTGGATTGAGGGCTGTGTGGTTTGACCGGCTTTTCCAGGGGCACGTATACTCGAAAATGCGGTTCGCGCGGATGCTCCTCATGCGGTTTTCGGCCGCGGATGCCGGTTGCGCCTGGCGAGGGGCGGTTAGCTCAGCTGGTTAGAGCGCCTGCCTTACAAGCAGGAGGTCGCAGGTTCGAGTCCTGCACTGCCCACCACTAAACCCTTGAGACTTCAGCAAGTTGCCTTCCT
>Ga0335070_10011732_pt1 | contig 10231 bp, 11 predicted proteins | sample Lox_Sample_13_FD_206722 | JGI IMG/M metagenome (GOLD analysis project Ga0335070, IMG submission 206722) | Soil microbial communities from Loxahatchee National Wildlife Refuge, Florida, United States - Lox_Sample_1.3 | ecosystem: Environmental > Terrestrial > Soil > Wetlands | place: USA... | reverse complement strand
ACGTGGACGGGCGACGGCAGCGCGTTACGCTCCAGATGACAAGCAGCGGATTCAACTTCAAGCAGGGTAACGTGGTGCGAATCCTCTACGATCCGCGGCAGCCGTCGCAGCCGGAGACCTTCCGCATCGCGACGTTCGAAGGTCTGTGGCTCTGGTGTGTGATCGGCCTTACCCTTGGTTTCGTGGGCCTCGGCGCCGCCTTCTTCGTCTGGTACGCGAATGTTCCAGTGAGGCTCAGCGTCGACTAGGCGCTCTAAGGCAATTTCTTGAGCCTATAGAGCAGTTCTAGCGCCTCGCGAGGCGTGAGTTCGTCGGGATTGATCGCCTGCAGCGCATCGCGCAGCTCGTCCTTTTCCGGCGCCTTGTCTTCGGTGGGCTTCGCGAACAGGTCGTCCTGGCCGCCGCGCTCCAGGCTCTGGCGCTCGAGCGTCTCGAGGATCTTCCTCGCCTGGCGGATCACCGGCTTCGGCACGCCGGCGAGCGAGGCGACCTGCAGGCCGTAGCTGCGGTCGGCGGGGCCTTCCTCTACGGCGTGCAGGAACACGATCGAGTCCTTCTGCTCGACCGCGTCCAGGTGCACGTTGGCCGCCGTCTTGTAGTCGAGCGCGAGGCGCGTGAGCTCGAAGTAGTGCGTGGCGAAGAGGGTGAGCGCGCGGTTCTTCTCCAGCAGGAAGCGGCCGATCGCCCAAGCGAGCGCGAGGCCGTCGAAGGTCGATGTGCCGCGGCCGATCTCGTCCATGAGCACGAGGCTCGAAGCCCTGGCGTTGTGCAGGATGTTGGCGCTCTCGGTCATCTCGACCATGAAGGTCGAGCGCCCGCCCGCGAGGTCGTCGGAGGCGCCGATGCGCGTGTAGATCTGGTCGAGCGGGCCGATCGTGGCGCGCTTCGCGGGCACGAACGAGCCCGTGTGCGCGAGCAGGGCGATGAGCGCCACCTGGCGCATATAGGTGGACTTGCCCCCCATGTTCGGCCCGGTCACCAGCAGCAACTGGCGCGCCGCCGAGAGCCGGCAGTCGTTGGCGATGAACGGGTCGACGAGCGATTCGACGACCGGATGGCGACCCGCTTCGATGTCGACCTTGACCTCGTTGCAGAAGTCCGGACGGCAATAGTTCCTGCGCGCCGCGATGCCGGCGAAGCAGGCGAGCACGTCGAGCTGCGCGAGCGCGCCGGCGATTTTCTGAAGGCTTCTTATGGAAAGCTTCAATTCGTCAAGAACGGATTCATACAGGCTCTTCTCGAGGGCCAGTGCGCGATCGCGCGCCGAGAGCGCCTTGTCCTCGAAAGCCTTCAGCTCGGGCGTGATGTAGCGCTCGGCGCTCTTGAGCGTCTGCCGCCGCCGGTAGTCGGCGGGAACCTTGCCGGCCTGCGCGTTCGTGACCTCGATGTAATAGCCGTGGACGTGGTTGTAGGCGACCTTGAGGTTGGCGATTCCCGTTCGCTCGCGCTCCTGCTTTTCCAAGCGCAGCAGGAATTCGGACGCGTTCGATTGCAAGCCTCTCAGCTCATCGAGCTCGTTCGAGTAGCCGTCGGCGATCACGCCGCCGTCGCGCAGCATCGCCGCCGGCTCCGGCGCAATCGCCTTCACGAGAAGCTCCACGGCCTGCTGCGGCGTCCGAAGGTCTTGAGAGAGATTCTTCAGGAGCAGGGACGTATCGGGCGTGGAACCCCTCAAGGCGTCCAGGCGCAGCAGGCTCTCCCTGAGGCCGGACAGGTCGCGCGGGCGGGCGTTCTTCAGCGCGATGCGCGCCGCGATGCGCTCCACGTCGGCGAACTGCCGCAGGATTCGATGGATGTCCGGGCCCTTTTCCTGAAGGTTCTCGACGGCATCGAGACGGGAGCTGAGGACCGAATGATCCCGCAGGGGATGATGGAGCCAGTGGCGCAGCAGTCGGCTGCCCATGCCGCTCGCGCATTCGTCGAGCAGCGAGAAGAGGGTGGGCGCGGGCTCGCCGCGCAGCGTCTCCGTGATCTCGAGGTTGCGCCGCGTCGCCGCGTCCATGCGCAGGTATTCGCTCGCGCGCTCGGCGCGCACGGCGACCACGTGCGCAAGCGCCTGGCCCTGGGTCTTCCTCGCATACTCGAGCAGCGCGCCGCAGGCGCCGATCGCGGGACCCAGGTCGTCTACGCCGTAGCCCGCGAGCGTGGCGGCGCCCAGTTGCGCGAGCAGGCGCTTGCGGCCCGAATCCGTGTCGAAGCTCCACGCGGGCAGGCGCGTGACCGTGTAGCCGGGCAGCTCGATGCCGTCGGCGGCGAGGATCTCGGCCGGGGCGATGCGGCGCAGCTCATTCGCCAGCGCCTGCGGCGCGACCTCGGCGACGCGCAGGTCGCCGCTCGCCAGCGAAAGCCAAGCGAGGCCGACGCAAGATTTCTCCATGAAGACGGACAGCAGGACGTTTTCCGCTTTCTCGTCCAGCAGCGCCGGGTCGGTGAGGGTGCCGGGCGTGACGATGCGCGTGATTTCGCGCTCTACCGGCCCCTTGGCCGTGGCGACGTCGCCCACCTGCTCGCAGATCGCCACCGATTCGCCGAGCTTCACGAGCTTGGCGAGGTACTGCTCGACCGAGTGCACCGGCACGCCCGCCATCTTCACCGGCGCGCCCGCGGACTGGCCGCGCGCGGTCAGCGTGAGGTCGAGCAGGCGCGAGCCCTTCTCGGCGTCGTCGTAGAACAGCTCGTAGAAATCGCCCATGCGGTAGAACATGAGGATCTCCGGATGCTGCGCCTTCAGGCGCAGGTACTGCTGCATCATCGGCGTGTGGGCGTCGAGCGAGGCGTTCAAGCGGGCGTCAATCCGGGTAGCCGTTCGGATTATCCGACTGCCAGCGCCAGGCGTCGCGGCACATGTCCTCGATGCCGAGCTGCGCCCGCCAGCCGAGCTCGTGCTCGGCGAGCGTAGCATCCGCATACGAGGCCGCCACGTCGCCGGCACGGCGCGCGACGATCTCGTAGGGCACCTTGCGGCCGGTCGCCGCCTCGAACGCGCGGATCACTTCGAGCACCGAGTGGCCGCGCCCGGTACCGAGATTGACGGTGATCGAGCGAGGTCGGCCGGCGAGGTGGCGCAGCGCGGCGAGGTGCCCGGCGGCGAGGTCCATCACGTGGAGGTAGTCGCGCACGCCGGTTCCGTCCACGGTGTCGTAATCGCCGCCGAACACGCGCAGGCGCGGCATGCGCCCGAGCGCGACGCGCGTGAGATAGGGCAGCAGGTTCTCCGGCGTGCCGCGCGGATCCTCGCCGATGCGCCCGGAAGGGTGCGCGCCGATCGGATTGAAATAGCGCAGCGCGGCGTAGCGGAACGAAGCATTCGCCGCGGCGCGCACTTCCAGCAGGCGCTCCACCGCGAGCTTGGTCTCGCCGTAGGGATTCGACGGCTTCAGCGGGTGGCGCTCGGTGTAGGGCAGCGACTCGGAGTCGCCGTAGACCGTCGCCGAGGAGCTGAACACGATGCGCTCGACGCCGTGATGCTCCATGGCCGCGAGCAGCGCCTTCGTGCCGCCGACGTTGTTGTCGTGGTAGCGCGCGGGGTCCGCGACCGATTCGCGCACCGACTTGAGACCCGCGAAATGCAGCACCGCGTCGGCGCCCGCGCCCGCGAACACGCGCTCCATCGCGGCCGCATCGCGCATATCGGCCTGCACGAAGTCGATGGCGGCGCCCGGCGCAAGCTCGCGGATGCGCTCGAGGACCGACGGCTTGGAGTTCGCGAGGTTGTCGACGATGCGCAGCCGGTGCCCCTCGCGTGCGAGCGCGACCGAACAGTGCGAGCCGATGTAGCCCAGCCCGCCGGTTACGACGAGTCGCACCGATTCGCCCTTGTCAGCAAGGCGTGCCCGAGGGCCGCAGGCAGGCGCCGGCGATCGACGGCCGGCCGAGGAGCTGCTGCAGGTGCGAAGCGAGCGTCTTGGGCGACGTCCAGAAAGTGTCCGGTATCTCCTTGAACGGGCCGACGCCCGCGATCTGGCTCTGCACGGTCGCCGCGCAGAACAGGGGCGGCGTGGCGCCAGCGCTGCGCACGCGCCGCTCGACCTCCGCGAAATCCCGCTCGCTCAGGCGGAACCGGAACACGCGCACGTCGTCGCCGTCTTCGAGCTGGAACGCGACGTAGTCCGCGAGGGAGGGGCCGGGCCAGTCCGCGGAGCCCGATCGCTGCGAGACATAGCTTCCCGAGGGATCGCTGAGCCAGGGACCGGCGAACAGGCCGGCGTGGCGGCCCCCCGCCGCGTTGCCGTTGATGACGATCGCCACCTCGCCGCGCGGCACGTCCCGCGCGGGCCGCGCTCCGCGACCGTCCGGGTCGGCCGGCAGGCCGGCGCAGGCGCTCAGGAGCAGCGCGGGCAGCAGGCCGAGGACTCGGCGCACCGGGCGCTACCTCAGCGCTTCGAGCAGCTGCGGGAACACCTTCGGCGTCGCGGCGGCGATCTCGCCCTTGTCGAGGTAGCCGTCCTCGCCGGCGAGGTCGCCGACCAGGCCGCCCGCCTCCTGGATCATCAGCGCGCCGGCAGCCATGTCCCAGCTGGAGAGGCCCATCTCCCAGAACGCGTCCATGCGCCCGCAGGCGACATAGGCGAGATCGAGCGCCGCGGCCCCCGCGCGGCGCACGCCCGAGCACGAGGTCATGATCGCGCGCAGCTGGCGCATATAGAGCGACAGCCGCACGACCTCCTTGAACGGGAAGCCGGTGCCGACGAGCGCCTCCTTCATCTGCGCGCATTTCGACACGCGCACGCGCCGATCGTCGAGAAACGCGCCCGCGCCGCGGCTCGCCGTGAACAGCTCGTTGCGGCCCGGGTCGTAGACCACGCCGTGCGCGGTCCTGCCGCGGTGCTGCACGGCGATCGACACGCAGTACTGCGGAAAGCCGTGGATGAAGTTCGTCGTGCCGTCCAGCGGATCGATGATCCAGCGGTACTCGGCCTTGCCGCGCTCGAGGGCGCCGGTTTCCTCGCCCAGGATCGCGTGATCGGGATACGCGGTGTGCACCGCATCGATGATCGCCGCTTCCGCGGCGTGGTCGACCTGGGTGACGTAGTCGTTGGCGCCCTTGGCCTGCACTTTCAGCGCGCCGCGGTCGAGCGCGGCGCGGTTGATGATGCTGCCGGCGCGCCGAGCCGCCTTGACGGCCGTGTTGAGCAGGGGATGCATCGCGCGCGTATTCTATTATGGTGACCAGCTCAGCCGCCGTGCGCGTCGTGCTCTGCCGACCGAGCCATCCGGGCAACATCGGCGCCGCCGCGCGCGCGATGAAGACCATGGGCCTGTCCGATTTGCGCCTCGTGAAGCCGGAACGCTATCCGGCGCCGGAGGCCCAGTGGATGGCCACCAATGCTGCCGATGTTCTTCTGAATTCAAGAACTCATGAAGACCTTCCGACCGCGATCGCGGACTGCGTAGCCGCGTTCGCGCTCTCGGCCCGGCCGCGCGAATGGTCGACGCAGGTGCTGGACGTGCGCGCGGCGGCCGCGCGCGCGAGAGAGCTCGGCGGGCCCGTGGCGTTCGTTTTCGGCAGCGAACAGGCGGGCCTCACCAACGACGAGATGCTCGCCTGCCAGTATCTGGTGCACATCCCGGCCAATCCGGAGTTCGGCTCGCTCAATCTCGCACAGGCGGTGCAGGTGGTCTGCTACGAATGGTTCATGGTTTCCAATTCAAAGTCGTTTCAATACAAGAAAGAGAAGCCCGCTACCGTCGCCGACCTTGAAGGCCTCTACGGCCACTTGGAGCAGGCGGCGGTCGAAAGCGACTTTTTCGACCCGGCCTCGGGCTCGAAGCTGCGCACCCGGTGGCGCAGGCTGTTCTCACGGGTGCCGGACCTGGAGCGCGAGGAGGTCAACATCCTGCGCGGGCTGCTGAACGCGCTGCAGAAGGCCCGGTCCAAATAGTTGAGAGGATTAGTCGGGCAAAGTAAAATGGCTTTCATGTTCAGGCAGCTACGCGAAGATGTCGCAAGCGTGCGGGAGCGCGACCCGGCGGCGCGCTCCACCTGGGAAGTGCTGACCTGCTACCCCGGCTTGCACGCGATCTGGATCCACCGCTTCGCGCACTGGTACTGGACGCACGGATTGCACTGGCTGGGGCGCCTGACCTCGCACTTCGGCCGCTGGCTCACCGGCATCGAGATCCACCCCGCGGTCGTGATCGGCCGGCGCGTGTTCATCGACCACGGCATGGGCACGGTCATCGGCGAGACCGCCGAGATCGGCGACGACTGCACGATCTACCAGGGCGTCACGCTCGGCGGAACATCGCTCTACCGCGGCACCAAGCGGCATCCTACGATCGGCAAGCGTGTGGTGGTGAGCGCGGGTGCCAAGGTGCTCGGCGGCTTCACCGTGGGCGACGACGCGAAGATCGGCTCGAACTCGGTGGTGCTGAAGGAGGTGCCCGCGGGCGCCACGGTGGTCGGCGTGCCCGGCCGCCTCGTGGACCAGTCGTCCAGGGACGCCAAGTCCTCGCAGTTCGCGGCCTATGGCGTGGTGCCCGGGCAGGAAGACCCTTATCTGAAGACCTTGCAGTCGCTCGTGGAGCACGCCCAGGAGCTCGAGCAGACCGTTTCGGCCCTCACCGAGAAGGTCCGCCGGCTCGAGCAGGCGGCGGAGCGCGCCAAGAGCGATTCGCTGCGCGCGGTCAAGTAGCTGAAAAAGCTAATCTTTTATACCTGACAGGTTTACTCGGGATTTGGTATAGTTGAGCATCTTCATCAGGTATAGAACGGCGAACCCATGAGACTGACGACCAAAGGCAGATTCGCGGTCACCGCGATGGTGGACCTTTCGATGCGGCAGACGCGCGGGCCGGTGACGCTGGCCGCGATCAGCGAGCGGCAGCACATCTCGCTGTCGTACCTCGAGCAGCTGTTCGGCAAGCTGCGCCGAGCGAAGCTCGTCTCGAGCGTGCGCGGCCCGGGCGGCGGCTACAACCTCGCCAAGCCGACCGTGCAGATCACCGTCGCCGACATCATCAGCGCGGTGGACGAGCCGATTGACGCCACGCAATGCGGCGGCAAGGAAAACTGCAATGATGACCGGCGCTGCATCACGCATGACCTGTGGGCGACGCTCAACGAGAAGATGAACGACTACCTCAACTCGGTCACGCTCGCCGACGTGGTGTCGCACCAGCAGGGCAAGCAGGTGCAGGTGATCAAGGACTTCCGCGGCCGCGAGCAGCCGGCCGAGAAGGCGCCGGAGAAGGTGGCGGCCTGATGAAGCTGCCGATCTACCTGGATTACTCCGCGACCACGCCGGTCGACCCGCGCGTGGCGCAGAAGATGATCCCCTACCTCACCGAGCACTTCGGCAATCCGGCGAGCCGCTCGCACGTGTTCGGCTGGAAGGCCGAGGAGGCGGTCGAGCAGGCGCGCGAGGACGTGGCCGCGCTCGTGCGCTGCGACGCCAAGGACCTCATCTGGACCTCGGGCGCGACCGAGTCGATCAACCTCGCGCTGAAGGGCGCGGCCGAGTTCTACAAGACCAAGGGCAAGCACCTGCTGACGGTGAAGACCGAGCACAAGGCGACGCTGGACTCGATGCGCGAGCTCGAGCGCCGCGGCTTCGAGGTGACCTACCTCGACGTGCAGCCCGACGGCCTGCTCGACCTCGGCCAGCTGGAAGGCGCGCTGCGCAAGGACACGATCCTCGTCTCGGTGATGTTCGTGAACAACGAGATCGGCGTGGTGCAGGATATCGCGGCGATCGGCGAGCTGTGCCGCAAGCGGGGGATACTCTTCCACGTCGACTCGGCGCAGGCGACCGGCAAGTGCGACATCGATTTGCAGGCGCTGAAAGTCGACCTGATGTCCTTCTCGGCGCACAAGACCTACGGCCCGAAGGGCGTCGGGGCGCTGTTCATCCGACGCAAGCCGCGCGTGCGCCTGGAGGCGCAGATGCACGGCGGCGGCCACGAGCGGGGCTTCCGCTCGGGCACGCTGGCGACGCACCAGATCGTCGGCATGGGCGAGGCCTACCGCCTCGCGCGGCTGGAGATGGTGGCCGAGCGCGATCGCATCAGGGCACTCCGCGACAGGCTGCTCACGGGCCTGAATCGCATGGAAGAGGTGTTCGTGAACGGCGACCTCGAGCGGCGCGTGCCGCACAACCTCAACATGAGCTTCAACTACGTCGAGGGCGAGTCGCTGATCATGGCGGTCAAGGACATCGCGGTGTCCTCGGGCTCCGCCTGCACGTCCGCGTCGCTCGAGCCGTCCTACGTGCTGCGCGCGCTCGGGCGCTCGGACGAGCTCGCGCACAGCTCGATCAGGTTCACGCTCGGCCGCTTCACGACGGCCGAGGAGATCGATTACGCCGTGGACCACATTCAGACGAAAGTGGCGAAGCTGCGCGAGCTCTCGCCGCTCTGGGAGATGCACAAGGAGGGCGTCGACCTGAACACCGTTCAGTGGGCCGCCCACTGAGGAGAAGAACATGGCATACAGCGACAAGGTCATCGATCACTACGAGAATCCCAGGAACGTCGGCTCGTTCGACAAGGGCGACGCGTCGGTCGGCACCGGCATGGTGGGCGCGCCGGCCTGCGGCGACGTCATGAAGCTGCAGATCAAGGTGAACAAGGACGGCGTCATCGAGGACGCGCGCTTCAAGACCTACGGCTGCGGCTCGGCGATCGCCTCGAGCTCGCTCGTCACCGAATGGGTGAAGGGCAAGAAGCTCGAGGAGGCGGCGAGCATCAAGAATACGCAGATCGCCGCGGAGCTGTCGCTGCCGCCGGTGAAGATCCACTGCTCGATCCTCGCCGAGGACGCGATCAAGGCGGCGGTCGAGGACTACCGCAAGAAGCACAAGCCATAATGGCCGTCACGCTCACCGAGAAGGCCGCGACGCACGTTCAGAACTTCCTCGCCAAGCGCGGCAAGGGCGTGGGACTGCGCCTGGGCGTGCGCACCACGGGCTGCTCCGGCATGGCGTATAAGATCGAGTTCGCAGACGCAGTGAACCCGGAGGACCTGCAGTTCGAGAGCCACGGCGTCAAGGTCGTGGTCGACCCGAAGAGCCTGCCTTACCTGGACGGCACCCAGCTCGACTTTGCGCGAGAGGGCTTGAACGAAGGCTTCAAGTTCAACAACCCCAATGTCAAGGACGAGTGCGGCTGCGGCGAAAGCTTTAGCGTCTAGCCACTTCGAGCTGTTCGGACTCGCCCCGGCGTTCGCGCTGGACGCCGCGCGCCTCGAGGCCGCGTACCGCGGCATCCAGGCCGAGGTGCACCCGGACCGCTATGCGCGGGCCGGCGACGCCGAGCGGCGCGCCTCGATGCAGATGACGACGCGCGTCAACGAGGCCTATCAGACGCTGAAGAGCCCCGTGCGGCGCGCGAAATACCTGCTCGCGCTGAACGGAGTCGACGTCGCGTTCGAGACCGACACGTCCATGCCGGAGGACTTCCTCCTGCAGCAGATGGATCTGCGCGAGCGGCTGGAGGATGCGAAGGACGCAGCCGCTTTGGATGCTTTGTCTTTGCATTTGCATGAAGAAAGACAAGAGCTTGAAAAGCAGATCGGGCAACAGATCGATTCAGCGCGTGATTTCGCCGGGGCGAAGCCGCTGGTGCGCAAGCTGATGTTCCTCGAGCGGCTGGGCGACGAGATCCACGGCGCATACGAGGCTCTGGAAGCCTGATGACGCTGTTCCAGATCTCCGAGCCGGGCCAGGCCCCCGAGCCGCACCAGAGGCGCCTCGCGGTCGGCATCGATCTCGGCACCACCAACTCGCTGGTGGCCACGGTGCGCAGCGGCGTCGCCACGGTGCTGCCCGATGCGCAGGGCCGTGCGCTGCTGCCCTCGATCGTGCGCTACCTCGCCGGCGGCAAGGTCGAGGTGGGCTACGCGGCGCAGGCGCACCAGGCGGAGGACCCGCGCAACACCGTCGCCTCGGTGAAGCGCTACATGGGGCGCGGCTGGAAGGACCTCGCGCACGCGCTCGGCGACGTGGCGCACGCGGCGCCCTACGACTTCATCGATGCGCCGGGCATGGTGCAGCTGCGCACCGCCGCGGGCGTGAGGAGCCCGGTAGAGATCTCGGCCGAGATCCTCAAGGTGCTGCGCGCGCGCGCCGAGCAGTCGCTCGGCGGCGAGCTCGCGGGCGCGGTGGTTACGGTGCCCGCGTACTTCGACGACGCGCAGCGCCAGGCCACCAAGGACGCGGCGCGCCTGGCGGGCCTGAACGTGCTGCGGCTGCTGAACGAGCCGACCGCAGCGGCCATAGCCTATGGCCTGGAC
>Ga0335070_10011731_pt1 | contig 10232 bp, 13 predicted proteins | sample Lox_Sample_13_FD_206722 | JGI IMG/M metagenome (GOLD analysis project Ga0335070, IMG submission 206722) | Soil microbial communities from Loxahatchee National Wildlife Refuge, Florida, United States - Lox_Sample_1.3 | ecosystem: Environmental > Terrestrial > Soil > Wetlands | place: USA... | reverse complement strand
CGTTCGTCCTCTCCTATCTCCACCGCGAGAGCGGCGGGCGCACCCAGCGCGCGAACAGGGCGCTCGTCGCCGGGAACGCGCGCCTCGCCGGCGAGATCGCCGTCGCCGCGGCTCCGTAGTTCGACCCGATGGCACGCGGGCCGCGCGCGCCGACGGTAGCCGGGAACAAGGAGGAGACATGAAGGTCAGAACGCTCGCCCTCGCGGCCCTGGGCGTGTTCGCGCTCTCGCGGGTGACGCTGCGGAACACGGGCGCGACGCGCTGGGAGCGCAACCGCGCGCTTCCGGGTGACGACGTCGTCCCGGACGCCGGCGGCGCCTGGACGATGGCGACGACGGTCGACGCGCCGCCGGACGCCGTCTGGCAGTGGCTCGTCCAGATCGGCTCCGACCGCGCCGGCTTCTACAGCTTCGACCGCCTCGACAACGCGGGGCGGCCGAGCGTCGAGGAGATCCGCCCGGAGTGGCAGACGCTCGCGGTCGGCGACCGCCTCGCCTCGACGCCCTCGGGCCGCACGTGGTTCGTCGTGTCCGAGCTCGAGCCGGAACGCTCGCTCGTGCTGCGCGCCTCGATCGACCCGTGCGCGCGCCGCTCGTTCGACCCGGCCGGGGAGCGGCCGCCCTTCTTCATCGACTCGAGCTGGGCGTTCGTGCTCGAGCCGCTCGCGTCCCGCACCCGGCTGCTCGTCCGCACGAAGTCGGCGGCGCGGCCGGCGCTGCTCGCCCGGTTCGCGAACGTCCTCTTCTTCGACCCGGCGCACTGGATCATGCAGACGCGCCAGCTGATCCGGATCCGCCACCTCGCGGAGACCGCGGACCTGGCCCGCTCCGGCTAGAGACTCTTCCGGGAGAACGCCCAGAGCGCGAGCGCGCCGACCGCGACGAGGTACGCGACCGCCCACACGCGGATCTCCCAGCCGTGGACGTACGCGCCGCCGAACGGCCCGAGCTGGAGCAGGAACCCGGTGAGCCCGCTCGCGTTCTCCGTGATCATCCGCAGCGCGTCCTGGTAGAGCGCCTCGAACGGCAGCGCCCACGCGGCGATCGTCGACGCGTGCTTGATCGCGTGCGAGTTGAGCGCGTGCCCGATCGACGCGAGCAACCCGGCGACGAGCCCGCCGCCGAAGAGCATGAACACGGCGATCCCGTTCGCGGTCGACGACAGCGCGATCGACCCGAGCAGCGACAGCGCGATGACGATGATCACGCCCCCCGCGAGCTCGAGCCCGGGCCACACGATCACGTCGGGCCACCAGTGTCCCGTCAGGCCGGTGATGGTCATCGCGCCGAAGTAGACGACGAGCACGTACGCGACGCACACGCCTGCAGCGCCGAGGAAGCGCGAGAGCAGGAGCGTCGAGCGGCCGATCGGCCGGACGACGAGCGGCTGCAACAGTCCGCGCTCGGCGTCGCCGGAGACGGCGCCGAGCGTGAGGAACACCGCGAGCACGACGCCGAGGAACAGCGTCGCGAACATCGCGAGCCCCGTCAGGAACGCACCGGCGAACGTCCGCGTGTCGACGTTCACGTCACGCGGCGGCGTGATGTTCTGCAGCTGGCCGAAGACGAAGTGGTTCGCGAGATAGAAGAGGAAGAGGAACAGCGCCGTCAGCAGCAGCACGACGGCGAACACCTTCCGCCGCACCGCCTCGCGGAAGCCGTACTCGACGATCACGGCCACGCCGTTCAGTCCGTCTCCCCTCCGACCGCCTCGAGGTAGGTGTCCTCGAGCGTCGACGTCAGCACGTGTACGCCGTATACCTGCCGTCCGGCGGCGACCGCCTCGGCCACGAGCCGCGGCGCGTCCTCGCGCGTGGCGCCGTCGACGCGGCGCACGCCCTCGTCGGTCTCCAGCTCGACGCCGCGCGGCTTCGACAGCTCGTGCGGCGTCCCCGCCGCGACGACCTCGCCGCCGAGGAGGATGGCGACGCGGTCGCAGACGAGCTCGATCTCCGACAGCAGGTGCGAGTTGAGGAGGACGGAGACGCCCCGGTCGCGCAGTTGCTCCAGCAGCAGCCGGACGGTGCGGCGGCCGACGGGATCGAGTGCCGACGTCGGCTCGTCGAGGAGCAAGACGCGCGGCTCGCCGACGAGCGCCTGCGCGACGCCGAGCCGCTGCTGCATCCCCTTCGACATCCCGTCGACGCGCCGGTCCGAGGCCTCCGCGAGCGCGACGAGCTCGAGCAGCCGCTTCCGCTCCGCCGCGCCGCCGTGCGAGCCGGCGAGCCGCTGGTGCAGGTCGAGCACCTCGTCGGCCGTGTACCAGCCGGGGAAGCGGAACAGCTCCGCGAGGTAGCCGAGCGACGCCCGCGCCGCGTGCGACCCCGCGGGCGCGCCCGCGACCTGCGCCGATCCGGCGGTCGGCCGGACGAGGCCGACGGCGATCTTCACGAGCGTCGACTTCCCGGCGCCGTTGGGACCGAGCAGCCCCACGAGCTCCCCCTCGCCGACCTCGAGGTCGACGCCCTTCAGCGCCTCGACCGAGCCGAAGCGCTTCGCAAGGCCCCGGACGGCGAGCGCAGGCGGCACGCGACGAGCCTAGCGGGAGTACGCTGACGGCATGCCGCGTGGCTACATGGAAGGGCCGGCGGCCGACGAAGCCGAGCGCCTGGCCGAGGAGGCGGCACGCGTGAAGCACACGCAGCCGAAGGCGAACCTGCACGCGGCGGTGTTCGGCTGCACCGAGGACGACCCGGAGCCGCACTTCCTCGGTTGGCTCGCCGACGTCGACCCGGACGAGCTGTTCGCGACGGGCGCCGCCTGGGGCGTCACCGTCCGCCGCGTCGCGGCGGTGTAGCTCGCGAGGCGCAGCCTCGCGAGCTACGTGAGCGCGTCCGCGAACTGTTCGAGCGTCAGCGCGGGCAGCGTCTCGATCCGCGTCGACCCGCGCGCGCCGAGCGTCACCGACACACGCGCGATCGTCGCCGTGTCCGGCGCCTCGACGACGTTGACGAAGTCGAACTCGCCGAGCGTCGCCCACTGGTGCAGCACCTTCGCGCCGAGCTCCTCGACGTCTCGATTGACCTCGCGCAGCCGCTCCGGGTTCGACTTCAGCGTCTGCACGCCCTGCTGCGAGAGCCTCGAGAGCAGGATGTAGATCGGCATGTCGGCTCCTTCCTCCGGGAGCCTCGAGCCTACTTCACGCGGGCCGTCTGGTCCACGTAGAGAAGGGAAGCGCCGAGGAACAGCAGCGGCGAGACGACGACGTTCGCGAGGACGTACGCGACCCAGACCGCCGCGCCGCCGACGCCGCGGAGCACGAACGCGAGGACCGCCTGGGTCAGGAACACGACGATCGCGAGCGTGGCGAGCGACCCGAGCGCGTGCACGTAGTCCGCGCGCGCGAGCCGCCACGCGCGGGCGACGGCCGCCCGCGGCGCGAGCTCCTCGACGACGAGCACCGGCACCACGAGCCCGACCGCGGCGAGCCAGGCGAGCGCGGGCAGCAGGAACGCGAGCACGAGAAACGGCACAGGCGCCAGCACGAGCCAGCCGAACGCCCACGCGGCGACGAGCCGGCGCCACGACGGCCGGTGCTTCAGGACGATCACCGAGGCGCCGGTGAACGAGACGCTGAGCACCGCCGCGACGACGGTCGGCGCGAGGACGAGCCACGCCCTTCGCGACACGTGCACCGTCAGGATCGCGATCAGCGCCGGGCCGACGCCGAGCGCGAGGCAGGCGAAGAAGCGCTCGCCGTACGCGTGGATCGACTCCGCGACGAGCTGGCCGACCGTGCGCTCCTCCGGCGGCAACGCCGCAGGCCGCGGCTCGCCGGGAGCCGGATGCGACGGTCGCGCCACGATCCGGCAGCCTAGCTGGGGTCAGACGCCGACGACCGTCCCGGGCGTTCCCGTCACGGTGGACGTCCCGAAGATCGCGGACACGTCGACCGGAACACCGTTCACCGTGAGCCCGTCGGAGCCGTGGCCACGAGCGCCGACGCTGCCGCTCCCCGGACCACGCGGCGACTCGGCACTCGCCGCCGACGCTACAACACCGCGACGAGGCGCTCGACGGCCGCGGCGAGCGCGTCGAGCGCATCGTCGATCCGCCACGCCGACCGGTCCCGCTCGCCGACGGCGTTCGAGATCGCCCGCAGCTCGACCGCGGGCACGCCGGCGAGCGCAGCCGCGCGGAGGACGCCGAATCCCTCCATCGCCTCGACCTCGTAGCCCGCGCCGCCGCCGACCCTCCCGCACGTCGCGATCGGGAGCACGCTCGCCTCCGGAAGCGCGGCGCGTGCGGCTGCGAGCAGCTCAGGATCCGGCGCGACGCGCTCGACCCGCGCCATCGTGAACGCGGGATCGATCACGTCGCAGTACACCGACTCGGAGCCGAGCACGAGCGCCGGCGGCTCGATCCCGTGCGCGCCCGCGATGCCGACGTGGAGCAGCGCGTCCGGCGGACGCTCCGCGATCGCGCGCGCCGTCGCGAGCGCCGCCTCGACGGGACCGATCCCGCACACGAGCCCCGCGGCGCGGGCGCCGCGCAGCTCCGCCTCCGTCGCGGCGACCACGAGCAGCATGCGCAGACGCTATCCCGTGTGCGACGATCGGGCCATGAGCTACCACGTCGTGCACGCGGACGCGCTCGAGTTCGAGGAGCGGCCGTCGCCGGAGGGGTCGGCGCCGCGCCTTGCGGCCGACGTCACCGTCCCCGGCGGCCTCGAGCACTCGCGCGCGCGGATGTGGCGCTATTCGCCCCGCTCGCGCGGCCGCCGGCACGTGGATCACGGGCAGGAGGAGACCTTCGTCGTCCTCGCCGGGACGCTGACGATGCTGCTCGGCGATCCGCCGGAGCGCGTCGACGTCGCCGCCGGCGGCCTCGTCGCCGTGCACGCCGACACGCCGCTGCAGGTGCGCAACGAGACGGACGAGGATCTCGTCCTCTTCATCTACGGCGCGCCGCCGGTCACCGGCGAGGCCGAGTTCCTCGACGACGTCGAGTCGATCTAGCGGCGCTACAGCCGGGGGCAGTGCCCCGACGACACGTGGCCGCCCGGCCCGACGAGATGCGCGACGGCGCCGCTCGCGCCGACGCCCTCGACGCAGTAGGCGACCTCGGTGCCCCAGCCGAGCGACATGTTCCGGTCGGCGATCTCGGCGCCCGCGTACGTGCCGGCGATCGCGCGGTAGCGCTCGAGCGCGAGGGCGGCGGAGCCGAAGTCCGGGCCGGCGATGAGATCCTCGACCGCGTACTGCGCGTGCCGGACGAGCAGGTGGGCGTGGTGCAGCTGCACCGTCACCGTCGGCGAAACGGTCATGCCGGCGGTGACGACGAGGGACGCGAGCCGGCGCTGCAGCACGCTATCGGCATCGGAACCTCGCGGGGCGGGCCGCTCCCCCGAAAGGCGGATCAGACCGCGGCCGGCGCGGCCGTCCCCGCCCTCGCGAAGGTCAGCTCGCCGTCGTCTTCGTCGACGACGATGTGGTCGCCGTCGACGAACTCGCCGTCGAGCAGGCGCAGCGCGAGCGGGTTCTCGACGAGCCGCTGGATCGCACGCTTGAGCGGCCGCGCACCGTACGCCGGGTCCCACCCGGCCTCGGCGAGCAGCTCCTTCGCCGCGTCCGTCAGCTCGAGCTCGATGTGCCGCTCGGCGAGCCGCTCCCGCAGCCGCCCGAGCTGGAGCTCGACGATCTCGCCGATCTGCTCCCGGCTCAGCGGCTTGAAGACGACGATCTCGTCGACGCGGTTCAGGAACTCGGGCCGGAACCGGTCTCGGAGCTCGCCCTCGCTGCGGATGTTCGACGTCATGATCAGCACCGTGTTGCGGAAGTCGACGGTGCGGCCGTGGCCGTCGGTGAGCCGGCCGTCGTCGAGCACCTGCAGGAGCACGTCGAACACCTCGTTGTGCGCCTTCTCGACCTCGTCGAGGAGCACGACCGAGTACGGCCGCCGCCGCACCGCCTCCGTCAGCTGGCCGCCCTCGTCGTAGCCGATGTAGCCCGGCGGCGCGCCGATCAGCCGTGCGACCGTGTGCCGCTCCTGGTACTCCGACATGTCGAGCCGCACCATCGCGCGCTCGTCGTCGAACATGAACTCGGCCAGCGCCCGCGCGAGCTCGGTCTTGCCGACGCCGGTGGGCCCGAGGAAGATGAAGGAGCCGATCGGCCGGTTCGGGTCCTGCAGCCCGGTGCGCGCGCGGCGCAGCGCGTTCGCGACTGCCTCGACCGCCTCGTCCTGGCCGACGACGCGCCGGTGCAGCCGCTCCTCCATGTGGATGAGCTTCTCCGTCTCGCCTTCGAGCAGCCGGTCGACGGGAATCCCCGTCCAGCGCGCGACGACGGCCGCGATGTCGTCCTCGTCGACCTCCTCCTTCACCATCGATTCGGCGCGCTCGACGTCGCGCTCCGCCAGCTCCTTCTCGAGCGCGGGCAGCTCGCCGTAGCGGATCTCGGCGACGCGCTGCAGGTCGCCCTGCCGCTCGGCGCGCTCCGCCTCCATCTTCAGCTCGTCGATCGAGCGCGTGATCTCCTTCACCCGCTCGAGCGCGCCCTTCTCCTGCGACCAGCGGGCGGCGAGCGCGTTGCGCGCCTCCTGCGCCTCGGCGAGCTCGCGCTCGACCGGCGCGCGTACGTCGTCGGACTCCTTCGCCATCGCCGCGAGCTCGATCTCGAGCTGGCGCACGCGCCGCTCGGCCTCGTCGAGCTCGAGCGGCGACGAGTCGATCTCCATTCGAAGCCGCGACGCCGATTCATCCACGAGGTCGATCGCCTTGTCGGGGAGGAAGCGGTCGGTGATGTACCGGTTCGAGAGCACGGCGGCGGCGACGAGCGCGGCGTCGCGGATGCGCACGCCGTGGTGCGCCTCGTAGCGCTCCTTCAGCCCGCGCAGGATCGCGATCGTGTCCGCGACCGACGGCTCGCCGACGTAGATCGGCTGGAACCGCCGCTCGAGCGCCGCGTCCTTCTCGATGTGCTTGCGGTACTCGTCGAGCGTCGTCGCGCCGACCGCGCGCAACTCGCCGCGCGCGAGCATCGGCTTGAGCATGTTCGCCGCGTCGACGGCGCCCTCGGCCGCGCCCGCGCCGACGATCGTGTGCAGCTCGTCGATGAACAGGATCAGCTCGCCCTCGGCGTTCGCGATCTCCTCCAGCACCGCCTTCAGCCGCTCCTCGAACTCGCCGCGGTACTTCGAGCCCGCGAGCAGCGCGCCGATGTCGAGCGCCCAGACGCGCTTGCCCTTCAGCCCCTCGGGGACGTCGCCGGCGACGATGCGCTGCGCGAGCCCCTCGACGATCGCGGTCTTGCCGGTGCCCGGCTCGCCGATGAGGACGGGATTGTTCTTCGTGCGGCGGGAGAGCACCTGGATGACGCGCCGGATCTCCTCGTCGCGCCCGATCACCGGGTCGAGCTTGCCGTTCTCGGCCGCCTCGGTGAGGTCGCGCCCGAACTTCGCGAGCGCCTGGTAGGTGCCCTCGGGGTCCTGCGAGGTGACGCGGCGTCCGCCGCGAACCTCCTTGATCTTCGCGAGCAGCGCGTCGCGCGGGACGACGTCGAGCGCGAGCAGCAGATGCTCGGACGACACGTAGTCGTCCTCCATGCGCTTCGCCTCGTCGAACGCCTTGTCGAGGACGCGCGAGAACTGCGACGAGACCTGCGGCTGCTGCTGCGCGCCGCCGATGCGCGGCTTCTGCGCGAGCCGCGCCTCCGCCTCGGCGCGGAGCGAGTCGGGGTCGGGGACGAGCTGCCGCGGCAGCTCCTGGTCGAGCAGCGCGATGAGCAGGTGCTCGGGGTAGAGCTCCGGGTTGCCGTTGCGCCGCGCGAGCTCCTGGGCGGCGGCGACCGCCTCCTGCGACTTGATCGTCAGCTTCGTGAAGTCCATGCGTTATCTCCGTTCGGGGAGCCGCGCCTCCGTGTAGAGGACGAGGTCGCGGCGGTACTGCTGGTGCACCTTCTTGACGTCTTCCTTGTGCTGCGCGTGCAGCCGCTCGATCTGCGCGTGCGCGCGACGCAGCTCGTCCTCGAGCCGCAGCACGAGCTCGACGCCCGCGAGGTTGAGGCCGAGCTGCGTCGTCAGGCGCTGGATCACGCGCAGCCGCTCGATGTCGAGCTCGGAGTAGCGGCGCGTGCCGCCCGGCGTGCGCTGCGGCCGCACGAGGCCCTTCGCCTCGTACATGCGCAGCGTCTGCGGATGCATGCCGACGATCTCCGCGGCGACGCTGATCGTGTAGCGCGGCCGGTCCGGCATCAGCCCTCCACCGCCCGCAGCTCCTCGAGCAGCTCCCTCTCCTTCTTGTTCACGCGCTTCGGCACCTCGATGCGGACGCGCGCGAGCACGTCGCCCTTGCCCTTGCCGTTGAGCTTCGGCGCGCCGCGGCCCTTGATCCGGATCAGCTTCCCGTCCTGCGAGCCCGCGGGGATCTTCAGCGAGACCGGGCCCTCCGGCGTCGGCACCTCGACGGAGCCGCCGAGCGCAGCGGTGGGATACGAGACGGGGACGTTGACGACGAGGTCGTCGCCGCGCCGCTCGTACACGGGCGACGACGCGACGCGCGTGACGACGATCAGGTCGCCCGCCGGTCCTCCGTGCGTGCCTGCCTCGCCCTTGCCCTTCAAGCGGATCCTCGTGCCGTCCTTGACGCCGGGCTTGATCTTCACGGTGTACGTCTTCAGCCGCCGCTCGCGGCCGGAGCCGTGGCACTTCGGGCACGGCTGCTCGATGACGGTGCCGTTGCCGCGGCAGCGCGGGCACGGCTGCGACAGCGCGAACAGCCCCTGGCTCTCGGTGACCACCCCGCGGCCGTTGCACTCGGGGCAGATGACGGGCGTCGTCCCCGGCTTCGCGCCGGTGCCGCCGCACTCGCTGCACGCCGTCGTCACCTCGACCGGGACCTTCGCCTCGACGCCGTGGAGCGAGTCCTCGAAGGACAGGTGCACCTCCGCCTCGATGTCGGCGCCGCGGTGCGGCTGCGGGCGGCCCGCGCCGCGGGCGCCGCCGCCACGGCCTGCGGCCCCGCCGAACAGCCCGCCGAACAGGTCGCCGAGGTCGCCGATGTCGAAGTTGCCGAAGTCGACGTTGACGCCGCCCGGCGCCCCGCCGATGCGCCCGTTCGCGGAGCCGAACGAGTCGTACTGCTTCCGCTTCTCCTCGTCCGACAGCACGTCGTACGCGTGCTGCACCTCCTTGAACCGCTCCTCGGCGCTCTTGTCGCCGTTGTTCGCGTCGGGGTGGTACTTGCGCGCGAGCTTCCGGTACGCCTTCTTGATCTCGTCCTGCGACGCGTTCTTCGGGACGCCCAGCGTCTCGTAGAGGGTGTCAGCCATCGCTCTCCGTCAGCGGCGCGGGCGGCGGCCCGGCGACGACGACGCGCGCCGGCCGGACGACACGGTCGCCGAGCGTGTACCCCTTCTGCACGACGTCGATCACGGAGCCCTCGTCGGCCTCGGACGGCTGGACGAGCAGCGCCTCGTGGACGTGCGGGTCGAACGCGCCCTCCGCGTCGATCTCCCTCACGCCGTTCCGCTCGAGCAGGCCGAACAGCTCGCGGTACACGAGTCGCACGCCCTCCTCGAGCCGCGCCTCCTCGTGCTCGGACGCGGCGACGAGCGCCCGCTCGAGATCGTCGAGGATCGGCAGCAGCTCCTTCACGAGCCGCTCGTTCGCGTAGACCACCGTCTCCTCGCGCTCGCGCGCCGTGCGCTTCTTGTAGTTGTCGAAGTCGGCGGCGAGGCGCAGCAGCCGGTCCTCGAGAGCGGCGACCCTCTCGGCGTCGCCGCTCTCCTCGACCTGCTCCTCCGCGCCTTCCCGCTCGAAGGGCTCGTCGATCATCAGGGAGTCTTCGCCCCCTCGTCCTCGTCGACGACCTCGTACTCGCCCTCCTCGACGACCTCGTCCTCGGCGCTGCTCGCGCCGCCGCCCGCGGAGGCCTGCGCCTGCGCGGAGGCCTGCTGGTAGATCGCCTCGGACAGCTTGTACGACGCCTCCTGGAGCGCCTCGGTCTTCGCGCGGATGTCCGCGAGATCGTCGCCCTCGAGCGCCGCACGCAGCTCCATGATCCGGCCCTCGATCGTCGAGGCGTCGGCCTCGTCGAGCTTGTCGCGATGCTCCTTCAGCGAGCGCTCGGTCTGGTAGGCGAGCGTCTCGGCCTGGTTCTTCGCGTCGGCAGCCTCGCGGAGCCTGCGCGCCTCGTCGGCGTGCGACTCGGCGTTGCGGATCATGTCCTGGACCTCGTTCTCCGAGAGACCGGAGCCGCCCTGGATCTGGATCTGCTGGACGTTGCCCGTGCCC
>Ga0335070_10011730_pt1 | contig 10233 bp, 10 predicted proteins | sample Lox_Sample_13_FD_206722 | JGI IMG/M metagenome (GOLD analysis project Ga0335070, IMG submission 206722) | Soil microbial communities from Loxahatchee National Wildlife Refuge, Florida, United States - Lox_Sample_1.3 | ecosystem: Environmental > Terrestrial > Soil > Wetlands | place: USA... | reverse complement strand
CGCCAGTCGGTCTATGATGAGAACATCATGGATCAGATCGAGAACGTGAGTGATGTAACCAGAAAAATCGCCTATGAGGGCAAAGAGTGGTTTCTGATCACGACGGATTTCCACCCACCAAGGTAGCCCAGCATGGATTTCGATTGGGGCGAGTACTTGAAGTTAGCGAAGTATTTGGCTGCTCATACGGATCAACTGCCGGTCAATCAAGAAACCGCCTTTCGCAATGCCGTAAGCCGGGCTTACTACGCCGCCTTTTGCCATGCTCGTAATTATGCCGTCCAGAAGCAATGGTACGATCAGCCGAAATACCCGACAGGTGGAGAACACGCCGACGTAAGAACCTGTTTCAGCAAACAAGGTAAGCCTGAAATTGCGGAAAAGCTTGACCGTATGCATAAATGGCGCAATGAGTGCGATTATCAAAACAATCCGATTTCTAATCCCCCGCTTCTGGCTCAAAGGGCCATCGGGACTGCTGATGTGGTTTTCGCCACCTTGAAGCTGCCATAGCCGCAGGCCAAGTTCCAATTTATCCCCGCTATTGAGCGATCCGCCTGGTTCTGATGCCCCGGATCGCGTGCCGAGAACTGAGGCGCTCGGTATCCGTGCATGTTACGGGTACCGGGCGTTTTTGATTCGCCCGCCGGTCAAGCTCACGCGCGAATTTCGCGAGTTAGGGAGGTGCTATGCATGCGGTCGATATGGCCGTCAAGGCGATCTCGCCGGACGGGTGGCGCATCGGCGGCTACCTGGTCGTGTTCGGGAACGCCCAGCAGACGGATCTTCAGGGCGAGTGGTTCACCCGATCGAGCGATCTGGGATTGGACTGGTACGACCGGCGTCCTCTGTTGTTCGAACACAGCCGCGACCCGAAAGTCGGGGCGGCGCTCATCGGCACGGTGGATCGACTCGACGCCGACGATCTCGGCGTGTGGGTCGAGGGCCAGCTCGACCGGCGGAGCCGCTACGCGGCCCAGGTTCGCGATCTGGTGGCGAAGGGCGCGCTGGGCTGGTCGTCGGGCAGCATGAGCCATCTGGTGCGCAAACGCGGCAGGGAGATCATGCGCTGGCCCATTTGCGAAGCCTCGGTCACGGTCACGCCCGCCGAGCCGCGCACGCTGGCACTGCCCATCAAGACACACCTGTGCGACCCCGACATCGTGATCGACGCGTTCAAGTCGCTCGGTCTGCCGCTCGACCGGTTGGAAATTAACCAGGAGACAGGAATGGACGAATTGCAGGACATCAAACAGGAAATCACCCAGGATCTCAGGCACGAGATCAAATCGCTGTTCGCACAGGCGACGGCGGACCAGAAGCCGCGCCGCACACTGCCTATCGAAGCGCCCGCGAGCGCGAAATCGGATGGCAGCCGTGTGCAGGTGGTCGGGGACGTGAGGTACGCCGAACTGAGCGCCGAAGATATGGCCTTCCTGGTATCGGTGTACGCCAGCGTCGCGGCGGCATCGCGCAGTAAGGCCAGTCTCAGCCCGATCGAGCAGACGGCGCGCGATTTCTTCTACCGCGCGGCGGGCGATCCGAATCGCAGCCTCCAGCGCGAGATCAGCGCCAAGGCGATCCGCGAACACAGCCGCCACCAGCTCCCCGACTCGGTGATCCCGTATCTGCCGTACAAGAGCCTCGATGCCGTATTCGCCAACGACTACGACGAAACGTCGGTCAAAGCGGCGATCAAGGCCAACGAACTCGACAACACCGGACAGGCCGGGTTCGGCCTGGAATGGGTGCCGACCATCTGGAACGTGAACCTGTGGCGACGAGTCCGCATCAGCAACCCTTTTGCCAGCAATGTGCAGATGATCGACATGCCCAGCAACCCCTTCAATATCCCGATCGAATCGACCGACCCGGCGGTGTACTACATCGCCGAAGGCACCGACTCGTCGCAGCTCGTGCTGGGCACCGGCAATACCATCCCGCTGTCGAAGGTGGGCAGCGATAAGCGCACCCTGACGGCCAAGAAACTCGGGACGCGGATCGGCTTCTCGACCGAGCTGGTGGAAGATTCGATCATCCCGGTGCTGCCCTACTATCGCCACCAGGCGCAGCGCGTGCTGCAAAACTACGTGGACGATACGGTCGTCAACGGCGACACGGCCAGCGGGGCGAGCACAAACGTAAACTTCATCGATGGCACGCCAACTACGGGAACCAGCTACCTGGCGATGGACGGGATGCGCAAGTACTGCCTGGTCACCAACACCACCCAGATGCTCGACAACGGCGGCGGGACGCCCACCCTGGCCCAATTTCGGAATCTTCGCAAGACGCTCAACAAGCACTACGCCGCCGACCTCCTGAACCTGGTCTACGTGGTCAGTTGGGAAGTCTACATGCGGATGCTCAGCCTGCCAGAATTCTCGAACTGGGGGCAACTTGGCGTCCCCGGATCGAATGTCACGGGCCTGCTGCCGCTCGGCTCGCCGGACACCGTGGCGGATACCGCGCGACCCGTCGGCGTGATCGACGGGATTCCGGTGTACGTCTCCGCGCAGATCGGGTTGGCCCAGGCCACGGGCAAGATCAGCGGCACGCCGGCCAACAACACGCTCGGCACGGTGATCCTGTTCCACCGCACGCGATGGTTCCTCGGCTACCGCCGCCACATCGATCTCCAGATGCTGCCGCTGGGCGTGTTCAGCGATACCTACCAGTTGTGGGCGACGGTGCGCTTCGGGCTGCAGTCGTTCGATATGCAGTCGGCAGCCGTCCTAATCAACGTCGCGGTGTAGAGAAAGGATGGGCCATGCCTCAACTGTTGTCGATTCCTCAGGTGACGCAGTTTATCCCGACGCGCTACTCGTTCGCCCAGCCGAATGTCCCAGCCTCCCAAAGCGGGGTCCAGATGAAGATCACGGCGACGGACGCCGCGTCGGGCACGCTCAACCTGACCGACTACGTGCTGCCGTTCGGCGGCTCAATCTACGCTATCGCCTACCGGCTGTCGGCGGCGGTCAGCACCGGGACGCTGTCGCTGGTGCCGACCATCAACGGCACGCCGATCACCGCCGCCGGGCTGCTCCTGAGCGCGGTGTCGGATACCTATCGCTTCGCCCAGATCGATGGGCAGACGCCCGGCGCACGGTTCGCCGTGCCCGCCAGCAAGACGACGCCCAACCGGCTCGGCTGCCAGATCACCACCAGTGGAACGTGGTCGCCGACCAACAGCGATCTGTGGGTGGATGTGTATCTCCTGTTCGACGGGGTTCAGTTATAGAAGGCGTCCGCAGCCCCCTTCCCCCCGCAAAGAGGGGAAGGGAGAAGCTCGCGATAAAGGCCGAAGTAAGGAGCAAATGCTTATGGCCCAATCCCAGGTACAGACTGCCTCGACGGTGGCCACGGCGGGCGCGCAAATGATCCCGAACCTGCCCGCCGGAGGGCGCACCGGTTATGTTCATCTGATCCAGGTCGCGGCGCTGGGTGCTGCCGCCGCGACGATCACCGTCTACGACGCGATCAACACCACGACCACCCCGATCTTCGAGATCGCCGTGCCGGCAGGCTGGACCGATCGCTACGATTTCGGCGGCGCGCTGGCCTTCAAGAGCGGACTCTACGTCGCCGTCACCGGGACCGGCGCTGTCGGGCGCGTGTCGTTCGAGTAAGGAAATTATCCCCCTATCCCCGTCCGCTCGCCGAGCGAGCGGCGCCTTCCCCTCTTTACGGGGGGAAGGGTGGATAGGGCTGCCACAACCGGTTATCCCAGGGAGCATGACCCATGTCTGCTTTGAAAGCCTATGCCACGCTGGCCCAGCTTCGGGCGCGCAACCAGGTGGCGAGCGGCGACACGTCGGACGACATGCGCTATCTTGCCAAGCTGCGCGCCGCCAGCGCCGCGATCGACCGGTACACGCTGCGCTCGTTCCAGCCGGTGGTCGAGACGCGCAAATTCGACTGGATCGACGCCGGCCGGCTGACCTTTCGCTCGCAGGAACTACTGTCGCTGACCAGCGTGATCGACGGCTCAGGCCGCACCATCGACCCGACGGCGATCGTGCTCCAGGGCGGCGCCAACGATGCGACCGGGCCGTATTACGGGTTCATCCTCGACCCGAGCAAAGCCTATCTGCTGTTTCTGACTACTCCGGTCCGCGCCATCGTGATCAGCGGGATGTGGGGCTATCACGACGACTGGGCCAACGCCTTCCACGATTCCGGCGACACGGTGCAGGATGCCAGCCTTAGCGCATCGGCGACAACCATTACCGTGACGAATACAGCCGGAACCGACACCTGGGCCCTGACTCCGCGCTTTTCGGCGGGGCAGATGATCCAGATCGATTCCGAGTGGCTCGCCGTGCTGGCGACCGCCTCCACCACCCTGACCGTCGTGCGCGGGATCAACGGGACGACCGCCGCCGTGCACGCGCAGACCACGAAGATCAGCGTGTATGCGCCGCCCGCCGACATCAACGAGGCGTGCGCCCGCTGGGCGGCGTTCCTGCTGGCCCAGGATGACACGGATTTCACCCATTCGGTGACAGTGCCGCTCGGCGCGACGGTGATTCCGCCGCAGGCGCCGCCGGACATCGCCCGGCTGCTCGATCCCTACGTGAAGAAACGGGTGGCGTAGGCGATTTGCCCATGGGTAGTGGCTGTAGGGGCGAGCGGAGAATTCCAGGAGGGTGAAATGTCTACCATTTCCAACGCGATCGCGGCGCTGGCGGCGTTCGGCGCGACGGTGAGCGGAGTCCAGCATTCGTATGACCTGGCCGGTGTGCCAGAGAAGCTCAGCCGGGAAAAACTCCCCGCCCTGATCGTGCTCCCCGAAGTGGGAATCGAACAGGGGTACAAGGTGCTCGGCTTCCTGGGCGGATCGCCGGAGGTGACGTTCGACGTGACGCACCTGCTGCTCTACGCCTCCGCCGACGCCATCGATGCGCGGAAGGTGCTGCCGGGCCTGCTGGGACTGCTGGATAACTACCTGGCGGCGCTCAAGGCCAACCCTTTCCTGGGCAGCACGAGCAATCCCCCGGTCCACCAGCCGACCCAGGTGCAGATCAGCGTCGGGATCGTCGATTACGCCGGGGTGAAGTATCACTGCCTGAATCTGAAACACCATCTGGTGATCTATCTGTAAGGCGACGGCCTCTGTCCCGGCGATAAATCGCCGGGCCAAGTGATCCGGTCTGGTACTGGCATTCAGCCCGGCCATGAATGGCCGGGGAGGAGCTTGCATGACCACTCAGGCGAATTTCGGGCGGGTGTTGATCAACGGCTGGGAGCTGACCGCCGACAGTCTGAACACGACCTACGAGCACGCCTATCATGCCCACAAGACCATGCCGCAAAACGTCGGCGTGACGCAGTACACACCAGGGGCGTTCGAGCCCGCGCTGAGCTACAACGGCTACAAGCGCACCGGCCAGGGCGCCATCACCGCCCACAATCTGCTGTCCCCGGCGGGCGTCGGGGCGGCGTCGGACACCGAATTCGTGATCACCCAGGTGCTGGGCAATAATGCCGCTCCCACGGCAGGCGACACGGCGATCCTGTTCGACGGGACACTGCTCGACTACACGCGCCAGCAGAAATTCGACGACGTGCAGACCTTTAGCGCGAAGTTCGCCCCACGCGGCAAACGGATGCCGCTCGGTACGCTGATCCTGGATTCTAATGCCAAATCCACCGGCATCAGCAGCCCGATCACCGACGATGGGTTGGGCGCGGGCAGCACGGCGCTGGGCGGCGTGGCCGTGATGCAGGTCTATAACCCGACCGGCGCGGCGGCCAGCGGCTCGATCGGGTTGACCGCCAACCCCTCCGACGGTGACAATTTCACCATCGGGATCGGGGCGACGAACTACGTCTACACCTTCAAAACGGCGATCGCGGCGGTGGGCCACGTGTTGATCGGCGCCAGCGCGGCGGCGACCATCGCCAACCTGTTCGCCGCGCTGACCGGCGGACTCGGCGCGGGCGTCACGTACTACGCGGGCACGACTCCGCTTCCCGCCGCCACGCTGATCGCGGGCGTGCCGGGCGTGACGACCACGATCACGCTGACGGCGGTGCAGACAGGCACGGCGGCGAATGCCTACACGCTGGCGAAATCGGGCGCGAATCTGACCGTCTCCGGGGCCACGCTGAGCGGCGGAATCAACGGCGACACGATCGTGAGCGCCCAGCTTCAATCGGCCACCAGTTCCGGCGGTAGCTACTCGCCGTTCGTGACCTTCAGCTCGACCGGGCAAGCACGGACCGCCGAACGAATCGAAGTTCCTGTCGGCACGGCGATCAACGGATTCCTCAAGGCGACGGTCACCGTCTCGGGCACGAATTACCCGCTGGGGCTGATGATCGCGTTCGGACGGTTCTGGCAGTTGTAACGGCCCTCGCCGACGAGGGAAAGAGAGGCTTGTTCCGATGCCCATTCTTTCGGGGCAGTTCGCCCAGATTCAGATCACCGACTATTCCGGCACGACCCAGGACATCAGTACCTACGTGCAGGGGTTCACCGCCCGCCGCGCCAGCGATCCGGCGGATCTCACCACGTTCGGCAGCGGCGGCACGCCGGTCACGATCACCAAGCTGCGCGGCGCCGCCGTCGCGGAACTGACGCTGAACGGGCTATTCGATCCCGCCTTCGTACGGATTCTGCGCGGGGTGATGGCGGCGCGTAGCGGCTGCACCGTCCAGGCGCGGACGGGCAGCAATGCCGCGCCAGTCCAGGGCGACGAGGTGTTCCAGGGCACCCTGACCCTGTTCAAGCTGACGCTGGTCTATAACAGCGGGCAGGTGGCGACGATCCAGGCGTTGTTCCAGCCGACCGACGGCGGGGCTGTCGTGCCGGGATTCTACAGGATCTAGGATTGCCCCCCTAACCCCGGCCCTTTCCCCCACGCAAGCGGAGGGAAAGGGAGAAAAGACGGGCCGTAATGCCCCCTCGCCCCGCTTGCGTGGGCGAGGGGGACGCTCCGAAGGAGCGATGGGGTGAGGGGGAACACATAGCCCACCCACCGTTGTTAAATACCTGCCCCTGAAAGTCCCTTGTCACCACGCAAGCGCCCCTGCTGCGCAAGGGAGGAGGAACGGGGGAGACCAGTTGTGGAGACGATTATGGGAATTCAGCCTTATGAATGACACAGCCGTTCAACCCACGTCCCTGCCGGAGCAGAAAGATCTGCCGGAGCAAATTCATTTGCCGGAGCCCTTCACGGTCGGGATGTGGCAGGTGTACGCCGAAGGCCAGCGTGCCTACGAACACGACCATCCCGGGTCGCCGCTGCTGGCCCGCTATCACGGCGCGCTGGCGCTGATCCGGGCGGGCTACGTCCACGCGCCGGACGATCTGCGGCGGCTGGCAAGCCAGGCCGACCAGAGCACCACATCACTGGCGATCGTCGGGCTGGTGGTACGGCAGATCGCCCTGCCGATCGAGGAGGCGCTGGAGAAACCGGTCGATTTTTTATCGCCAGCGTAGTCCGCCACTTCGATCACCCCGATCGCGCAGCGTGCCCTCCGGCGCTGATCCTGCACGGGCATCTGGCCGAAGGTCGGCTGCTGGCGGGGGGCGGACTGCTGGATCAACCGGCGGCGGCGTGGTTCGCGGCGGCGACGTGCGGCTGGGCTTATGGAGTGCTGGAGCGCACCGCCACGCCCGGCTTCGACTGGAGCCAGACCACCTTCAGCCCGGCGGAATACCGCCTGCTGGCGATGGTCGCGAAGGTGAGAGCACAGGAAGTGCAAGGAGGTTCACATGGGTGACATTTCGATCCGGCTGCGTGTGGTCGATGACGATGCGCTGGCGTCGCTCGACCGGATCGTGCAGGAACTCGATACCCTGGGCGAGGCGGCGAAGCAGTCGGGGAGCTATCTCGCCGCGCTGGAAACGGCGCCCGTCGGAACCGGACTGGCCGAGGAGCACAGTCCGCGCACTACCACGGAGGTCAACGTGCGGCTGGCGGATCTCGAAAACGGCCCGAATGCGGGTTCCGGCGCCAGATCCGAGGCGACGGGCACGAACACGTTCGCCCGCACCCAGGCGGCGGTGACGCAGCTTCAGACGGCCATCGACGCGCTGCCGGGCAAGGCCCTGACCGCCGCCAGCGACATCACGACGGCGATGAGCAGCATCGGCAGTGCCTTCGATCCCGCGCTGGCGAAGGCGGGCGCCACGGTCAGAGCGCTGGGCGAGATCGGCGCGGCGATCAGCGGCCTGGTCGGGACACTGACGATCAACACCACCTTCAACGCATCCGGCGGGGAAGACGCGCGGAACAACGTGAAGCCAGTACGGGGGCCCCAGTGAGCAGCACCAAACTGATCGTCGAGGTCATGGCGGGTGACTACACCGGCTGGACCGACGTGACGCCCAATGTGATGCGCATCCGCGCCGACGGGCTGGGATTGACCGGTCCGCGCGGCAATCACAGCCGGGTCGCCAACTGCCGGATCACGTTCAACAACCAGGGCCAGGCGTTCGGCGCCGACAGCGCGGCGTGGGTGTCGGCCATACTGGAACCCCGTCGCCGGATACGCATCAGGGCCAGCGGGGCGAATTCGTCCAACGCGCTGTCGGTCCAGCATTCCGGCGCGGCGGGCAATGACCTGTCGGGCTTCTCGCAGCAGCTAAACAATACGATCACGACAGGGGATGTGTTCGTGCTGACCTGGCAGGCGCGGGCCCAGTTCGACAGCCAGTTCAACGCCGACCGCGTGCTGATTGAAACCAGCGCCCAGGCCAACAACGCGACGGCCTTCAGCTACACCAACAAGTGGCAAAGCTACAGCGCGACCTTCACGGCCACCTTGGGAGCCACCTGGGTCAAGGCGCGGTTTGATAACCAGATGCCCGCCGGGGCGGCCAGCAGCATCCGCACGATCGAGTACAAGAATATCGTGCTGAAGAAGAACGGCGGCGCGAACCTGCTGACCAACGGCGACTTTGCCAACGGCTTCGCGAGCTGGAGCACGTACCAGAGCGCCAGCCCCGCCAGCAGCATCACAGCGACCGTCAACACCGACACCTGCTGCATCTTCAACGGCCTGATCGAAAGCGTCAGCCCGGCGCCGTTCATCAAGGCGGGCAAGCTGACCACCGACGTGCTGTGCGTGGATTTCACCGAAGTCCTGCGCCTGCAAAATATCGGCCTGGCGCTGCAAAAGGACCAGCGCGGCGACCAGATCATCGCGACCCTCCTCCCGCTCGCCAACGCTGCCAGCTATTACAACAACGTGCTGGCCGATAACCCGGCGGCCTACTACCGGCTCGACGAACCGTCGGGTGTGATCGCCAACGACAGCAGCCCCAACGGGCGGACAGGATCGTACAACGGCGGCGTGGTGTATGCCCAGCCGGGCGCACTGGTCGGGGACGGCGATTACAGCGTGACCTTCAACGGAGTCAACGCCTATGGGAACCTGCCGGTGCCGGCGGTTGGAGGCACGTCGTTCAGCCTGGAGGCGTGGGTCAACTTCATCACCGTGCCGACGACCGGGAACAGCGCCGAAGTGTTCAGCATCGGCGATGGTACCAGCACCGCCAACCATACGCTCGTCTTCGGCGTCGTCAACAATACGGGCGCCGTGACGATGCGCTGCCAGAATTACAACGGCACGGGCCGATCATCGTCGCTGACCAACGTCACGGCGGGGGTGTGGTATCACTGGGTAGCCGTCTTCGACGCCGCCTCCGGGATCATGACGCTGTACAACAATGGGTCCGTCGTGGGGATAGGGGCCTATTCTCCGCTGCTGGGCACGCCGAGCGTCGCCGTCATCGGGAAGGACAGCTTCAGTAACGGAAGCTGGATCAACGCCACCATCGACGAGGTGTCGATCTATACCACGGCGCTTTCGACGGCGGCGGTGGCGCGGCACTACACCGCCGGGCTGGGCGCCTACAACGTATCGCGCATTCCGGGCGCACTGCAAGATAGCGGGCGGCAGATCTTCAGCCGGGCGTTCGATCGCTACATCAAGAGCCAGGTATCGATCCTGGACGCGGCGACGGACGCTTCGATCAGCGAATACGGGATGCAGTGGTTCGACCGCGACGGGACGTTCCGCTGGGCCGCGCGCGATTTCGAACCCCGGCAGGTCGCCGCCGCGCCGAAGCTCACGCTCTCGGACGGAATGCCGTTCGACATGGCGCTCACCCGAGCGGCGGGGACGGTGACGAATCTGGTGAACCTGGTCTACCACCCACGCCAAACAGTGACGAGCACGATTGTGCTGGGTCGTGTGACCAGCCCGGTCAGCATCCCG
>Ga0335070_10011729_pt1 | contig 10233 bp, 10 predicted proteins | sample Lox_Sample_13_FD_206722 | JGI IMG/M metagenome (GOLD analysis project Ga0335070, IMG submission 206722) | Soil microbial communities from Loxahatchee National Wildlife Refuge, Florida, United States - Lox_Sample_1.3 | ecosystem: Environmental > Terrestrial > Soil > Wetlands | place: USA... | reverse complement strand
AGGTGAGGAGCGCCGCGACATCCTTGCGGGGCTTCGCCGCGGCCGGCCCCTTGCCGGGGCGGATCTTCACGCCCCGCTCGGCCTCAGCGGCCTGGCGGCGGACCTCGACGGCTGCGGGCCCGCGGGCCGCGGGGGCCTCGCGCTCGGCGGTCCCCCCGTCTCCCCCTCTGGCCGAGGCGGGTGCCGCGGCCTCCTCGCGGGCCGGCACGGCCGGTGCGATTTCGCCGGCCGCGGCGTCGTTCAGCTGGATCTCCGGACGGGTCATGGACACCGGCGCGCGCCCCTTCGCAGCCCGCTCCCGCATCCGGGCGATCCACTGGGAGATGTCCTGCATCCGGGGCAGATCCCCCTTGAAGAGATCCTGGATGAAGAAGTCCTCCGGCACGTGCACCGAGCGCTTGTGCAGCACCTCCTCGAGGTTGGTGTACACCACGTGCACGTTCTTGCGCATCATGTCCTTGACGGCGATGAAGATCTCCTTGTTGACCGGAAAGTAGAAGTCGTCCTCGGCCACGGTCTCCAGGATCTTCGCCTTCACCTCGGACCCGCTGGTGTTGACGGTCATGCACAGGGCCCTGAGCACCGACGCCTCGATCAACAGCAATTCGCCGACCCCGATGCCGGCCGGTGGCTCCTGCTTCGTGCTCATGATCCCTCCTGCTCTGGGGCGGGCGACCTCCAGACGCTCCCGGCGCAGCACGCCCGTCCGCCACTGCCCCCGACCCAGCCCGCGGTCTTCACGAACTTGCTCGCGCCGCCTGCGAGAGCGGTCAAATCCCATTGGTCATTTAGCCCGGAGAATTCACGAGTTCTCCGTGAATTCTCCGGGCTGGCGCTCGGCGTGCTGGGGGGTATCCTAACGAACGGATTCCCGCAGCGCAACTGTTCCTCGCCTCCTGTCCGCTCGGGCGGGCCGGGGATCCTGGCGGCGCTACTCGGGCGCCGCCGGTCTCTCTTCCGGTCTCCCCGGCAGCGGGATGCCCAGCTCGCGGATTCGCTTGCGGAGGGTATTGCGGTTGATGCCCAGGAGTTCCGCCGCCTTCACCTGGTTGCCGCCGGTCCGGCGGAGCACCGCGCCGATCAGCGGCCGCTCCAGGCACCCCGCGAAGTGCTCGTGCAGCCGGCCGTCCATTCCCCCCGCCAGGCGGGTGAGCTCGGCCTGGATCCACTCCAGCGGGAACGGGGCACCCCGGGCGCGGCCTTCCGCGGGACCGGCCGCCGCCTGCAGGGCATCGGGGAGGTGGTCGGGGAGCAGCAGCGAGGTGGGACTCAGGGCCGCGGCGCGCTTGACCACGCTCTCCAGCTCCCGCACGTTGCCGGGCCAGGCGTGGGCCAGGAGCAGCTGCAGGCTCTCGGGCGAGCACACCTTGGGGGTGGCGTGTTGCTCCGCCGCGAAGAGCGCCAGGAAATGGGCCGCCAGGGCCGGGATGTCCTCGCGCCGCTCCCGCAGCGGCGGCAGCCGGATGGTCACGACGTCGAGCCGGTAGAACAGGTCCTCACGAAACGCCCGGCGGCTGACCGCTGCCTCCAGGTCCTGGTTGGTTGCGGCGATGATCCGCACGTCCACCGGGACGGAGCCCTCGCCCCCCACGCGCTCGATCCGCCGCTCCTGCAGGACCCGCAGGAGCTTGGTCTGCAGACCGAGGTCCATGTCCCCGATCTCGTCGAGGAAGACCGTCCCGCCCTCCGCCTGCTCGAACCGCCCGCGCCGCGCCGCCACCGCTCCCGTAAAGGCCCCCTTCTCGTGTCCGAACAGCTCGCTCTCGAGCAGCTCCCGCGGAATCGCGGCACAGTTGACGGGCACGAACGGGCGGCCCTTCCGTCGGCTGTTCTCGTGCACCGCCCGGGCGATCAGCTCCTTGCCCGTGCCGCTCTCCCCGCGGAGCAGCACGGTGAGGTCGGTCCCCGCGACCCGGCCCACCGCCTTGAAGATCTGCTGCATGGCGGGGCTGGCCCCAACGATCCCGCCCAGGACCACGGGCGCCTCCAGCTGCTGGCGGAGCTCACTCACCTCTCGCACCAGGGCCTGCGCCTGCAGGGCCTTCTCCACGACCAGCAGCACCTCCTCAGTGTCGAAGGGCTTGCCGATGTAGTCGTAGGCCCCCAGCTTCATGGCCTCGACCGCGACCTGGAGCGTTCCGTGGGCCGTCATCATGATGACGGGCAGATCCGGGCGCTGCCGGCGGATCTCGCGGAGGACCTCCAAGCCGTCCCGTCCGGGCAGCCGCACGTCGAGCAGGACGAGATCCACGCCCGGCGCCGCCGCAGCCTCGAGCCCCGTGGGCCCGTCGACCGCGAGGTCCACCCGGTACCCGCCGCGCTCGAGCGCCTTGGTGAGGGCCCAGCGAACGCCCTCCTCGTCGTCCACCACCAGGATGCACCCGCCCGTCATCCGCGGACCTCCCGCGTCTCGCCGGCCAGCGGCAGCAGGACGCGCAGCGTCGTCCCCCGCCCCACCTCGCCCGGCACCTCCACGGCCCCGCCGTGCTCCTCCACGATCCGGAGCGAGATGGCCAGCCCTAGCCCCGTCCCTCCCTCCTTGGTGCTGAAAAAGGGGGTGAAGAGCCGTCCCCGGATCTCGGCCGGGATCCCCGGCCCGCTGTCCACGATCTCCACCACCCCCGCCGGGCGGCCGCCGCACTGGGGAGCGAGCCGCTCGAACCGGGTCCGGAGCGTGAGCTCCCCGCCCTGGCCCTGCATGGCCTCGGCGCCGTTGCGGACCAGGTTCAGGAAGACCTGGAGCAGCTGCCCCGCGTCCGCCGCCACCGGCGGGATGGCGGGATCGTACTGGCGCACCACCCCCACCCGCACCGTCTGCAGGCGCGGCTCCTCCAGGCGCAAGGCCTCGTCCACCAGCTGGTTCAGGTTGCACGCCGCGATCGCGGGCGGCCGCCGACCGGTGAAGGTGAGCAGGTCGTCCACCAGGTGGTTCAGTCGATCCACCTCCCGGATGATCACCCCCGTGTACTCCCGGAGCGCCGCCGGGAAGGCCGGCTCGCGCTCCAGCAGCTGGGCGGCCGCCCGGACGCCCGCCAAGGGGTTGCGGACCTCGTGGGCCACCCCCGCCGCCAGGCCCCCCAGGGCCGCCAGGCGCTCCGAGCGGCGCACCTGCTCCTCCAGCTCGCGGACCCGAGACAGATCCCGGAGCGCCAGGACCACGCCCCGCGTCCGTCCTTCGGCGTCGCTCAGCAGCGAGGCGGATGCGCTCACCGGGAGCTCGCGCCCGTGCGCCGCCACCAGGAAGGCATCGAAGCGCGCATGGCTCCGGCCCAGCTGGAGCGTCTTGTGGACCAGATCCGCCAGCGGCGCCGGCGGCGGGAACAACTCCTGGATGGGGCGGCCGCTGACCTGGGAGCGAGAGCAGCCCGTCAGCTCTTCGGCCGCCAGGTTGACCGAGACGACCTCTGCGCCCGGATCCAGGATGATGACGGCATCCTGCAAGCTGGAGAGCAGGTCGTCGTAGTCGGCGCGAAGCTTCTCGAGCTCGGCCGCCAGGCGGGCCGCCTCCTGCTCCAGTGCGGCCCGCTCGGCCTCGTGCCGCTTCACCGGTCTGGGGGATGGTGACGCGCGGATGAGCTTCCTCCGACCGGCGACGCCGGCTCGCTTGCCTCTCATCGGGTCATCGGCCCCGCCGCGGAGGTCGGCATCCCCGCTTGATCTCGCCGTCGGGCCCGACTATGATCTCCCCCGGCGTCCCGGGAGACGCAGGAGGACGGCTCGCCATGGTCACTGCGCGGATTGCGGCCTTGCAGCAGATGCTCCTCGCCGATCCCACCGATACGACGGCTCATTATATGCTGGGCCTCGAATACTTCAAGGCGCAAATGTACGCCGAGGCGGTGGCAACCGTCCGTCACTATCTCACCCTGGTGGACGACGAGGGCGCGGCCTACCGGATCCTGGCCCACTCCCTGGAGCGCCTCGGCCGCACCGCGGAGGCGCGCGAGGCCTACCGCCACGGCCTCGAGGCCGCCACCCGGCACGGCCATCAGCCCATGATCGAGGAGTACACCCAGGCCTTGCAGGACCTCGCCTGATGGCGTCCCCGCGGGCCGGGCTCCACTACGCCTGGACGATCGTCCTGCTGGGGCACCTGAACATCTTCTGCGCCCTGGGGCTCGGCCGCTTCTCCTACGCCGTGATCCTCCCCAGCATGAAGGCGGGCCTCGGGCTCAGCTATGCGGAGACGGGCTGGGTGGCCACCGGGAACTTCATCGGCTACCTCCTGGCGAGCGCCACGGCCCTGGCGGGCGGCGCCTCGGCGCTGCTCCTCTGGGCGCACCAGCGGACCCGCAAGCCTCGCGAAGCAGCCCGCGAAGCCTAGGGTGCCGAGTGGATCAATGGGCATTCGCGGTGGAGAATTCACGAACGCCTTCGTGAATCCTCCGGCGCGAATGCCCGGGAGAAGAGCCGCAGGGCGTTGGCGGTGGTGGCGCGCGCCACCTCCTCGGCGGGGACGCCCTTCAGGCGAGCGATCTCGCGGCAGACGATGGCGACGCCGGCCGGCTCGTTTCGCACCGACGGATCGGGGCCGAGGACGGGCGCGTCGGTCTCGAGGATCAACGCCTCCAGCGGGAGCCCCCGGACCAGCTTCTGCTTCTGGGGGGAGCGCACGATGGAGGGGGGGACCGAGAAGTAGTAGCCGGCGCGCACCCCCGCGAGGGCGGTCGAGGCCTTGCCGTCGAAGGCGTGCATAAGGACGCGGCGGGCCCCTTGCCCCTGGAGGAGCGCGAGCGCGTGCCGGCCCGCCGAGCGCGAGTGGATGTTGAGGGGGAGGTCGAGCTCGACGGCGAGCCGGACGAAGCGCCCGAAGATCTCCGCCTGGAGCCCCCACTCCGCCTCGGTCTTCACCTTCCAGCGGTCGAGGCCCACCTCGCCGATGGCGGTGAGGCGTGGCGCCTCCCGCCGGATGAAGGCCTCCATGGCCGCGGCCGCCCCGGGGTCGAGGATGGTCGGGTACAGCCCGGCGGCGGGCCGGACCAGCGGGTAGCGGCCCGCCAGCGCGAGATTGCGCTCGGCATCCGCCAGGGTCTCGCCCACCGCCACGACGCCTCGGACCCCGGCGTCCTCGGCGCGGGCGAGGACCTCGCCGAGATCGTGGGCGAACTCCGGCGCCGCGAGATGGGCGTGGCCGTCGAAGAGCTCCACCCTCAGCCCCGTCCGTCCCCGGGCCCTGCCAGCGTCTCCGCCAGCTCGATGAGGGCCCCCAGCTCGTCGAAGCCCTTCTGCCAGAAGGCCGGGTCGTGCACGTCCACGCCGAGGGGCCGGAGCAGGGCCTCGGGGCTCTCCGACCCCCCGCTCTCCAGGAGCCGGACGTACCGCGGCACGAAGCTCGCGCCCTCCTCCTTGTAGCGCCGGTAGAGGGAGAGGACCAGCAGCTCCCCGAAGACGTAGCTGTAGCAGTAGAACCGGCTGTGGATGAAATGCGAGATGTACGACCAGCCCCAGCGATAGCCCTCCACGAGCTCCACCGCCTCCCCGTAGTAGTGCCGGTTGGCCTCGAGCCAGGCGCTGCCGATCGCCTCCGCCGTGAGGCGCCCGCGCGCGCGCTCGGCGAAGACCGCCTGCTCGAAGCGGGTGAGCACGGTCTGGCGAAAGATCGTCGCCAGGGTCTCCTCGATCTTCCCGCAGACCAGGGCGAGCCGGACGCGCGGGTCCGCCTGGCCGCGGACCAGGTGGTCGAACACCACCGCCTCGCAGAACACCGAGGCGGTCTCCGCCATGGTGAGGGGCGTGTCGACGTTGAACAGGCTCTGCCTGCGCGCGAGGTACCCGTGCAGCCCGTGCCCGAGCTCGTGGGCGACCGTCAGGACATCCCGCAGGTTGTCGGTGTAATTGCAGAGGATGTAGGGGTGGAGGTCCGGCGTGACCGAGGCGCAGAAGGCGCCGCCGACCTTTCCCGGGCGCACCTCGGCGTCGATCCAGCGATCCTCGAAGAAGCGCCGGGCGATGTCGCGGAAGAGCGGCGCAAAGGACTCGAAGGCCTCCAGGATCGTGCGCCGTGCCTCCGGGTAGGGGCACGCGGGCAGGGCGTCCCCCACCGGCGCGTACTGGTCGTAGAGGGCCAGGCGCGGTAGGTCGAGCAGGCGGGCCTTGAGCGTGAAGTAGCGCCGGGCCAGCCCGTAGTTCCGCTCGGCCACCGCCAGCATCCGCTCCACGGCCTCCGGGTCGATCTCGTTGGCGAGGTGCCGCTCGGCCATCGGCGTGGGATAGCGTCGCAGGCGATCCATGGTCACGTGGTCCAGGAGCAGCGTGTCGTAGACCGAGGTCAGCACCAGCCCGTTGGCGGCGAGAACGCCGTACAGGCTCTCCAGCCCGCGGCGGCGGAGGGCGCGGTCGGGGTGGTGGGCCAGGGCCAGCACCTCGCTCATGGTCAGATGCTCCGTGGCGCCCTCCCGCTCCACCGGAAAGCTGAGGGCGGTGGTGCACTCGGTGAACAGCCGCGCGAAGGCCCGGCGCCCGGTGATGTCCCGCTCGTTCAGCAGCCGCTCCTCAGACTCCGACAGCCGGTGGGGCCGGAAGCGCCGCAGGCAGGTGAGGTAGTGCCGGTAGCCAGCCAGCGCCGGGTTCGCCATGAGCCGCCCGGCCGCCTCCTCGGCGAGCTCCATCCACTCCAGCTCGAAGAAGAGGATCGTGTTGCCGATCTGGGTGCCCTCCAGCTCGACCCGCTCCTTGAGCGCGCGGTACTCCTCCCGCCCGGCGTCCGAGGCGTAGAGCAGGTCGGCAAAGACGGCCACCCGCCGGAGGTCCGCCTCGAGCGCTTCCAGCTCCCTGACCGCCGCCAGGAGCCGCTCGGGCGGAGGCCCCCCCGGGACCGCCACGCTCCCCCGGTACGTCTGCGCGAAGGCCCGGGCGCGCTCCTGGGAGGTGGACAGGATCCGGTCGATCCGCGGATCGTCGTGGCCGGCGAAGAGGTCCCCGAGGTCCCAGCGGACCTCGGTGGCGCTGAACGGGGCGGCGCTCACGGGCTGGCTCTCCTTTCTGTGCCTGGCCGCTGTGCGGCAGCGGCCGGGACGACGGGGACTCGCCCCCCCACCCCGGCAGGGCATTCTAGGCGGGAAGCCCCGGAAAGGCAATCCGCCCGGTGGCGGCCGCTCCGCGCGACGGGAGCCGGGGGCCCCGGCAAATCCGATCCGGTTTCCCGGCGGGATATGATATGGTGGAAGAGCCGACGGGCGCTGGGGACGGTGAGGAGCGCAAGCCGTGGCATCGTGCGAATCGCTTGACGACGTGCTGAAGGGCGTGAGCCGCTCGTTCTACCTGACCCTGGCCATCCTCCCCCCCTCTATGCGGCAGCCCCTGGGGGTGGGATACCTCCTGGCGCGGGCAGCCGACACGATCGCCGATACGCGGATCCTCCCGGCGCCCGATCGCCAGGCCGCCCTCGACCTGTTCCGGAGCGAGCTCGACTTTCCTGCCCCGTCCCGACTCTCGGAGATCAGCGCCGCCCTGACGGGCCCGGACGAAAAGCCGGCCGAGCGCACCCTCCTCGCACGCCTCCCGGCGTGCCTCACCGCCTTTCGCGCGCTCGACCCGGACGATCAGGGGCGGCTCCGGCGCTTGCTCCACATCCTGATCGATGGGATGCGGCGGGACCTCGAGACCTTCGGCCCCGAGCGGCCCGGCCGCGTCCGGGCCCTCGAAACCCGGGAAGACCTCGACCGCTACGCCTACGCCGCCGCTGGCTGCGTGGGCGAGTACTGGACGGAGACGGCCATCGCGCACCGGCGCGCCTTGCGGCGGTGGGATCCGGTCGCCATGAGGCGGCGGGGGCTGCACTTCGGCCAGGCCCTGCAGATGACCAACGTGCTCCGCGATCTCGCCCACGACCTGCACCACGGTCGCTGCTATCTCCCCCGGCGGGATCTGCTGGCCTTCGGCCTGCGCCCCGAGGAACTCCTCGACCCGGGGGCTCTGGAGCGGCTCCGCCCCCTGCTCCGGGGCCTGATCCAGCAGACGATCGGCGGCTACGGCGAGGCGTTCTCCTACCTGCTGGCCATCCCGGTGAGCGAACTGCGCCTCCGGCTTGCCTGCGCCTGGCCGCTCTTCATCGGCCTTGCCACGATCGACCTGGTACAGCGAGCGCCGAACCTCCTGGATCCCCGGGTGACGGTCAAGATCCCTCGGCCCGAGGTGAAGCGAATCCTCGCCCGCTCCTCGGCACTGGTATGGTCCAACCGCGGCCTCGGGTGGTATTATGGGCGACACCTGGCCCACCTCCGGGAGACGCCCGGGCCGCTCCGCTAGGCTCCGGCCTGGCCCGGGAAGGGGTGCGCCGCGGCAGCGCCGAGCGAGGGGGCGGGGAAAGGCCTGGGGCCGATGGAGAACGCGCCGGCGACGACGTCCCGGGCCCACGTCTGGGTCTCGGGGCGGGTCCAGGGGGTCTACTACCGTGCCTACGCGGAGGAGGAAGCCGCCTTCCGCGCCGTGCAGGGGTGGATCCGCAACCTTCACGACGGCCGGGTCGAGGCGGTCTTCGAGGGCTCACCCATGGCCGTCGAGGCCATGGTGCAGTGGTGCCGGCGGGGCTCCCCGGCCTCCCTGGTCACCGACGTCCAGGTGGCCTGGGAGGAGCCTGCGGGCGTGCGGGGATTCCGGGTGCGCCCCTAGCCCGGAGCATTCACGAAGAAGCCCGTGAATGCTCCGGGCTAATTGAACCAATGACCGATTCTGCGGTCCCAACTTTGCGATTCGCCAGCTCGCCCTCGAATCATGCGGGCTAAGGGGCCGGACTTCCCGGGAAAGGAGTTGAACGGCAGTGAGCGCATCCGAGGAGGCTCCGCGGATCACCGGGGTGCTCGAGACCGCCCTGTACGTGAGCGACATCGACCGGGCCGAGCAATTCTACGGCGGGCTCCTCGGCCTGCGCCAGGTGGGCAAGGAGCGCGAACGGCACGTCTTCTTCCGGGTGGGGGCCGGCGTCCTGCTGCTCTTCCGGGCGGCCAGCACGCGCGTGACGGCCTCCCTCCCGCCCCACGGGGCGGACGGGCCCGGGCACGTCTGCCTCACCACCGATCCCGGCGACTACGAGCGCTGGAAGGAGCGGCTGCGGGATCGGGGGGTCGCCATCGAGCACGAGACCCTCTGGGATCGGGGACGCTCCTTCTATTTCCGCGATCCCGACGGCAACGTCCTGGAAGTGGCCAACGCGGACATCTGGCCCCGATGAGCGCTCCGGCATCACCCCCGGACGCCCGCTGCCCCCGATGCCAGGCCACCTACCCGTGGGGCACCACGGTCTGCCCCGCCTGTCACGTGGCCCTCGAGCGCCGCGAGCCTCCGGTCCGGGGCGAGTGCACGGTGGTGGTCTTCGAATCGTGGGACCGCCCCTCGGTGGACACCGTGGCGTGCATCCTGCAGACCCATCGCATCCCCTCGGTGGTGCGCGGGACCGCGGACCGGTGGCCGTTCGCGGGCGGGGCCGGCGGCTTTTGGCGGGTCGCGGTCCGGCCGGAGGACGAGCCCCGGGCCCAGTCCGTCCTCGACCAGGAGATCGGACGGGGCGAGGGGGGCCAGGAGGGTGCCCGACGCGCTTAATTGGAAATTGGGATTTCATCATTCCCGTAATGATTCGCGACCGCGGTCGCGAATCATACGGGCTAACTCAGGGGGATCCGCAGCCGCGAGAACCCGTACTCGGGGTTCGCGGGATCGAAGTCGCGGGTCGTGAGGCCCGGGTTGAGGCGGAGCTCGGTGTAGGCGTACTCCTCGACGAGCTGGTCGGCCCAGTCGTAGACGACGGCCCGGATCGGCAGGTGATTCTCGAGGTCGAACGAGACGATCACCCGGTGGCAGTAATAGCCCGCATCGGGGTCGCGGGGGAGGATGCCCTCCACCTCGCGGGCCGGCCGGCCCGCCACGTCCCGGACGCCGCGATCGGTGACGGCCAGGACGCCGTTTCTGGCGGCGCGGCGGGCGTTTTGCCCGAGGATCTGGAGCAGGTGCCCGATCCCGACCTCGGTGACCGGGTGGCGGCCGAACTGGAACACGCGCAGGCTATGCGGCGACATGGCCGCCGTGACGAACCGGGCAATACCCCGCTTCTCCTGGACCAGGAACCGATCATCCCAGGCCCCCTCGACGAAGAGGCCTTCCCGGCCCTGGAAGGGGCCGTTCAGCCACCGCATGTAGACGCTGAACGGGCGGCCGAATTTTAAGAAGATCGCGTGTTGCGATGTCAGGGTACCTGCCACGCGCTCGCGGGCGAGGAGAATCGCGGTGTAGTCCTGGACT
>Ga0335070_10011727_pt1 | contig 10235 bp, 9 predicted proteins | sample Lox_Sample_13_FD_206722 | JGI IMG/M metagenome (GOLD analysis project Ga0335070, IMG submission 206722) | Soil microbial communities from Loxahatchee National Wildlife Refuge, Florida, United States - Lox_Sample_1.3 | ecosystem: Environmental > Terrestrial > Soil > Wetlands | place: USA: Florida... | reverse complement strand
GATCGGCAACCAGCGCCAGCTGGAGATGCGGCTCAACCGGCAGCTGGCCGACATCGAAAAGCTGCAGGTCAACGTGCGTCAGGCGCTGACGCTGGCCGACCAGGCCACCGCCTCGGGGGACGCCGCCAAGGCCACCGAGTACAACAACGCCGCCGAGGCGTTCGCGGCCCAGCTGGTGACCGCCGAGCAGAGCGTCGAAGACCTCAAGACCCTGCACGACCAGGCGCTGTCCGCCGCGGCGCAGGCCAAGAAGGCCGTCGAACAGAACTCGATGGTGCTGCAGCAGAAGATTTCCGAGCGCACCAAGCTGCTCAGCCAGCTCGAGCAGGCGAAGATGCAGGAACAGGTCAGCGCGTCGCTGCGGTCGATGAGCGAGATCGCCGCCCCCGGTACCACGCCGAGCCTCGACGAGGTGCGCGACAAGATCGAACGCCGGTACGCCAACGCGATCGGTTCCGCCGAGCTCGCCCAGGGTTCCGTCCAGGGCCGCATGCTCGAGGTCGAGCAGGCCGGCGTCCAGATGGCCGGCCATTCCAGGCTGGAGCAGATCCGCGCGTCGATGCGCGGCGAAGCGCTGCCGGCGGGCGGGACGCCCGCGACTCCCGGGGCGGCCCCGGCCACTCCCGCGCCCGCCGAGGCCGGCGGTGGCCAAGTCGCCGAGAAGCCCTTTGGCCAGTAGCGCAGCGGACGGCCTGCGATGGCGGTGAAAGCGACCCAGAATCGGCCGTGGCGCGCGTTGGTGCAGCGCGGATTGGACACCGCCGCGGACGTTTCGGACCTGGTGGCCCGAAGGATCAGCGCGGCCGCGGACCCGCGGGCGCGGCTGCTGCGCCGCCGGCGCCGCGCGCTGCGGTGGGGCCTGATCTGCAGCGCCGGGTGCGTGTTTTGGATAGCGGTCACGGGGCTGCTGGCGGCGTGGGGCTGGTTCGCGCTGCTGCTGGAGGTCACCGGCGCCATCGCGGTCGCGCTGGCGATTCCGGCGACGCTGTTGCTGCTGCGCTACCGCTGGCTGCGTTCAGAGCCGCTGCCGGCGCAGCGGACCACCAACACCCGTCGGCTGCCGCCGCCCGGTTCGGCGGCCCGCCCCTCGATGTACGCGCTGGGCGCCTCCGAACGCGGATTCTTCTCGCTGTTGGGCGTGATCCAGCGCGGCTCCATGTTGCCGACGGACGAAATCCGTGACCTGACCGCCGCGGCCAACAAGACGTCGGCGGCGATGGCGGCCACCGCCGCCGAGGTGGTGTCGATGGAACGCGCGGCGCAGTATGCCGAGTCGTCGCGGTCGTATCTGGTGCCCACCATCAACGCGTTCACCGCGCAGCTGAGCGCCGGTGTGCGTCAATACAACGAAATGGTCACCGCCGCAGCCCAATTGGTGTCCTCGGCGAACGGCGACACGGGGATTGGGTTAGCCGCGGCCCAGGAGCGTTACCGAGCCGAGTTGGTCGGGGCCACCGATCGCTTGCTGGGTTGGGCGCAGGCGTTCGACGAACTCGGCGGGCTGCCCCGGCGTTAGAATGACGCCCGCAGCGACGGCACTACCAGCCCCGCCACGCCGCGCAGGGTCGCCTTGAGCATGTCGAAGAAGTCAAAGTAGTCCCGCCACAACGTGATTCGCCCGTTGTGGACCTCGAACACGCCGCACATCCAGAATTGGAGCCGCAGCGGGCCGAAAATCAGCGCGTCGGTGCGCTCGGTGAGCACCGCGGCGCCGTCGGAGGCGATGCGGTGGATCTTCACCTCGAAGGCGGCGCGGCCCTCCATCTTGCGGAAAAGGTTCATCGCTCTGGCGCGCCCGTGGATCGTCGGCAGCCCGACGTTCTCGTAGACCAGGTTGTCGTCCAGTGCGGCGTCTGCGGCATCGAAATCCGCGTCCTGCAGCGCGTTCAGGAAACCCTCGACCGTGCGGGAGTTCGCAGTGCCTGTGTCGGTGAGCTCGGTCATGGTCGCCAGCGTATTCGAAACACGACCGTGCGGGGCGGCCGGGCGCTGTGGCAGGGTAGGGCCGATGCGTGTCGCCGTGGTCGCCGGGCCGGATCCCGGGCATTCGTTCCCCGCGATCGCGCTGTGCCGGCGTTTCGCCGAGGCGGGTGACGAGCCCACCCTGTTCACCGGCGTGGAGTGGCTCGACGCCGCGCGCGGCGTCGGCATCGACGCCGTTGAGTTGGACGGGCTCGCGGCCACCGACGAGGACGTCGACGCCGGCGCCCGGATCCACCGGCGCGCGGCGCGGATGGCGGTGCTGAACATGCCGGCGCTGCGCGACCTGGCGCCCGACCTGGTGGTCTCGGACGTGATCACCGCGGGCGGCGGTATGGCCGCCGAGCTGTTGGGCATCCCGTGGATCGAGCTGAACCCCCATCCGCTGTACCTGCCGTCGAAGGGGCTGCCCCCGATCGGCAGTGGGCTGGCGCCGGGCACCGGCTTTCGCGGCCGGCTGCGCGACGCCACGATGCGGGCGCTGACGGCGCGGTCCTGGCGCGCCGGCATCAAGCAGCGCGCCGCCGCCCGGCTCGAGATCGGGCTGCCCGCCGTCGACCCGGGGCCGCTGCGACGCCTCGTCGCGACGCTGCCCGCCCTCGAGGTGCCGCGCCCGGACTGGCCGGAGGAGGCCGTCGTGGTGGGGCCGTTGCATTTCGAGCCGACCGATCGGGTGCTGCGCATCCCGCCGGGCCCCGGGCCGGTGGTGGTGGTTGCGCCGTCGACCGCGCTGACCGGGACCGCCGGGTTGGCCGAAGTTGCGCTGGAATGCCTGACCCCGGGAGACACGCTGCCGGCCGGATCCCGATTGGTCGTGTCGCGGCTGGGCGGGGCGGAGCTGACGGTCCCGCCGTGGGCGGTGGTCGGGCTGGGGCTCCAGTCGGAGCTGTTGACGCACGCCGACGTGGTGATCTGCGGCGGGGGCCACGGGATGGTGGCCAAGACGCTGCTGTCCGGGGTGCCGCTGGTGGTGGTACCCGGCGGCGGGGATCAATGGGAGATGGCCAATCGGGTGGCGCGCCAGGGGAGTGGGCGGCTGATCCGGCCGCTCACGGCCGGCGCGCTGGTGGCCGCGGTGGGCGAGGTGCTGTCGTCGCCCGGCTACCGGGAGGCCGCGCGGCAAGCGGCCGCCGGCATCGCCGACGTCGCCGACCCGGTGCGGGTGTGCCACCAAGCGCTGGCGCTTGCGGGCTAGCCGGCTGGGTATGTTGGCTGACGTGCGGCTGACGGAGTTCAACGAGCGGGTTGTGTTGCGGTTCGGCGCCACCTACGGCCCGTCGGTGCTGGAAGATCACGTGCTGAGCGGCCTCGGCGGCCGCACCGCCGCCCAGGCGATCGATGATGGCGTCGAGCCCCGCGACGTCTGGCGCGCGTTGTGCGCCGACTTCGACGTGCCGCGCGACCAATGGTGACTGCCGTCTGAGATCGAGCCTGCGTACAGCGTGCCGGTCAGCCCGGAAATTGCGATCCCACCGCAGGCTCGAAGCCGCCCGCGTGCGGCGTGTCCGCTTGAATCGAACACGTGTTCGGCTACTGTGGTGATCGTTCGGAGGAATCGACTTGTCGGACCCCGCGCCTAGTGTCACGGCCAACCGACCGATACCGGTCATCCGAACACAACGACGATAGGAAGAGGCACCATGACGCAAGCCCCCGACCGCGAGAAGGCTCTCGAGCTGGCGATGGCCCAGATCGAAAAGAGCTACGGCAAAGGCTCGGTGATGCGTCTCGGCGACGAGATGCGTCAACCGATTTCGGTCATCCCGACCGGATCCATCGCACTGGACGTGGCCCTGGGCATCGGCGGCCTGCCCCGTGGCCGAGTGGTGGAGATCTACGGCCCGGAGTCCTCGGGTAAGACCACCGTCGCGCTGCACGCGGTGGCCAACGCCCAGGCCGCCGGCGGCGTCGCGGCGTTCATCGACGCCGAGCACGCCCTGGACCCGGATTACGCCAAGAAACTCGGCGTCGACACCGATTCGCTGCTGGTCAGCCAGCCCGACACCGGTGAGCAGGCCCTCGAGATCGCCGACATGCTGATCCGCTCCGGCGCGCTGGACATCCTGGTCATCGACTCGGTGGCGGCCCTGGTGCCGCGTGCGGAGCTCGAGGGCGAGATGGGGGACAGCCACGTCGGCCTGCAGGCCCGCCTGATGAGCCAGGCGCTGCGGAAAATGACCGGCGCGCTCAACAACTCGGGAACCACGGCGATCTTCATCAACCAGCTCCGGGAAAAAATCGGAGTGATGTTCGGGTGTGGATCCTGGTACACCAACGTCACTCTCGCTGACGGATCGACCGAGAAGCTCGGCAAAATCGTGAACCAAAAGATGGACGTCGAAGTTTTGTCCTACGACTTCGAGTCTGGTCGGATCTTGCCACGCAAGGTAACCAACTGGTTCAACAACGGCAAAGCAGAAGAGTTTCTGCACTTCAAGGTTGATAGAGCTGGCGGCGGGACAGGTCGTGGCCACGCTAGCTTAGCCATGACTCGGAACCACCTCATCCGAACCCCTGGCGGCTGGCGCGAAGCTGAAGACATCAACGTCGGTGACCGCGTGATGTTGGCGCAGCCAAGCTTGCTCAGCGATCAGCAATGGGAAATTGTGCTGGGTTCATTGATGGGCGACGGCTGTCTCTCCCGTCCAGTCCGGCAAGATTCGGAATCTGCGCGGTTCCGTATCGGCCATGGGGCGAAACAATCGGCATATCTTGATTGGAAAGTCTCCTTGCTGGCGAACATCCCGCACAGTCGTACCGGTAATGGCAAGGGTGCAGTGTTCGCAGATTTCACTCCGCTCTCCGAGCTTCATGAACTGATGAGCGCGGTGTATCTAGGCGATGGTAAAAAGTTCCTCTCCGAGGAATATCTGAAGGGACTCACCCCATTGGCAATGGCCATTTGGTACATGGACGATGGTTCGTTCACCCTTCGTTCCAAGGGCTTACAGCAGCGCACTCAAGGTGGTAGCGGGCGAATCGAGATCTGTGTTGAGGCAATGAGCGAGGGGTCGCAGGTACGACTTCGTGACTATCTGCGTGACACCCATGGTCTGGACATACGACTGCGGAAGGCTGGCGCGGCAGGAAAGTCCGTACTGGTTTTCTCTACGCAAGCCACTGCGAGGTTCCAAGAGCTCATCGCACCGTATGTGCATCCGTCCATGGCGTACAAGCTTCTGCCACGCTTCCGTGGTCAGTTCAACATGGAACCGGAGTTTGTGGCACCCACGATGCAGCTGATGCCAGCGCGTGTTACCGAGATCGAGTCAAAGACGAACTACCAGAAGATGGACCGGTTCGATATCGAGGTCGAGGGTTCGCACAATTACTTCGCCGACGGCGTGATGGTGCATAACTCGCCCGAAACCACCACGGGCGGAAAGGCTTTGAAGTTCTACGCGTCGGTGCGCATGGACGTGCGCCGGATCGAGACACTCAAGGACGGCACCAACGCGGTCGGCAACCGCACCCGGGTCAAGGTCGTCAAGAACAAGGTGTCGCCGCCGTTCAAGCAGGCCGAGTTCGACATCCTGTACGGCAGGGGCATCAGCCGTGAGGGCTCGCTGATCGACATGGGTGTGGATCAGGGCTTCATCCGCAAGTCCGGTTCGTGGTTCACCTACGAGGGCGAGCAGCTCGGCCAGGGCAAGGAGAACGTCCGCAACTTCCTGATGGAAAACGCCGACGTGGCCAACGAGATCGAGAAAAAGATCAAGGAAAAGCTCGGCATTGGCGCGGTGGTGACCGATGACCCTTCTGGCGATGTCCTCCCCGCTCCCGTCGACTTCTGACCCCTCCCGCGAAGAGCAGGCGCGGGCGTTGTGCCTGCGCCTGCTCACCGCGAGATCGCGTACCCGCGCCGAGCTGTGCGGGCAGCTGTCCAAACGCGGCTATCCCGACGACGTCAGGCACCGGGTGCTTGACCGGCTGGCCGCCGTCGGCCTGGTGGATGATGCCGAGTTCGCGCAGCAGTGGGTGGAGTCACGGCGGGCGAAGGCGGGAAAGAGCCGGCGCGCCCTGGCCGCCGAGCTGCACACCAAGGGTGTCGACAAGGACGTGATCACCGCGGCGCTGGGCGGAATCGACGCCGGAGCCGAACGTGACCGCGCCAAGCAGCTGGTGCGGGCCAAGCTGCGCCGCGAGACGCTGGCCGACGAAGCCAAAGTGAGCCGCAGGCTGATGGCGATGCTGGCGCGGCGCGGCTACAGCCAAAACCTGGCGTGCGAGGTTGTCCTCAGCGAGCTGGCCGCCGAACACGAGCGCCGACGGGTCTAGCTCAGATGGTGGCGACCCGCTTCGCCCCGTCCCCCGCGCTCGCGATCGCCACGAGCTGCGGGTTGATCCCGTAAGCCCCGGTCGCCGTACCATGGCCCCGTGACTTCGATGGTGGCTTCGGCGCGTACCTACCAGGTGCGCACTTACGGCTGTCAGATGAACGTCCACGACTCCGAGCGCCTGGCGGGGCTGTTGGAGGCGGCCGGTTACCGGCGCGCGGCCGACGGCTCTGAGTTTGGAGACGCCGACGTGGTGGTGTTCAACACCTGCGCCGTCCGGGAGAACGCCGACAACAAGCTCTACGGCAACCTCAGCCACCTGGCCCCACGCAAGCGCGACAACCCCGAGATGCAGATCGCGGTCGGCGGCTGCCTGGCCCAGAAGGACCGCGACGCGCTGCTGCGCAAGGCGCCGTGGGTCGACGTCGTCTTCGGCACGCACAACATCGGATCGCTGCCGACGCTGCTCGACCGGGCCCGGCACAACAAGGTCGCTCAGGTGGAGATCGCCGAGGCGCTGCAGCAGTTCCCGTCGTCGTTGCCGAGCGCCCGCGAATCCGCTTACGCTGCCTGGGTTTCCATCTCCGTGGGGTGCAACAACAGCTGCACCTTCTGCATCGTCCCGGCGCTGCGCGGCAAGGAGGTCGACCGCGACCCGGCCGACGTCCTGGCCGAGGTGCGGTCGCTGGTGGACGACGGCGTTCTCGAAGTGACGCTGCTGGGCCAGAACGTCAACGCCTACGGGGTTTCCTTCGCCGACCCGGCGCTGCCCCGCAATCGCGGCGCCTTCGCCGACCTGCTGCGGGCCTGCGGGCGCATCGACGGGCTGGAGCGGGTGCGGTTCACCTCGCCGCACCCGGCCGAGTTCACCGACGACGTCATCGAGGCCATGGCGCAGACGCCGAACGTCTGCCCGGCCCTGCACATGCCGCTGCAGTCGGGATCCGACCGGGTGCTGCGCGGGATGCGGCGGTCGTACCGCGCCGAGCGCTATCTGGGCATCATCGAGCGGGTCCGGGCGGCCATGCCGCACGCGGCGATCACCACCGACCTGATCGTCGGATTCCCCGGCGAGACCGAAGAGGACTTCGCCGCCACGCTCGACGTCGTGCGGCAGGCCCGGTTCGCGGCGGCCTTCACCTTCCAGTACTCCAAGCGGCCCGGCACCCCCGCCGCCGAACTCGACGGGCAGGTGCCGAAAGCCGTTGTGCAGGAGCGCTACGAGCGGCTGGTCGAGGTGCAGGAGCAGATCTCGCTGGAGGGCAATCGCGCGCTGATCGGGCAGGCCGTCGAATTGCTCGTCGCCACCGGTGAAGGACGCAAGGACGCCCGCACGGCCCGGATGACCGGCCGGGCCCGCGACGGCCGGCTGGTGCACTTCGCCTTGGACAAACGCGCGAACGACGAGGTGCGGCCGGGCGACATCGTCACCACGGTGGTCACCGAGGCCGCCCCGCACCACCTCATCGCCGACGCCGGCATCCGGAGCCACCGCCGCACCCGGGCGGGTGATGCCCACGCCGCCGGGCAGCGCCCCCGCGCGATCGGCCTTGGCATGCCCGCCGTCGGGCCGTCCACCGAACCGCTGGAACCGCTAGAACCCCTGGGGTGTGCCCGATGAAGAAAGAACACGCCGACATCGACGCTCTACGCAACGAAATCGAGGCCGCCGAACGCCGCGTGGCGCGCGAGATCGACCCGGGCGCAAGGGCTTTGGTGGTCGCGATCCTGGTGTTCGTGCTGTTGGGTTCGTTCATCCTGCCGCACACCGGCTCTGTGCGGGGCTGGGACGTGCTGTTTTCCAGTCACGGCGCCGGCAGCGCCGCGGTCGCCCTGCCGTCGCGGGTGTTCACCTGGCTGGCGCTGGTGTTCGGCGTGGGCTTTTCGATCTTGGCCCTGATGACGCGGCGCTGGGCGCTGGCCTGGATCGCGCTGGCGGGTTCGGCGATCGCATGCGGCGCCGGGCTGCTGGCCGTGTGGTCGCGCCAAACCGTGGCCGCCGGGCATCCCGGACCCGGTGTGGGGCTGATCGTCGGGTGGATCACCGTGATGCTGTTGACGTTTCACTGGGCCCGCGTGGTGTGGTCGCGCACCGTCGTGCAACTGGCGGCCGAGGAGCAGCGGCGCAAGGTCGCAGCGCAGCAGCAGTCGATGACGCTGCTGGACAGCCTGGGCGATCCGGAGGACGGGACGCCGCCGCAGCCCGAAGACTAGGGCCTGCGGGTCAGCGCCTCGGCGGCCGCGTCGGCCCATTGCCGCCACTGCTCGGCGTTGGCCCTGGCCTCGTCGGCCTCTTTGGTCCGTCCGGCCGCCGCCGCCTTCTGGGCCTGCTGTTCGTACTGTTGGGCGCGGGTGCGGAACTGCTCGGCCCGGGCCTGCGCCTGGGGATCCGACCAGTCCGCGTCGCCGGCATCACGCACCCGCTTCTCGACCGCGCGCAGGCGGCGCTCCAGCTCGGCGGACCGTTCCCGCGGCACCTTTCCGATCGCGTCCCACTTGTCGGCGATCGACCGCAGCGCCGCCCGCGCTGCGTCGAGGTTGCTGGTGTCGAGCTTTTCCGCCTCGGCCAGCAGCGCCTCTTTGGCGGTGGCGTTGGCTTGGAACTCGACGTCCTTCTCCGCCACGGCGGCGTTGCGGGCCGTGAAGAAGCAGTCCTGGGCGGCCTTGAAGCGGCGCCACAACGCGTCGTCGACATCCCGGCTCGCTCGTCCGGCCGCCTTCCACTCGATGAGCAGCTTGCGGAATTCCCCGCTTGTGGCGGTCCAATCCGTCGAATCGGACAATTCCTCGGCGCGCTCGCAGAGCCGTTCCTTCGACTGCTTGACCCCCGACCGCTCCCGGTCCAGCTCGGCGAAATGGGATCCCCGCCGCCGGTTGAAGGTGTCCCTGGCCGCCGAATAGCGCTTCCACAGCGCGTCATCGACCTTGCGGTCCAGGCCGCTGATCGTCTTCCACTCGTCGAGGATCGCCCGCAGCCGGTCACCGGCGGCCTTCCACTGCGTGGAGTTGGCCCCCAGGTCCTCGGCCTCGGCAGCCAGCGCCTCCTTGCGGGCGGTCTGGGCGGCCCGATGCTCGTCGCGTTTCGAGCGGCCTTCGGCGATGGCCGCCTCCGCGTGCTCGAGGAGGCCGGTCAACCGGGCCAAGAGCGCGTCGACATCGCCCAGCACCGTTGCGGTCGGCAATGTTTCGGCCAGCGCGGTGGCGTTGGCCCGGATCTTGCGCGCGTCCCCGGTGCCGGAGGCCAGCCGCTCCTCCATCAGGGTGATCTCGGTGCTCAGGTCGTCGAATCGGCGCCCGAAGTGGGCGAAGGCGGCCTCGCGATCGCCGGCCTGCCAGGAGCCGATGACGCGCTCGCCGGCCGAGCTGATCAGCCAGACCGTGCCGTCGTCGTCGACGCGTCCGAACCGGTGTGGGTCGCTGGCCGGATGAGAGGCCACCGGGGTGGGTCGCGGCCCCGCGCTCACCGGCCGGGGACCGGGCCGGGGGCGCGGCGCCGGCCTAGGTGAAGCGGTGCTGCCGGGCTCGTCGGCCGTCATCCTCTCGTCACCACCCTTCTTTCGCGCGGTCAATGTCCCGCGCGCCTGCCGCGCGTAGCGGCGCCTAGTTAACCGGTCCCAACAGTATTCAAGCAGCTTGGCGGACGGCGCGCGCCTACCTTTTGTCGGAGCTACCTCGCCGCCCGCGTACGGAGGGCCCGCCGGGTGCATAACATTTCGATTCCACCGCTGCTCCGGCCATATGGCGCCGTCGCGCCGCCCGGTAGCGTGACGGAAGCGAGTGGTGTTTCTGGTGAGGTTAACAAGGGGGCGGGTCAACATCGCCAAGGTGGATATCGTGGCGCTGCTCGCGCTCGCCCTGGTGGCTGGGCGGAGGCGCGGCGGTGGTCAGCGCCGCGCTGCAGGCCGTGGCGCTGGGTCTGGGATCGGTGGTGCTGGTGCAGGCGCTGCAGGTGACGGCGTTGCTGTTCGCGTTGCCGGT
>Ga0335070_10011726_pt1 | contig 10235 bp, 9 predicted proteins | sample Lox_Sample_13_FD_206722 | JGI IMG/M metagenome (GOLD analysis project Ga0335070, IMG submission 206722) | Soil microbial communities from Loxahatchee National Wildlife Refuge, Florida, United States - Lox_Sample_1.3 | ecosystem: Environmental > Terrestrial > Soil > Wetlands | place: USA: Florida... | reverse complement strand
CAGGGCGGCTGTAAGTGTTTTCAGGATCTCTGTATCGGCCATCACGTTGCCGAGACACATAGCTGCGCCTATGAAGACGACTATGGGAAAGTTGGCTTTGCTGAAATCATCTTTCTTCATTGCGCCTACGAGCGGCAGGCAGGCGAAGAGACCACCCACCACGCCGATGATCGAGGGGCTAATGTGGTGCCAGTGATCGGTTGCCCACAGTATCGTCGCCACCGACATTATAATTGTGGCTTTTATCTCTTTTGCGGACATCGATCCCATTTTCTGTAGTTCGGCCCGGCAGTACTCCTGTCCCCCCTCCAGCGTCTTTTTTTCCGGAGGAAAAAGTTTCAGTATGATCCACCAACTGGCGAGAATCGTGAGCAGGGTAATGGGCAGGTAAGCGACCAACCACAAGCCGTAGGAGACCTTCACCTTGCCCACCGATTCGATGAGCCCGCGCGACAGGATCGTGGCTGCTCCGGCGAGTATAACCTTATCGAAGAGTCCTGACTGGTACGTCATCGCCAGGATGAGGCCCCGGCCGATATTGCTCTCCTTGGCCAGCCCGTAGCTCTGGATCAGCCCTATCGCAATGGTGCAGAGCACAAGGGTCTTCGCCAGCCCAGAGGGAATTATAAACGTCAGCAGAAGGTTGAGCACCATCATTCCGGCTAAAATGGATGAGTAGTTGCTCCCGAGACGGCACACCATGTTGTAGGCTATTCTCTTGGCCAGCCCTGTTGATTCGGCCATGATCCCCATTAGTAGAACGCCGAGAATGAACCACGGCGTATCGCTGTGGAACCCTGAAAATGCCTTGGCCACCGGTATACCGGCAAAGACCCAGTAGAGCCAGCAGCCCAGAAGTCCGGTGACGCCAAGGGGAACAGGTTCAGCGATGAACATGGCGATCACGAAGACCGTGACGCTGAGGGCCCTGCGACCTCCTTCGGTCGGGGTAAAGGGTGCCAAATACGTGATCACCCCCACTGCGATGCAGATCAGGAAATAGAGAAAACGTTTCACTTCAGGATTCATCTTCGACGTGTCCGCGACTGCCTTTGCTTCACTCATGCTTCTCCTCCTTTACCACCGCGTATTCATCAAAGCGCCCCAGTCAGTAACGCTAGAACCCCAGTTCTCTGAGCCTCTTGATCGCATCTTCGGGAATGCGGTTCCTTTCCGGATAGTTTGCAACATCTTCATGATGCGTAGCATCGATGATGCAGACCGCGTCGCCGATCCAGCTGCGGAAGCTCTGAACCTTCGGAATGATGATCACGTCCTTGTCCCATCTTGCCTGCGTTGCGACCGCCCACATCACCTCTTTCTGGTTGAACACATCGATGTCGTCGTCGACGACTATGGCAAGTTTCAGATTCGGCTGCTCGGCGAAGGCAATCATGGCAGCCACGGTCACGTCACGGTACGTCCTCTTCTTCACAGCGATATGCGCCTGGAATCGCCCCATCGCGGAATCAGGCAGATGCACCGCCGTCACTTCGGGCACGACCTTCTTCATCGCCCAATAGACAGTTCCTTCCTTTGGGAGACCGCCCAGGATGATGTGCTCGGCGTGCCCCGGCATAACGCCCTGCATGATAGGGTTATTTCTGAAGCAGACCGCTGTCACGTCGATCACAGGAACAAGCATGCGCTCCTGATAGTGACCGGAAATCTCGCCGAACGGATTCTGATAATCCCTTACCCCTGGCTGTATCATTCCTTCAATGATGATCTCGGCATCCGCAGGGATCAGAAAATCCTTACCCAGGGTAGCCGAAGGGGTAAGGCGCAACGCCTCTCCCAAGAAGGCTGCTATCGTCTTATAATCGTGATTTCCGTAGGGTAACAATGCGCAGGATCCCAGGTAAAAGGCAGGGTGATGCCCCAGAACAACAGCCACAGGGGCCGGCTCATTCATCCGTTCGTATTCTGCTATTATGCGTGCGAGATGATGATGGCCGTGGGTGGAGATACTCATTCTTCTCGGCCCATAAACAAGGTTCTTTGTAGGAGTAACATCGTAAAAGTCCCCTGATTTTGCCTTCATGAGACAGGCCATGACAAAGTAGGGTCCCACATCTTTCTCGTGGTAACGGGCCGCGGGAAGAGTCGTGACATCAGTCTTGTCGCCGGTAAGCACGTTCTGAAGAACCGGAGCATCCGACTGCTTGATTATATCGAGCGGGCCCTCTTTCTTTTCTATCTCGCCGAAGCGAATACCGAGCCCCATCTGGTTGTTGGAAGGATCCTCACCGATAGCCATCGCACAGAGAGACCTGGTCACGAACAGGTTGTAGGCCAGCGGAAAAGGTGATCTCTCCCCCTTAAGATTCTTCACGTTTTCAAAGACGATAACCGGTTCCCGGTTCTTCTCCTCAAGCAGTTTTACGAAGGCTGCAAGTTCATGCCTGTCAGGATCAAGCTGCTCTTTCACGTGAAGCATCTTCTCCGGGTACTTTTCTTCCAGCATCTTAATGAAACCGCTCAGGCTCCTGGCCACGCGTCACCTCCTCCGGTTATTCTCTTATACCTAAGTATAGACCCGTCACAATTGTCAAACATTTTTTCATTAGACGTTTTTTGTTGACAACAAAACGTGATGTGTACTACGCACTATGGAGTAAGAATCGAATATCTAAAGAACTAAACTGAGAGGGGGCTATCATGGCAGCAGAACATCTCGACCAGAAAGTGGTGCAGGATCTGAAGGAAAAAGTGGCAACCGGTTGCCGCATTCTCGCGAAGCTCGGCTTAGCAGACTACCTAGGACATGTGGCCGCGCGGGTCCCTGGAACAAATTACGTCCTGATAAAGGCACGCGGCGTTGATCTCGGGAACCTTCTCAATATGACGCCCGACAGGGTCATCATGGTTGACCTGGAGGCCAACCACATCCAAGGTGAATATCGCGCTCCGGCTGAAGTGAAGCTCCATACGGAAGTCTTCAAAGCACGGCCCGACGTCATGGCTACGGTGCACACCCATCAGCATCTCGCGACTGCCTTCGGGGCCGCAGGCAAACCGATCCTTCCGATGCTGGGCATCATGTCGGTGGTGTGTGCAAGGCCCATACCGATCTTTCAGTCTTCGAGGAAGATAGTCAGTCAAGAGCAGGGAGCGGCGGTGGCAAAGACGCTGGGCGACGCCCTTGCATGTCACCTGAAGAACCACGGCATTCTCATGACGGGCAAGTCCGTGGAAGAGGCAGTGATCAATGCAATATGGCTGGAGATGCAGGCGAAGGTGACCCTGCTGACCAGCATGATAGGCACTGCAAGCCCACAAACGCCCGAAGAGGTCCAGCTCAACCTGGAGGAAGCCGAGCCCATCGCCGGCCGCTGGAAATACTACGTGAGTCTGCTCGACCTGCCCTACGTTGCCCTGTAGCAGTGCATGGTGCGGGAGCGCCGTGAGCCGCGCGCCGTGAGCCGGTATTATCTATCCTTTGCGAAGTCGCGCAATATACTCCCGCATTTGCGCGTCGCTTCTGTATTTTGCCGTATCGAAACGCTCGTAATGCACCATCTCGGCCCTTTCCCTTACAAAGCGCTCGTTGGGCTGAGATGCGGGCCAGCCAACGACAAGCATGTCATAAATCTCGATCCCGTGGGGGATGTCAAGAAGCTTCCTCAGAAGGGGCTTGACAAGCGGGCCCCCCGTGGCACTCACCCACTGCGAGCCAAGGCCAAGCGATGTCGCAGCAAGTGTCATGTAGAGAAAAGCACTGGCGAGACCCGATGCAAAATGGGAGTCGCCCCGCGTCATCGTGGTAAAAAGGGGATACGCTTCTTTCGTCCTCGGATCCCCGCAGAGAAGTATAAAGACCGGCGCACTCTTGTAACCCGGTTCCCGTGCAGGGCCCTGCGCTCCCGGGAACCGCAGGTCTTCATCCCTGGCGATCTCCACTTTGCGAGCCGGTTCTCCCTGCTCGGCGATGAGTGCAGCTATTCTGTTTTTGGTCTCCGGGTCTTTGATTACGACGAATTCCCATGGCTGAGAATTCGCGCCCGAAGGGGCAAAGCGTGCAGCCTCGATGATGCGCTCTACGTAGTCATCGGGTAAAGGGTCAGGTTTGAGACTGCGGATGCTGCGTCTTTTCTTTACCAGTTCCAGAAAAGCCTCGTAGGTCATGGCGTTCTCCCCTCTTAGTGAGAAATTAGGAAGAAACCTACCGCGAAGGTGGCGCCTTGTCAATCCAAATGTCACGACAAATGTCACGCATGATTTCCATTGACAAAGCCGACTGTGGATGGCAAAAGAAAAGGGAACGCTGAGAGGAGGCGGGAGATGTCCATCGAAAAACAGGATTTGAGGGCAGTATTGCATAAGATCGAGCAGGAACGAGAACTTGTCCGGGTGAAGCGGTCCGTTGATCCCCTGATCGAGATTCCTGCCGTTGTAAAGGCCCTTGCCAGGCTTCCTAAAATTCCAGCGCTCCTCTTTGAAAGCGTCAAGAGATATCCTGGTGTCCGGGCGTGCGGTGCGTTCTTCGGGGATAGAAGCCGGGTCCTGCGCTCTCTGGATTTGCCGATGGAACCCATCGCGCTCAACAGCTATATTGTGGAAGCGCTGGAGAAACCTCTGGCACCACGGCTTGTCACAAACGCGCCATGCAAAGAGAACGTACGGAAGTCTCCTGTTGATCTCGGCAAGATCATCTTTCCCACAAAAGGCGCGTCGCAATCAAAGCATCTTTACTATCACACGGTTGTCTTTACCAAACATCCAAGAACTGGCCGCATAAACATGGGCATGTACCGGGTGACCCTGCAGCCGCGGGGCAAGGTCACGGTCAATCTGAGAGTAACCCAGCATGGCGGCATGCATCTTCAGGTGGCCAAAGAGATCAACGTTCCCCTGCAGGTGGCGCTCTGTCTCGGGGTCCACCCGTCTATCTATGAAGCCGCCACATCAGAATTGCCGTACGGCTACGATGAGGTCGGTCTGGCCGGAGCCCTGGTGCGCGAGCCTGTGGAGATGGTCAAAGCGGAAACGGTCGACATGCTCGTTCCCGCACACGCCGAGGTAGTCGTCGAGGGAGAAATCCGCCCGCCCTACAAACTGGGCAACGAAGGCCCGTGGCCGGAATACCTCGGCTACCTGGGCATGAACATAAACCCGCCGCTGATGGATGTTACTGCTATAACGTTTCGCAATAATCCGGTCGTCCCGATCTTCGTGCCCGGCGCCATCCCGAACGTAGTTTCCATAGGCAACGAGGCGCAGCTTCTCCGCACGCTGCGGAGTTTTGCCGGAGAATTCGTTGTCGATGCCGCATTCACTCACGGGGCTCGCCGTCACCACGCTGTCGTTAAAGTGCGGAAGACCCATCCGCATCACGAGGGCTACCAGTTGAACGTTGCCATGGCAGCTTTTGGTCATGGATCATCTACCGCCCTCGACCAGGTGACCATAGTGGACGAAGATATCGACATCCGCAACTATCGGGAGGTTGACTGGGCAGTCTCCACGCGGTGCAACTTTTCCAAACAGGTTCACATTCTCCCGGAGGCGCGCTCCCACCAGAATAATCCTATTGCAGGCGTGCGGGAGCTCTCAGAGGAGCCGATCATAACGGGTAAGATGATTGTCGACGCCACTATCCCGTGGGCGTACAGGGTAGCGGAGAAATCGCCGGGCATCACCTTCTTCACCAGGAGTAGTTGGCCTGAGGTGGACCTGGGCACCTACCTGCAGCCTGAGGACAAGAAGCGATGGTTAAAGTGATAAGAAGGAGGACACGCAGTGAAGATCGACATTTTTACGCACATAGTTCCACCGAAATACAAGACTGCTCTTGCCAGGGTGGCGCCCCACCTTTCAGACCATGTGGGTCGTCTTCCAACCCTGTACGATATGGATCAGAGATTCCGCGTAATGGACAACTGCCCCGAGGTGAAACAGGTCCTCACCATGGCGATGACTGCGACCCTCATTTTCGACGATCCGAAATCGGGTGCGGAGTTCGCTAAAATGGCTAATGACGAGATGGCAGAACTGGCGAACAAACATCCTGACCGTTTTGCCGCAGGCGTGGCTTCACTGGCCATGATGGATATAGATGATGCCGCTAATGAACTTGACCGCGCGGTGAGGGATCTCGGGCTTAAGGGCATCCAGCTGTTCACACCGGTCAAGAACAGGCAGTGGAACCTTGACGATCTGCTGCCCCTCCTTAAGAGAATGTCTGACTACAACCTCCCCATCTGGATCCACCCTGTGAGGCCGATCGACCGGGACGACTACGAAATGTACTTTATGAATCACGTCTTCGGCTGGCCGTACGAGTCTACCGCTGCCATGCTGCATCTCGTGCTCGGCGGCATCATGGAAAAGCTCCCTCAGCTTAAGGTCATCGTCCATCATTGCGGAGCACTGGTGCCTTTCTTTGCAGGGAGAATGGTGGAGTCGTACGACGCCTCCCGCACCATTCACGGGATGGAGAGCACAACCAGACTGAGCAGGCCTTTCATCGATTATTTCAAAATGTTCTATACCGATACGGTACTTGGCCGCGGAACTCCAGGCCTGATGTGCGGCCACGCTTTCTTCGGCGCACACCATCTGCTCTTTGGAACAGATATGCCGTACGACGCGGAGATGGGCAACCGCGTCATCCACACCATTGAGGCTGTGGATGCAATGGCCATAACCGATCAGGAAAAACAGATGATCTACCTTGATAACGCCAGGGCATTGTTGAAGCTCTAGTGATCCGCAGATAGATTCTATTTGAGCGTGATAGCCTTCTCGGGGCAGATCTCCTGGCAGCAGAAGCAGGTAATGCAGGTGTCATTGTCTGCCTTTGGGACGCGATCCCCTTCGCCGAGCGACAGCGCAGAGACAGGGCACTGGTCGACACAGGCGCCACAGGCTGTGCAAAGGCCGGGGTCGGCGTGAGGCCGCAGTATCGTGCGGCTGTGGAGTATATCCTGGAGATTCTGATCCTGGAGATTCGATTCTCCGCCCAGAGGAGGAAGCTTGAAATCGATAAGACGCTCTAGCTTCCCGACGATCTCGATGGTATCCAGATCGTAGTCGCCGAGCCCCATTGCCTTCGCTTTCTGCAGGAACCGCAGGCGTGCCGGATCAAGTCCCATCATCGTGGCGATTACCGCATCCATGGCCACACCGTTGTCCGAAGCCAGGATCAGGCCTATCTCTCTGAGGTCAGGTCCTGCCGGGCCGTTTCCCTCCATACCCACCACAGCGTCCACAATGAAGAGGTCGGGCACACGGAGCCGGAACACATCAACAAGCATCTCATGGAAGCGCTCAGCGCAGCCTGCCGCCTTGTGCAGCCTGGCCTTCTGGGCGCCCGGCAAAAAACCATAACAGTTCTTGATTGCACCGGTGACCACCGTTAACCCGTGAGTCTTGAACTTGGGGAGGCTGATGACAATGTCAGCGTCCAACACGGCTGCGGAGACGCTCACCTCGTCCATAAATTCGGGGTTAAAGGTCATCTTACGTGATTCATTGCCGATGTTGCGATAATACCCCTTGGCTGCCTCCATCAGGCCCGTCATCTTGAAGCATTGCTCGTTTATGCCGTAGCCGTGCAGTCCCGGATTGTCGCCCACAACAATCGCAGCAGGTCTCATCGCTTCCACTTTTTCCACGACGGACCGGAGAACCGCAGGATGAGTCACGATGCCTTCTCTTGCTTCGGAGGCGCGCAGCACATTGGGGCTTATGAAGACATTCTTCCCTTGCAGTTCCAGAGGGAAGAGCGAAAATGCCTTGTCGATGGCCTCAGCGAGCCGCTCGTAAGAAGCAGCATGGATCATTACTCTTGGCACGCTCTACACCTTAGGTATTCGCCCACCCATCACTGAGGCGTCTCAACGTACACACCTTTTAACAGCTGCCGCGTGATTGAGAACTGGTCCCTGACGTTTCCCTTCATGTCTTTCAGGATAAAGGTGTAACCGTCATCCGCCCTTCTTCCGAGCATGTAGTGATGAAAATCGCCGTTATGCATGAAAAAGGGCATCACTCCGCCTCCGCCTCCCTGAATAACATAGGTGACACCGTCCCTCATCTTGCGCTCGTAGAGATGGTCGTGGCCGGCAATTACGAGGGAAACGCCGGTCCTGACAAAAAGCTGGTGCAGCGCATCTCTTGCCGCTTTGTGGATGTCCAGGCCGTGCAGACGGACAACAGGAAAAAGCGGCTCGTGAAGAAATATAAATTTATACCGGAATACCCTCTGAAGATCTGTCTTCAGCCACTCCAGCTGTTCCCCCGCTATCCTCGACTTCTGGCCGGGCAGTTCCGTGTTCAGGATTACAAAGAGCGTATCGCCGTCCGAAAAGGAATAGTACGGTTCAGGGAAGTACTTCAGGAAAACGGCAAATGATTCCTTGTCACTTACGTCATGGTTTCCTGCAGCGAGGTGCACTGTCTTCCCCTGACCCGTGATCTGCACGAACCGCGCCCATTGCATCACGTCGCCAGGTACGTGTATCGCATCACCCGTATGGAAAATTACCTGTATCTTCTCCGCCTCCACTGCCTGGATGAAGGCAATGTACACCGATTCCTGCAACCCTATATGTGTATCGCTTATTATGGCGAACGGCGCGTATTCAGCCCCGGCGAAAAGCGGGAAGAGAAGAAGAATCAGTCCGACAAGGAATATGCTGCTTTTCTTTCTCATGCTAAGCACGAGCGTTACTATACATCATCACACGGCTGAAATAAATGACGCCTCCCTCCACCCCCGCTGTGCGCCTTTGACGAAGGCTTTCTGGCCATGCTATAACCATTCATGTTCGTCGATTCGCACTGCCACCTGGAGATGGAAGATTACGACAAGGACCGTAAAAAAGTCATCGAGAGAGGCGTCAAGGCAGGACTTGCGTACATGCTCACGGTGGCGACCGAGGAGAAGTACTTTGCGACGGCTCTCGATATAGTTGATTCTCACGATGCTGTATACGGGGCTTTTGGTATTCACCCTCACAACAGCCGTAATTTCGACGAAGCGCTTGCGAAGAGGATAAAAGGATTCTTCGTCAACAAGAAGCTCGTTGCGTACGGAGAAATAGGATTGGATTTCTACCGGAACTACGCGCCGAAAGAAATCCAGATCAACGCCTTCCGCGCCCAGATAGCGCTGGCCCGCGAGTTATCCCTTCCAATCATCGTTCACTCGAGAGAGGCCCGCGACGAGACACTCCACATTCTGGCCGAGACCGGTGCGGCCCCCCACGGAGCCGTCATGCACTGCTTCTCCTACGATCTCGCCACCGCAAGGAAACTGCTCGACATGGGTTTTCATCTCTCAATACCGGGAACAATCACCTACAAGAAGGCATCCCTCCTTCGCGAAATAGTGCGCTTCGTACCGCTCGACCGGATACTGCCCGAAACGGACGCACCATTCCTGACACCAGAGCCGCACAGGGGCACGCGAAACGAGCCTGCATTGGTCAGGCTCGTCTTCGCGCGGATCGCGGAGGCGCTGGACAGGCCCGCGCAAGAGGTGTCCAACGCTCTCTGCGACAATTTCGTCAGACTTTTCTTGAAAGGAAAAAACCAGTTGTGAAACCTGCAGTGATTATCGTTGACATGCTTGAGGACAGTTTCCGTGAGCCCAGAAACAAGGAGCGGGATGAGGAGAAGATCGTCCAGCCGATGAAACTCTTTCTGGCGAAATGCAGAACCCTTTCAATTCCCGTGATATTCGCTAACGACAGCTTTCTGAGAGAGGATTTCATTTTTAAAGGCAAGCTGAAGCCTTACGCGATACGGGGAACCGCCGGCGCTGAAGTCCTGCACGATCTCGCGCCGGAGCCGGCGGATATCATTCTTCCGAAGCGAAGATTCAGTGCTTTTTTCAAAACCGACCTTGACCAGACGCTCAGAACATACGGGGTTGACACTGTGGCGATAGGCGGTATCAACACCCATGTCTGCGTTATAGCCACCGCTATTGACGCCATTTGTCACGATTTTCATACGATCCTCCTGGAAGATTTGTGTGCAGCAGCGAGGAGGGAACATCACGAAAGTACGCTGAACAATCATCGTCGCTCTTCTCTCTCACCGCTCTTTCGTGTGATAACTTCCGAAGCGTTTCTGAAAGACCACGAACATGCAGCGCAGGCATAAAGTCATCATTGGCATAGCGTGTGCCATCCTGGTGGCTGTTGCAGTATACCAATGGCTCCACTGGTTTAGAGAAGCAACCAGCGTGCAGCAGAGAGGCTCCATCACTGTCCGCAAGGAAA
>Ga0335070_10011724_pt1 | contig 10236 bp, 7 predicted proteins | sample Lox_Sample_13_FD_206722 | JGI IMG/M metagenome (GOLD analysis project Ga0335070, IMG submission 206722) | Soil microbial communities from Loxahatchee National Wildlife Refuge, Florida, United States - Lox_Sample_1.3 | ecosystem: Environmental > Terrestrial > Soil > Wetlands | place: USA: Florida... | reverse complement strand
GCGTCCAGCACGATTCGATTCGAGGATGCGACGGCAAAATCCGGGATCCAGTTCACGCAGAGCTTCGGCGCACAAAAATTGGGCTCGCTGCTGGAGAGCACGGGCTCCGGCTGCGTCTGGTTCGATTACAACAACGACGGCTTCCCGGATCTCTACGTGGCAACGGGGAAGCCCCTGGAAGAGGGGATGCATCCGTTCCCGCTAAAGAATCCGCCTGCCGCCCCGCCGCACAACCACCTTTATCGGAACAATGGCGACGGCACGTTCACGGATGTGACCGACCAGGCAGGCGTAGCGGCTAACGTCTTCGGCACGGCCGCGATCGCCGCCGATTACGACAACGACGGCTACGTGGACCTGTTCGTGACCAGCTACGGAAAGGCGATTCTTTATCGCAACAACGGGAATGGGACGTTCACGGATGTGACGGCAAAAGCCGGGATCAATGTCGAGCGCTGGTCGATCAGCTCTACGTGGCTTGATTACGACAAGGACGGGTGCGTTGACCTGTTCGTCGGCCGGTATGTGAAGTTCGATCCGAAGTATCGCAATTTTTACTCGGCCGATAACTATCCCGGGCCTCTCGACTATGCCGGCGACACCAACATGCTTTACCACAACAACTGCAACGGCACATTCACTGATGTAACCGACAAATCGGGGATTGGCGCGTACAAAGGCCGGACCATGGGCGTGACTGCGGCCGATTACGACAACGACAGCTGGCCCGACATCTACGTTTCCAACGACAAAACCGAGAACTTCCTGTTCCATAACAAGCATGATGGGACGTTCGAGGAAGTGGCCACCGAATTGGGCGCAGCCTATGGTCAGGATGGTGAGAATACCTCCGCCATGGGACCTGCCTTGGTCGACATCGATGGGGATGGACGTCTCGATCTGTGGATCACCGATGCGAAATACAACCGGCTGCTGCGTAACACTGGGGCGAACGGATTTGAAGATATCGGGCCAACATCAGGCGTCTCGCAGGCGAACGCGCAATACACAAGCTGGGGCAGCGGCGTCTACGATTTCGACAACGACGGCTGGCTCGACATCCTGATCTTCCACGGCGGACTGATTCACCTTGTACCAGAGGAACAATCGCTGTTTCGCGGGTTGGGGAATGACAAGTTCGCCGATGTCTCGCGGGAGGCTGGGCCGATCCTGGACGTGAAGACCGTCTCACGCGGATCTTGCTTCGCGGATTACGACAATGACGGCAAGGTCGACGCCTTCGTGGTGAATCTTGGCGCACCCGCCACTCTGCTGCACAACGTTTCGCAGAATAGCAATCACTGGGTCACGATCAAGCTGAAGGGGAAGAAGAGCAATAAGGACGGAATCGGAGCGCGGCTGGAGCTTACCGCGGCCGGCCGCACCCAAATCGCCGATCGCTTCGCGGGGTCCAGTTATCTCTCGCAGGACGATGGCCGCGTGCATTTCGGCCTGGGCGGCGCCAGCAAAGCGGACAAGCTCACGGTTCGCTGGCCGAGCGGCATTGTACAGACACTGGAAAACCTTGCTGTGGACCGGATTCTCACGGTGGAGGAGCCGTAGGTGCAAGCGCGCGCGAAAAACCGCATCTGGCTAGGTGCGAAGATCATTCCGATCGCCGCCGCGGTGCTGATTGCGATTGCGGCCAAGCCTGCGCCCCAGCCGGGGGCCGGCATGCGCGAGCGCTATCTTTCGCCGATCGAGATGCTTCTCTCGCCAGACGGGCGGTTGCTCTACGTGGTTTGCGAGTCGAGCGATGAAGTGCGCGTGGTCGAAGTCACAACCGGCCGGGTGAGCGGCACAGTCGCGGTCGGCCACATCCCGCGCGCGATCGCGGCCTCTCCTGATGGACGCCTTGTTTACGTCAGCAACTCATGGTCCGATACCGTGTCTGTGATTGACACGGGCACCTTGAAAGTCATACGGACTTTGCCTGCCGGTTTCGAACCGCACGGGATCGTGGTCGATCGCGATGGAAAGACACTTTATGTAGCGAACCGGATCAGCGGCGATGTCTCCGTTATCGATCTGCAGTCCGGAGTGGAAACCAAGCGCCTGCTAGCTGGCCGAGGGGCAAGCTACCTCACGCTCTCGCCTGACGGCAAGCTGATCTACTGCACGCACATTTATCCCAATCCTGGGACCGTTCGCACGCAGCCGAAGTCAGAGATCACCGTTATCGACACAGAGCGGCAGGTCGTGGCGGACCGGAAGTCTCTGGGCAATGTCGCCGGGGTATTCCACATTGCTTTCTCAGGCGACGGCAAGCTCGGCGTCGCGGCGCAACTCCGGCCCAAGAATCTGATCCCGCTGGCACATGTTGAGCACGGCTACGTTTTTGGCGATTCCCTCACACTCTTCGGCAAAGACGTGGGCGAGATGGTGCAGGTACCGATCGATGAGCTTGACCGTTATTTTGCGCTGCCGTGGGGCGTCGCCATCAATCCGGACAAGTCGAAGATCTTTCTCACCACCGCCGGATCGCAGAGCGTGACGGTCATCGACATTCCTCACCTGCTGCATACCGTCCGAACACGGGCCAAGCCGTTCGCTAACGACCTCTCGGCCTCTGCCGATTACGTTGAAGGCAGGATCCCGGTAGGACACAACCCTCGCGGAGTTCTGGTTTCGCCAGATGGCATGCGCCTGTACGTCGCCAACCGGCTTGACGACAGCATTTCGGTAATCGACACGTCGAGCGATAGAGTCGTGAACACGATCGACCTCGGCGGGCCTAAGGACATCGATGCGGTCCGTCGCGGCGAGCGTCTGTTCTTCACCGCCGATTTTGCTTTCCAGGGCCAGTTCGGCTGCTCCAATTGCCACATCGACGCAACGATTGACGGCCTCGAGTGGGATCTGGAGCCGGACGGGTTTGGCAAAGACATCGTCGACAACCGCTCGCTCGAAAATCTTGCCGGTACCGAGCCGTTCAAATGGAATGGCGGCAATCCGGATATGCCCACCGAGTGCGGACCGCGTACAGAGAGATTCTTTTACCGATCGCAGAGTTTCAACCAGCAGCAACTCACGGATCTCGTCACCTTTGTTTATTCGCTTCCCTATCGACCCAACCGCTATCGAAGTGCTAACGGCGAGCTGACTCCTGCCCAAGAGCGCGGCGAAGCCATTTTCGAGCGCGTAAAAACAAAGCGGGGCGCCGCCATTCCCGAAGCCAATCAGTGCGGCTACTGCCACAGCGGTCCCAAGTACACCAATCAAAAGCAATTCGATGTCGGCACGGGCAAACTAACGGACCGCTCGCCCATCGTTGATGTCCCGCAACTTCCTAATGTCGCCTACTCCGCGCCCTACCTGCACGACGGTTCGGCGCGATCGCTGGAAGAAATCTGGACCGTGTACAACCCAAAGGACACGCACGGGGTGACGAACGATCTGACCAAAGATGAGTTGAACGATCTCATCGAGTATTTGAAGACGCTATGAAAAGGAAAGCAGATTCTCGAATCGCAGGATCTCAATATGAAGGTTGTCATCCTGAGCGTCGCCGCTGTTCAGGCGAAGCGAAGGATCTCCCTCACAGAGTGGCGGCGTGGATCGTGACACTGGTCGTGCTGTCACTCACATCTGCCGCCGCCCAGGACATGCCGATGTTTCGCTGGCAGAACTTCACCACGGCGAACGGCCTTCCCAACAACCACGTCTATTCCGTCCTTGTCGACGGAAACCGCGTTTGGGCCGGCACGGATGACGGGCTCGGGGTGTTTGAAAACGGTACGTGGAAGATCTACCGGCCGTCGGATGGACTTGCGCATCAAGCCGTGCTGTCGCTGGCAGTCGATCCCCGCACAGGCGACGTGTGGGCCGGCACTATGGGTGGGCTCAGCCGCATCTCCGCCGGACGCATCGATACTTTCACGCAACTTAATTCAGGGCTGAGCAATGACATTGTGTACGGGGTCGGCGTGCAAGGCGACTATGTGTGGACTGCCACGGCCGCCGGTGCAAGCCGCCTGAATACACGCACGGGACAATGGTCGCTGTTCAACGCCTTCAACACGCCGATGTTCGAGATCTGGGTATACGCGGTGAGCCCTGCGGCAGATAAGGTCTACTATGCCGTTTGGGGCGGCGGGGTACTCGAATACGACCAGAAGACCGAGCGCTGGAAGGACTACAACGATCCCGACGGCGAAACCGAAATGGTGGTGATGAAGGATCAGGGCCTGATCCACGAGATCACGACTTCGGTCAGTTACGTCGACAAGATCCTGTGGGTGGCGACTTATTTCGGCGCCAGCCGCTATGACGGACGCTACTGGCACAACTTTCTGCAGAAAGACAGCGGCCTGCCCAGCAACTTCCTGAACCAGATCAAGGGAGTAGATGGCGACCGGGCGTGGTTCTCGACCGACAAAGGACTGGCCTATTACGACGGCACGAACTGGGCCGTATACCGTCCAGCGCTCGATACACATAAGCCAGAGATGTTGGTACGCAATGCGGCAGGAGAGGTAAAGAAGGTTCCGGTTCAGACTGCGCCAGCTCACAACTACATCCTCGGTGTTTCCTTTCAGGGCGACGATCTTTGGGTCGCCACAGCCGAAGGTCTGAGTCACGGGATTCGAATGAAAAGCAATGCCCAGACTGCACAAGTTCTGAAGACGAACAAGGGAAGTAACAAAAATTAATCAAGAATGGGGAGCAATTTTATGAATGTTCAAGAACTCTTAGCCGAAGTAGCAACAGCGCCCGTAGTGAAGCGGGCCATCACCAACCACGATGCGCTTAACGAAGCATACGACTACGGCAGCGCTTTCTCGCGCGGCATGCGCATCGACCTCAACGGTCTGACAATCCTGCTCATTTCAGGGACCGCCAGCATTGACGACCGGGGCCGTACCGTCCACGTCGGCGACCTGCGCGGGCAGATGCGCCGCACCTACGACAACATCACCAAGCTGCTCGCTTCCGAAGGCGCGACCTGGCACGACATCGTGCGCACGACCTGCTATCTGCGCGACATCGAGCGCGATTACGAAGTTTTCAACCAGGAACGCACTCGCTTCTATAAAGAGCAGGCACTCGATCCGCTGCCCGCCTCTACCGGCATCCAAGCAATCCTTTGCCGCCCGGACCTTCTGGTCGAAATCGAAGCGATCGCGATGTTCCGGCGGGAATCACCCGCGGAGTAAGGTGATGCGCCTCGTGCATGCCGCTCTCATTATGGCCGCAGTCGCCTGTACGGCTTGGGCGCAAACGCCGTCGTGTTCCTGCGGAAAGAACCCACCCGGGCCGCCGCATCCCCGTTCGCTGAAACCATATACAGGCGCTCCGGAGGATTTGCGCCCGTTTTCGAAATTCACGAAGCCCTATCACGAGTATTACCAGGACTTGATCGAGTACAACGGCGCGGCGCGAGATATCCCGGATCCCGATCTGAACAGCCTGAGCGAAATTCGCATCGGGTTCCTGGCTCCACTCTACGACCATCCTGACCAGGCGCGCGGCAATCGTATGTTCAACGGCGCGAAGTTGGCCATCGACGAGGCCAATGCCGCCGGAGGATATTGTGGCAAGCCGTTCCGCCTGATCACGCACAACGACTACGACAACTGGCAGGTGGCGAACGGCGGCACGGGGGTTTCAAAGGATTCCGCGATCTGGGGTGCGGCGTCAAATGGTGCGGTCCGCATGATCTACGACGACAAGGTCTGGGCCATGTTCGGATCGGTCAGTTCCGAATCCACCCATATCGCGTTGCGTCTCACGCTGAAGGCCGAGACGCCGCTCGTCAACAGCGCTTCCACCGATCCGACCATTCCCGAGACGATTATCCCGTGGTACTTCACGAATATCCAGGATGATCGGGTACAAGGCTATACGTTGGCGCGTCACATTTATGACGAGATGGGACTGAAGCGCGTCGGGATTCTTCGCATCAACGACAGGTATGGCCGCTTCGGGGTGCTGAAGTTCAGAGACGCATCCCGGCGGCTCGGACATCCAGTGGTGATCGAGCAGAAGTTCCTGGTTGGCGATAACGACTTCCGCCATCAACTACAGGTGATAGACGAGTCCCGCGTCGATGCAATTTTGCTCTGGACTGACGTTGAACAGACAGCAATGATTCTGCAGCAAATGAAAGAGCTGGGGATGAAGCAGCGGGTATTCGGCAGCCACCGCACAATCGGAGAGCAACTGATCAAGCTGGCCGGAGCGGCGGCGGAAGGCTTCGAGGCCGTCTACCCTTATGATCCATCGCGAAACGACCCGCGGTGGCTCGACTTTGTGGTCCGTTACCAGGCTCAATACCACGAAACTCCCGACCACTTCGCGGCTCTCGCCTACGATGCGATGCAGGCACTGCTGGGGGCGATCTGCCGCGCCGGACTGAACAAGGGCCGCATTCGCGATGCCCTCACAGGAATCGAGAGCTACAAGGGCGTTACCGGGGACGAGGTGTTCGACCCTAACTGCAAGAATATCTCGCCAATGTACCTCGGGCATGTTCATGACGGGAAGATCGAATATCGCCGCATTACGATGGCGAAGGCGTACGCGAGGGTAGGAGAAGATGGCGTACAGTATTCCGGACCGCCATTACCGGATCAGCCGAAGGACAAATTGGCGATCGGCGTCTTCGGGCCCCATGCAGACGAAATCGTGCGCTCTTCCGAGATCAAGTCCTCATTGCGTGCTCTTTCCCAGCCGGACAAATCAATCATGCTGGTGCCGATCAACTCCGACGGCGCATGGGGCAAGGCGTCCAGCGAGCTGATCAAAGCCGTATTTAACGAACACGTGCTAGCCTTAATCGCCTTGGACCGAAATTCCAGTCATCTGGCCGAGCAGATCGGGGTCAAGTCCTTCGTACCGGTAATGGCGATATCTTCCGATCACGCGCTCACGTCTACGAATATCCCGTGGATTTTTCGTTTGCCGGAAGGGACCTCACTCCGTCTACCGCTCGAATGCCTGGCAAGAGCGATCTACCAGGTTGGACCGAACCGCGGAAGAATTCGGGAGCTGCTCGCTTCTGGAGATGAGATCGCGGGTTTGCGATTTGCGGCCACGGGCGAGCCGGCCGGCGCCCATAATCAGAAGTAATATCGAGGAAGAAGAGTAGAGGCGGATACGTCAGTGACCTATTTCGCCTTCTCCGCAGATCTTGTGGGTGCCATGGGCGCTGTTTTTGTTGGAACACGAGCCGGGAGTTGAGCGGCAACCAGCGATGTCATGGATGACCCATTTGCCACGGCCTGTCGTGCTTTCGCCAGATACCGGGCGATTGCTTCCGGAGCATGAGAGTTTTCGTTCATGAGCTCGAGATATCCACCGATCACGTTCAGGATATTGTTGAAATTGTGCACCAACTCCGCTGCGAGTTGCCCGTTATCCGCAGGGGGGGCCTGGTCCGGAGTTTGCGACATTTTGGCGGCGGCTTTCATGGATCAACGTTCCATGCTGCAACTACGCGGCAGCTTTCTCCCCTTTTGTGCTCTATGCCTCTTCGTCTAGGTCGTGTTGCGGGCCGTCTTCCTCTGAGTTTTCGGGCCCATTGCTGTCCGAATTCGTTCGCCGCGGCTTTGGTTTCGGATGTTGACGATCCTTCTCCCAGGAGAGAGGTGTGCGGCGGGCGGAATCGGACACCGATGCCGGTGAATTGAGCCGCGACGAAATCGAGAAATCATCCATAGCCCGCACATCCTGCCACGCTGCTCTTTATCGGTATGGGTGGACCGATTCTTCAATTTCAGAACGACGGAGTTAGCGGTCACGGTGCAAGACTCTTTCTCACACACCGGCAATGCGCGAGTTCGGCGGTTGGTGAACGGTGAACACGGCGTATCTAGCGTTGCTTGCGTGTTGCGCCCGTAATTTTGCCGAGAGAAGTAGGCGTGAGTTTCGGACGGGGATCTCCCACACGGCAGGACGGTCGATCGGCAAGTCTTGCCCAGTCAGCGATAGGCAATCGTTGCCTATTCAGCGTGTTGCCGCGAAATCGAGCACAAGGTATATCGGCATCTTCTTCCCAAGTCTTTAGTGCCAAGCTAGTTCTCCCGGTTCCGGAAAATTCCCGAAACGGGCGGATTTGGCCGATGGCATGCATTATCGAGGGCCAGACTTTGTCGAACTGTGAACGTCACGGTACAAAACGGGAAAGCTCAGCTCGGAACGGCTCACTCATCGGCGGGAACCAGCGCCGCTGACATCTTTCCTGCCCTGTCCCCAGCAAAGCCGAGCTTGGACGCGAACTTCAAGAACCTGATCGCCTCTTCCTTCCAGACGACTACCGCTCAGAACAACGCATTGTCTGCGATACAAAGCGCGGCAACCAGTGGAGGTGCGAACAAGAAGGGGACGAATCGTAATACCGATGGATGTCAGGGAGAGCGGCAGAATCCCATCAAGGATTCGATTCCGACGTTGGCGGCCTTGCCAGTACTGCCACCGACTCTCCCGGCTTCGGTGAACACACCGGCTCAAACCCGAGCAACAGTCACAATCCCGGAGACAGCAGTGGGATTGGAAGCGGCAGGGTCCGCTTCTATGAGAGCACCCGGTTTCTTCGACATAACCACTCATCCAATCGTTGGCAGCGAGCGACCCGCCGCATCGACCCCTCCCGCAGGCGAGAAGAACGAGCGATTCGTACCGGATGCGACAAACGCGAGCATCCAGGCGTTGTCTGATGCAACTCAGACTCCTGCACCCGCGCGACCGGAGCCTGTTCCGGAGAGCGCATTGCCTTCTGAACCTGACGCGATACGTACCAGCACAATCGCATCAAGCCAGCCCCACCCTGCAATCGCCAGCGCTGGATCGAGAGAGCAACCGAAAGGCGAGAAAGTAACACTCCAGTCCCACGCTGAGAAGAATCCTTCGTCTGCGAACGTTACAGGGGCACTGGAAGGGCCGCGCCAAGAAACTTCCAACCACAATCCCACGATCGATGCCGTAGAAGGGGCACAAACGCAGAACCCCGCGACTTCCGACGTACTCCCTCAAGAGCCGACATCTTCACTTAGGGAACAGGCTTCGCAATCCGCGGATACCGCCGCAGACTCGAGCTCACCTTCGGCACCGACGCAGGGGGATGCCGCCTTGCGGGCATTGATGCTCTCCGCGCAAGACCCTGTCTCTCCTTTGGCGCAGAACCTCCAAACTGCGTCGGCTTCAGTTCCGACAGGGCCTGGCGATACCGCGCCCCAATCATCAGGGGGCATCAGCGCAGCGCCGCAACAGGTCCCTGCAGGCGCTGTGAAGGCTGCAAAGATGTCCGTCAACTCTCCCATAGCACAAGGAGCGCCGACGGCGGGCCGGAGTCTGGGTGTTGGGCAAAAGAAAGAGACGGGCCGAACGGAGGCCGCGAAGACAAAAACGGGGAGTTCGGATGACAGACAATCCAGTTCGAGTCAGTCAACCGGTGCAGACCCCGTCCACCAGCCTGGCAAACCAGAGTCCGGGGCGCAAGACAAAACCTCGGTGATGGACGAACCGGTTCACTCAGGTGAAATCGCGAACTCCGCCGCGAAGAGTGAGTCTCCAAGAACCAGCCACGAGGCCGCGCAGGTGCCGCAGGGGAATCCCCAAGGTATCAAGGGAGACCTGGACGGGGATGAGATCGGCCCTGGGCAACCTCCCTCGATCGTCAACACCGCGAAGCTGATTCAGGGGATAGCTCAATCCGAACTCAGGATCGGTCTGCAATCGAGGGAGTTGGGTAGTATCGACATTCGTACCTCGATCGCCGCACATATGTTCTCGGCACAGATTTTTGTCGAGCACCGGGACGTGGCCAACACACTCTCGAGCGAACTGCCCGGCTTGTACTCGCGGCTCGCCGACCAGAGAGTTCTCGCGGGGCCGATTCAGATTCATAGCGACGGACTTTTTACTTCGGCGGGGTTTGACCAGGGGAAAAGGCAGGAGCACGTTCCTAGTGCTGAGTTCAATTTCAAGATGGGGACCGTCGAGCGGGAGAGTAAGTCCGGTTCGATTTTTGAAGCCGTAACAGTTAACGACAGGCTGGACATCCGAATTTAGGAAGGAGCGGTGATGACAATCAATCCAATAGGTACGGCGAATACGCTGGCCAGCAACATGCGAAACGGCGCAGTGCGAGCGCAGGCGGCGACCAGCAACAACGGCACCAACGGTAGCAACAACACGAGTTCGAATTCGGCCTCGGATTCAATCGCGAACAGCGCAAGCGATATGTTCCTGACCTTGCTGGTAACGCAGCTGAAGACCCAAGACCCGACATCTCCC
>Ga0335070_10011720_pt1 | contig 10237 bp, 8 predicted proteins | sample Lox_Sample_13_FD_206722 | JGI IMG/M metagenome (GOLD analysis project Ga0335070, IMG submission 206722) | Soil microbial communities from Loxahatchee National Wildlife Refuge, Florida, United States - Lox_Sample_1.3 | ecosystem: Environmental > Terrestrial > Soil > Wetlands | place: USA: Florida... | reverse complement strand
CGATCGAGACTTCATAGGAGACCATCTGCGCCGCAGAGCGCAGCGCGCCCAGGAAGGGATATTTCGAGTTGCTGGCCCAGCCCGCCATGACGATGCCATAGACGCCGAGCGACGAGATCGCGAAGAGGTAAAGGATGCCGACATTGATGTTGGCGAGCACGAGGCCCTTATCGAACGGGATCACCGCCCAGGCGACCAGCGACAGGATGAAGGTCAGCATCGGCGCCGCGATGAAAACCACGCGGTTGGCGCCGGTCGGAATGATGGTTTCCTTGAACAGGAGCTTCACCCCGTCCGCGATCGGCTGCAGCAGCCCAAAAGGGCCCACCACATTCGGGCCGCGCCGGAGCTGCATCGCCGCCATCACCTTGCGCTCGGCATAGGTCAGATAGGCGACCGCCAGCAGCAAGGGCAGCACGATGCAGAGGATCATCAGCACCAGGAAGGCGGTGGTGCCGATATAGAGCCCGAGGTTCCGTACGAAGAAGTCAGCCATGCGTGCCCTTCTTGGCTTTGGGACTCAAGAAGGCCGCGCTGCAGTCGGCCATGGTGGCCGAGGCGCGGCTGATCGGATCGGTCATATAGAAATTGTCGATCGGGAGCCGGAACGGCGCGTTCTCCACGGGTCCCGCTTTGCCGAAATTGCCCCAGGCCGCCTTCGGCTTTTCGTCGAGGCCGGCGAGGTCGGGATGTTGCTTGAAGAGTTGCTGGCGCAGCTGGTCGAGGTTGTCGAAGGGCAGCTTGCGGCCGAGGCGCTCGGAGAGCGCGCGCAGGATGGTCCAGTCCTCGCGCGCGTCGCCCGGTGCGAAGGTCGCGAGCCGGGCCTGCTGCACCCGTCCTTCGGTGTTGACGTAGGTGCCGCTCTTTTCCGTGTAGGCGGCACCCGGCAGGATGACATCGGCGCGATGGGCCCCGGCATCGCCATGATGGCCCTGATAGATCACGAAGGCCTTGCCGAGCCGGTTGGTGTCGATCTCGTCGGCGCCGAGGAGATAGACCACGTCGATGGCGCCGCTCTGGGCCCCTTCGAGGATGGCCCTGACGTCGCGCCCGCCCGAGCCCGGGACGAAGCCGATATCGAGCCCGCCCACCCGCGCGGCAGCGGTATGGAGCATGTTGAAGCCGTTCCAGTCCTCGCGGACCAGATTGAAGCTCTCGGCCAGCTTGCGCGCGAGCGCCAGGACCGCGGCGCCGTCGCTGCGGGCCAAGGCGCCCTGCCCCAGGACCAGCATTGGCTTCTTGGCGGATTTGAGCGCCTCGGCAAAGGGATGCCGGCCCTCGACGAGGGCGGCGAGCGTGTCCGGCCCGGCCCCCAGGGTCTCGACCGGATAGGTCAGATTGACCTCGGGTCCGATCGCGGCAAGCTTGAAGTTTCCCATCAGATAGCGCTTGCGCAGCCGCGCATTCACGAGCGGCGCTTCCCAGCGGGGATTGGTGCCGATCAGCAGGCAAAGGTCGGCCTGCTCGATGCCGGCGATGCCCGTGTTGAACAGATATCCGCTGCGCGTCGAGGGGTCGATCGCGGCGCCGTCCTGGCGGCAGTCGATATGGCCGGACCCGAGCGCGCCCATGAACTCCTTCAGCGCATACATGGATTCGAGATCGCACAGATCGCCCGCGATCGCCGCGATGCGCGCGCCCGGCACGCCATCGAGCCGTTTCGCGATGGCCTCGAACGCCTCGTCCCAACTCGCCGGCGCCAGCTTGCCGCCCCGGCGCACATAAGGCCGGTCCAGCCGTTGGCGCTTCAGCCCGTCGCAGGCGAAGCGCGTCTTGTCCGAGATCCATTCCTCGTTCACCGCCTCGTTAAGGCGGGGTAGCACGCGCATGACCTCGCGGCCGCGGCTGTCGATCCGGATGGCGCTGCCGACCGCATCCAGCACGTCGATCGATTCGGTCTTGGACAGCTCCCAGGGCCGCGCGCTGAAGGCATAGGGCTTGGAGAGCAACGCGCCCACCGGGCAGACATCGATCAGATTGCCGGAGAGCTCGGAATTGATCGCCTCGCCGACATAGGTGATGACCTCCATATGTTCGCCGCGCCCGGCGGCTCCCATCATCTCGACGCCCGCGATCTCGGTCGAGAAGCGGATGCAGCGGGTGCATTGGATGCAGCGGGTCATCGCCGTCTTGACCAGCGGGCCGAAATCCTTGTCCGTGACGCCGCGCTTGGGCTCGCGATAGCGGCTGCGGTCATAGCCGAAGGCCATCGCCTGGTCCTGCAGGTCGCATTCGCCGCCCTGGTCGCAGATGGGGCAGTCGAGCGGATGGTTGATCAGCAGGAACTCCATCACGCCGTTGCGCGCCTTATGGACCAGGGGCGTGTTGGTCTTGATCACCATGCCGTCGGCCACCGGCATCGCGCAGGAGGCGATCGGCTTGGGCGACTTCTCCATCTCGACCAGGCACATGCGGCAATTGCCGGCGACCGAGAGGCGCTCGTGATAGCAGAAGCGCGGGATCTCGGCCCCGGCCAGCTCGCAGGCCTGGAGCACGGTCAGGCCCGCCGGGACCTCGATCTGCTGGCCGTCGATGGTCAGTTTCGGCATTCGGCCTCTCCTACTCCGCCGCTTTCGCGGCGCGGCCGCGATAGTCGTTGATGCGCTGCTCGAGGAGCGGCCGGAAGTGGCGGATGAGGCCTTGGATCGGCCAGGCTGCCGCATCGCCCAGCGCGCAAATGGTGTGGCCTTCGACCTGCTTGGTCACATCCTCGAGGATGCCGATCTCGTCGATCGTGGCATTGCCCTTCACCATCCGCCCCATGATGCGCCACATCCAGCCGGTGCCTTCGCGGCAGGGCGTGCACTGGCCGCAGCTCTCATGCATGTAGAAATGCGACAGCCGCTCGATCGCCGCGATCAGGTCGGTCGACTTGTCCATGACGATGACGGCGGCGGTGCCGAGGCCGGACTTGACCTCGCGCAGGCTGTCGAAATCCATCAGCACCGTGTCGCAGATCGATCTGGGCAGCAGCGGTACCGAGGCGCCGCCGGGGATGACGGCGAGGAGATTGTCCCAGCCGCCGCGCACGCCGCCGGCATGCTTTTCGATCAGCTCCTTGAGCGGGATGCCCATCTCCTCTTCCACGTTGCACGGCTTGTTCACATGGCCGGAGATGCAGAAGATCTTGGTGCCGGTGTTCTTCGGGCGGCCGAGCTTGAGCCACCAATCCGCGCCGCGGCGCAGGATCGTCGGTCCGACCGCGATGGTCTCGACATTGTTGACCGTGGTCGGGCAGCCATAGAGCCCGACCGCCGCCGGGAAGGGCGGCTTCAGGCGCGGCTGGCCCTTCTTGCCCTCCAGGCTCTCGAGCTGTGCGGTTTCCTCGCCACAGATATATGCGCCGGCGCCGCGATGGAGATAGATGTCGTGGTTATAGCCGGAGCCGCAGGCATTCTTGCCGATCAGCCCGGCCGCATAGGCCTCGTCGATCGCGGCCTGGAGGTTCAGCCCCTCGAGATAGAACTCGCCGCGGATATAGATGTAGGTGGCGACGGTGCCCATGGCGAAGCCGGCCACCAGGCAGCCCTCGATCAGCATGTGCGGGTCGAAGCGCAGGATTTCGCGATCCTTGCAGGTGCCAGGCTCGGACTCGTCCGCGTTGACGACGAGATAGGCCGGCCTGCCGTCCGGCTGCTTGGGCATGAAGGACCATTTGAGGCCGGTCGGGAACCCGGCGCCGCCGCGGCCGCGCAAATCGGACTTCTTGATCTCATCGATGATCTTGTCGCGGCCGAGTTCGATCAGCGCCTTGGTGTTGTCCCAGATGCCGCGCCGCCGGGCGCCCGCCAGGCGCCAGTCGTCGGTGCCGTAGAGATTGCGGAAGATGCGGTCTTCGTCGCGCAGCATCGCCCTACTCTCCCGCCTTCGGCGCCAGGTTCAGCAAGGTCGTCGGGCCGCCCTCGGGTGCCGAGCCCTGGCGTCCGCTCTGCGAGCCGATCTTCGGTTTCTCGCCGCGCGCCAGCGCATCGAGGATCGCCTCGAGCCGCTTGGGATCGAGGTCCTCGTAGAAGTCATCATTGATCTGGACCATCGGCGCGTTGACGCAGGCGCCGAGACACTCCACCTCGACCAGCGAGAATTTGCCGTCGGGCGTCACTTCCTTGAGGCCGATGCCGAGCTTCTGCTCGCAGGTCTCGCGCAAGGCATCCGATCCGCGCAGCCAGCAGGGCGTGGTCCGGCAGAGCTGGATATGGTGCTTTCCGACCGGCTTGAGGTTGTACATCGTATAGAAGGTCGCGACCTCATAGACCCGGATCGGGGCCATGCCGAGAACCTGCGCCACATGCTCCATGGCCGCGCGCGGCAGCCAGCCGCCGCACTGCCCTTGCGCCAGCCAGAGCAGCCCCATCACTGCGCTTTGCTGCCGGCCGGCCGGATAGCGCGCGATCAGCTTCTGGGCTTCTGCCCGGTTCTCGGGTGTGAATTGAAAGCTCTGCGGCTCCGCAGGCCCGTGTGAATGAGAGGCACTCATCGATCGATCTCGCCGAACACGATATCCATGGAACCGAGGATCGCCACCGAATCCGCCAGCATGTAGCCGCGGCTGACATGGTCGATGGCGGCCAGATGCGGGAAGCCGGGCGCGCGGATCTTGCAGCGATAGGGCTTGTTGCTGCCGTCCGACACCAGGTAGACGCCGAATTCGCCCTTGGGCGCCTCGACGGCGGTATAGGTCTCGCCGGCGGGCACATGGAAGCCCTCGGTATAGAGCTTGAAATGATGGATCAGCGCCTCCATCGAACGCTTCATGTCGCCTCGACTGGGCGGCGTGATCTTGCGATCGTCGCTGGTGCAGGGACCGCCGGGCATCTCCGCGCAAGCCTGCTTCACGATGCGCAGCGACTGGCGCATCTCTTCCATGCGCACGAGATAGCGGTCATAGCAGTCGCCGGTCTTGCCGATCGGCACGTCGAACTTCATCCGGTCATAGACCATGTAGGGCTGCGCCTTGCGCAGATCCCAGGGCACGCCCGAGCCCCGCAACATCGGGCCGGTGAAGCCCCAGTCGAGCGCCTCGGCGGCGCTGACGATGCCGATATCGACCAGCCGCTGCTTGAAGATGCGGTTCTCCGTCAGCAGCCCCTCGATGTCGTCGAGGACCGCCGGAAAGTCCTCGGCCCATTTCATGATGTCGTCGAGGAGACCCGCCGGCAGATCCTGATGGACGCCACCCGGCCGGTAATAGGCCGCGTGCAGCCGTGCGCCCGAGACCCGCTCGTAGAACTCCATCAGCAGCTCGCGCTGCTCGAAGCACCAGAGGAACGGTGTGACCGCGCCGACATCCATGGCATAGGCCGGCACGTTCAGCAGATGATTGAGGATGCGCGTGATCTCGTCGAACAGCACACGGATATATTGTCCGCGTAAGGGGACCTCGAGGTTCAAGAGCTTCTCGACGCCGAGCACGAAGGCGTGCTCCTGGCACATCGGCGAGACATAGTCCAACCGATCGAAATAGGGGATCGCCTGGATGTAGGTCTTGTACTCGATCAGCTTTTCGGTGCCGCGATGGAGCAGGCCGATATGCGGGTCGAGCCGCTCGATCACCTCGCCATCCATCTCCATGACCAGGCGCAACACGCCGTGGGCCGCCGGATGCTGCGGCCCGAAATTCATCGTCAGCGGCTTGATCTGATTTTCGCTCATGACGGCTTGTTCGCCTTCTCGTCGCCCGGAAGGCGCGTCAGGATGCCCTCCCATGGGCTCTCGAAGTCGAAATTGCGGAAATCCTGGACCAGCTTGACCTTGTCATAGACGACCCGCTTCTGCTCCTCGTCGTAGCGGACCTCGACATAGCCGGTCAGCGGGAAGTCCTTGCGGAAGGGATGGCCCTCGAAACCGTAGTCGGTGAGGAGGCGGCGCAGGTCGGGATGGTCCGAGAAGAATATCCCGTACAGATCCCAAGCCTCGCGCTCGAACCAGTTGGCCGAGTTGAAGACGCCGACAACCGAGGGAACCGGCTCGTCGGCGGTGGTGGCCACTTTTACACGAATGCGAACGTTGTGCTTCAGGCTCAGGAGATTGTAGACAACCTCGAAGCGCTCCTCGCGTTCGGGATAGTCCACGCCGCAGATGTCGACGAGCTGCTTGAAGAGGCAGTGGCTGTCGTCGCGCAGGTAGGTCAGCACCTTCACGATCGAGGGGCGCGCCACCCAAACGATGAGCTCGCGGTTCTTGATCTCCCAGCGCGTGACCTCGGCCGACATCGCGGCGGCGACATACTCGCCGAGGTCTTTGAGCGTGCCGGTCGCGATCTGAGGGGATTGCGTCATCGCCGGTCGGTTCTCGGTGTTTTGCGGGCTCGTGGGCGGGATCCGCGCGTCAGCGCGCGATGGTGGTGGTGCGCTTGATCTTCTTCTGCAGCTGCAGAATGCCGTAGACCAGCGCCTCAGCCGTCGGCGGACAGCCCGGCACATAGATGTCGACCGGCACGATGCGGTCGCAGCCCCGCACCACCGCGTAGGAATAGTGGTAGTAGCCGCCGCCATTGGCGCAGGAGCCCATCGATATGACCCAGCGCGGCTCGGGCATCTGGTCGTAAACCTTGCGCAAGGCCGGCGCCATCTTGTTGGTCAGCGTGCCGGCCACGATCATCACGTCGGACTGGCGCGGGCTGCCGCGCGGCACGATGCCGAAGCGGTCAAGGTCATAGCGCGCCATATAGGCGTGCATCATCTCCACCGCGCAGCAGGCGAGCCCAAAGGTCATCGGCCAGAGCGAGCCGGTGCGCGCCCAGTTCACCAGCTTGTCCATCTGGGTGATGACGAAGCCCTTGTCGGACAGTTCCTGGCCCAACGCGGCCACGGCTTGATCCCGGGAGGCTTCGGTCGGCTGCATCAATCCCATTCCAAGGCTCCCTTCTTCCATTCGTAGGCGAAGCCCACGGTGAGCACGCCCAGGAACACCACCATCGACCAGAAGCCGAAGAGGCCGATATCGCCCAGCGACACGGCCCAGGGGAACAGGAACGCCACCTCGAGATCGAAGATGATGAAGAGCAGCGATACCAGGTAGAAACGAACATCGAAGCGGCGCCGGGCGTCATCGAAGGCGTCGAAGCCGCATTCGTAAGGCGAGAGCTTCTCGCTGTCCGGGTTCTGACGCGCCACGATCAGGGAGGCGCCGACGGCGGCGGCGGCCACCGCGAAGGCGATCGCCAGGAAGATGAGGATCGGCAGATACTCGGCTAGCAGCGAGGACATGGGGCCCGGGGTCGCTCCGACATCGCAGGAAGGGAGTCGAGCCGCATCGGCGCACGCGCGAATAGCCGAGCGCGGCGTCAGCTGCTCTCCCCCCAAAGGCGCCGCCAATATAAGGCGATGGGCCTGGAGCGGAAAGGAGAAATCGACCGCGACAGCGGACCTTGGCCAGGTCGGCAGAGCCGCCTAAACCTGTGTCAAAGCGTCACGATTTCACACCCGCGCGCAAGCGAATGGGCGGTCGATTCGGGAACGATCTGTGAGGCGATGAAATGGCGGGAGCGACGGGACTTGAACCCGCGGCCTCCGGCGTGACAGGCCGGCGCTCTAACCAACTGAGCTACGCCCCCGCGAAAGGGCACCCCGTTTCGGGGCCGCTTCATGTAAAGCGGCGACCCTCCCCTGTCAAGGAAAACGGCCGCTGCTCTTCCCAGCTTAGCCGAGGCCCGATTTACGTGGTCTTAAAGCCGCTTGGCGGGCGGCGTCGCGACCCGTGACGGGTGCAAGACTGGTGGGCGATGACGGGCTCGAACCGCCGACCCTCTCGGTGTAAACGAGATGCTCTACCAGCTGAGCTAATCGCCCCGCCTGCCCTGCCCTCCGCGGGGTTCAATCCGCGGCGCAGAGATCGGTGCCGGCTACTCTACCGGAGTCAGTCCCAAAACGCGACCGGCCGCCGCGCGAAGGCGCAGGCGGCCGGCCATGAACCGGTCGATGGCAGAGGCCCTGTCAGTTGACGGCGTCTTTCAGCGCCTTGCCGGCCTTGAACTTCGGCTGCTTCGAAGCCGGGATCTTGATCTTCTCGCCCGTACGCGGGTTGCGCCCTTCGGACGCGGCGCGCTTCGTGACGACGAAGGTGCCGAAGCCGACCAACCGGACTTCGGTTCCCTTCTTCAGCGACTTGGTGATGGAATCGAAAACGGCATCTACAGCGCGCGCCGCATCACCTTTGGACAAGCCGGTCTCGGTCGAGACTTCGGCAATGAGGTCGTTCTTGTTCACCGTGAGTACCCCCTTTTTTTGGAATTGAGCTGAGCTGGCGTTTGTGACGCGAATGAGGAATTTGGCGGATTGGTGCGCGACGGCCGTCGAGTCTAGGCCGTGCTTTGCAAACCCGTCAATTGGAGAACCGTGGATATCCCCAGGATTTGAGCCCGTCTCAAGCATCGGGCGCGCGTTCCTATCATGGCTCGCGCGCCCGTGCCAACCCTCGAAAATCTAACGTTAGTGCGTGACGATTCCGCCGCGGTTCTCGTCGGTATCCTCGGTCGGCAGCTTGCGCACTTCTTCGGGCTCGGTCCACTCGATCGGCGTCGGCTCCCGCGTCAGCGCATTGCGCAGAACCTCATCCGCGTTCGAAACGGGGATGATCTTGAGCTCGCGTTTGACGTTGTCCGGTATCTCGGCCAGGTCCTTTTCGTTCTCCGACGGGATCATGACGATCTTGACCCCCGCCCGCAGCGCCGCCAGCAGCTTCTCCTTGAGGCCGCCGATCGGAAGCACGCGGCCGCGCAAGGTGATCTCGCCGGTCATGGCGACATCGCGGCGCACCGGAATTCCGGTCAGGACCGACACGATCGAGGTGAACATCGCGATGCCGGCCGACGGACCGTCCTTGGGCGTGGCCCCTTCGGGCACGTGCACGTGGATGTCCTTCTTCTCGAACAGCGTCGGCTTGATCCCGAACGCCGTCGCCCGCGACTTCACATAGCTTTCGGCGGCCTGCACGGATTCCTTCATCACGTCGCCGAGCTTGCCCGTGGTAATGACCCGGCCCTTGCCCGGTACGGTCACGGCCTCGATCTGCAGGATCTCGCCGCCGACCTCGGTCCAGGCCAAGCCGGTCGTGATACCCACCAGATCCTCGGTCTCGACCTCGCCGTAACGGTACCGGCGAACGCCCGCATATTTGGCAAGATTGCGGCGCGAGATCGTCACCTTCTTGAGATTCTTCATCAGAATCTCTTTCACGCTCTTACGCGCCAGATTGGCGAGCTCGCGTTCGAGGTTACGCACGCCGGCCTCGCGGGTGTAATAGCGGATCAGGTCCCGCATGGCGTCGTCGGAGATGGCCCACTCGTTCTTCTTGAGGCCATGCTCCTTCACCTGCTTCGGCAGCAGGTGGCGCTTGGCGATCTCGATTTTCTCATCCTCGGTGTAACCCGGGAGGCGGATCACCTCCATGCGGTCGAGCAGCGGCTGCGGCATGCGCAACGTGTTCGCCGTCGTTACGAACATGACGTCGGAGAGGTCGTAATCCACCTCGAGGTAGTGATCGTTGAAGGTCGAGTTCTGCTCGGGATCCAGGACCTCGAGCAGGGCCGCGGAGGGATCCCCGCGCCAGTCCGCGCCCAGCTTGTCCACCTCGTCGAGGAGGAACAGCGGGTTGGACGCCTTCGCCTTCTTCATGCCCTGGATCACCTTGCCCGGCATCGAGCCGATATAGGTGCGCCGATGGCCGCGGACCTCGGCCTCGTCGCGCACGCCGCCCAGCGACATGCGAACGAAGTTGCGCCCCGTCGCGCGCGCGATCGACTTGCCGAGCGAGGTCTTGCCCACGCCGGGAGGCCCGACCAGGCAGAGGATCGGCCCCTTGATCTTGTTCATGCGCTGCTGAACGGCAAGGTACTCGAGGATGCGCTCCTTCACCTTCTCCAGACCGTAATGGTCGGTGTTGAGCACCTTCTCGGCGAGCTTGATGTCGCGCTTCACCTTGGTCGGCTTCTTCCACGGAATCGAGAGCAGCCAGTCGAGGTAGTTGCGCACCACCGTCGCTTCGGCCGACATCGGGCTCATGGAGCGGAGCTTCTTGACCTCCGCCTGGGCCTTTTCGCGGGCTTCCTTGGAGAGCTTGGTCTTGGCGATCTTCTCTTCGAGTTCGGCCAATTCGTCGCGGCCATCCTCGCCCTCGCCGAGCTCCTTCTGGATGGCCTTGAGCTGCTCGTTCAGATAGTACTCGCGCTGGGTCTTCTCCATCTGGCGCTTGACGCGGCTGCGGATGCGCTTCTCGACCTGCAGCACGCCGATCTCGCTCT
>Ga0335070_10011719_pt1 | contig 10237 bp, 9 predicted proteins | sample Lox_Sample_13_FD_206722 | JGI IMG/M metagenome (GOLD analysis project Ga0335070, IMG submission 206722) | Soil microbial communities from Loxahatchee National Wildlife Refuge, Florida, United States - Lox_Sample_1.3 | ecosystem: Environmental > Terrestrial > Soil > Wetlands | place: USA: Florida... | reverse complement strand
TCGCGACGGGCGTGAAGGAGCTCGTCGGCCCGGAGATGGGCGCGCTCGTGATCACGCACTACCAGCGGATCCTCGACTACATCACCCCGGACTTCGTCCACGTCTTCGTCGGCGGCAAGATCGTCGAGGAGGGCGGGCCGGAGCTCGCGAAGAAGCTCGAGGCCGAGGGCTACGCACCGTACGAGGGGGTGCCCGCGTGATGGCACAGACCGAGACAGAGACCGAGATCGTCCAGGGGATCGGCTCCGACTACGCGATCAAGTACGGCTTCCACGTCCCCGAGGACTACTTCTTCAAGTCGGGGCGCGGGCTCTCGCACGAGCTCGTCGACGCGATCTCCTCGCACAAGAACGAGCCCGACTGGATGCGGAAGTTCCGGCACAAGAGCCTGGACTACTTCCTCGCGCGGCCGCTCCCGGACTGGGGCGGCAACGTCGCCGAGATCGACTTCGAGAACATCTACTACTACATCAAGCCGACCGAGAAGCAGGCCGAGTCGTGGGAGGACCTGCCGGCCGACATCAAGGACACGTGGGACAAGCTCGGGATCCCGGAGGCGGAGAAGAAGTACCTCGCCGGCGTCGGCGCGCAGTACGAGTCCGAGGTCGTCTACCACAAGCTCCAGGAGGACCTGACGAAGAAGGGCGTCCTCTTCCTCGACATGGACTCGGGCCTGCGCGAGCACGAGGACCTCGTGAAGCAGTACTTCGGCACGATCATCCCGCAGAACGACAACAAGTTCGCGGCGCTGAACTCGGCCGTCTGGTCGGGCGGCTCGTTCATCTACGTGCCGCCGGGCGTCTCGATCGACATGCCGCTCCAGGCGTACTTCCGCATCAACGCGGAGAACATGGGCCAGTTCGAGCGGACGCTCATCATCGTCGACGAGGGCGCGTACGTGCACTACGTCGAGGGCTGCACGGCGCCGATCTACTCGACCGACTCGCTCCACAGCGCGGTCGTCGAGATCGTCGTGAAGAAGGGCGGCCGCTGCCGCTACACGACGATCCAGAACTGGTCGAACAACGTCTACAACCTCGTCACGAAGCGCGCCGTCGCGCACCAGGACGCGACGATGGAGTGGGTCGACGGGAACCTCGGCTCGAAGCTGACGATGAAGTACCCGGCGATCTGGCTCATGGGCGAGCGCGCGCACGGCGAGGTGCTGTCGATCGCGTTCGCCGGCAAGGGCCAGCACCAGGACGCCGGCGGCAAGTGCGTCCACGTCGCGCCGAACACGAGCTCCGTCATCACGTCGAAGTCGATCTCGAAGGACGGCGGGCGCGCCGGCTACCGCGGCCTGCTCCAGGTCGACGCGAAGGCGCGCGGCTCGAAGTCGAAGGTCGTGTGCGACGCGCTGATCCTCGACGAGGAGTCGCGCTCCGACACGTACCCGTACATGAAGATCGAGGCGGACGAGGTCGACATCGGCCACGAGGCGACCGTCTCGAAGATCGGCGAGGAGCAGCTCTTCTACCTCATGTCGCGCGGGCTCTCGGAGGCCGAGGCGAGCGCGATGATCGTGTCCGGCTTCGTCGAGCCGATCACGAAGGAGCTGCCGCTCGAGTACGCCGTCGAGATGAACCGCCTGATCCAGCTCCAGATGGAGGGGTCGGTTGGCTAGAGCAGCGGCCGCCGCGGCCTACGCGAAGCTGCCGATCCCGGACACGACCGAAGAGCACTGGCGCTTCACCGATCTGGCCGGGTTCGACCCGGAGTCGTTCGCGGGCGCCGCGTCGGCGGAGATCGAGACGATGCTCGACCTCGACGTCGCCGGCCACGCGACGGTGACGGCGGACGGGATCGAGATCGCGAAGGCGCCGGACGGCGTCCGGTTCGAGCCGCTGCCGGAGGACTTCGACCGGCTCTACTCGCTCGTCGGCTGGACGGAGAAGTTCGCCGCGCACAACGCGGCGATGTGGGCCAACGGCCTCCTCGTCGTCGTCCCGAAGGGCGTCGTCCTCGAGCAGCCGCTCTACGTCCGCGTCGCGGTCACGGGCCAGACGTTCTGGCGGCTCGTCGTCGTCGCGGAGGAGGGCTCGAACGCCTCGATCATCGAGGAGTACGCCTCGCCGGCCGCCGACACCGAGGCGTACTCGAACGCCGTCTCGGAGCTCTTCGTCGAGCAGGGCGCGAAGCTCGAGTACGTGTCGCTCCAGAACCTCTCGAAGGAGTCGTGGCACTTCGCGACGCACCACGCGCGCGTCGAGCGCGACGCGGAGCTCGACTGGGTCGCCGGCGGCTTCGGCTCGAAGAAGGGCAAGGTCCGGATCCAGAACGACCTCAACGGCCCGGGCGCGACGTCGCGCGTCACCGGCGCGTACTTCGCCGACGGCGACCAGCACATCGACTACGACACGTTCCAGGAGCACATCGCGCCGAACTGCGAGAGCGACTTCGCCTTCAAGGGCGCGCTCCGCGACCACGCGACGGCGGTGTGGCGCGGGATGATCCGCGTCGAGCCGGACGCGCAGAAGACGAACGCGTACCAGGAGTGCCGCAACCTCATGCTCTCGCCGACGGCGCACGCGGTGCCGATCCCCGGGCTCGAGATCATGGCGAACGACGTGCGCTGCACCCACGGAGCGACCGTGAGCCGCGTCGACCGCGAGCAGCTCTTCTACCTCATGGCGCGCGGCCTGCCGCGGGCCGAGGCGGAGCGGATGGTCGTGCGCGGCTTCTTCCAGGACGTGCTCGACCGGATCGAGCTCGAGCCGGTGCGCGACGCCGTCACCGCCGCGCTCGAGGCGCGGATCCCGCAGGTCTAGCCGAGCCCGACCGCTTCACGGCAGGGGTCGTGGGGCTCCCGCTCAGCCGTTGCCGGCGTCGTCGCCTTCGGGCCGGGTCGGACATTTCTGAACCGGCATCGTGAGCGCGAGAACGTTGTCCAGGACCTCCTCGGGCGGGCTGTCCTGCACGCTCGGGGGCCGCATCGACTCCAGGGTGAAGACCTCGGGGGTGCCGAAGTAGGGAATGACGGCTGTCGAGGACGACTCGAACGACTTGTCGAGCTGTGCCATGAACGAACAGCCGGTGCCCGCGACCGTGCCGACGTCGAACTCCTTCAGGGAGTGGTCCCCGCTGACGGTGATGCGGACGCCGACGTTCCCCTCGGCGTGACTGAGAACACGGGTGGTGAAGCGGCGTACGAGCACCACGAAGGCGTACGTCACGGTGCTCGCCGGCGTCTTCGGCACGCCGACCGCGATGACCGCCGACGAGTTGCCGAAGGCGGAGTCGTTGAGGACGTGGACTGTCGGAGTTCCCCTGCCTCCCTTGACGCGAACGGTGAAGGAGACGGCCTCGGCCTGCTGCGGCGCCGGCACCGGGACCTGGACGGTGACGCCGCTCGCGCGAGCATGCATCGGCGCCGCGTTCGCGGTCGTCGCCACCGCCGCAACGGCGAGCAGCGCGGACACGAGAAGCACCTGGCGCCCCACGCCGCGACCGTACCAACCGGAGCTCGGTCGCTTCAAGTGCGCAAGCCTGTGCGTCTAGCCGGCGCTCTTCACGGTCGCGGTCACGTGGCCCGTCGCGCCGCGCAGCGTGAACGTGTGCGAGTGCTTCGTGCCGGCGACCTTCGCGGTCGCGGTCCTCTTGCCGACGTGGAGCGTGACCTTCCAGGAGGGCGCCTTGCCCTTCCAGAGCACCGTGTAGTGCGGCGCCTTCACGACGACGAAGATCGAGGACGCGGACTTCGAGCCGGACCCGCCCGACGAGCTGCCGCCGCCCGAGCCGCCCGACGAGCCGCCGCCCGAGCCGCCGCCGCTCCCGCCGGAGCCGCCCCCGGAGCCGCCGCCCGAGCCGCCGCCCGAGCCGCCGCCGGAGCCGCCGCCCGACGACGACGCCTTCGACGGCGGCGGCGCGAGCGCGAGCGTCTCGAAGTCGCCCTCGGCGACGACCGCCGGGTTCGTGCCGTCCGGCGCCATCGTCCAGAGCTCGTCCGTGTCGGCGTCGTTCGGGTCGACCGGCGTGTCCTGGTTGTCGTCGGCGTTCTGGCTCGACGCGTCGCGCGAGAAGACGATCGCGCTGCCGTCGGCGAGAAAGCTCGGCCAGTAGTCGCTGTCGGAGGTGAGCTGGTTCGCGGAGCCGCCCGCAACGGACGCCGTGAAGATGCCCGGGTTGTCGAACGCGCCGGCGTACGCGATCGTCCTGCCGTCGGGCGAGAACGAGAGCCGGCCGCCGTTGAAGAGGTTCGCGTTGACGTCCGTCGCGAGCTCGCGCACCTGGCCGCCGGCAACGGGCTGGATCTCGAGGCCGACCGTCTCGTTGCCGTTCGCGTCGGTGTCGTCGCGGACGAACGCGACCTGCGTCTCGTCCGGCGAGAGCTGCGGGAGCGAGTCGCTCGCGCTGTCCGGTGTGTTGACGATCTCCTTCGGCGTGCCGCCGCCGACCGGCACGGTGTAGATCCCCGGGTCGAGCGTGTCGGAGGCGCCCTGCGCGACGGAGAAGACGACCTGCTTCCCGTCCGGCGAGATCGAGCCGTCCTGCGCGCCGTCCGTCCCCGAGATCGGCGCCGGCGTCCCGCCCGCGGCCGGCACGAGCGCGAGCTGCTGCGAGTCGCCCGACGAGAGCGCGAGCACCTGCTTCCCGTCCGGCGAGATCGAGAGCGTCGCGAGCGACGCCGAGCCGTCGTTCGACCAGATCTGGCTCTCGCCCGCGGCGGCCGCGGTGTTCACGAACGCGTCGCCGTTCAGGTTCGAGTAGGCGATCCCCTGCGACGCGTCGAGCCGCGCGGGCAGGGCCGAAGGCGCGAGAACGGCCGCAGCAGCGAGGACACCCGCCGCGAGGGCGAGGAGGACGGACGAGCGCACGGTCACGTGATAGCACCGCCGCAGCGCGACCGAATCCCCCGCGGGCACGCTTAACCAAGGATTTACCCTGGCCGCGGGCGGCGAATCCGCCCCAGCCCCTCACCCCGAACTTACCTTTAGGTGGGACAATCCGAGGCCCAGCGACCCAGGGAGGACTCCGTGTCGGAGCAGGCGAAGAGCTCGGCGCTGTCGCCGAGTGAGATCAGCGAGCGGCTCGAGCAGGCCCTCTTCGAGATTCGACGCGTGATCGCGGGCCAGGACGCAATGCTCGAGCGCGTGCTCGTCTGCCTGCTCGCCCAGGGGCACCTCCTGATCGAGGGCGTGCCGGGCCTCGCGAAGACGCTCACGATCAAGACGACCGCCGGCGTGCTCGGCGGCTCGTTCGCGCGCGTCCAGTTCACGCCGGACCTCGTCCCGTCCGACCTCGTCGGGACGCGGATCTACCGGCCCGACGAGGGCTCGTTCGACACGGAGCTCGGCCCGGTCTTCTGCAACTTCCTCCTCGCGGACGAGATCAACCGCGCGCCGGCGAAGGTGCAGTCGGCGCTGCTCGAGGTGATGCAGGAGCGGCAGGTGACGATCGCGCACACGACGTATCCGGTGCCGTCCCCGTTCCTCGTGATGGCGACGCAGAACCCGATCGAGTCCGAGGGGACCTACCCGCTGCCCGAGGCGCAGGTCGACCGGTTCATGCTGAAGATCCTCATCGACTACCCGGAGCACGACGAGGAGCTGACGATCGTGCAGCGGCAGCTCGTCGAGCCGCCGGAGCTCCGCGAGGCGCTGTCGCTCGACGACCTCCGCGAGCTGCAGAAGGCCGTCTTCGACGTGTACGTCGACCCGGCGCTCGTCAGCTACGCGGTCGGGCTCGCGACCGCGACGCGGGTGCCGGAGCAGTCCGGGCTCGGCGACCTCCGCGACTACATCTCGTTCGGTGCGAGCCCGCGCGGGCCGATCAGCGTCACGCAGGCGTCGCGCGCGCTCGCGCTCCTCCGCGGCCGCGACTACGCGACGGCCGAGGACGTGCGCGCGCTCGCGAAGGACGCGCTGCGCCACCGCCTCGTCCTCAGCTACCAGGCCCTTGCGGAGGGCGTGTCGCCGGATGCGATCCTCGACCGGGTGCTGGCGGCGGTGCCGGTGCCGGAGGTGAGCCTGGCGCGTCCGAGCGCCGCATGAACGTCACGCCGCTGCTCGGGAAGGGGACGCCCGAGCGGCCGGGCCCCGGCCCGCTGCCGATCGAGCTGCTCCGCGCGCTGCAGATCGAGATCGGCCGCCGGATGGAGGGCATGCTCGCCGGCGACTACCGCTCGTCGCGCTACGGCATCGGCGTCGAGCTGGCGCAGGTGCGCCCGTACATCCCCGGCGACGACGTGCGCCGGATGGAGTGGGCCGTCACGGCGCGCACCGGCATCCCGCACGTGCGCGTCGACCTCGCCGAGCGCGTGCTCGTCACGTGGCTCGTCCTCGACACGTCGGCCTCGATGCAGTTCGGCACCGGCGAGCGGCGGAAGTCGGACGTCGCCGACGGCGTCGCCGTCGCGACCGGGCACGTCGCGACGCGGCGCGGCAACCGGCTCGGGATCGTCACGTTCGGCGACTCCGCGCCGAAGGTGGTCCCGCCGGCGCAGGGGCGCCACGGGCTGATCGGGCTGCTCGCGACGCTCGCGCGCGAGCCGGAGCAGGCGGCGCGCGTCGGCGCGACGTCGCTCGGTGCCGCGCTCTCGCGGACGAACGCGCTCGCGCGCCAGCGCGGGATCGTCGTCGTCGTCTCGGACTTCCGCGGCCCGCTCGACTGGCGGAAGCCGCTGCTCGACCTGATGAGCCGCCACGAGATCCTCGCGATCGAGGTTCGCGACCCGCGCGAGCAGGAGCTGCCCGACGTCGGCGAGATCTGGCTCGTCGACCCGGAGACGGGCCGGCAGATGCGCGTCGACACGCGGAGCAAGTCGCTGCGCGACCGGTTCGCCGCCGCCGCGGCCGAGGAGCGGAGCGGCGTCGCGCGCGTCCTCTCGTCGCTCGGCGTCCCGCACGTCGTGCTCTCGACGTCCGGCGACTGGCTGCGCACCTACGCGACGTTCCTCGGCGGGCGCCGGTGAGCTTCGCGCGCCCGCTCGCGCTCGTCGCGCTCGTCGCCGTCCCGCTGCTCGTCGCTGCGTGGATCTGGTACGAGCGGCGACGCCGTTCCGAGGCGTCGCGCTTCACGAGCCTCGCGCTCCTGCCGAACCTCGTCGAGCGGTCGCCGGGCCGGCTCCGGCTCGTCCCGCCGATCCTCTTCCTGCTCGCGCTCACGGCGATGATCGTCGGCGCGGCGCGGCCGCACGCCACGATCAAGGTGCCGCGGCACGAGGCGACGGTCGTCCTCGCGATCGACGTGTCGCGCTCGATGAACGCGGCGGACGTGCTCCCGACGCGGCTCGACGCGGCGAAGGCGGCGGCGAACGCGTTCCTCGACAAGGTGCCCGGCACCTACAGCGTCGCGCTCGTCGCATTCGGCAGCCGCGCGTACGTCGCAGTGCCGCCGACGCTCGACCGCTCGATCGTCCGCGCCGGGCTCGCCGACCTCACGCCCGGCCAGGGCACGGCGATCGGCGACGCCGTCCAGCTCTCCGCGCAGCTCGGCCTGCGTCAGCGCGCGAAGGACGGCACGGTCCCGCCGACGTCGGTGCTGCTCCTCTCGGACGGGACGCGCGACGGCGGGCGTGTGTCGACCGAGACAGCGGAGAAGAAGGCGAGGGCGCTGCACGTGCCGGTGTCGACGGTGCTCGTCGGAACGGCGCAGGGCGTGATCACGCAGCAGCTCGTCGGCGGGTACACGGAGCAGATCCGCGTGCCGCCGAGCCCGGGGACGCTCCAGCAGATCGCGGGCGCGACGGGAGGCCAGTTCTTCCGCGCGCGGACGAGCACGGAGCTCGCGACGGTGTACAAGCACCTCGCGACACGCGTCGGGCACACGACGGAGAACCGCGAGATGACGGACGCCTTCGCCGCCGGCGCGATCGTGTTGCTGCTGGTCGGCGGCGCGCTGTCGGCGTTCTGGTTCCGGAGGGTCCCGTGAAGGTTGCGCTCGTCATCGCGCTCGTCGCCTGCGCCGCGGCGCTCGCCGCCGCTCCGGCGGGCGCGACGAACGAGTGCCGCGGGCTGCAGGTCTGCGTGCCGATCTCCGGGCCGTGGGTGCTGACCGACGCGCAGTCGGAGGTGCGCTATCAGCTCGCGTGCCCGAAGCGGTTCGTCGTCGGCGGGCTCGACGCCGAGCTGAGCGTGCGCGGGATCGCGATCAGCTTCCTCGGCTCGCTCGGCAGCCCGGTCAACCCCGGCGTCACGACGTCGACGGGCGCGGTGTTCCTCGGCCGGGTCGTGCGGAGCGGCATCGCCGGCGCGAGCTTCCGGCCGCACGTCGGCTGCATCCCGGCGTCCGGCGGCGGCGAGCGCACACCGACGGCGTACCACGCGTTCCCGCCCTCGAAGCCGGCGCTGCCGGAGATGACGGAGATCCCGGTGCGCTCCGGCACGCACCGCTACGTCCGGAGCTGCAAGGCCGGCGAGCGTCTCGTCGGCGCGACGCACGCGATCGCGTTCTACACCAACACGCCGCCCGCGCGCTCCCTCGCGTCGAGCATCTCGGCGACGCAGTCGGTGCGGAGCGGCCGGCTCCACCTCGTGGTGCGGGCGAGCCCCGCCGCGGCCGAGGTGAAGTCCGTCGTCCAGGTCGACCTGAGCTGCGTGACGGTCGGATGACGTTCGGCAGCCCGTACCTCCTGCTCTCCCTGCTCGCGATCCCGCTGGCGGTCTTCATCTGGTGGCTCTCCGAGCGGCGCCGGATGAAGTACGCGGTGACCTACACGAACCTCGACGTCCTCGCGACCGTCGTCGGCAAGCGCCGCCTGCGACGGCTCGTTCCCGCGGTGCTGTTCCTCGCGGCGATCGCGGCGCTCTGCGTCGGCCTCGCGCGGCCGAAGGTGAGCACGATGGTCCCGAGCGACAACGCGACGGTCGTCCTCGTGCTCGACGTGTCCGGCTCGATGGAGGCGAACGACGTGAAGCCGACGCGCCTCGCCGCGGCGCAGAAGGCGATCAACCTGTTCCTCGACAAGGTGCCGAGCCGGCTGAAGGTCGGGCTCATCCTGTTCGCCGGCGAGGCGGACGTCGCGACGCCGCCGACGACCGACCACGAGCTCGTGCGCGAGGCGGTCGCCGACGCCGGAGCGTTCAACGGCTTCGGCGGGACCGCGATCGGCGACGCGCTCGCCGCCGCCGTGCAGCTCGGCCTGAAGTCGGCGGGCATCCAGGGCTCGAGCTCGCTCGCGGCGGTGCGCACCGTTGCGCCGGCGAACTCGCCGGCGAGCTCGCTCGTGTCGATCCTCTTCCTCTCCGACGGCCACCAGACGCGCGGGATCCTCCAGCCGCTCGAGGGCGCCGCGCGCGCGAAGAAGGCCGGCATCCCCGTCTTCACCGTCGCGCTCGGGACGAAGAACGGGAAGATCACGAACTTCCCGACGACGCCGTACAACCAGACCGGAGGCGGCGGCGGCTTCGCGCTTCCCGGCCAGTTCGGCGCCGGCCGCCTGTTCGGCCTCCAGCCCGACCCGACGACGCTCCGCGCGATCGCGAAGCTGACGGGCGGCGAGTTCTTCCGCGCCAACTCGGCCGGGTCGGTGCAGGCCGCGTACTCGAAGCTCGGCTCGAGCATCGGCCGCAAGCCGGGCCACACGGAGATCACGTCCGGCTTCCTCGCGGGCGCCGCCGTGCTCCTCCTCTTCGCGGGCATCCTCGGCGCGCTCTGGGCGCCGCGCCTTCCCTGAGTGGGGGAACCCAGGGTTCCCCCACTGGCCCCCTCCTTCGGCGCTGGTGGTGGTTCTGGTCTGCGCTCCCGCCGGGAGCGTGGTCCCGGCTCCGCGGTCGTTTCGTCGTGCACCCTGAGCGATCTCGGCGTGCTGGCTGTCCCGCGCGGCTCGTGGTGCTGGCGCATCCCGAGCACGCTCAGGTTCGGCCTCCGTCTAAGAGCGGGCTTCGCCCAGCCCTTAGCCTCCGGCCTCTTGCCGCAGCGAGCTCCGGGCGGCGAAGGCCGAAGGCTAACGCCGCCCGCAGGGCGCGTTAGACGGAGGCGGACTCAGCGTGCTCGGGATGGCCGCAAGGCCACCACGAGCCGCGCGGCACCGCGAAACCGCCCACATCCGTTCTTGTGTGGACCGCGGGTCGCGCGCGAAGGCGAGACCGCGCTCTCGCCGTAGCGCCACAACGAAGAGCCACGCGTGCCGAAGGAGGGGGCCCGCGGGGGAACCACCGGTTCCCCCGCGCCGAAAGTGGGATGTTGCCGTGCTTGCGGCGCGGCCGCGGCTCGGCCTTCGTCAGCGCAGTCTCGAGCGCGTCGATGAGGACGGGACGCGTTCGCCGCGGCTCGATCACGTCGTCGACGTAGCCGCGCT
>Ga0335070_10011718_pt1 | contig 10237 bp, 10 predicted proteins | sample Lox_Sample_13_FD_206722 | JGI IMG/M metagenome (GOLD analysis project Ga0335070, IMG submission 206722) | Soil microbial communities from Loxahatchee National Wildlife Refuge, Florida, United States - Lox_Sample_1.3 | ecosystem: Environmental > Terrestrial > Soil > Wetlands | place: USA... | reverse complement strand
GCGACGACCTCGTCCAGGTGGCCGTAGAACCAGCGCGTGTAATCGTCGACGAGCCCCGCGATGTCCCCGTCCGCCATGAGGGCCGCGGCGTCCCGCCCGGGGTCGCCGTGGCAGAGGCCGACCTTCCTCGCCTGAAAGACGTTGGCCAGGAGCAGGCCGAGCAACCCCAGCGGACCCGGCGTCGAGAGCCAGAACTCGTCCGGCTCGTAGCGGTGGATGATCTTCAGGGCTTCGAGCATGGCCGGGATCCTGAGCTTGACGCCGTCGCCGTCGGGCACGGCGAATTCGAAGATGAACGGCAGGTTGATGACCCACAACGGGAGGTCGGCCGGGGCCGAATCCGGCGGGAAGCATGTGACCATCTTCACGTCGAGGCCCAGGCGCTCGGCGGCTCGGCCGAGCGCGAGCAGGATCTCCCCCAGCCTTCCCGGACCGTCGATTGTATCCGTGAACCAGAGGACGGTCTTGGTTTGAGGGGCCGGCGAGGGGAGATATCGGGCCTTCAGCAACTGCAGGAGGTCCCGCCCCTGGTACATGTGCTGGAGCGTCGAATAGAACGGGACGGACAGGAAGATCCCGGGCAGCGAGGACGAGACGTCGCGGATGAGGCTGACCAGGTCGGCTCTCCTCAGGTTCCTCTCCATCGAGACGAAGAGGGCCCGGAAGAACTCGTCGCTGATGGCGGACAATCTCTCGTAGACGCTGCGGAACACGTCTTCGACGGGGCGCCCGTCGTCCCGCTTCAGGCTCTCGAGCAGCCCCGCGAGCTGCCCCGAGAGGGTCCCGGCCGCCCTCCGCCGGACCGCCCTGATCTTCCGGTTCTGGAGCCAGCCCTTGACGGAAGCCGGCTTCTTCTCGAAGAGCGTCTCCGAAAGGAGGTGAAAGAAGGTCCGCGAGAAGGCGGAGCTCTTGGTCTTGGAGAACTCGTATCCGACCTTGTAGAAGCTTAGTGCCAGCGACTGGAAGTCGTTATGGCGTCCTTCCGCGTAGGTCCTCTTGGCCCGCAGGCGTTCCAGGAACTCCGCTGCGCTCCGGGCCCGGGCCGCGGTATGGGTCTGTCCGATGAAGATCCCGGCATGGTCGTCCGAGCCTCCGGTCATGCCCTTGATCCAGGGGTCGGGCCCGACGGGCTCGATGCGGTAACGTCCATAGAGGGTGGCGATCGTGTCCGGTGTCAGGCTCTCGATGACCTTCATCCAAATGTCATTGTTGATCCGGTTCCGGCCTCCGTTGATGCCCTCGAACACGTTGAACAGGAGCATCATCTTCTCGACATGCTCCAGCCGGAGCTTCATGTTGACATGGAACGTCGCATGGGCGACGGAATGGGCCAGCCCGTTCTGGACGATGAACTCCCTGAGCTCGTAAATGTCCCTGCGGAGCCTCTGGACCTCCTGGAATTCCGCCTCCGAGAGGCCGTAGAGGAGGAGATGGACCTTACAGCCGTCCTCGGGAAAATAAACCGTGGCCTCGACGCCCGTGAAGACCTCCTCCGGATGGAGTTCCTTGAGCAGCACCGAGCCCTCGATCCGGTTGTGATCCGTGATCGTGACGAACGTCATGCCCCTGGCCTTGGCCGTGCGGTAGATGAGCTCGGGCTCGGTGTACGACTCGGCCGCGCCCAGCCGCTGGAGGAACCACTCCGACGGATGTTCGGAGTATCGCGAATGGACATGCAGGTCGGCTTTGGCCATGAGGCCTCCTCATCAGATCGTCCCCGGCCCTCTTCGGGGCGATCTCATCTCTCAGTTTGTCAACCACCTTACACGCCTTGCGTAAGGCGATGATTAAAGATGTGTAAGTTTTCGATGAAACGGACATGGGGGAGGGACCGGCCGGGTCGCTCTTAACACAAGATGAACCGAATCCTGTTCTTTCCTTAACCATTCCAAGCCGAGACGACCCCGAAGAAGGGACCGCCTGGCGCCGGCCCGTGCTGACGGCTGCTTCCCGGACTTGCCGCGGAGCCGGACCGGGAATATAATAGCGTTATCGTTCAGGAGGGACCCCATGACAAGGCTGCTCTGCCTCGCGATGATTGCGGCGCTCGGCGCGGCGGTCCTGGCCGCGAAATCGCCGGACGATCTGATCCCCACGTCCCAAGGGGACCTCAAGATCACCTTCCTCGGCCACGCGAGCCTGATGATGACCTGGGCCGGCCAGATCATCCATGTCGATCCGGTCAGCGCGCAAGCCGACTACAGCCGGCTCCCCAAGGCCGACCTCGTCCTCATCACTCACGACCATTACGATCACCTCGACCCCAAGGCGCTCGCGGCCATCCATAAGCCCGCCACCGTGACCGTGGCCTCCAGGACTTGCGCCGGCAAGGTCGCGGGGGCCGTCATCCTCGGCAACGGCGAGGCGACCACGGCCCTGGGCCTCAGAATCGAGGCCGTGCCCGCCTACAACATCGTCCACAAGAGGCCGGGCGACGGCCCGTTCCATCCCAAGGGCGACGGCAACGGCTACGTCATCGCCTTCGGCGACAAGCGGGTCTACATCGCCGGAGACACCGAGAACACTCCGGAGATGAAGGCCTTGAAGAACGTCGACGTGGCCTTCCTGCCCATGAACCTGCCCTACACCATGACACCCGAGATGGTGGCCGACGCGGCCAGAGCCTTCAGGCCCAAGATCCTCTACCCCTACCATTTCGGGGAAACGGACACCGCCAACCTCGTCAAGCTCCTTGAGAGGGAAAAAGGGATCGATGTCCGCATCCGCGACATGAAATAGGCGGCCGCGGCGGCGGGGGCGCCCACAGAGGTCACTTCTTCGGCGGGCACCCCTTGAGGCCCGTAAAGCGGCCCTCCTCGATGTGGTGCTTGATCGTCTTGCCCTTGACCATGTAGATGACGTCCTCGGCGATGTTCGTGGCGTGGTCGGCGATCCTCTCCAGGTGGCGGCCGACCAGGATGAGGTCAACGGCGCGGGTGATGGTCGCCGGGTTCTCCATCATGTAGGTCAGGAGCTCCCGGAAGATCTGCTGGTTGAGGTTGTCGACCTCGTCGTCCCTCAGGACCACGTTCCGGGCCAGGTCCGCGTCCCCATTGACGAAAGAATTGAGGGCGTCCCGGACCATGCCCTGGGCCATTTCGGCCATCCGCGGGATGTCGATGAGCGGCTTGAGTTGCGGGAACTTGAGCAACTCGAGGGTCCGCTCGGCGATATTGACGGCCAGGTCCCCGATCCGCTCGAGGTCGCTCGAGATCTTCATGCCGCCGGTGATGAAACGGAGGTCGGCGGCCATGGGCTGGCGGAGGGCCAGCATCCGCATGGCCTTCTCGTCGATCTCGATGTCCAGCCGGTTGATGTCTTCCTCTTTCTCCAGGACCTCGCAAGCCTGCTCGCGCTTCCGGTCCCTGAGGCTGCGCACGGCCAGGCCGATCTGCTCCTCGGCCCGCGACGCCATCTCCAGGAGCTTCTCCTTGAGCTCCTTGAGCTCTTCATCGAAGGCGCGTTCGGGTCTCGACATCGGTCCTCCTCGGCTCGCTCCCGCCCGGGTCACCCGAACCGTCCGGTGACGTAATCTTCTGTCAGCTTGCTAGCGGGGTTGGTGAAGATCTTCTCCGTGGCGTCGTGCTCGATGAGCTCCCCAAGCATCATGAAGGCGGTGAAGTCCGAGACGCGGGCCGCCTGCTGCATGTTGTGAGTCACGATGACGACAGTGTAGCTTTTTTTGAGCTCGTGAATCAAGTCCTCGATCTTCGCCGTGGCGATGGGGTCGATGGCCGAGCAGGGTTCGTCGAAGAGGATGACCTCGGGTTCGACGGCCAGAGAGCGGGCGATGCAGAGCCGCTGCTGCTGCCCTCCGGACAGGGCGAAGGCGTTCTCCTCGAGCCTGTCCTTGACCTCCTCCCAGAGGGCCGATCCGCGGAGGCTCTTCTCCACGACCTCCTCCAGCTTCCGGTGGTCCTTCATCCCGTTGATGCGGAGCCCGTAGGCGATGTTGTCGAAGATCGACTTGGGGAAGGGATTGGGTTTCTGGAAGACCATGCCGACCCGGCGCCGGAGCTCGACCACGTCCACGTCGGGGTCGTGGATGTTCTTGCCGTCGAGGAGGATCTGCCCCTCGACGCGGGTCCCGGCGACGACGTCGTTCATCCGGTTGAGCGTCCGGATGAAGGTCGACTTGCCGCAGCCCGACGGCCCGATGATGGCCGTGACCCGGTTCTCCGGGCAGGCCAGGGTGACGCTCTTCAGGGCCGGAGTCGTGCCGTAATAGAAAATCAGGCTCTTGGTCTCGATCTTGGCGGGATTCGTTCCGTCGCTCATCGGCGCTTCCTTCTCAGCCTGAACCGGATGACGATGGCCGTCATGTTCATTCCCAGGACCAGAGCGATGAGGACCAGGGCTGTTCCATAGGCGATCGGCCGGACCTGTTCGATCTGATGGTGCTGGGTGGCCATGATGTAGAGATGGTAAGGGAGCGCCATGAACTGGTCTCCCAGGGATTTCGGAAGATAGGGCAGGAAGAAGGCGGCCCCGGTGAAGAGGATGGGCGCCGTCTCTCCGGCCGCCCTGGCCAGCCCCAGGACGGTCCCCGTCAGCATGCCGGGAACGGCGTAGGGCAGGACGTTGGTCCGGATCGACTGCCACTTGGTCGCCCCGAGCGCGAGCGAGCCTTCCCGGTAGGAATTGGGGACGGTCTTCAGGGCCTCCTCGCTGGCCGTGATGGTCCAGGGGAGCGTCATGAGCCCCAAGGTGAGGCCGGCGGAGAGGACGGACGTCCCGAAGCGCATGATATTGACGAACAGGATGACGCCGAACAGGCCGTAGACGATGGACGGCACCCCGGACAGGTTCCGGATGGACAGCCGGATGAGGCGGGTCAATCGGCCCTGGGTCGCGTACTCGTTGAGGTAGATCGCGGAGCACATGCCCAGGGGCACGGCCAGGATGGCCGTGATGACCGTCACGAGAAATGTCCCGAAAATGGCCGGGAAGATCCCCCCCTGCGTCATTCCCTTCCGCGGGGCCTGGGTCAGGAACTGCCAGCTGATCGCGCCGCCGCCCTTGCGCCCGATGTCGTAGAGGAAGAGGAGAAGGACGGCCAGGACGAGGTAGAGGCAGACGCGGAGGAAGAAAAAGCCGAGGGCCTGGGCGATCTTTCTCCGCGTGGCCTGTTTCACTGCTCCCGCTCCTGGTACTTGTGGAGGATGATGTCGGCGGCCATGTTGACGATGAAGGTCATGACGAAGAGGACGAGGCCGATGGCGAAGAGCGCGTAATAGTGCGTCGTATAATAGGGGACTTCGCCGAGCTCGATGGCGATATTGGCGGTCATGGTCCGGACCGAGCTCAGGAAGCCGTGCGGGAAGCTCCGGGCGTTCCCCGTGGCCATGAGGACGGTCATGGTCTCCCCGATGGCCCGGCCCATGCCGAGCATGCAGGCGGCGATGATCCCGGACAGGGCCGCCGGGACCTTGACCCGGACGAGCGTCTGCCACCGCGAGGCGCCGAGCGCCAGGGAGGCTTCGTTGTAGGCGAGGGGGACGGCGTTCAGCGAGTCCTCGGAGATGCTGATGATGGTCGGCAGGGACATGATGGCCAGGAGGATGCTGCCGTTGAGGGCGTTCAGGCCGTTGCCGATATGGAAGATCTTGGCGATGGCGGGCCCGAAGAGGACGATGCCCAGGAAGCCGACGACGACCGAGGGGACGGCGGCCAGGATCTCGACGATGGGCTTGACGATCTCCCGGACCCGCCAGTGGGCGACATCCGAGAGGTAGGCGGCAACGCCGATCCCGATGGGAACGGCCAGCAGGAGGGCCCCGCCGGTCACCATGAGCGTGCTGACGATCATGGACAGGATGCCGTACTCGGCCTTTTCCGGCGAGGTCGGGTCCCAGTTAACCTTCAGGAGGAATTCCGAGAGACGGATCTCCTTGAACGCGGGGATGGCCGTGTAGAGCAGCGTCGCGAAGATCCCCAGCAGCACGAGGATGGCCAGGACCCCGGAAGAAAAGAAGAAGGCCCTGATCGCCGATTCCTTGAGGCGGGCGAAACGCTTCCTCTTCATCGCACGACCAGGGCCTTTCTGACAGATCCACTTTACGGTCCCCCGTGGGAGCCGTCAAGAGCTCATTTGAAATTCTTGTCGTTCAGGGCCACGTATTCGCCGCCGATTGTGTAGAAGCCTTCGCGCGCGACGATTTTCTGGCCTTCCGGTCCCGTTTCCCACTGCAGGAACTTGAGGATGTCGCCGGACGGCTTGCCGTTGACGGCCTGGTAGAGGGGCCGCGAGACGGGGTACTTCTTCGTGTCCACGGCTTCCTTGTCCAGCGGGGAGTAGGCCTGGCCGTTGGGCTCCTTGGAGATGTTCAGGATCTTGAGCCCGGAGCGGATCTTGCCGTCCTTGTCGTAGAGGTAGCCGACGCCGACGTAGCCGACCGCGCCTTCGTCCTGGATGACGCCGTCGATGATCTGGGCGTTGCCGTTCATCTCCTTCATGTCGGTCGAGTAGTTCTTGTTGCCAAGGACGTGCTCCTGCATGAAGGTGTACGTGCCGGAGTTGGACTGCCGGCCGTAGAGCGAGACGCCCTTGTCCGGCCCGCCGAGGGCCTTCCAGTTCTTGATCTCGCCGCGGTAGAGGGCGCCGACCTGGGCCATGGTGAGCTTCTCGAGCGTGTTCTTCTCGTTGACGATGATGCTCAGGCCGTCGACGGCGATGACGAAGAACCTCGGGCTGACGCCCTTCTCCCAGGCCTGGTCGATCTCTTTCTTCTTCCACTCGCGCGAATGGTCCGCGATGTCGCAGGTCTGGTTGATGAGACCGGTGATGCCGGTGCCGGACCCGCCGCCGAGAACCGCAATTTTCACGCCGGGGTTCTGGGCCATGTACTCCTCGGCCAGGATCTGGACGAGGTTGACCAGGGTGTCCGAGCCCTTGACCTGGATCATCTTGCCCGCCGGGGAGGCCATGAGGACCGCCGCCAGGAGGCCGACGACCGCCAGGGTGATGACGAGTGTCTTTTTCATTTCATTCCTCCATTTCTTTCAGGCGTTCTATCTCGGACTCCCCCGCTCCCCCCCGGAAACCAAGGGGGAGACAGGGGGAATCGTTGTGCAATGTCCGTTAGAAGGCCAGGAAAAACGTCATGTTGAATTGAACGTCGGTGTTCGACGTGGCCGTCGCCTTGTACTGATGTCCGTCCTTGTAGTTGTAGATCCAGACGTTCGGCTGGAACTTGAGGCTCGAGTGGAGCGGAGCCCAGTCGAGGCCCAGGATCACGAGGCTGAGGTCCTTGGCCTTCGCCAGCCCCGTCGAGCTGACGAAATGGTTGTTCGGCGTGTAGCTGTCGTAGCGGGCGAACGCGTTCAGCTTGTCCGGCATGAGGTTGTAGCGCCCGAAGACCGACCAGCCCGAAACGTTATACTTCTGGGCGACCGTATCGCCGGGCTTCGTGTACTGATTGAGGTCGTTCTTGTAAGTGAACCACTCGCCGGCCACGACGAGGCCCTTGATCATCTCGAAATACGAGTCGAGCTTGAACGTATAGGCGTTCGGGTTGCTGATGGCGAGGGGATTGGCCTTGTACTGCTGGGGCTCGTAGTCCGCGTAGCCGAATACGGAGAACCCGGCCACGGGCACGAAGTGGAGATAGCCCTCGAGCTTCTTGTACTTGTCGGTCTCGAGGTGGGTGTAGCCGCCGCCGTTGACGACCTGGATGCCGTAGCGGAGGTACTTCATGAGGTTGCCCTTGAGGCTAACGCCGATGTCCGCGCTCGAGGCCCTGATATCGACGCCGGTGATGTCCTTGTAGCCGTCGACGATCGTCTTGGCCACGCTGCGATAGTTCCAGCGGTCCTCGGCGAGCTTGAAGGTCAGGGTCTCCTCCATGCCGACGTTCAGGGTCTGGTTCTCGAACAGGAAATTGGACCATTCGAAATAGAGGTGCTTCATGTAGGGGCGGAGCTTGTCGTCCTTGCTCAGGGTGACCCCGGGGAGGGTGGCCGGCGGCGTCGGGTTGGACAGACTGACACCCGTGACGTTGGCCGTGTTGTCGGCATCGAGCCGGAACCGGAATTTCAGGTTGTCGTTGATCTTGTTCTCGTAGGTGAAGTAGGCCCGGCGGAAGACGAACTGGTTGTTGAGGTACGTATCTGCCGGGTTCGTCGGCTTGAGGGTGATGGGGCCGCCGCTGGACAGGAAGAATCTGTAGTCCAGGTAGACCGTTGCACTGAAGGTCTGGGGCGGGGGCGTCGCCGTCTGAGCCATGAGCGCCGAGGAGGCGGTCAGGACCAGAAGGAGAGCCAGACTGAGCCTTTGTCCTTTCTTCATTCTGCTGTCTCCTTTCTTTTGCCTGGTTTTTCGAGCCAAGATTCGGTGCACCTTGACCTCCCTTGACTTGGCGCTCTCGGGAGGGAACCGCATGGTTCGCGTCAAGAATATGGGTCGAATGTTAAGTGACGATTAAGAAAGGCTCAAGTCTTGGTTAAAACTGGGGTTATTGCCATTCCGAGTCCCCCGGACCGGCCGCTCCCCTACTGCTCGAGCGGGCCCTGGCCTTCGGCGAATTCGCCCGTTTTGAGGAGCCGTCCGATCCAGGGCGATGGCCGTGGCATAGAACGTGTGGAGGACGGGGTTGTCGACCTCCTGGACCTTGTCCCTCAGGGCGGCGCACAGGCCTTTCTTTTCGATCAAGGATTCAAGGCAGCGGACGGCCGCGTTCGGTGGGAACGGTCCTTCCGCGGGTAGAGGGGCGGGATCTTTTCCCGGGCCAGCATCAGGGCCAGCATGGCGCGGCCCACGACGGGGACCCTTCCGGCCCTGGAGAAGAGGTAATAGGAGCGCCGGATCCTCCGCCAGCGGCGGTATTCGGCGGGGGGAGTGAAGCGCCGCGACCCGTAGAGGATGATCTCCCCCTCGGCGATGTCCCTCAGAGGATAGGCCGCCCTCAGGTGGCCGAGACCCATGAGGACGGCGACGACCTAGGCCTTCCCGCTACGCTCCCTCATGGACCAGATCATCCACGTTATGGGGGAGCGCGATCAAGGTCCCACGGCCGATGCCGATCTTCTCCCGACGCCAGCGGACGCTCCGGCTGAAGAACGGCGTCAGGTAGACGCCGAAAAGCAGGAGGTCCTTGAGCACGACGGCGGCCGGAAAGCGGAGCAGGAAATCCTCGGCCAGGTAGTTCTTGAAATAAGCGAAGCCAGCGAACGTGTCGAGCGCGGCCCGCTCGATGAGCATGGACTTGCCGACGATGATGGGCAGCCCGAGAAGGGCCCACGCGCTCATGATGTTCCCGGACGTGAAGAAGTTCAGGCCCGTAGTGTCCATGAGGCTCCCCAGGCTGCGGCTGGAGGTCCCCCGAATCGGCGAGAAGACGATCTTGGCGTCCTTGGCGAGGTAGGTCCCGGCCAGCCGGCTGAGGGTCCCGGGGTCCACGCGGATGTTGGAGTCCGTGACCCAGAACAGCTCGCCGCGGCTCAAGGGTTCGAGCCTGGAGAGCTTATGGATCTTGGGATTTTCGACGCAGGAATTCCCGGTCACGATGAGGAAGGTCGGCACGTCGGGGTGCCTGCGCGCGAGCCGGTGGATCATCCTGACACAGGGATCGTTGTCGCGGTCCGCGCCGAAAAGGACCTCGTAGCGGGGACACTCCAGCCGGTAATTAAGATTCCAGGTTGCATTGGAGGTCGTCGTCCATGGCGCGCAACGGCTTGAGGATGCTGACCAAGGGCGCCTCGGCGGGCAGAGCAACCTTCCCCTTGTTCTTGGCCGGACGGTACTCCACGGTGAAGATCACATAGAGGATCAGCACCGAGAACGATAGCTCCAATAGCGCAGTCAAGACCCATGTCGGCATGCCCCGAGGATAGCCGGGAAACGATAGTTCTCAATGAAGGGAGAATCAAGATTGCGTTAATTCACGCGGACTCCCCCCTGCCCCTGAAGGGGCTGTGGAAATCGGCCGGGCAGCGCTCTTCAGTCGGAGGGTCCGCCGGTTGGCGTACTCCGTATGGTCCTAGTTAGATCTTGAGAAGCACGCCTGGGCCAGTCTTCGGGCGAGACCCTCAGGCTTGAATCTCGCGCTTCAGAGGTCGTCCATTGAGCGGAGGCAGGTCACGGGTGCTTCGCAGCGACCCGCTCACATGTTCCAGCGGTAGGAGATCTTGAGGAGGAAGATGTTGTCGCCGGGAGCGGAAAAGAGGCTGCCCAGGTCACGGCCGATCTGCAGGTTCCCCGGGTTGGAGTAGTCCGCGCGGTTCTGCGTCCAGACGAAAT